>Ga0116227_10001965_pt1 | contig 46922 bp, 41 predicted proteins | sample S1TSphgellanicum_FD_89693 | JGI IMG/M metagenome (GOLD analysis project Ga0116227, IMG submission 89693) | Host-associated microbial communities from peat moss isolated from Minnesota, USA - S1T2_Fb - Sphagnum magellanicum MG | ecosystem: Host-associated > Plants > Peat moss > Unclassified... | reverse complement strand
CAGTAAAAAATGGACAATGCCAATCCATAACTGGGGACTGGCATTTTCACAGCTTTATATTAAATTTGGTGACAGAATTCTTCAGGAGAATAGAGGCTTCTGAGAGACGTTAATTTTGAAACTGACACAGTTCACGCTACACTCCCGATTTCAAGGTCAAAAAAGCATATGCTTCTTAAACTTCAAAGCCCAACAGTTTTAAACTGCTGGGCTTTGGCCTTATCTATCTTGGTAACCTCATTACTAAAAAGTTTCCCTCTTTAATTCTATACCATCTTCATCATAAGTAATCCAGTCACCTGTCTTTTCTCCAAATTTATAATGAGAAACGGATTTTAATTTTCCCGTCTCGAAGTAGGTTTTCCATTCCCCATTTTTTTTCCCATTTAAATAATAGCCAACTTGACTGATATTTCCATTTTCGTGCCAGATGGTAAATTGGCCTTCACGTAAACCTTCAGGAGTATAGTATTCGATTGAATTTAGGTGTCCGTCTGAAAAGAAGAACTTTAGGGTATCTACAAACTTACCTTCCTTATATTTAGCAAGTACATGTATCTTCCCATTTTCAAACCACTGCTTAGACAATCCTTCTTCTTTGCCATCATGGTAGAAAAATTCTCCTAGCTTATTGCCATTTTCATACCAACTAAGCCATTTCCCTTCTCGTTTCCCGTTAATTACTTTTCCGTATTCAAATTTTTCGCCCGTTGGATAATACTCTGTTCTATAGCTTCCTGATTTACAAGAGTAAATCAGAAGAATACTAAAAAACAATCCCATAATATATTTACATCTCATAATTACAATCCTCTATAATTTGCATTTTGATAAGAATTAAGTCCTCTCTTTAATTCGTACATCATTGTTTCATAAGTAACTTTGGCATCTTTAGGAATACTCAGAATAGAATTACCTATAGATTTAAGTTCCTTACTTACGCTTTGCATTAGATCGCCATATGTTTTTGGTGCTTCTACCCAATCCTTGGCTGATGAAAAAACTGATTCCCCAGCCGCCTTACCAGCTAACCAATCTCTACCTATGGAAATAAATCCATTGATTACTTTATTTTGCCCTGTTGTTTTTAAATCTTCTATTGGCTTAGAGCTGAACCCTTCTTCTTTTGCTCTAGAAACCATTAAATTATAGGCCCCTTTATCTTGTCGGATAGCATTCCCCAACTCTCCAACAGTTTCATAGAAAGTTTTATCAGGTGTTAAACCATTATCCTTGCTCAGCCTATCGGTTATATCTTTAGGTTTATCGTTGGTGTTTAATATAACCTTGTTGTTTTGGTCAACAAACGTATCGAATTTATCATCATTAACTTCAATTCTTTTTAACTTTTTGGTTTCTGTATTAAATCTCCATATATCAGTTGGCATCATTCCATCTGGGTCAATAAATCTAATTGGGTTTCCAAACGCATAGTTAAAAGGTGAGTACCTTCTCATTTTTTCAGAAAATGGGTCTATAGTATTGAAACGCCCAGTTATAGGATCATAAAACCTAGCACCATAATCATACTGCCCGTCATCCCCATTTGATCCAAGCTCATCTTGCAGCTCCTTGCCATTATAAAGATATTTATTATCGTTTGCATTTGCAAATGAAGACTTTCTTTTACCAAAAGGATAATAATCATCAGTTTGTAGCTTATTTAACGTACCGCCAGATGTGCCAAAGGTATAGCGCACATTGCCCAAATGGTCAGATAGATTGTATTCATAAATATAATTTGTTCCAACTTTTCTTGCCACACCTTCTTCGGTCTTTATAAACTCTATATTTCCATTGGTATATTGTATTCCCCCCACATAGTCCACTATGGTAGTGCCAGAAGTTTTGCACAATTTCTGCCCGGTGGCGTTATATACATAGTTCAGGTTTACAGCTGCTACTGCAGGATCAGTACCTGTTGCGGGAACCACCGAACGCGTTGCAGCCTGTAGTAGGTTGAGTATATTATAGCTCAGTGCAATGCCATTTCTTCCGTCTATTACCGCATTACCATTCATATCATAAACATATTTTGTACCCGTAACGCCCACTACAGATTCCAGCTGGTTGCTACTATTTTTGTAGACATAATTTTTTGCACCTGCGCCATCTCTATTCAGTGTTTTAATATTGCCAACCAAATCATAAGTTAACACTTCACTCATATAAGTCGGTAAGACCTCCCCTTTAATAAGCCTATTAATGTTATCATAACTATAATTGAATACGTTGGCAACTGCATTCCGATACTCCTGATTAGCGATATTGCCGTTATACTGCGGATCTGCATTATTAATAGCATCATTATATCTAAGTTCCATAGTAAACTCAGAACTGTTCGATTTCTTAAGCCATCCGCGTTCATTATAAAGAAAATCAGTATGTTGCAAAAATTGATTGCTACCTGTTCCATGTAGATATTTTGTTTTAACCTGACCGATTTCATTATAATCTACCATACTTAAAGTTATTTCATTTTGATTGTTGATTTTTTGTTTTGTCGAAATTTTACGACCCATTGGATCATAGGTATATTGATTAGCAACGTTAACCACTTCTAAGTTATTTACATAATGAATTGTTTTCCCCATGTCCAAATTACCTGAAAAGGTATACGAATTTATGTTCTTATCATAATTAGTTTCCAATACATTTCCACCTAAATAATGCTGTGTAAAATTCACGATCGCTCTCCCAAAATCATCATAATAAGTTACATTCCAGAGCATTTTATCTGTTCCCAAAACATTGATTTTGGAAGCTGTGATTAAACCTGATGATTTGGTACTTACACCGGATGTTAACGAATATGTTGTAGGCAAATTTGGAATATTGTAATTATCATAATAATTCATTACCAATACGGTATCTAACACCGCTGGAAAACTTAGCTTTTCATATCCATCAGACAAACTGGAATTTCTTTTATCATACAAATTACTGCTATTGCTATTTTGAGCAAAATACAATCTCAAATCTTTTGCAGTTCTGGCTAATGGATCTTTCCATATGCCCTTGATAACCTCTCTATTAAACTTATCGTACTTTGTGATTACCCATGAATTATATTTTCTCTGATTTCCGTCTTGGCTCGCAATAAGCTTATCCATAACGTTATAAATCAAATAAACCCAATCTGATCCAGGAATCTTTTTACTGATCAATCGATTTTTGTTGTCATAACGGTATTGATAACACATATGATCAAGTACTTCTTGGGTAATATTGTTTGAATTATCGCCTAATGCATTTGGGGGCAAAACGAAACTGAGGTTACCGAAGTTATCATAGACATAATAAGTGGAAAGCATCTCAACCTGTCCGTTGACTTCATTGTATGTTCTTTTCAGCACAACTTTGCCATCTTTATCTTTGTACTCTTCTATTGTACCGAGACAGCCATCTGCTTCTTTCCAGTTTTCATCTTTGGCTATAGTCACATAGAGCTGGTTATTATCGTAAACAGCATCATTCGCCCTCACCAAACTTGTCGTAAACGATTCATGTATGTTGGTGCCCTGAAAACCATTAGGATATCCAACAGTATACAGAGAGACTTTTCTGCTGCCATTTTTATTTAATGGGCTGAAAGAAACATTGTCGTTAAAAGTATAATTAAAACGATGGATATGGCCTCCGTAAAGGCTCCATGCACTTCCAGGTTCACTTTTTTCCAATATTCGTCCCTCATTGAGTTCCTCATATCTAAATTCTGAAAAGGGCATTGCATTTTGCTTCACACTATTTGCATTACCAAATCCATCTGGATCTTGATAAAATAAGTTTTGCTGTTTTTTAGCACTTATTTTAAAAGAGCCGTCACTACTATCGGGCAATGCCACATACGGAAGATATTTTTTAATTTCTCTACTATTGAAGTCATATTCTACTGGCGTAACTATATCCCTTCCTGAAGGACTGGCCTTTACTTCAACAGTTTGAATTAACCGGCTAATTCCATCAAAGTATTTAACAACTTTGTTTACACTAGCTATTGGACCCAAAAGTACCGATATGGTATCTTGAAGTGGCACAGTTGGCAAATAAGTTGTTACGCTATTTCTATTTTTGCTTTCTTTAGTCTGGATTTTTGTGCTTATAACATTGAGTGTGGCAGAAGTAAAATATTCCGAACCGTATCCTTCAGAAATAATATAGTACGTTCCAGGACCCAATGTTTTTGAAATGCCTGCCTCCATATTCAAACACTTGCTGTCAATCCCGGTGTCTTCAGCAATAACGGATAGATTTTCAGACAATAATAACAATGATGTCCTCCGCCCAGTACCACAATGATTTATATTTACGTCCGTTGTTGATGAAAGTGTAAACTTATGATAGTTATCGGGGCTCGGCTGACCAAATCTATTTCCATGACAGCCTGAATTGTTAGGGCTATAACCTAAATATGAGATACCATTCGTTATATCTCCGATTACAGTTGCATTTTCTTTATCATAACCTCCATAACAGCTAAACACTTTAGTAAAATAAGTCTTAATTACTCCCTTATTGTTACCATAGCCCTCTGAAAGGAGGAAATAATCTCCTGCTGGAAGAGTCATTTTGATTGATGCCTCTTCGTTTACGCAAGTCGTATTGGTGCCTTTATTTTGTGAAATAACGTTATGCTGGGCATCCATTAAAATAAGTGAGGTCTTAAATCCTGTTCCACAGGTCGAAATAATTATCGCAGAATTACTTGATAAGGAGAACTTATAAAATATTTCTGGGCTTTCTTCTCCAAAATGGCTTTCATAACAAGTGCTGTTATCTATTGAACTTGAAAAATTCGGCACATATGGCAGTGGTACCTCATAATCAAGAAGGCCAGCATTTATAGCATTAGCAAAGCTTGTCCCCTGAGTATTTGAACAACCAGGTGCAACTACTGCACTGATATTCGTTGTGATATTACCTGTATTAGTACCAAGTCCTTCAGAAACAACATAATAATTACCTGGAGGAAGATTCTTAACTATAGATGATTCAATACCACCACAAAGTGGTCCCCCACCTGAATTTTGCTCCAAAACTACTCCGTTCTCGGATAAAAGAAAAATTGTCGTTTGAAAACCAGTTCCACAATGAGATAAAGAAACTGTAGAATTATTTGTAAGCGTAAATTTATAAAAAATATCACTACTTACCCCTCCGAGCTCATTACCATAACAAACGGAATTAGTCACAGTATTAGTATAATTAGCCCCCGGATTTAGAATACCTACAGATATTGGATTGGTACGGAAAGCCCCCAAGGGATCCTCATCAACGCAGTTTGGATACAAGCTAACGATTGTGGTGATATCACCGTAATAATCGCCGGCACCTTCAGACACAATATAGTATACCCCAGGATCTAAAGTCACATCTAAATAATTAACATAGAGGACATCTACATCTTGAATCACCTCTCCATCACTATCTAAGAGAGTCATAAAAGATTCAATATTTGTATTGTGCCTTATAAAAACCAAAGACCTGCTCGTTACCGTAAATTTATAAATGATATCATCACTTTCATTGTCTGGATAACTATCTCCAAATCCGTTAGCTTTGGCATTATTTTGAGTATTTGTTAAAGGCTTTCCGGATGTAAGCGTACCCAAATCTATTGGATGAGCGATGGAAGAACCCTGCAAAATGCTACTTTGGGCAATAACAGATATAGGGTATAAAGTACCTATTAAAAAAGTTATAATTATATGTTTAAAATATTTAATTGGCATAATGGTATCTGTTAATGCTTAAGATATTCAGTTCATTATCTCTCGTTGTACTCAGCTTGCCGAATCCATCATATTGATAATAAATTGTGCTATTTTTGGAATCTGTTTTACTCGTGATCCCGATCAACGGAATATGCGTATAAGATTCAATATGCGTACCTGCCAGTGAAGCATGATTGCGGATTTTTGTATTAAATTCTTTCCATTTTGCGATTTTATCAGGAGTATCTAAATCGGAAACATAATTTATAAAGCGTTCAAAATCATTAATACCTGCACTGTAACCTACAATTGTATTGACCACATCCCCAATCACCTGTTTTAAAATAATTTGCGGAATAAAACTCACCTTCAATACCATTTTCGAATTGTGATACGCCCAATAAAAAGATGTTGTTAAACTATCTCTACCCATAACTTCATTCGGATTTGAAAACGCATCATATTTTATTCTATAATCATCATAGGTTGCAACTTCTGATGGAGAATAATCCTGAGCTCCAATTGGAGTTTCAATTGTAAATAGAACCGGTTTCAAATTTTCAAAGTATATTCTTTCTCCAGAAAGGTGATGAAGAGCGCCAGCTTGATCTTTTCTTGAAGTGAATGTGCGTATTGGAACAGCAATTTTATGAGCATTAACTAACTCATTTATAGACCATATTGAATTTCCATCATTTGGGTACACAAATTGTTTTACAATTTCCTGCCCAATGCTATTTTTTGTAGATATGGTATTGAGTTGCTTGTGAGTCTCGTTATTGTACCCATAATTGGTAATGGTTTCAGAAAATTTAGACGAGTTATTCACATCAAAAACACGAACGGTATCAGAATTTTTATAATTCCATCCCGTTTCCAAATAATACGTATCTATATCAAATGTGGTAACTGCAGATGTGTGCGGATCTGGCAGAAGTTCATTCTTAAATTGAATATGATCTTGAGAATTATATGACCAAATTTCTCGCTGATAATCTATTTTATGGGAGATTTGCTTTTTTATCGATTGTAAGGTATAGCCATTGATGGTTTCCCTCACTTTCACTCCCATAGCATTATAATCAGCCTGTTTTAATAAATTACCAGCAGTATAAGAATATATATCTGATGGGTATCGATTTGGCGGAACCCTAACTGGGCTATAATCAAAAATAGAATAGCCAAATTCACCATTTTCTCCATTTATCACTTTAACATGCTTATAGGTAATGTCCGAACCATAGATAGAACAAGCATATGATTGGGTTGTACCTGAAAACCTTATAACATCTCGAATAGGAATATAATTCCCAAAACACTGATAACAATTTGGATTGCGCAACCTATTACTCTGAAAATATGAATAAAAAATGGGATAATAACTTAAATCTCCATCTGAATACTCTATTTTTTTTACGTTGAACGGTTTGGAAGTAATTCCATCAAAATCTTCAATTTTGCTAACACGTAAACCCCCGACAAAATTAGTTGAAGGTAAATTTCTGTTGAGGACTACAGCTACGTTTGATCTGTTCAACTCATAAGAAAAAACAGTAAAGCCTTTTGTGGGGTATGTGATTTTTTTTAATGAGCCTGCTAAAGTTTTTGTAAAGTCTGGAAACCGGTTGGCCGATGCACTCAATGGGAAATAGTTTGCGACATCAGGTATAGGATGTCCAACGGTATTATTGTTATAATACCCCCATGCATCCATTTTAAACCCATGATTTATCCTGCTCGGCAAATTTGAATAATCATTGTATTCAAATTTAAAATCAGATTCCTCCAAGCCGTTTCCTCCAAGTGTTGCAATTCTTTTCAAAAACATTCTGTTCACCCCATCATAGGTAAACTGATACTTACTGATAAGTTTATCGCGGTAATCGTAATATTCAATTGCACTCAGCTTTTTTAGGCCACTTCCAACTTCCTCATCAATCCCTCTATCAGCTTGAATAAATTTAACATATCCAAGTGATGAAGTTATTTTCTTTATGTAGACAAATTTCTTTTTATTAGGTAAAATATAGCCGGGTACTTTTTCAATGGTACGACTATAAAGAGACTCTAATTCTCCGGGCTCACTTTCCGCATAAGAGAAATCAGTCTCGTAAACTCTGGAATTAAAACTTAGCTCGGTTTCGTCATATTCAAACTTTAAAGTGTCTGAGAGATCTGCAGCAATAACCTCTGTTAAATAATGAGATACAGATATAACTTCATTTGGTCTTTTAAAATAATTGTAATCATACACCCGCTTGCCAAAAACATATTTAACCCCTTGTTCATCAGTAATCGTAACTGGAACGATATTGTTTCCAACTAATGCAGAAATTTTTAGTGGAGATGATGGAATGGTTTGAGCATTTAAACTTCCATCCAAAAACATTTTTCCCGAACGGCCACAAAAACTGTAAGTAAAAACGTCTGCTTCATCATCTTCGCTATTAATAAGCATCCTGCCCTCTAATAAATAGGGATCAGTGGGAAACTGTGATCTCTCAATTATTGGTTTGGTTATACGCATATAGTCATCTGCATCTCGGATAATTTGGGTGATACACCCACCGGCTTGCAAAGCCCAATTTATACCAGTCCATGGCGACATTTCTGCAAGTTTTACCCCTGATGAAATATAACTCAGAGATATAGGTACAGATAAACTCCGCCCTTTTAATTCAGGAAATGGAACATTGATGTTCGCTGTGCCAGTGAAATTACCTATCTGAACTTGGCTAAAAGCTGCTAATGTAGAAACTTCAGGTGACATTGGCATCTGCGGAACTTGTGCGAGGCCAAAATAAGGTATACATAGAAAAACTAACAATTTATATCTTGCTAATATTTTTTTTAGATAAATATTAAATTTCATTCAATTTACTTTTGGTTATTACCAAAAATAAAATTCTTGAAAGCATACCGATTGCGGTGGCAAGTTATTTAACAAAAAAGACAACAAATATGTAACTGTCTAAAAATCAAAATATTAAATAACATTTTAATTAACAAAATGCAACCATTAAAAAATTCCACCGCAAAAAATTAAAATAAAAATTCCTGTAAGGTGAACAGATTGAGAATCGCTGCCATTGTTAGAGAACTCTCAATAACTTTCATCATTTTTTTTACGATGTCCTTATTTTTCTGGAATTTAAAACTGAGATACCCATCCTCCGCACAGTAGTAGGAGCCATTTATTCTATCATAATGGATGGGTATTTCAAGCTGATCTCTCATATATTTAATAAGATCGCTTAAGCTCCTAGTAGATATGTGTAGCCTCTGAGCGAGTTCATCAGGGCACCCGGTAGAGCAGGTTTTTGCTAGATCATATATTTCTTTGATCTGTAATAAATCAACTTTCATTATTAGATATTGTTGTTATTTGGTTTTAAAAAGTATTGCTCATCTGGAACATTGGCAGGTACATCGCAATCAAAATCACGCCTACAGCCAACCCCAAAAAGATAATGATCAAGGGCTCCAGTAAACCACTGATCGCATTGGTTTTGTACTCCACCTCTTCGGCATACTGCTCAGAAAGCTGGCCGAAGAAATATTCCAGCTTGTTTACTTCCTCGGCAATTTTGATCATCTGGATAAACTTGACCGGATAAAAACCGTGTTTGGCCAGCGCATCCGATAAACTGCTCCCCATCAAAATTTCTTTTTCAGCTTCGCCCAGCGAAACTTCAATGGGATAAAAAGTAATCATCTGTTTCACCATGCCCATGGCCTGCAGCAGCGGCGTATTCGTACCCGTCAGCAAACGCATGGTATTGGCAAAACGGGCCAGATAAACTTTTTTTACGATATCGCCAACAACGGGGATTTTCAGTACCGTTAAGGCTGAAAACTTTTTAAACTAAGGGCTTTTTCGGTTCAGCAGATAGCCCATAACCAGCACCAAAATGAAGAACAAAAGCACATAAATATATCGGTCGAACCAGTCAGAAAAACTAACGATCAGTGCAGTGATGTAAGGCAGTTTACCACCGAACCTTTTAAATACATGGGCACCACAAACTTGATCATAAAAAAAATCGCCGCAAAAGAAGTACTCAGCACCAGAACCGGATAGGTAATGGCTCCAATGATCTTGCGCCGCTGACTGATCTTGCTCTTAAAATACTTGGCCAGTTCCCCCAGCACCTCACCCAGCCTACCCGTTTCTTCGCCGATGCACACACTGTGATATTCGTATCTGCTGAACTTGTCCTGCTTTTCGAGCGTTTAGGAAAGCGATTTCCCCGCAACCACCTGTTGCTGTATGGCATTAAACAAACCCACATCCTTAGCCTGTGTGTAAGAGCTTGCCGTAAGCTCCAGCGAAGTTTTAATATCAATCCCTGATCGGATCAGCGTACCCAGCTCATGGTAGAAAGCCTCTTTCTTTTTATCCGGCAACTGTCCATCACCAAAAGAAATGTCACGGCTCAGTACATCCATCAAACCGGATCTGGTTTTTGGCGGGGTTACCTTTTTAGTGGGTTTATAATTGGAAATATCGATCGAGGCCATAATTATTGAAATAAGTTTTGTGCACTGTATATTTTGTTAACCGATACGGGCAAGCCCGGCTTTGAACGGATCTTGATCATAAATTCTACATGGTCCAAAGTATCCGCATCCTGCACTTCCCGATTTTCATAACTGCATTTTAAATCCTGCCAGTCTATTTTAAAAGTATCGGTATGGAGTTCTTTAACTTCACGGAGGATCAGGCCCGGTTTCATCAAGTAGTTTAAGGACAGACTGTCCTGCGCCAGCTCAAAGCCATCCACAGTTCTGATCACATAAGTACTTTTCAAAAAATCTGCCTCCAGTACATGTTTTAAGCTCAATACCTGATCAACCCGTTCATTTTTCTGCTGAAAAGTCCGGTAATATTCATTGATCAGACCATAAGCGGTATAACAGATACCCGCACAGATGGCACTCAGCAACATGGCCACCGTTACCTCCATTAATGTGTATGCCCTAATCTTCTGCATGTTGTAATTTGGTTTGAAATAAAAGCGTTAAACTATCAATCTGCTTTCCGTACCGGTCTGCATGGATGCTCAGCTTGGCAAGCCCAGTTACAGCGGTACTGTCTGCTTGGAAATGATAAAAAACACTGTCGATTTCCATTTCCTCCGCTTCCAGATAACCATTTTTGGCAATCTGACTGCCCATATATTTCATTTGCGCCTTAACTGCAACTTTTTGCATGGATACACCGCTCCTCAGCACATTACCAAAGAGGGAAATGGCAATGGAAATACCACCATGATAATCACCATAGCGATGAGCACCTCGATCAGTGTTGATCCCGAAACCTTTTTGTGTATCAGTTTAGCCATTTTAAGATTTTGTTTTGAGTCTTTGCCTCATCAAAAAGCTTGGCACTCAAATAATAACGGCTCCGTGCCTTCCGGCTAAAGTATACATCCACCAAAAAATTCTCGTAGAGTGTACTGGGTGTCTGCATGATAAAGCGGTTACAGGCAACCTTTCCATCCACCACAGTTCCCTTTTCCAGCTTCAATAATCCAGTACAATAGATTTCGCCCTTGACCTTATTGTCTTTCCCCAAACTGATCATCGTCTGCTGGGATGTACGGACCGCCTCTTCACTAAAAAGTATGCCTTCCAACTGTACATTTTTACCCAAAACAATTTTGCGCTGATTAATTGATTTTTTAACCCGCAATACCGCCAGTACCGAAGGATAATTCAGTTGCACATCATCACCTACCACAATAGAATCTCGGGCAAACAGCTGGCAATTACCTTTAAATCCTTTTTCAATCTGGATGGACGGGGCATAAATCTGCACATCATGCAGCTTTGCAGAAGCACTGATCACAATTGCTGTATCAGAATACAGTATGATATGCCCAGATAGTTCGTTCCTTAAGGGAACCAGGCCCGAGATCCGGTAAATCTGAACCGAATCCTGAAATGAAATGTTTAGGTTTTGACTGCCCAGAACAGGCATTTTGTGCAGATCGATTTCCAACCGGGATTTAATGGTCTTCAGCATGGCTTCATTCAATGTGGGCAGTTTTCGTTCACTGTCGCTAATCCAGCCGTAAATGCTTTTGTCATTTTCGTATGGCCTGCCTTCTACATACGACTGCTTTACACCGGCTTTTGGCAACAGTGCATTTCCCGTAACTTTTGTTTTTCCACTCACTGAGATGGGGCGGTCCTCATCACTCAGGTACAGCACCACCGAATCTAGTTCGGTACTTTTACCAAGCAAAAAAGCCCGCTTCAAAGTATCCTGCATTACATGGGTTTCCAGCGATACAGATTCATAAATGCCCCAGTCCTTTTTTACCATACCCACACTGTTGCCAGTGCCAAACAGATTTAAATACCGCAGGGTGTCCAGTGATCCTTCCTTGTCGGCCATTGCATAGGCCGTAGCTGAATCCATGTTGTTCAGCAAACGGCTGTAGCGGATCTCTTTCAGGCAACCATTCCGGTAATGTGCGACCAGCATGATCAGCGATGCCGAAATAACCGCAATGAAAAACGAGATTACAATCGCAAAATATAATGCACCTGCCCTAACCATTACCTCCCGGATTAAGATTTTTTAAAAAGCTTTTTAAACCAGGCAAACGTTTTCTTGTTCTTCGGATTTTGAACGGCACCATTTTTATACTGTAGTGTTTCTATATGGCCATCTGTGCCATATTTCTGATGTTTCCCATTCAGCTTACCGTTTTTATAGAATCCCGTGCTGGCCAGTTTTCCGTCTTCACCATAATTCTGGAAAATACCCTGAAGCACACCAGCATCATAATTCAATATGGAGATCAGTTTTCCCTCAGCTGTCCAGCTTTTCCATTCCCCCTGTTTTAAACCCATATTGAAAACGCCCTGTTCCTTCAGGTTCTTGGTCAGGTAATAATCCGTATATTTTCCGACAAGAGCACCAAAATCCCGATAATCACCAATACCACCAAGATTTCTGTTAGTGTATAGGCCCTAACTTTTTTATTTAAATTCCACTTCATAGATATGCTTGCCCAAACCTGACTGGTCCGTTAGTTATTATTTGTAAGTATTAAAATTAGTTTGTTCTTGAAGAAAAGTACGCAGCACGACCTGCATAGAAGACTGAGAGTGCGAAAGCGTGTTTAGTTCAATTTTTGGCAAAAATAAGCGAAGTTATGTTAAAGCAAAATTAATTTTTAAAATTATTTGGGCACAAAAATGACGCAATACATTAGAATAAAATACGCTAAAATTCAAACACCTATAATACAGTGATTTATAGAAATAAAGATATAGTAATGGAGCTTATTAGGGATTTATTTGACTCATAACATCTAATTTAAATCAAAATAGTTTTGACTTTTCTCATCAACAAAAATTACTGCAACTTTAAAATTGCTATTTTTATTACATCTTCGCATCTTTAAATTTACGCTCAAGGATTAATTGCTACTCCATCTGTACCACTTCCAATATGGAAGTTGTAAACGGATTTATTAAAAAATGTTCCTACACCAATCTTATTGGATTTTCAGAAAATAAACTCGGCACACCCACAGTAATCTACGGTGCAAGGCCGAATATAGAAGAGAGCCTGATCAAGGATCAGAATGACTATCTGGAAAAGATCAATCATTTTTCAATGATCGTTATTGTTTCAAAAGAAATGAATACAGCGCATTATGCTTTCGAGAATATGGCATTCGATCATTTACTATTTTCAATGACTTACGACCGTTTTTTGAGATGTGTTGATAAATATGATACTTATGCAAAAAATGCTCAAAAGTCAAAGGACTGTTGAACTAAAAAAAGATTACTTCTATATAAAGGCAGATGCTGAGGGTTACAGGAACATGCGGATAAAATACGATGAACTTGTATATGTTAAGGCTATGCAAAACTATGTCTTGTTATTTATGAATAATGGCCAGCAATATTGTTGCCACAACTCCTTGAAACAGATGGAAGAAATGCTGTCTAATTCCGACTTTACAAAAATACACCGCTCATACATTGTAAATGATCACAAAATTTTAGCTATTGAAGGTGATACTCTAGTCCTCGACACCAATAAAAAAACTAAAATTATAATCGGCCGTACTTACAAAAGTGATTTTAATTTTAAAAATAATTGCAATATCCTAAAGAAAGATTCTAAAAAAATTATTGATATAGGCCAACATATTTTACTTTTAATGTCAATATTCTGTAGCGATACGTTATTTTTAGTTGATTTCCTAGTCTAGTCCTTAGGTTATATTATTAAGTCAATTCATACATTTATTAAATACTGAATACAATTTTTAAAAAACTATATGTCAATCCATCATGTTTATATTCAACATTCTACATATCGACATTAGTAAGAAAAAGTCATTTTCAGAAGCATATCCAGTTGATAGGTAAAATATTTGAAATTAAATCTTCACAAATTTTAGATATCCATTTTTTTAAAACACCATATTTTTATCTTTTGTATTTTCGCATATATCTGCAAAAAACGGTGATAGTTAACCACTCACACCGGGTGAAAGTGGACCACTAAAATCGGTTCTATTTGAAGTAAAAGCGATAGTCAGGCACTAGAGCATTCAGTTAAATTCTTAAATCGCATGACCGCAGCACAGAAGTGCTTATAATCTTTTTTATACCCCGCTGTTTACAAAAAAACCACCGTCAACATTAATTACTGTGCCGGTTACAAAAGCCGAAGCATCACTTAACAGCCACTGCAGTGCACCAATTAACTCATCCGTATCGCCAAAACGTTTAAAAGGGGTTTGTTGCAGTACCAATTGCCCCCGTTCGGTGTAGCTTCCATCAGCATTGGTTAACAAATTTCTATTCTGTTCCGTTAAAAAAAATCCTGGTGCAATGGCATTCATTCTCACTTGGTCACCAAAACGATTGGCCAGTTCAACAGCAAACCACTGCGTATAACAATCAATAGCGGCCTTACTCATACTATACCCCAAAACCCTTGTAATGACTCTTTTCGAACTCATTGAAGAGATGTTAACAATACTCCCTCCCTTAGTTTGCAACATGGCTTTACCAAAAATCTGTGTTGGAAGCAGTGTTCCCCATAGGTTCAGATCCATTGCCCTACGCAAACCGTTCATGTCCATGTTAAAAACATCATCATCTTTTTGAACAATTGCTTCCGGTATATTACCGCCCGCTGCATTAACCAACCCATCAATACGGCCAAAAGTATTCAACACCTTGTCTCTTGCCTGTTCCAGCGCCTTTTCATCAAGCACATCAGCAATCAGCGCCAAGGCTTTTCCCCCGTTATGAATTACCGCTGCCGCCCGTTCATTTGCAACCTGTTCATTTCTGCCCAAAATGCAAACTGTGCCACCAGCTTCGCTTATGCCCTTTATAAATGACCGGCCTATTATCCCTGTGCCACCGGTTAAAACGATTACTTTATCTTTTAATGAGAATTGACGATTCATTATTTTTTAATTTATGTATGATGTTTTGCAATATTTATACAAGCACAATTTAGTATTTTACAATAAGCCCTACTAATTTAATTGCCCTGTTTTTCAAAAGGCAAGATCCAGTGATCTGTTCTGAATGAAGATGCCGGCAAACCATCATTATTATACAGCTCACCTTTAACATATTCTTTATAGGCATAGCGAACCGCTACGGGGTTTTTAACCGCTTCACTTTCTACAGTTACCGTATTGGCTTTGATTTCTGCCTTTGCAGGGTAAAACTTCTGATCTTCTCCGGCTATTTCAAATAAAGTAAGCGGTTTTTTATAGGCGGTTAAATAAGGGGCATTGTCAAAAATCAAAATAATTTTATTGGCATCAGTTTTTATTGAATTCAGCTCCGGAGATTTGTATGCAATGCCTTTAATGCCATAGGTTTGGCCCAGAGCCCAATAAGATGCCCGTTGCGCGATTGTGGTTTTATCCATAAAGTGAATATCGTTTTCCATTCCAACATCAATTGCCGAAACCATACCCTGTGTTTGGAATGCGCTTCATATCGTTTAGCTGTGCTTCACGTAAGCGTGGACCACTCCTCGTTTTATCTTTCCCATCATAAGGTGCAATTTGTACATAATAAAAAGGGAGATTACCCAATTTCCACTGCACCCTCCAATCGGAAACCATTGCCGGAAAATATTCTTCATATTGCTGTGGATTATGGCGGTTGGTTTCGCCCTGAAACCAGAGAAATCCCTTAATGCCATATCCTATTAATGGTGCAATCATTCCATTAAAAAGCGTAGTGGGTTCCTTATGAACAGCCTGTGCCGGATCAAGCATTTTCGGAATTTCCACTTCTGAGTAATCTTTTAAGCTGTTATTGCTCATCCAGGCTTCAATAAGTGTGCCTCCAGTAGCGGATAAAATTAATCCAACCGGAACTTTTAATTTCTTCTGTAAAATTTGACCATACTGAAAGGCCAGCGCACTAAAGTTACGTGCTGTTTCTGACGTTGATTCCTCCCAATTGCCCTGCAATGTACGCAACGGCCTCAAAGAAGCAGCCCTTGACACTCTAAAAAGCCTTAGGTGTGGATTGTCGGCATTTAATATAATTTCACTGGCATTTAATATGGGCGAAGAGTTTCCCTTTAAGGTCATTTCCATATTCGATTGACCTGCACATACCCAAACTTCGCCAATGAGGATATTTTTAAGCACGACTTGGTCGCCATCACTGATCTGTATAAAATAAGGGGCCCCAGCAACAGGGGTTTCAACATTTAATTTCCAAAAGCCCAGGGCATCAGTTTTAAGGGTATATATTTTTTTATTCCATAAGGGTGTTTTTTGAATTCTTGCAGGCTGTAATTTAGCCATACTGTAGAAATGTGATCTGCTGATTTAAATAACCAGCTTAAAAGTTACTGAGGTTTGCATGAATTCCTTTTAACCGTAAAATTTAAGCCGCAAATCAAATAATAAGATAAACAAAGCGTAATTTCATTTCTGTAACCATTAATGTTCCAACTGTTATGAGACTAGAATTGAATATTAAACTTTTAATCGCTTTATTCATAATTTTTCTTGGCACATCTGCATCCTTTGCGCAACAACAAACATTAGAATTAATCTGGCAAAACTATGATGCTTATAAAGAACCCGCTTTACGCAACCGGTTATTTAAGCATAGCGACCTCCTTCCCTTATTAAAAAAGCATGTAGACCGTGCATTACTGCATGATGAAGTGATTTCAACTTCTGTTAATGGGCACACCATCCATCATTTAAGCACCGGAAATGGAAAAATTAAAGTTTTACTGTGGTCCCAAATGCATGGAGATGAATCTACTGCCACCATGGCTTTATTTGACCTTTTTAATTTTCTTTCTGCAAACGATCAATATAACCCCGTTAGAAAAAGATTGCTCGATCAATTAGAATTGCATTTTATTCCGATGCTTAATCCTGATGGCGCACAAATTTGGACCCGCAGAAATGCAATGAACATTGACTTAAACCGGGATGCACAGAACCTTGCAACACCAGAAGCAAGAGCCCTGATGGAGATGGGCAAAAAACTAGATCCACAGTTTGGTTTTAATTTACATGATCAAAGCATTTATTATACAGCTGGAAAAGCAAGTCAAGAACCTGCAACTGTTTCTTTCTTAGCACCCGCCTTTAATGATGCTAAAGATATGAATGCAACCAGAACAAAGGCTGTGCAATTAATTACTGCAATGAATAGGGCCATACAGACTAAAATACCCAATAAAGTTGCAAAATATAATGACAGCCATGATGCGAGCTGCTTTGGCGATACTTTTCAGGCGATGGGTATTTCGACTATTCTAATTGAATCAGGTGGTTACCCTGATGACCAGGAAAAACAGTATATCAGAAAAATTAATTTTTATGCACTATTAACAGCATTAAATGCAATTGCTGATGAATCTTACCTTAAAGAACCGATAAATAATTATTGGGCACTCCCAAACAATTCCAGAAATTTAAATGATTTAATTATCCGTAATTTATCCATTCACATCAACAATCAGCCCATTAAAACAGATCTTGCCATTAATCAAGTTCAAAAAATAAGTGCCGATTTTTTAACTATAGATTATTTTGGTTCAATTGTAAAAACAGGCCGTTTAGACAGTGCTTATGCTTATCATGAAATAGATGCTGAAAAACTGCTTTATAGCCCTGGTAAGATTAAATACCTGACACAGTTGGCTTGGGCAGCATTAAAACCAAATGATGAAATCCAGTTGATCAAAGACGGTTATCTTTTTGTTAAATGGACAGATGGAACCTCACCAATTGGCCCCATTAAAAATAGGCTGCTAAATTTAACCAATCATGAAAATGATATTGAAATAGCCGGTGGCAATCCTGCAAATTTTATATTGGCAGAAAACAACAAGCCTGCTTTTGCAGTAATTAATGGTTTTTTAATTACTCTCTCTGCACCTGCAAATACCTTAATTAACACAATGGGATATTAGGGTGATTAGATCTATTTATATATCCATAAATGCCCATGCACTGTGGTAACCATTTAAGGCCTCAGCATAGGTAATAAAATCTCCATAAAAAGGGAAATGTGCCAGTGTGCCACTATCGCCAATCACAACAGGTTTTTTTCGTGCGCGGGTCATGGCCACATTCATTCTTTTAACATCAGCTAGAAAGCCTATTGCTTTTTCATTATTGCTTCGGGTCATGCTGATGTATACAACATCACGTTCCTGTCCTTGAAAGCTATCAATGGTATTTACTGATATTTTGTTTAAATAAGGCTGCAGCTCCGGAGTTTCAGTCAAAGCATCTTTAATAAACTTCACCTGCTGTTTATAAGGAGAAATAATTGCAATTGTAGGAAAATTTTCAACTTTGTAATGAGCACTCAGCTCTTCTTTAAACCCAATAAGGTGCTGCATTAAAAACGCGCCTTCTTCAGGGTTTACAGCACTTGTGCCTTCTATCTTTTCATCAAAGCCACAGCCTGCAGTATCTATAAACAATAATGGACTATCAGCAGGGAACAGCAAATGTGCAGAAACGAATTGGCTTGCTTTAAGTTTGTTTTCATAAAAATACCGGGATGAATAGCCCATTATTTTTTCATGCATACGGTATTGTTCATTCAACAAAACCACAGCCTCAGGATGCAGTGAAATACATTTCTCCAATAAGGTTGTACTTAAACCCATTTTCGAAGCTTCTTTTGATTTTATTGTGGGTGATAACTGGCAATGGTCTCCAGCTAAAATAAGCTTCTCCGCTTTAAGTATCGGAATCCAACAGGCGGGCTCCAGTGCTTGCCCGGCTTCATCAACAACCACAGCATCATAATTAAAATGACGTACGCTATAATGGTTAGCCCCAACTAAAGTAGCGGCAATCACTTCCGCCTTGCCGAGTAAATCATTTGTAATGTACGCTTCTATCTGCTCTACTTCTTTTAGTATCTTATGTGCCTCATTAAACAGGGCTTTACGCTGATCACGTTCGGCACGGCCAAAATTGCGCTTATATTTATGCGCCATATTCCTATACTCATTGGCCTGCTTTTTAAGCTTTTTTATTTCTTTAATCTGACTGTGCTGTGCGATTTTATGATCCAATGTTAAAGCCATTAACTGTTCAGAAACCCGTGCAGGATTACCAACACGCAGTACATTAAGCCCCTCATCTGCTAATTTTTCGCTCAGTAGGTCTACCGCTGTATTACTTGGGGCAACGACCAGAATTTTTTTATGATTTTGCTTAATTAATGCTTTAATGGCCTGCACCAGTGTAGTTGTTTTGCCTGTTCCGGGTGGACCATGCACAATGGCCAGTTCATTGGCTGTACAGATTTTATGAACGGCCTCTTGTTGAGCAGCATTTAAATGGGCTATAGGTGCCACTTGCTGGGTTATATTAAAGGTTGGTTTTTTCTCCCCTATAAGTATTTTAATTAAAGAAGGCGCGATTGTTTGTTCACTAATTTTATCGGCAGTTTTTAATGCCCCTTGCATTTCATCATAGCTATTGTTATCAAAAAGCAGATCAACTCCAAGCTTTCCATCCCTGATCCAATCAGGCAGTTCATCTGTACGGAGATTAATTTTTAATTTATTGCCGCTTTGAAATGAAACTACACCTGCTAATCTGTTATTTTTTGAATCATGGTTAGAAAAAAATTCGACCGATGACCCAAAGCGTAATTGATGTATAATGTCTTGATGGGCAACGCGCTCTACCTCTACCGTTAGGTAATCACCATGCCCAATTTCAGTGTTTTTTATAACAATAGGATACCAACTCCAACCATTGGCCCTACGTTCTGATACGGTAGAGGTAGCTATAGATTGCTGATATAACTTTAAGTCTTCTTCTTTTTCAACTTTAAGGATATGCAACAGCCTTTTAAAATAATCCATGCGCAAATATAAAACCTTATTAAGCGGAATTATAAAGAGACATTCAATTAAATCCTAGTTGCGCGGGTTGCTTCTCTAAAACTAATTTTCAATTTTTAGCTTAATCTTTTAGGATTATGGGCGATTAAGTATACTGCATTTGTTTTATCTGACTTAGATCCAGTCACATCATCAACCAAAAAATTATTCATTTCCGAATACTTATCTTTAACTGCTTTATATAATTCAGCAAGTTGAACAGCTGTGCCCTGAATCAAAACTGTTGGATAAAATTTTTGTACAATTGCTGTTTTTTCATTTTCAGTAGCTAAACTAAAAACCCAATGTTCTTCTTTATTAAAACCATATTCATGTGCACAGTTATTTAGATCGTATAAATAGCTTTTAGCCTGTGATTCTATAAGTTTATTTGCCATTTTTACCTGTATTAGGTACAATTACAAGATCTGCTTTGGAAGCACCCTTTTTACTCGATTGGTAATCTGAAGGCCCCTTTTTAATTCCTGGGTTTGCCTCTTTCTTTTTATCTCTGCTCATGATATATGATTTGCAATCTAATTGTGAAAAATGTGCACTAACTGATGAATGGTAGTATTATTGCCAACAGAAAACGGCAATGAGGCGTTTTTCTTAAATGTACATATAATTTAATGAACAATGCGATTTATTCTGGTTAAGACTTAGGTAATTTGAATAACAGTTACTTATAAGAATAGTATATTTGTGCTGAAAAATGATTACTGGCTATGAACCGGGCCTTGGCTTTTCGCCATTAAAACAATTAACATAAAGACATTTAAATACAGCCTTACAAATACTGCTGGCTAAATAATATGAGTGATAAATTTACGGTAGGCAGCCTATATGCTGGTGTTGGTGGCATTTGCCAGGGTTTTATTGATGCAGGCATGAAACTTGAGTGGGCTAATGAATTTGACAAATTTGCCTGCATTACTTACAGGCACAACTTTAAACATCCGCTTCATGAAGGTGATATTTTTGAGCTGGATCCAAATGGCCTTGAACCAGTTGATATACTAGCAGGCGGTTTTCCTTGCCAACCTTTTTCAATAGCGGGTTACCGAAAAGGTTTTGAAGATAAAAGGGGGAATCATTTCTTCAGAATTATACAGTATGCTAAAGTTTTAAAGCCAAAAGCGATGCTTTTAGAAAATGTAAAAAACCTGATGTCGCATGATAAAGGCAATACATTTAAAGTAATTATAGAAACTTTAGAAGCCCTAAATTATACGGTTTATACACAGGTATTAAATTCAAAAGCATTTGGAAACATCCCTCAAAACCGGGAAAGAATTTATATTGTTGCATTTCTAAACGACAAAGCGAAACAGAATATATATGGACAATATTTTAAATTTCCCGAACCTATTAAACTCACAACTACGATTAGCGATTTAATTGAAGATAAACAGGTTGATGCAAAGTATTACTACGGGAAAGATAAAAAAATCTATCCTGAACTTGCCCAAAACATTACTTCAACTGAAACGATTTATCAATGGCGCAGGCACTATGTTAGAGAGAACAAGCAAAATGTTTGTCCAACGTTAACAGCAAACATGGGCACAGGAGGCCATAATGTGCCACTCGTTTTAACTAAAACGGGCATCAGAAAACTTACTCCTCATGAATGCTTCAAATTTCAGGGATTTCCAGAAAATTTTAAACTACCAGAAAGCTCACAGGCACAGCTTTATAAACAGGCAGGCAATTCGGTCACTGTTCCTGTAATCAAACGGATTGCTCAAAATATTAAAAATGCTTTATTGCAGGTTCCGTTTAATGAGCAAGCTTGATCATAATTGATTAAACCGTTTTTAATAGACGAGTTAACTCAGAAAATGGCTTTAAATCGTTACTCTGTACGTAATAGTTGTCGGCATCCATTTTAACGCTATCATTTAAACGTTCACCCTGCTTTAATATATGTTGAGCATTGATCACAAATAATAATCCATCATGATTGATATAACCTGGAAGATCAATCACCCAGCCTCTATTTACAATTAATCTTTTTAAACTTATTTTATCTGTATTTAATACATCAGCTTCTTTTAATACCTGTTTCCCATCAGGCTTAACCCGGCACAAGATAAAATAATCATACACAGAGCTTACTTTATTAAGATTTGGGAGATATTGTCCTTGTGTATTCCAGTCATTTTTTTCAAGCAATAATAAATTAGAAAAATAAGCAGCTGATTTAATGTTTAACTTTTTACCGTTGCAGATCAGGTCAGTATCATCCCATGCACCTTCTCCCATAATCCTTAAATCTGGCGGAGCTAAAACGAATCCTTCATCTTTAAGTCTTTTATAAACTGCAAACTCTGCAAGTTTACCATGTAAAACATTTACAAATTGTTCCATAGGATTACGGCATACCACTCCCCCCGACCTATGATCTCGATGATGGCCTTCTTCGGTAAAGCACATGCTGTAAGCAAATTCAAATACTTCATTAATATATCCGCACATATTAACTTCAGGAGCAAATGCTTTTGGCGCATTTACCATCTTTATATTGGGCTGTATAAATTCGAGTTTTTGAAACATAAGCTATAAATGCCATCTAAAAACGAATATAAAAACCTCATATCAAGCATTTTATTTCAATTTAACAAAAAAAATCTCAAATTGTAATTGTATACCTGCATAAATGATAAGGGCTTAAGCAATGTATGCTTAAGCCCTTATTCTATTCAATAGCTTTTTTAACGATTAGTTATAGCCTGGGTTATTTGGTAAAATATTTTTATTCGCATCTACCTCTCTTTGCGGAATAGGATAGAGCTGTTTATTATCTGTAACGGCTAAGTTTGAGCTGGAAAGATTGTTTAAAGCACCGGAAACCTGTGGACGGGAGGTCACCAATCCATTCCTTAGGTTATCTTGCCATTGGTGCCCTTCAAAAGCAAATTCGAGGTTTTTCTCTGTTAAAACATTTGCAAGTGTTGGCGTACCTATATAAGCCGTTAAACCTCTCATTGTGCGCACGGCCGACAAATCATCTGCAGGTGTACCTCCTATTGTTGTACCCAATTTCACATTGGCCTCGGCACGAATAAAATACATTTCAGATAAGCGTAAAAGTTTTGGACTGTATAGCCCCGGGATATTATCTTGTCTATAAAATTTAGTTGTGATATATTTACCTGTTATTGCATCTATTTTAATAACCTGCGTTTTACGAACATCTGCATTATCATAAGAATTTCTAAAAGCTGGGCTTACAGATATATCTCCATATCCACCTAACTCTTGAACATATAGTGCTCCGTAATTATCTGCGCCCAAATCCTGGAACTGAGAAACTTTTGCTGTAAAAATTTCCTCATTTTGCCCAGGATTAGCCCAAAATATAGTTCCTGCATAACTCGATGCGCTGGTTATTGTATAGCCAGCAGTAATAACACGAGTAGCCTCTCCTGCTGCCAAAATATTACTTGCTGCATCACCTTTATATAAATATACCCTGGCCAACAAAGCAGATGCTGCATAAGTTGATGCTCTGAATTTATCTGATATATCCGTTGGAAGATTTGGTTTGGCTTCTGTAAGGTCCTTAATAATTTGTGCATATACCTCGGCAACTGTATTTCGCTTTGGTTTGCCTATTGTAGAGCCCAATACAATTGGTACACTTAAAGAAGCACCGTTTGACACGTAATACGGCTGTCCAAAAACACGTGTCAAATCAAAATAAGCTAATGCTCTTACAAATTTAGCTTCAGCTATTAATCTGGCTTTTTCTGCAGGATCCCCATCTGTTACTATGCTTGATCTTAGGATGACAATATTTGCACGAACAATGGCTTTGTAAATAATATTCCAACTTGCTGAAACATCAGCATTAGATACTGTAAAATTGTATTGATAAGCCGCAGTTAAGCGATTTGAGTTACTTATATTGATATACATGTCTGAACCTCTGAGCTCAAGCATGGTTGGATAATTTCTTCCATACCAGTTCAAATCAATTAAGCTACTATAACAGCCCATCGTTGCCGCCTGTAGGGTTTGAAAATCAGTAATCGCTGTTTCATCAAGTAATAAACCCTCGGGCTGCTGGTTAAGCTCTTTTTTGCAAGAGCTCATAAGTACACTTCCAATAAAAAGTGCTATGATATATATATGTTTCATGATATTATTAGTTATAGGCCCTTAAAATGTTACATTTATTCCGAAGGTATAGATTTTTCCAACGGGGTATTTAAAACTCTCTAAGCCTGTGGCATCAACTTCAGGATCAACCCCTGTAAAGTGGGTCCACGTTAACAGGTTTTCTCCCTGACCAAAAAAGGTTACTTTTTTAACGCCAGTTTTTGCTAAAATAGCTTTTGGTAAAGAGTATGATAGTTTAACATTTTTTAATCTTAAATAATCTCCTTTTTCTAAAAATCTTGATGACGCTGAAGATTCATTTTTATTTCCACCTGCAATAGGCTTTGGCCTTGAAGCCGCCACACCTGGTGTTGTCCAGTAATCTTCGCCGGCAGCAACCGAATGATTAAAACCACTATTTATATAAGCGGTATTTTCTATAAAACTACGGGTTTGATTGTAGATTTTATTCCCTGTTGCGCCATATAGCAAAAAGGTAAGACCAAAATCTTTATAGCTTAAATCATTTGTCAAACCAAAAGTATATTTTGGCAAAGCCTGACCAAGAATTCTACGTTCAGCAGCATTATAGTTGTTTGTGGTTGTACCATCTGCTTTATACCAAAGCGGATCTCCGTTAGCCGGATCAACACCAGCCCATTCACGCAAATACCATGATGAAATTGGGAAACCAACCCGACTGATAGAGGAGCCTGATATTAAATCTTGTCCTTCATTTGTCTCGTTAATTTTATTCTTGTTAAATGAAAAATTAAAATTTGTTGACCACTTAAATGGAACGGTAAAGTTTATCGTATTAAGCGCAAGTTCAAAGCCTTTATTTTGAACCTGACCAATATTTACGGGTTGCGTTATAAAACCAGAAGTTGAAGAAATTGGCAAGTAGAATAATTGCTGATTCGTTTTTTTACTGTAATAATCCAGCTCAAGTGAAATACGGTTATCTAAAAACCCCAATTCTAATCCCAAATCAAAACTTTTGGTTTTTTCCCAACGAAGGTCATCATTACCCAATTGAAAAGGAACTAAACCAGGCATATCATTATAGTTAACAGGTGCCCATAATGTGTAAGAAACAAAATCCAACAAACCATTTAAATTACCTGAAGTACCATAACTCGCACGTAACTTAGCATTTGAAAAGATTTTCTGCTCTTTCATGAAGTTTTCGTTACTAATTCTCCAAGCACCACCAATTGCATAAAATGTTTCTGATTTGTTGTTTTTAAAATTCGAGGCTTCATCCCGACGTAAACTTGCATTTAAATTATATTTTGACTGATAGGAATAGGTTGCATTACCAATATAAGATAAAATTGCCTGAGTAGTAGAAGATCCTCCAACACTAACTGGTAATATTGCAGAGTTTAAAGATCTGAAACGGTTATTGGCAATGATTGATTTACCACTTGCATTAATGCCTTCATTTTCTTTAAATGAATATTCCATCATTGCTAAGTATGTTAATGAATGATCTGTACTGGGTGCATAACTACCAGACAAAGAGGTTTGTGTAGTGTACAGCTTGTTTTCGTTTGCCGAAGCATACAAGTAACCATTTTGAGCAATACCATCTGATGTACGCGCATCCTGATAAAGCTTTTGTTTTGCACTGATCCAGTCTACCGATAAGTTTTCTGATAATTTTAACCAATCAAAAATCTTTAAATCGCCATATAAACGGCCTAATATTCTAGAATTTTTGTTGCTATTAAAGTTATACTGCGTATTATACAAGAAATTATCTCCTGTTAAACCATACCAGTTGGGCTCTCTACCAGTATAAAGGCTTCCATCTGGTTTATACGGAGATTGAATTGGCGCGGTAGCAATGTATCCCAAAATAGGGCTGCTGTAACGGTTTCCATCTCCAGAAGTTAACCCATCAGAATAAGTTAGATTTAAATTTAAGCCTACTTTAAAACGCTCGCTAACTTTTTGATCTATGTTTGACAGAATAGAGTATTTCTTAATATTCGAACCAATTAAAGTTCCATCCAGTTTTCCAAAACCTCCTGAAAAATAGAATTTTGTATTTTCGTTACCTCCTCTTGCAGAAATATCTGTAGTGGTTGAAGTTCCTGTTCTAAACGCAGCATCCATCCAGTTAAAATCAGCATTTCCACCCTCCGCTTGTAAATAATCTGGCACATCAGCAGGGTCTTCGCCCGCATTTACCAAGCCCACCGTTTCATAAGCTAAAAACTGCTGGGCATTCATTAATTTAAATTTACCAAAATTGGCTTTTGTTCTGCCGTACTGCGACCTTACATTAAATTCTGTCGCACCTGCCTTACCTTTTTTAGTTGTAATCACAATTACACCATTAGCACCGCGGGCCCCATACAATGCAATAGCCGATGCATCTTTTAACACATCAAAGCTTTCAATATCATTTGGATTTAGGTTTGCTAAAATATCCGTTGGCGTAACCTCATTTGATGCTGTAAGATCATAGTTTTTATCGGTATTAAAATCTCCTCTTGCTACAACAACACCGTCAATTACATAGAGTGGTGAATTGCCCGATGAAATAGAATTTACACCGCGAATACGAACAAACTGCACGGATCCAGGCTGTCCAGACCCAGATGTAACCACAACCCCTGTAACACGCCCTTTTAAAAGCTCATTCGGATCGGCTACCGGAGTATCTTTAAACTGTTCAGCTGATATTTTAGAAATTGCGCTTGTTGCATCTTGTTTATTCTGTACAGTATAACCTGTAACAACAATATCAGATAATGAACGCGAATCTGAAACGAGTACCGCATCCACAACCCCAGAGCTGCCTACTGGTTTGCTTTGCATCACGTAGCCAAGATAGGAGAACTCTAATACAGCTGTATTAGATGGCACTTTAATTGTAAACTTACCGTTTGAATTCGTAATCGCACCAATTTGAGTGCTTTTAACCCTTACACTTGCTCCGGGTATAGGCAGGCCATCGTCTTTTCCTGTAACGGTGCCTGTAATTGTTCTTTCTTGCGCCATTGCCCCTATGGAAATAAGCAAGAAAAAGAACAAACATTGTAGCTGTTTTTTCATAATAAATACATATATGTTTTTGATAAATGGCTAAATTAACTCTAGCAAACTAAAACTACAATTTTTTCAAAAAAACCAAGCCTATGTCATAGAATTATGACAGTGAAAATGTAAAACATTGATTAATCGCCTCGAAAGCCACTTCTCAGACACGCCATGTATTTTTAGAAATACATGCATTTAATACCCTAAAAACACGATATTATTAAACAACTGCTTCCCACTTTCCCAAAAATTTCGAAAAAGTGGATTTTGCGCAACATAAACAACATGGCCCCGGCCAAAATCCTGTACACCAATGAGAAGCCCCGATTTTAAATTTTCTTTTACTTTTGAGCCTGCTAATCCTGCCATAAAACTTTTTTCATTTAGTAGCCCAACATTCAGCCCTTTCAGCAAAGGTTCATAGATCTTATTATCTGTTTTTAATGTATAATAGGTTTTACCAATGCCATAAGCAATTGGATGAGAATCGTCCATATTAACCCTATAAATTGCTCCAGGTATAGCTGTATCATAACTATCCTGGTCTTTATTTTTATAAAGCAGGCGATTAGCCGTAGCCTTATCTTGTTTTTTTAAAGTTAAACTGTCCTTTTTCTTAATCTCAAAACCTTTTTTATCAATCACGCTTTCAATTGCGCCTTCCAATAAGACAAGTTTGCCCCCTTTTTCTATCCAGCCCTTAAGGCCATCATTAATCAAGTTGCTATAACTTCCATCAGCGAGAATGAGTGTGTTAATCTTATTCACATCCAGGTTATTAATGTCTTTTGTATTAATGAGGTTAACATTTAAGTTTAAGTCATGCTCCAAATAAAACCATACTTCACCTAAATTTAAGGATGACACCTCGGGGCCTGATGCTATTGCAATTTTTGCCTCCGGAATTAATGGATATACTGATGAACCAAAATCCCTTCCTTTTTCTACAAAGCCACTGCTTACTGGCTGTGCAACCACACCAAAGTTTTTACAAAGCATTAAGATGGTGTTTTTTACATCCCTGTCTCTAAGTTGATTCTCTTTTCTTAAAACCAAAAGTGAGCCTGAAGGATAGGCTTTTCCATTTACTGTAAATTCTTGGTTGGCCTGTCTGACTTTTATATTTGCCTTTTGCAGGGCAATCAGTAAGTTTAGATCATTTGCATTTCCCCAGTTCAGCACCCAACCCAGAGGATTCTCTATTACCGCAGTAACAGGAGCTTTTTCTTCTACAAATGTGTATTTACCATTAAATGACTCTTTACTTGCAAATGCATTTAAGCCATAAACATAAGGTAAGGCCCAAGCTGTAATATCATATGTGTTCGAATCTGTTACAAAAGTTTGGGGTTCCAAAAGTACATTGATCAAAACAGCCTTTGCCTGAAGCACATTGATCACCAGATCATTTCTTCCAACTGTAAAATTCTCTTCTTTTTGATGTGCATAACTAAAAGCTTTACCCGTTTTTTCGCCACCAAATGCAAATTGAATATTGTTCTTTTGCAATAATTCGGTTAGCTTTTTAAGCCTATACAGGTTATCCGGCTTAATAATAAAAGTTTTGTAAATTCCGGGAGCTGTTGTTAAATTCTTTTGGAAGTATTTTTGGTATTCATCCATCAATTTATGATGATATTGAGAAGCTATTTCCAAGGTTGATATACTTGTTGCAAAATGATGGGCTATACGGTCTTTAAGCGTTAAGGTATCTCCATCATTTGTAATGACAGACAAACCTCCCCGGATTCCACCTTGTTCATAAGTCATTCCAATTGCCCCATTATATAAAGGATAGGTATCACCATAAGATGGATAGAGCAGATCGAAACGTTCTTTTGTAAAATATTTCCATCCCTGCTCATCAAAATATCGGGCATTGTTTTTTCCTACAAATACCTGAAAATCTTTTTGCCACTGTGTAATATCCTGATGTACAGGCTCTGCGGCTGGTGCAAAATAGTAAGGTTCATTGTAACTTTGTTCATGAAAATCTACATGAACCTGTGGCATCCATTTATTGTATAAAGCTAATCGTTGCTGGCTTTCTATTTGGGTTTGCCAAGCCCAGTCACGGTTTAAATCAAAGTAATAATGATTGGTTCGCCCGCTTGCCCATGGTTCAATATGTTCGCGTGCGCTAGGATTTGGATTTGGAACTTTCCCAACCGTACTGTTAAAAAAATTAACATAACGGTCTCTTCCATCGGGGTTTAAACATGGATCTATAATTACAACCGTATTTTTTAAGTAGGCTTTAGTTTTTTCATTGATATCTGCACTTAAAGTGTACAATACTTTCATAGCCGTTTCAGTTGAATTTGCTTCATTACCATGCACATTGTAACTCAGCCAAAGCAATGTAGGCTGTTCATTAAGATTTACATTAGGTTTTGTTAAGCCAGAAGCCAGCGTCAGGTTATTTAATCTAATTTGTTCAAGCCGGTCCATGTTTTCCATTGAAGAAATAATCCCAACCAATAAAGGTTTTCCTTCATTTGTTTTACCGTACTCTATAAGTTTGATGTTTTTTGTTGCCGAAGCAACATATTTAAAATAATCAACTACCTTATAATGAGGTGTAAAATGGCTTCCAAGCGCATAACCCAAAAATTCATCTGGCGATTTTATTTGAGCACTTAACCAAAAAATAGTACATATATTTAATAAACAGAGGGCAAACAGTTTTTTCATATGGAAAGCTTAATTGTACTTGATAATTTACCCGAATGTACAAATTTTGTTTTTTGTTGTTATGAAAGCTTAATTTTACAGCATAATCTTTACAAAACAAACATGACCACAACCGTAGAATTATACGCACACTTTTTAAAATACAGATCAATATCTACTGATACTAGAAATATAAATAAAGACTGCTTATTTTTTGCCTTAAAGGGAGAACATTATAATGCAAATGAATTTGCACATCAGGCCTTAGAAAAAGGCGCGGCATTTGTGGTCATTGATGAAATTAAATATAAAAAGGATGAACGTTTTCTTTTAGTTGAAAACGTACTGGAAGCACTACAAAACCTGGCAAAACACCATAGGAGCCAATTGAATATTCCTGTAATTGGCTTAACAGGGAGCAATGGCAAAACAACCAGCAAGGAACTGATCAATGCAGTTTTATCCGAACGCTATAAAACATTTGCAACTTTTGGCAATTTAAACAATCATATTGGTGTGCCAATTTCTGTTCTCTCCATTCACTCAGATGTAGAGATTGCCGTAATTGAAATGGGAGCGAACCACCAAAAGGAAATTGAACTTTTATGTACCATTTCCCAGCCTACCCATGGCCTGATTACAAATGTAGGCATGGCTCATTTAGATGGATTTGGAGGCTTTGAAGGGGTTAAAAAAGGGAAAGCAGAGCTATATACCTTTTTAAAGCAAACACATGGTTATGCTTTTATCAATAGGAACAACCCCTATTTGCTGGAAATGAGCGAAGCTGCGGACTTAAATAAATTAATCTATTATGGTTCTGAAAACGGAAACACCATTAAAGGAACCCTAAAAAACTGTGATCCATATATTGAGATAGAATGGACAAACCATGATTTTTCTTCAACAGTTAAAACTCATTTAACTGGAAGCTATAACTTTGAAAATATATTGGCGGCAATCTGCATTGGTGACTTTTTCGACATGACACCTGAAGAAATTAATGCGGGTTTGTCCCGTTATCAGCCTAAAAACAATCGGTCGCAATTGGAAAAAACAGATAAAAACACCGTAATCTGTGATTTTTACAACGCCAATCCAAGCAGTATGGTGGCTGCACTCGGTAATTTAGTGGCATTAAAAGCGCCGCAAAAAACCGCTATTTTAGGGGATATGTTTGAACTCGGGCCAGAATCTGCAGCACAGCATGAAGCGGTGGCCAAATTGGCCATTGAGGGTAATTTTACACAAACAATATTTATAGGAAAGCATTTCTACGCCACTAAAAATGGCCTTAATGCGCTCTTTTTTGAAACACCTGCAGAAGCTACAGCTTATTTAAACAAAAATCCGATAAAAGACCATCTTATTCTTTTAAAGGGCTCAAGGGGCATGAAACTAGAAAACTTATTGAGTTGCTTATAATCCAGTTCAAAACAATATATTTAACCGTATAGTGAGGTAAGGGCATATGCCTAATTACCTGATGCTTCTTCAATTAAAATACCTATATCACTTACGCCCGTTAAAGGATTATCACGCATATTTTGTTCTACCTCTATTTCAAATTTTCCATTTTTTTCGAAGTGATAATTCGTTAATAATGGAAAAGTATAAGAAAATAAGTTTCCGGAGCCACTGCCCAGCCATTCTCCATCATTTTTGGCAACTTTATATTGATAGCGCTTGGTAACTGTTTTTAAGCCGTCTTTAAAGTGTACCAAAACAAAAATATTTGAATAGCGGTACTCTGCAGTATGCCTTAATTTAAAAAAAATATGATAGGCCTTGGTGTGGTCTTTAATTTCAAAAGCCGTTTTTAAGTGATTGCGGTAAGTCCATTTATGATCTGGAATTTGCACATTCACATCTACAAGATTGTGCACGCAGCCTGTAAAAACAGAAATTGCCAATACTAATCCTAGTAAAATATTTTTTTTGCTATTCTGTAACTGGTTTTTGATCTGGGCCATTGTTGTTGTTTCGGCGATTATTATTTTTTTTTCGGTTATTTCTGTTCCGGTTCCGGTGCTGCTCAGGGCCTTTAGGTTGCTCCGTTAAACTTTTATCGGTAGGCACCGCGGATGGTTTTGGATTTTGAGCCTGCTGTACCTTCGGCCCATGTTGAAGTTTTGGACCATTAGCCTGCTGAGGTTTTGGACCCGCTTTTTGTTGCTGTTTCTGTGGTTGGGAAGTTTGCTTAGGCCTATCAACCGGTGCTTTTTCCGTATTCACATTTCTATTCCGTCCTCTGCTTTGATTGCCTTTTTGATTTTGGTTGCGGTTTTTGTTTTTAGAACGCTCATCCAAACGGGTTAAGCTATCCTGTCCCACTACATTTTCATAATCAAAAGATTTCTCTATAACCACTGGCTGTGTAAGCTGTACAGCTTCTTCTTTTAAATTAGGTGCTTTTTTACCCAATTTATTCATGGCCATGATCTCTTTAACACGGGCGGCTGCAACAGGAATCCAATTTTCATCATTTGGATAACTAAACCACATAATTTTTTTAAAAATATCCGTTTTTTGATGACGTGCATATCCTGCCTCGGTATCCAAATTTTCGATACGGTCTGGAATATCCTTTAAAGCATCAAGATAAGTATCTAATTCATAGTTTAAACAGCACTTGAGCTTACCACACTGGCCGGCAAGCTTTAATGTATTTAAAGATAAATTTTGATAGCGCGCAGCGGCAGTAGAAACAGTTTTAAAGTTTGTTAACCAAGTAGAGCAGCACAGCTCTCTCCCACATGAACCAATGCCACCTAAACGCCCAGCTTCCTGGCGCATGCCAATCTGCCTCATTTCAATTCTAACCCTAAAGCTTTCGGCCATTTTTTTAATGAGCTCTCTAAAATCTACACGGCCTTCGGCAGTATAAAAGAAGGTTGCTTTTGTTTTATCTGCCTGATAATCTACATCGCTAATTTTCATCGACAAACGCAGATCCAAAGCTAATTTACGGGCCTTATGCATGGTTTCCCACTCCATTCCCTTCGCAGCATTCCATTTTTCTACGTCGGCCTCTGAAGCTTTACGGTAAATCTTTTTTGTCACCTGATCTAAACTGGTTTTGCGCCTTTTCATTTGAATACGCACCAATTCGCCCGTTAATGAAACATGGCCAACATCAAATCCTCCAGTCGGTCCTTCTACAGCAACCAGCTCCCCGATTTCTAAATAAATATTTTCATTATTCAGGAAAAACTCTTTTCTCGAACCTTTAAATTTAATCTCTGTAACCTGAAATGGTTTATAATTAGAGGGCATATCCAAATTGGACAGCCAATCATGCACTTCCATTGTTTGGCAGCCACCGGTGCCACATGAGCCATTACTTTTGCATCCATTAGGGGTGCAACCACCGCCTGTTGAACAACTTCCACATCCCATAGTTAATTGTATATATGTTGAGTCCCTTGCGGTAACGTTTTAAACTTTATAATTTTTACCAGTTGTAAAGATACATCTAAAAACAGAATTTTAGGATTTGCATTCCGCTCAATATGGTAATGTGCCTTTTCCATTTCAGTAATTATGGCTTCGGCCATTGGCAGTGTGAGCACATGAGCACTCAGCTTTTTAGCCGTTTCTAAGGTCAGGGGCGATAATTTAACCAGTTCTTCAGCCCCACTTAAAATTAAGCAGCACTCCCTTAAATAATTTACGCCGTACTTTAAAAAATTCTTTTGATTTTCTCTCCCCCATTTGGCAATCTCTTCTGTAAACTCTATTAAATCGGGCACTTTATTGCCAAAACCTAAGCGCAACCAGTTGGTAAAAGGCCCAGAGCTGTCACTTTGTTTATTATGCGCCAAAGCTTTTGCTTCTATTAAGTTCCCGTCGGCTAAAAATGCATATTCCGCTGCCTGATGTTCAGTTAAGCCAGCCTGCATCAACAAATAATCCTGAACCTCACTACTGCTTAATTTTGGGATTTTAACAATTTGTGTACGCGATAAAATTGTAGTTAGAATTTGTTCCTGATTTTGTGCAATTAAAATAAAAAGAGTGTTTGCCGGTGGTTCTTCAATCAGTTTAAGCAATGCATTTCCTGCTTTATCCAAATATTCAGGCAGCCACATAATGAGCACTTTTGTTTCTGCCTCAAAAGCTTTATAGCTTAGCTTCTTAATAATATCGTGGCATTCACCAATATTTATATTGGCCTGCTTATTTGCAGCATCAAGCTTTGAACGCCAAACATCCATATCAAAGTACGCATCCTGCAATAGCATATTGCGCCATTCATCCAGCACATCTACAGCCGTTTTTATATTGGCTGATGCAAAAAAAGGATAAGAAAAATGCAAGTCAGGATGAATATACCTTTCATACTTCCTGCAACTGGAACATACCCCACAGCTATCCGCACTGCCTTGATCAAGGCAATTTATATATTGTGCATATGCAATGGCCAATGGCAGTGCACCTGAACCCGCCGGCGACAAAAAAAGTTGCGCATGGCTAACGCGGTTTTCTTTAACCGTTTGCACCAATTGTTGCTTAATCTTTTCCTGTCCGATAATTTCCTTAAACTGCATTTGGTGCAAATTAACAATTTGATTTGAAATTTGGCTGCGTTCTATTTTCAATACGGCTGCAAAAAAAATATTTTTAAACTAAAAAGACATTTTTTTGCAACTTATCGCCTTGTACTGCAAACCATTTGAAAAAGTTAATTGTTATTAAAAAATAGAACAACAAAACGTCATGTCGGTTACAAAAATTAACAACAAGGGGCAGGCTGTACTATTTAACAATCAATTTTTAGAAGCCTTAACCAAAACCAGGCCCTGGGTAATTTATGCTATTTATATCCCTTTAAACATCTATTTTGTTCATCTAAGCAATACCCGATACCACATTAATTCATTTAAAATTTTTCTCCTCTTTTTAATCTCAATGCTGAGCTGGACATTGGTTGAATATTTAACACACCGTTTCCTGTTTCATTTTGAAGCAACCAGTAAGTTTGGCAAAAGATTGGTGTATATTTTTCATGAGAACCATCATGAATATCCAAGAGACCGCATGCGTTTGTTTATGCCTCCTTTACCTAGTTTAATCCTGGCCAGCCTTATTTTTGGATTTTTTGCAACGGGTTCAATCATTTTAACTGGCACAATAGCTTATGCTTTTATTGCATTTAGTGGCTTTATAACCGGTTATTTAATTTATGTTTCCATGCATTATGCAATACATGCCTATCCACCTCCAAAATACCTAAAGGCATTATGGCGTAACCATCATTTACACCATTATAAATATCCCGACAAAAGTTTTGGTGTAAGCTCCAACCTCTGGGACCATATATTTAATACCCTGCCCAACAGAAGCAATACTGAATCTTTTTAAACTTGATAAAATTAAAATTCATCCGCTGAATATTTCTGCTATTTCAAATTAAAAATCAATTATTTAAAAAACCTTACCTTTGAGTTTTTTTAAATTCAAATATGGCCCGAATTCTTGCCTTTGATTATGGAACCAAACGTATTGGCATTGCCGTTACTGATCCGCTACAGATTATTGCAACCGGCCTAACAACCCTACATCCTAAGGATGCGATTGAGTATTTAACAAAATACCTCTTTACAGAACAGGTAGAAGCCTTTGTTTTGGGTGATCCTAAACAGATGGATGGCAGCCCATCAGATTCCAAACAGCATGTTAAAGGATTTTCTACTTTATTAAAAAAAGCTTTTCCTACTATACCACAGTATTGGGTAGATGAACGCTTTACCTCAAAAATGGCACATCAAACCATTATGGCAAGCGGATTAAAAAAAACAGACAGAAGAGATAAAGACAGAGTAGATGCAGTTGCGGCAACTATTATTTTACAATATTTTATGGAAACCAACCGTTTATAACCGAACACATGAGCTTAATAGACGATAATTTACAGCAATTGCTTATTCAATATTGTGACCCCGAGCATGAACTGCTCCAAAAAATAGACCGCGAAACCAATGTAAAGGTACTCATGCCGAGAATGCTCTCTGGACACTACCAAGGTCGGGTGTTAAGCATGTTAAGCAAAATGGTTGCACCAAAAAGAATACTGGAAATCGGCACTTTTACAGGCTATGCTACATTATGCCTTGCCGAAGGTTTATCCAATGAAGGCCTGATCTATACTTTAGATATTAATGTTGAACTGGAAGATATGGTACGTGGCTATTTTAGCCAGTCTCCATATGGGGAAAAGATACACTATATTTTGGGCGATGCCATGAACACAATTCATGATTTAAAAGAAGTTTTTGACCTTGTTTTTATTGATGCCGACAAGAAAAACAACGGGAATTATTATCACCTTATTTTTGACCGGGTTAGGCCTGGAGGAATTATTATAGTAGACAATGTACTTTGGAGCGGAAAAGTACTTCAGCAGCAGCAAGACAAAGACACCAAAAATATTGCCCATTTTAATGATATGATTGCTCAGGATGACCGTGTAGAGAAATTAATTTTACCCGTAAGAGATGGGTTGTTCATCATCAGAAAAAAATAAATGGTTAACGGTCTATTAAACCCCATTCAATAAAACAAAAACTCAGATAACATGAAAAAATTGTTTACTTTTTGTTTGCTTATTTTATCCATAAACCTTGCCGAAGCACAGGGAACTGAAGATTATATTACAGAACATGCAGACTATGCACAAAGTTTAATGCGCGCCCATAAAATACCTGCAAGCCTTATTTTAGCAATAGCAATTCACGAATCTGCATCGGGGAGCAGCCGCATTGCCCAGCACCTGAACAACCACTTTGGTGTTAAAGGATCAAACAACAATGAAGACATCCGGTCTTCTTATAGAGATTATTTGAATGCCGATGAATCTTACAGCCATTTTGTAGAAATTATGGAAACCCGCCCCCCTTTTAACAGCCTTTTTGAGCAATATGACCAGTACGATTACAAAGGCTGGGCCCGGGGCATCCAGCGCTGTGGCTATGCGCACAGCAGAACCTGGGCAAGTCAAGTGGTCAACCTGATTAAAAAATACGAACTGTACAATTATGATGAAAGACCTGCAGGATACGAAGAGCCTGTTTATCCAAAAACTGTTTACCACAAAAAAACCACCAAGCACAAAACAAAAACGGCAAAAAAATATACGGTTAAAAATGGGGATAACCTAAGTGCAATAGCCAAAAAGAAAGGCACAACCGTTAAAGCAATCATGAAAAAAAACGGGCTAAAAAAAGCCAATTTAAAACCTGGCCAAAAGATTAAGCTTTAATTATGCACTAATTATAAAAAGCAATTAAAATGAAGTTAAAATACCTATATCTAGTATTAGCCATCGTACTGTTTAATGCCTGCAAAACCAGGCATTATGCCAAAAACAATAAGCAAATCGAAAAAGAAGCAAATAAAGCCAACAACAATACATATAAAAGTTATAATACCCTAAGCTATATTGATGAATTTAAAGCCGTAGCCATAGAAGAAATGAATGCTTATGGCATTCCGGCAAGCATTACCCTGGCCCAGGGCATTTTAGAATCGGGTAGTGGCAATAGCGACCTGGCAAAATATGCCAATAACCATTTTGGTATTAAATGCACTTTGGAATGGAAAGGGAAAAATTATTTTAAAGATGATGACCAAAAAAATGACTGTTTTAGGGTATATAAAGATGCCCGGGAATCTTTCAAAGACCACTCCGAATTTTTAAAACGGAAACGCTATAGCTTTTTGTTTCAACTGGACAAAAATGACTATAAGAGCTGGGCTCAAGGTTTAAAAACAGCCGGATATGCAACTAATCCAAGATACCCCGATATGCTCATCAACATGATAGAAAAGTACCAGCTATTTAAATACGATCAATCAGAAACTGAAAAACAAAAAATTGTAAGAGAAGATAGAGTTTTTACTGAGATAAATGCGAATATCCCTTTAGAGAAGAAAAAGTTTACACCTGTTGATACACCTCCAGCAGGCGCCAAGCCTATTTTGCCAGATGGAACCTATACCATTGTGAAAGGAGATACCCTATATAATATTGCCCGCCGTTTTAATTTAACGGTTGATGAATTGAAAGCCTTAAACAATATGAGCACTGACAATATAAAACTTGGGCAAACGCTTAAAGTTAAATAATGTTAATCAAACATTAATGCCTCTGCGTAATTTGTAGTTTTGTGACCTTATGAAATATATTGCTGCATTCATATTTTTATTCTGCTTATCTAATTTGCTTTTTGCCCAAACTAAACCGGTACAGGGGATTGTTATTGATAAAGAAACAAAGCAGCGCCTGGCAAAGGTTTATATTTTCAATACCCGCAGCAGAGATGGCCTTTATAACAATACCAAAGGCGAGTTTAGCACTTTTGCAATTCCAGGAGACACCTTGGTTGCCGCATTATCAGGCTATGGTGTGGATACCATTATTTTTAAAGGACAAACAGCAGCTTATTTTCAACTTAAATCAATCGGTATCCGTTTGCGCGATGTACTCATACAGCAAAAACGCTTAACACCGAAACAAAAATATGAGCAGACCACAAAAGAGTTTAATTATGCAACAATAAAAGGCAGCAGCAAAGATCTTTTAAACTTAAGCAATGGAGGTGTAGGCTTAGGCATTGATGCGATTTACAATTTACTGAGCAGACAAGGAAAAAATGCCCGGCACCTACAGCAGATTTTGGAGAAGGACTACCGGGAAGACTTAATAGATTATCGTTTTAATCCTTCCCTGGTGCACCAGGTTTTAGGAATTAAAGATGATGAACTGCTGGATTTTATGCAGCAGTACCGTCCAACTTATCAATTCGTGCTGGATGCAACTGATTATGCTTTTAACCTTTTTATACGTAATGCATACAAAAGCTATAGACTTAACCCTAAAGCCCTGCGCCTAAAACCTTTACCACAAATTAGCATTGGTACGCTTTGAAAACTATAGTTGTTATTGTTAAAAAACTCCCTGTTTTAGGGATGGCCTGCTTCCCTTTTATTTTATTAAAAAATAAACTGCTCGCAAACAATAAAACAATCTTGAATCATGAAAAAATCCATTTGCGCCAACAATTGGAACTGCTTATCCTTCCATTTTATATGATTTACACGCTGCTCTACCTCATTAACCTATTGCGCTATAAGAATCATGATGAAGCCTATCGAAATATTATTTTTGAACAGGAAGCTTATCAGCATGATACAAATTTAGATTATTTAAAAAATGGGAATTGGTATGGGTGGCTAAGTCTGTCCAAAAATAAATCATGACCATCATTTGGCAGATGTAAACATTTTGATAAACAGTTTAATCTGTAATAATTTTTCATTTTCTTTGTAGCCAATGAAGAAGTTTTTACCTGCTTTACTGTTAATCATCACTATTTCTATTATAACCCTTAATGCACAGGAGATTGACACGATCCCGATCAGTACCAAAGGCCTAAACATTAAGCTAAAGCGCAACCCTTTACCAAGCCGCCTGCTTCCTTTATCTTTTGAGCCCGTTAAAATAGCGCCTTTTATTGTAAATGCTAAAGTAAACTACTGGAAAACGAAAACTTCTGTAGGGATCAATATAAATCAGGCCGCCTTTAGCAATAACTGGAAAGGTGGGGGAGTAAATTCAATTGCGGTGGGGGGCTTACTAAATAACAAAGCAGAGTACAATAAAAACAGTTACAGTTATGTAAGCGAAGTCATTTTACAATATGGTAAAGTAAAAAACAAAGAGCAGCTGCAAAAGAAAACAACCGACCGTATGTACTGGGATAATAAAGCATCTTTCCAACTCTCCAAAAATTGGTATTTCTTTGGATCCCTTAATTTTGAATCGCAGTTTGACAATGGGTACTCATACAGTAAGAATAAGGATGGAAGTGAAAAAGAAACCCTGATCTCAAAATTTATGGGCCCAGGTTATTTAACAGAATCGCTGGGTTTTGAATATAAGCCAAATAAATATTTTTCTACCCGTATAGGTACAGGTACGGCAAGGCAGACCTTTGTTTTGGATACAACATTATATAAAACCAATACTAAAAATTTTGGGGTAAGTCCGGGTAAGCGTTTCAGAAATGAACTGGCTTTTCAAATTGTAAGTGCTTTTGATAAAGAAATCTTCACCAATACAAATTTAAAAGCACGATATGCAATGTTTATTCCTTATGAGAATATTGGCTGGGTACAAATAGACCATAGACTAGACGTTGCAATCACGGCAAAAATTAACCGATTTATGAATACCAGCTTAACAGGGGTGGTGCTTTTTGATAAAGATACCGATGCTAAAATTCAGGCCAGCCAAACTTTAGCACTCGGTTTTTCATTTGTTTTTCCGAGATAACATCAGCCACCTATTTTACCCATTTCCCAATAAGACATAGAGTGGATCTGTTTAAAACTTACCCCTTTTTGTTTCAGGTATTTTTTAAACCGTTGCACTGATTTTGCACGGCCTGTTAAATAAAAAGTTGCATCCTTCCACATTTCCCAGCATTTTGGGTGCATGTTTTCCATCCAGGTAACCGCGTTTTCTGCTGGTGCATTTATATTTGCCGAAACAGCATCAATTAATAAATTAATACCATCTACCGAGTCTATATTTTCATCCTTTAACTCTAAAACACCAAAATATTCATCATCCAGCTCTATGGCTTTTTTCCCTAATGATTCGTACAGCCCAATACTGGTTTCATCTCCAAAAAAGAAATGCTGGTTAGAATTGTGGTTATATTTCACTTTGGCCTTATCTAAAATCATTTTTAGCTGGTCTCCACACTGAATATTTACAGCCCAGTTGTTTCCTGGCCCCTGACCATTCAAATAAAAAATAACTTTACAAGTATCGGTTTCCTTATCAAAATCTGATAAGGTATAGTGCCTATATTCGTTTGGGTTTACCCTAAAAAGCACTTCGTTTCCCGGAATAAAATCTGCCTTTAAAAAGTCGCCTTTAAACGTAACACATTTTACATTACTGCTCAGCATTTCCGTTTCTACAACATTTACCACATAAATTTTATTGCTGATCATTTTTTCGACTGTATTGGCAAGCCATGAAGGTAATTTCGGCATCTTGTTATATTGTTTAGTAACTTTATGCAAAAGTAATGGTCAAATGCAAAGTCTGTTTTATATCAAAAGGATTAAAATTTACATGAAAGGGATTTATGGCACTAAGCATTTACGACAGCGCGAATCAACATTACCTCATTAGCAACCACATCACAAATCTTGAGCTGAATTCACCACTTGTAACCGAGCGGAAAGAAACCTTTAGTTTTCCTTTTGGAGATGCAGAGCTCACACAAATTGCTTTTTCAGGCATATATATTGTTTATGGCGATATGCTGGTAAAGGAAAACCGATTACGGATAAAGTCCTTTGAAGAACCTGAACTGGTAGAGCTTCATTTTTCTTTAAATGGAGGCGGAATTATGGAGAATTTTTTAACCAAAAGAACAGTTTCTATTCTGCCAAACCAACACAACATTATTTATGCTCCTGAATTTGACGGTACAGGAACTTTTCAAACCGACCAACAGTTCAGGTTTTTTGAAGTTCATTTTCAACGTGACCGGTTTGTAGATTTAACCCAAGACAGCAGCAGCTTATTAAAGCGCTTTGCTGATAATATCATGAATAAAAAAGCGGTAGAGATTTCGCCCGAAAATTTACCGATCAGTTTGGCAATGCACAGCTGTATAAAAGATATTATGAACTGCCAGTTTAAGGGCGGATTAAAATTATTATTTCTTCAATCCAAGTGTATTGAGCTTTTGGCATTGCAGGCGCAGGCATTTGAACTTGCACTCAAGAAAAACGAAAAACCATCATTAAAATCTGCTTATGATAAAGAGCGGATTTATTTTGCTCGAGAATACTTATTGGAACATGCTTGCCAACCCCCATCATTAACAGAACTGGCTAAAATTGCAGGCATCAATGAATTTAAACTGAAACAAGGTTTTAAAGAAACATTTCAGAATACCGTATTTGGCTATTTAAGTGATTATAAATTAATGAAAGCTAAAGAATTATTGGCCAATGGTGATGCAGATATTAAAAGCATTTCCGATGAGTTAGGTTATTCTTCCGTTCAGCATTTTAACACTGCTTTTAGAAAAAAATTTGGTTTAAGCCCAGGAAAAGCCCGACAGTGAGCAACCAAAGCGAATAACCTTTAATCAACTAAGTTTTGCCTCCTAAAGTTTTGGGTTTGAGTTAAGAAAAATTACAACCATTTTTTGATACCTTTGTTTTTTTATTAACAACACAAAGCTTTTACTGATGTACAAAGCTTTCAGCATATAAGAACATGTTTGATAATTTACAGGACAAGCTAGATAGAGCATTTAAAGTATTAAAAGGACAAGGCAGCATTACAGAGATCAACGTGGCAGAAACCATGAAAGAAATCCGTAAGGCTTTACTTGATGCCGATGTTAACTATAAAACAGCCAAGGCATTTACTGATGATGTAAGACAAAAAGCCCTTGGACAGAACGTGCTTACAGCTGTTTCTCCAGGTCAGTTGCTCACCAAAATCATGAATGACGAGCTTGCTGCTTTAATGGGTGGCGAAGTCACAGAATTAGATACAAAAGCAAATCCCACCGTTATTTTAATTGCAGGTTTAAATGGTGCTGGTAAAACTACATTTGCAGGCAAACTGGCTCTTCACTTAAAAGGCAAGGGTAAAAAGCCTTTATTAGTTGCCGGAGATATGTACCGCCCCGCTGCAGTAGATCAATTAGAGGTTTTGGGCACTTCTGTTGGCGTTTCTGTTTATGCCAACCGTGAATCAAAAGATCCTGTTGCAATTGCTTTAGAAGGTATTGCACATGGTAAGCAGCACGGCAACAACGTCATTATTATTGATACAGCGGGACGCTTGGCAATTGATGAGTCATTAATGAACGAGATTTCGGAGGTGAAAGCTAAAACACAACCCCATGAAATCTTATTTGTTGTAGATTCAATGACCGGACAAGATGCTGTAAACACCGCTAAAGTATTTAATGACCGCTTAGATTTTACAGGTGTTGTTCTAACTAAATTAGATGGTGACACCCGCGGTGGTGCTGCGCTTTCCATTAAATCAGTTGTCAATAAACCAATCAAATTTATTGGTACAGGCGAAAAGATGGAAGCTCTGGATGTATTTTATCCAGACCGTATGGCATCACGTATTTTGGGCATGGGTGATGTAGTATCACTAGTTGAACGTGCACAGATGCAGTTTGATGAAAAAGAAGCTGCAGAACTACAGAAGAAAATCCGCAAAAATAAATTCGATTTTAACGATTTTTATAGCCAGATACAACAGATCAAAAAAATGGGCAACATGAAAGATCTGATGGGCATGATACCTGGGGTTGGCAAAATGATGAAAGATGTAGATATTCAGGATGATGCATTTAAATCAATTGAGGCAATTATTCAGAGCATGACACCTTTTGAAAAAGAAAACCCTGATAGTATACAGCAAAGCCGCAGATTGCGCATTGCAAAAGGATCTGGCTCAAAAATAGAAGAAGTAAATAAACTGATTAAGCAGTTTGATGATATGCGCAAAGTAATGAAGCAGTTTTCTAACCCTGCTGCCGCTGCTAAAATGATGAAAGGCATGCCTAAAATGCCTTTTGGCAGATAAACCTCCAGCAAACACAGCAACTTATAATTTATTAGTTTAAAATCCCAATCATTACTGATTGGGATTTTTTTTTGCAAAGCCAATATGTCCAGTACAGAATTAGTCATAAGTATTTATTATCTTTAATGTAACTCCCCTAAGAACAAACATATTCCATTCATTATTATAACGAAAATTAATGCTTGTAAAAACTTACGGAAGTGCTGTACATGGTGTAAATGCTTTAACCATTACGATTGAGGTTAGTATTAGTAAAGGCAATAAATATTATATCGTTGGTTTACCTGACAATGCGGTAAAAGAAAGCTTGCAACGTGTAGAAAGCGCCATTCAAACCTCAGGTTTACGCATGCCCCGACAAAAAATTGTTGTGAATTTAGCACCTGCTGATATTAAGAAAGAAGGGTCGGCTTATGATTTGCCCATAGCCATTGGAATTTTGGCCGCTTCTGGTCAGCTTCCATCTTCAACACTCGAAAGCTATTTCATAATGGGCGAGCTCTCTTTAGATGGGAGCATACAGCCTGTTAAAGGAGCACTCCCTATTGCCATACAAGCACAGCAGGATGGGTTTAAAAACTTTATCCTACCTATGCAAAATGTACGTGAAGCTGCAATTGTTGAAGGCCTAACTGTTTATGGTGTAGAAAACCTGGCACAGGTTGCCGATTTTCTTGCTGGAACAGCACAATTGGAATCCGTTAAAGTCAACATCCGTGAAGAATTTTTAAGGAATACGGAAGGAAATGAACATGACTTTGCCGACGTAAAAGGGCAAGAAAACATTAAACGTGCCCTCGAAATTGCGGCTGCAGGCGGGCATAACGTTATTTTAATCGGACCTCCCGGAGCAGGCAAAACCATGCTTGCCAAGCGCCTGCCAACAATTTTACCGCCCTTAAATTTACATGAAGCATTAGAAACAACCAAGATTCATTCTGTAGCTGGAAAACTTTCTGCTGTAGATGCGCTCATGACTGCAAGACCATACCGTTCGCCGCACCACACCATTAGCGATGTAGCCTTGGTAGGCGGCGGTATTCACCCACAGCCCGGAGAAATTTCTTTGGCACATAATGGTGTATTGTTTTTAGATGAATTACCTGAATTTAAACGTAGCGTTTTGGAGGTCATGCGCCAGCCCCTTGAAGACCGGAAAGTGGCAATAGCAAGAGCAAAATTCTCGGTAGAGTATCCTGCAAGCTTTATGCTGGTGGCTTCTATGAACCCATGCCCTTGCGGGTTTTACAATCATCCGGAAAAAGAATGTATCTGTGCGCCGGGCGTTGTTCAAAAATACTTGAGTAAAATTTCTGGCCCATTGTTAGATCGGATCGATTTACACGTAGAGGTTACGCCTGTTAATTTCTCAGAGCTTACCTCTGCACATGAGGCTGAAAAAAGTGAGGAGATCAGAACACGGGTAGTCAAAGCCCGAGAAATTCAGGACCAGCGCTTTATTGCACATCAACATTTACACTATAATGCTCAAATGAGCCCAAAAATGGTGCGTAAAGTATGTGCCATTAACGGAGAAGGAACCACACTCTTAAAAATGGCGATGGAGAAATTAGGACTCTCCGCACGCGCATTTGACCGGATTTTAAAAGTAGCCCGAACCATTGCCGATCTCGCTGGGAGTGAAGACATAGAACTGGAACACTTGGCTGAATCCATCCATTACCGTAGTTTAGACCGTGAAGGCTGGGCAGGTTAAAAAATAATTTTTATTTTTACTCTTCTTCAGTTAAATAGATAAATGCAGAAATTATTAATGATTACAGGCGGAAATAAAGGCATTGGCAAAGGGATAGTTGATGCATATAAAAATAAGGGTTATCAAATTATTTCCATTGCCAGAAACAAAAATACTGAAGCCGATTTTGCAGACATAAAGCAAGTACAATTTGATTTAGCAGATGTGGCCAACATTAGTAACATGATGGAAACTATTTTTAAATCAATAAACCCTGAAAATGTACAAGGAATTACCTTAATAAACAATGCGGGCACTTTAGGGCAAATTACAACCATTGATAAAAAAACAGCAAGCGATATTGCACAGAACATACAGCTTAACATTACTGCGCCCTTAATTTTAACATCCTCTTTTTTAAGCCTGACGAATAATTGGTCATGCAGAAAAAGAGTACTTACCATTTCATCAGGCGCGGGTAAAAATCCATATTATGGCTGGGCAACCTATTGTGCCAGTAAAGCGGCTGTAGACATGATGACCAGAGCTGTTGCCATAGAACAAAATTCTTTGAAATATGGGGCCAAAATTATAGCCATCTCACCCGGTGTAGTTGATACCGAAATGCAAAATCACATTAGAAACAGCAATAAAACCGATTTTATAGATCTGGACAAATTTATCGGTTATAAACAGAACGGGGCTTTAGCTGACGCAGGCCGGGTTGGAAAAGAAATTTACACGATTGACCATAATGACATGCATGAAAACGGTGCAATTGCACATGTAAATGAGCTTAGATAAATTAAACAGGAAAATTCTTTATTTAAACCTCTACTACAAATCCTGCATAATCTATTTGAAGATCTCGGAGACCTCTTAAGTAACTTAATTCTTTTTTTAGGAAAAATACACCATAAAACACTTTAAATCAAATATAATTCACCATTGGGATAACCTTTTTTGCACCATACAAAAAAGGTACCGAGCCTGCTGACAGAGATTTTTTTATAGGCACATACAAAGGAACGGTATCCTATAAAACAACCATAAACAGCCGCGATGGAAAAGTAACCGTTTCTAAAATCGGGGACACTTACAGCTTTTATTTTGGTAGTGGCATTCCTGACCTCACAGGTGTAAAATTTGAAAAATATGGGGACAATGCCTATGCAAGTATAGGCTCAGGGCTAATGGGAATTACTATAGATGCAAGTAGTTTAAAAATGCTGGTTATAAAGGATAGCCAAACATGGACTGCAAACTGTAGCCGGTAACAGGCTTAAATAATAGAGGAGGGGCATTTTTAATTTAGATACCCCTCCTCTATTTAATCTTCTTCCTCTTCTTCTTCAGGAACGTAATTCGTTATGGCCTGGCCTATTGCATTTACCTCTTCATCTTCTTCAAAAATTGGAAGCTCTGTTTTGTAATCCATTTTTAGCCAGATAGAAGATGTATCTTTCATAATCTGAATATGCTCTTTACCATTTTTAAAAATGGTATAAGTATCATTTCCTTCAGGAAAAACTGAATATGTAATTGGGCCAACTTCTACATCAAAAGGTTCTTGCATGGGTATATGTTTCCTGCAAAGATAAAACTATCTCCATCAGCATGGTAATT
>Ga0116227_10001964_pt1 | contig 46934 bp, 34 predicted proteins | sample S1TSphgellanicum_FD_89693 | JGI IMG/M metagenome (GOLD analysis project Ga0116227, IMG submission 89693) | Host-associated microbial communities from peat moss isolated from Minnesota, USA - S1T2_Fb - Sphagnum magellanicum MG | ecosystem: Host-associated > Plants > Peat moss > Unclassified... | reverse complement strand
CGTCGCCAGCGCCTTCAGCAGGATCTGGTTGTCGCGCGGGTGCAGGCCGATGGTGGGCTCGTCCAGCACGTAGCAGACACCCTGCAGGTTGCTGCCGAGCTGCGCGGCCAGGCGGATGCGCTGCGCCTCGCCACCCGACAGCGTGGGCGCGGCGCGGTCCAGCGTCAGGTAGCCGAGGCCGACCTCCTGCAGGAACTCCAGCCGGCCGAGGATTTCGCTGACGACGTCGCGGGCGATGTCGGCATCGCGTCCTTCGAGATGCAGGCCGCGCACCCAGTCGCGCGCGTCGCCCACGCTCCAGGCGGCCACGTCGCCGATGCCCTTGTGCTCGAACTCCACCGAGCGCGCCGTCGCGTTCAGCCGCGTGCCGTGGCAATCCGGGCAGGCGGCGTCGGTCAGGCCCTCGACCTCGGCTTCTTCCGACGGAAAGCTCTGCTCGCGGCCGCGGTTGTCGTCGTCCTGCACGCTGTCGTCCAGCGCCTTGCGCTGCTCGCGCGTCAGCGCCAGGCCGGTGCCGACGCAGCTGGTGCACCAGCCATGCTTGGAGTTGTACGAGAACAGCCGCGGGTCCAGCTCGGGGTAGCTGGTGCCGCAGACCGGGCAGGCGCGCTTGGTGGAGAACACCTTGACCGTGCCGACGCCGGCGCCGGTCGCGCCGCCCTCCAGTGTCAGGCCATCCAGGGGGCTGAGCAGGTGCAGCACGCCCTTGCCCACGTCCAGCGCGCGGGCCAGCAACTCACGCAGCTCGGCCTCGCGTTCGGGGGCGATGACGAGGTCGCCGACCGGCAGCTCCAGCGTGTGCTCCTTGAAGCGGTCGATGCGCGGCCACGGCGACGTGGGCAGGAACTCGCCGTCCACGCGCAGGTGGGTGTGGCCACGGCCCTTCGCCCATTTGGCGAGGTCGGTGTAGACGCCCTTGCGATTGACGACCAGCGGCGCGAGCAGGCCCACGTGCTGGCCACGGTAGTCGCGCATCAGCTGCGCGGCGATGGACTCGACGCTCTGCGGCTTCACCGGCGCGCCGTCGTTGACGCAATGCTGCACGCCCAGCTTCACGTAGAGCAGCCGCAGGAAGTGCCAGACCTCGGTGGTCGTCGCGACCGTGCTCTTGCGGCCGCCGCGGCTCAGGCGCTGCTCGATGGCCACGGTCGGCGGAATGCCCCACACCGCGTCCACCTCGGGCCGGCCTGCCGGCTGCACGATGCTGCGCGCATAGGCGTTCAGCGATTCGAGGTAGCGGCGCTGGCCTTCGTTGAAGAGGATGTCGAAGGCCAGCGTGGACTTGCCCGAGCCGCTGACGCCGGTGACGACGTTGAACTTGCCGCGCGGGATGTCCACGCTCAGCCCCTTGAGGTTGTGCTCGCGGGCGTTGACGATCTTGATGGCTTCGTCCGCCTGGCGGCGCGCGCGCACGATGGCCTGCAGCGGCCGGCCTTCCTCGACCGCCATGGCCGGGCGGTCCATGTGCAGCGCGTAGTCGCGCAGCGCAGCGGCGGTGTGCGAGGTGGCGTGCGCGGTCACGTCCTCCGGCGTGCCGACGCAGACGATCTCGCCGCCGGCCTCGCCGCCCTCCGGGCCCAGGTCGATCAGCCAGTCGGCCGCGCGGATGACATCCAGGTTGTGCTCGATGACGATCAGCGAGTGGCCGGCGGACAGCAGCTTGCGCAGCGCGCGCATCAGCTTGGCGATGTCGTCGAAATGCAGGCCCGTGGTGGGCTCGTCGAACAGGAACAGCGTGCCCTTCTTGGCGACGCCGAAGCGCGGTGACGCGGCCGCCTCCGCGAGGAAGCCGGCGAGCTTCAGGCGCTGGGCCTCGCCGCCCGACAGCGTCGGCACCGGCTGGCCCAGGCGCACGTACTCCAGGCCCACGTCGACGATGGGCTGCAGCTTGGCGAGCACGGCGCGGTACGGGCTGAACAGGTCCACGGCTTCGGCGACCGTCAGCTCCAGCACGTCGGCCACGCTCAGGTCGCGGTCCTTCAACGCCAGCTTCACGTCCAGCATCTCGGCGCGGAAGCGCTTGCCGTCGCAGTCCGGGCAGCGCAGGTAGACGTCGCTGAGGAACTGCATCTCCACATGCTCGAAGCCCGAGCCGCCGCAGGTCGGGCAGCGGCCGTCGCCGGCGTTGAAGCTGAACATGCCGGCCGTGTAGCTGCGCTCGCGCGCCACGGGCGCATCGGCGAACAGCTTGCGGATCTCGTCGAAGGCGCCGACGTAGCTGGCCGGGTTGGAGCGCGCCGTCTTGCCGATGGGCGACTGGTCGACGAACACCGCGTCGGCCAGGAAGTCGCCGCCCAGCAGCCGGTCGTGCTGCCCCGGCGTCTCGGTCGCCTTGCCGAACTGGCGGGCGAGGGCCGGGTAGAGCACGTCCTGCATCAGCGTGCTTTTTCCCGAGCCGCTCACGCCGGTCACGACAACCAGGCGCTGCAGCGGGAAGGCGACGGACACGTCCTTCAGGTTGTGCTCGCGCACGCCTTCGAGGATGAGCTTGGGGCTTGACTCGTCCACCAGGCGCTTCAGGCCCATGCCGACATGCTTGCGCCCGCCGAGGTAGGCGCCAGTCAGCGTGTCGGCGCCGCGGATGTCGTCGGGCGTGCCGTCGTAGACGATCTGCCCGCCGCGCTCACCGGGGCCCGGGCCCATGTCGATGAGGCGGTCCGCGGCCAGCATCACCGCCGGGTCATGCTCCACGACGACCAGCGTGTTGCCCGCGTCGCGCAGCCGCTGCATGGCCTGCACGATGCGGCCCATGTCGCGCGGGTGCAGGCCGATGCTGGGCTCGTCCAGCACGAACAGCGTGTTGACCAGCGAGGTGCCCAGGGCGGTGGTCAGGTTGATGCGCTGCACCTCGCCGCCGGACAGCGTGCGGCTCTGCCGGTCCAGCGTGAGGTAGCCCAGGCCCACGTCGCAGAGGTAGCGGCTGCGGTGGCGAATCTCGTCCAGCAGCAGCTTCAGCGCCTCGTCCAGCATGGAGCTGGGCAGCTGCAGGCCGTCGACGAAGTCGCGCAGGCGCTGGATGGGCAGCTGCATCAGGTCGTGCAGGCTGAGGCCCGGCAGCGCTTCGAGCTGTTCACGACGCCAGTCCACGCCCACCGGCAGGAAGCGCTGCGTGGCCGGCAGGGCCGCATCGGCCAGCGCCTTGCTGCCCACGCGCCACAGCAGCGCCTCGGTCTTGAGCCGCGCGCCGTGGCAGCTCGGGCATTCGGTGTAGCTGCGGTACTTGGACAGGAGCACACGGATGTGCATCTTGTAGGCCTTGCTCTCCAGGTACTCGAAGAAGCGCTTGACCCCGTACCACTGCTTGTTCCAGTTGCCGTTCCAGTTCGGCGTGCCGGCTATGACCCATTCGCGCTGCGCCGGGCTCAGCTCCTTCCACGGCGTGTCGCGCGGGATGCCGGCCTCGCCGGCGTACTTCAGCAGGTCGTCCTGGCTGTCCTTCCAGGCCGGCGTCTGCATGGGCTTGATCGCGCCGTTGCGCAGCGTCTTGCGGTCGTCCGGGATGACCAGGCCCAGGTCCACGCCGATGACGCGACCGAAGCCGCGGCAGGCCTCGCAGGCGCCGAAGGCGGAGTTGAACGAGAACAGCGCCGGCTGCGGGTCGGCATAACGGATGTCGCTTTCGGGACAGTGCAGGCCGGTGGAGAAGCGCCACAGCGTCTCGCCCTGGTCACCGACGTAGACGGCGAGCCGGCCCGAGCCGCGCTTCAGCGACAGTTCGATGGCCTCCATCGCGCGCTGCTTGTCCGCGCCCTGGATGCGGAAGCGGTCGGCGACCACGTCCAGCACCTTCTTGCCGTCCACCTCGCGCTCGGCCTGCACGCGCGTGAAACCGCTGGCCGACAGCCATTGCTCGACCTGCTCGGCGGTCGTGTTGGCCGGCAGCTCGACGGGAAAGGTGAGCACCAACCTCGGGTCCTCACCCGCCGTGCGGTCCATCAGCGCCGCGTAGATGCTCTGCGCGGTGTCGTGCCGCACCGGCAGCGCCGTCTTGCGGTCGAACAGCTCCGCGGCCCGGGCGAAGAGCAGCTTCAGATGGTCGTTCAGCTCCGTCATCGTGCCTACCGTGGAGCGGCTGGTGCGCACCGGGTTGGTCTGGTCGATGGCGATGGCCGGCGGCACGCCGTCCACCTTGTCCACGGCCGGGCGGTCCATGCGGTCCAGGAACTGGCGCGCGTAGGCCGAGAACGTCTCCACGTAACGGCGCTGGCCTTCGGCATACAGCGTGTCGAACACCAGGCTGGACTTGCCGGAGCCGCTCGGGCCGGTGACGACGGTCAGCTCCGCGGTGTGCAGGTCGAGGTCGAGATTCTTGAGGTTGTGCTGGCGGGCGCCTCGGATGCGGATCAGACCGTCGGACATGGTGGGTTCAAAACGACAAAGGCGAGCAGTGTAGGGAGCGGCGTTGACGAAAACTGTCAGCACGCAGGCCGACCTGCCAGGTGACGACCCACCGCATATTTGAGGGTCGTCGGTTGCGCGCGGCCCCGGCAACGGCAACAATGGCCGCGCCCGTCAAAGGGCTGATAACAACGAGTCGTGAATCGAGGACATGGGGATGGACAAGTTGAGGCTGCCTGGGGCCGTGCTGTTGCAAGCGCCCGTCTGGCTGAGCGCTGGCGCTGACGGCACCGACGCCGATGCGCCTGACACCGCCCCGCGGGCCGTGCCCCTGGGCCGGCACCAACCCCAGGTGCTGCTGGTGGAAGACAACCACATCAACCAGGTCGTCGCGCTCGAATTCCTTTCGCTGATGGGCCTGCAGGCCCGCCTGGCCAAGAATGGCCTGGAAGCGTTGGCAGCCTGCGCCGACGCGGCCCCCGACCTCGTGCTGATGGACATCCAGATGCCGGGCATGGACGGCCTGGAATGCGCCCGTCGCCTGCGCGCGCTGCAGCGCGAGGGCACGCTGGCCCCCTTCCCCATCCTGGCGCTGACCGCGCATGCACTGGATGCCGACGTGGCCGCCAGCATCGACGCGGGCATGGACGAACACCTGACCAAGCCGCTGGACTTCGTCGCGCTGCGCACCCGGCTGCAGCGCTGGCTGAAGCTGCCCGAGCCGAATTGAGGCCCGTCGTCCGGCCGCGCCGCTGAACGCGTGCGCGGCCGGCCGGTCCCCCGAGGGGACGGCGATGCTTGTGGCATCGAGCCACGAGCACATCGCCCGAGCGGGCCGGCTTGGGAGCGGCCCGGCGCTCGACTCGCAAGCCATGCACGACGGCCACGAAGAAATTGGGGAACGGGCTTCGATAATCGCGCGGCCATGAACCTCTACACCGCCCTGCGCGCCGGCTTTCCGGCCGACCTCGCCGCGACCGCCATCGACGCCGAGGGCGCCCTCTACCGCTGGCGCGACCTCGAACGCGGCAGCGCGATGATGGCCAACTGGCTGGCGAAGCTGGAGCTGCCCGCCGACAGCCGCGTCGCCGTGCACACGGACAAGAGCGTCGAGGGTTTGATCCTGTACCTCGCCGTGCTGCGCGCCGGCCACGTCTACCTGCCGCTGAACCCGGCTTACCACGCGGCCGAGCTGGCGCACTTCATCGCCGACGCCGCGCCGGCCGTCGTCGTCTGCGCCGGCAGGAATTTCGGCTGGATCAGCAAGCTGGCGTTCCAGCGCGGCGTGCGCTGGGTGTTCACGCTGAACGACGACCGCAGCGGCACGCTGCTGGACCGTTCGTCGCAGATGAGCGACGTGCACGCGCCCGCCGAACGCGGCACCGACGACCTGGCCGCCATCCTCTACACCAGCGGCACGACCGGGCGCAGCAAAGGCGCGATGCTCAGCCACGGCAATTTGCTGTCCAACGCACAGACGCTGCAAAGCTACTGGGACTGGAAAAGACCTCAGCCCCCCAACCTGGCGCAAAGCGCCAGGCCCCCCGAGGAGGGCGAACCGGCCCGGGCGCAGCCCCGCGCCGGTTCCGGCGACGTGCTGCTGCACGCGCTGCCCATCTTCCATGTCCACGGCCTCTTCGTCGCGTCGCACGGCGCATTGCTGAACGGCAGCAAGATGATCTGGTTCAACCGCTTCGACCCGGGCATCGTGGCGCGCCGGCTACCCGAGGCGACCGTCTTCATGGGCGTGCCGACGCTCTACACGCGGCTGCTGCACGAGCCCACGCTGACGCGCGACAACTGCGCCGGCATGCGCCTGTTCATCAGCGGCTCGGCCCCGCTGCTGGCCGAGACGTGGATGGCCTGGTTCAAGCGCACCGGCCACCAGATCCTGGAGCGCTACGGCATGAGCGAGACGCTGATGCTGACCTCCAACCCCTGCAGGCCCGCGGACGGCGAGCGCCGCCCCGGCACCGTGGGCCGCGCGCTGCCCGGCGTGGGCCTGCGCATCGTGCGCGACGACGGCCAGGCCTGCGCGGCCGGCGAGATCGGCCATGTGCAGGTGCGCGGCCCGAACGTGTTCAGCGGCTACTGGCAGATGCCCGAGAAGACGGCCGAGGAATTCACGGCCGACGGCTGGTTCAAGACGGGCGACATCGGCCAGGTGGACGATGCCGGCGTGCTGACACTGATCGGCCGCAGCAAGGACCTCATCATCAGCGGCGGCTTCAACGTCTACCCGGCCGAGGTGGAGGGTTTCCTCAACGAGTTGCCGGGCGTGGGCGAATCCGCCGTCGTCGGCGTGCCGCACCCGGACTTCGGCGAGGCCGTCGTCGCCGTCGTCACCGCGCGCGCCGGGCAACTGCCGGCGCCTGACGCGCTCATCCTCGCGCTGAAGGACCGCATCGCCGGGTTCAAGGTGCCCAAGCGCGTCATCGTGCAGGCCGAGCTGCCGCGCAACGCGATGGGCAAGGTGCAGAAGAAGCTGCTGCGCGAGCAATACGCCGGTCTTTTCGCCGCGCCGTAGGCGCTCGCCGGGATGGGCGGGGCGCACAATCTTCGCAGCCCCCACCCGTTGATGAGCGCCACGACTTCGCCCAGCGACCCGCCGCACAGCACCGCGCAACACCGCCTCGCACGCCGCTGGCGCTGGCGTGACCGCGCGCTGGTGCTGGCCCCGGCGCTGGCCTTCGGCCTGGTCATCCTGACGCTGTGGGCCGCCGTCGCCTGGTACGTCATCCAGCAACCCGGCGAGCTGCGCGCCCAGCAGCGCCGCGAGCTGGCGACGGCCGTGCGCACCGTGGCGATGCAGACCGAGCCCGTGCTGCGCCAGGCCGAGAGCGCGATGCGCCTGGTCGACCTGTGGCTCAACAGCCGCCGCGGTGAAGCGCCGCTGGCCGACCCGTCGCTGGCGCAGCTCGCCGAGGGTGTGCGCAACAGCTCGAGCCGGCTGGTCGACGTGATGCTCGTCGCGCGCACCGGCAAGGTCCGCCGCCTCCAGGCCGGTGCCGAAGACGACGGCGCCAGCATCCAGGGCACCACCGCGTTCACGCAGGCGGCAGGCGCGGTCGCCGACGGCTTCGTGCTGGGCCTGCCGCTGCAACTGGGCGGACGCGCCGACGACGACCACCCGCGCCTGCCGCTGCTGATGCGCCTGTCGCGCCCGCTGGAGGACTACGACATGGTCATGGCCGTGGTGGACCTGCAGCGGCTGCGCGACGTGCACAGCCTGTTCACGCCGCAGCCCACCGCGTCCCTGGTCCTGCTGCGCAGCGACGGCCTGGCCTTGTCGCGCCAGCCCGACGCGCCGGGCTTCGTCGGCCGCAACCTGTTCGACCAGTTCCCTGCGTCGCGCCGCGAGCTGAGCGACAACGACGGTGTCTTCTCCAGCACCGGCGCCTCCACGGACGGCCGGGCACGCATCGGCGCCTACGTGACGCTGGGCGACTTCGGCCTCAAGCTGCTGATGTCCGACACCGAGGACGCCACGCTCGCCGACCACCGCCGCCAGCGCGCTGCCGTGCTGGCCGCGGCGCTCCTGGCCACGGTGGGCCTGGTGCTGCTGGCGCGCTGGCTGGCCCTGATGCAACGCTCCGCGCGACTGCGCGAAGCGGCGCTGCAGGCCACCAGCAACGCCATGCCGCTGGGCCTGTTCCGCAGCGACGAGACTGGCCGCATCGTCTACGTGAACGACAGCTACCTGCGCGTGCATGGCATGAAGCGCGAGGACATCGCCTGGGGCTGGACGCAGTTGGTGCAGCCCGAGCAGCGCGACATGCTGATCCAGCGCTGGAAGCACCACATGGCCACCGGCGAGCCCATCGACATGGTGCGCAAGATGAAGCGCGGCGACGACGGCCGCATCCGCTGGATCTCGATGCGCAGCGCGCCCATCGTCATCAACGGCCAGGTGGCCGGCCAGGCGGGCACGGTGGAGGACGTGACCGAGCACGGCGAGCAGGAGAAGGCCCGCCAGACGCTGGCCGCCATCTTCGACATGACGCCCGACATCATCTGCCAGGCGCGCGAGGATGGCCGCGTGGTCTACCTGAACCCGGCCGCGCGGCAGCGCCTGGGGTTGGCTGCGGACGCGCCGCTGGACCACGAGCACGTCTCCCGCTATTTCTCGCCCGAGCAGCTGGACCTGTACCGGCGCGACGTGCTGCCCGCGGCGCTGCGCGAGGGCCACTGGCGGGGCCGTGCCCGCGTGCAGCTCGGCGGCGATGCGCTGCCATTCGACTGCACCGTGCTGATGCACCGCGACGTGCGCGGCCGCGTGGAAACCATCTCCGTCATCCTGCGCGACGTGTCCGCGCAGGTCCGCGCGCAGCGCGAACGCGAGCGCAGCGAGGCCATGCTGCTGGCCGTCGCGCACACGGCGCGTGCGCAGTTCCTCGTCGGCGACACGCGCGGCCACGTGATCTTCTTCAACGCCGCCTTCGAGCAGCAGCGCGGCATCCGGCTGCAGGACTGGGTGGGCCAACCGCTGGCCGAGCTGTTCGGCCCGGCCGACTACGCGCCGCGCGCGCCGCTGATCGCCTCGGCACTGGCCGGTGAGACACGCCGCGCGGACGTGGCCAGCAGCAGCCCCGACCGCGAGGGCCGCAGCTTCGACCTGCAGTACGCGCCGCTGCGCGTGCAGAGCGGGCAGATCGAAGGCGTCATCGGCATCGAGGTCGACGTGACCGAAGCCCGCCGCGAGGAAACCCGGCTGCGCCTGGCGTCGCAGACCGACGCGCTGACCCAGTTGCTGAACCGCGCCGGCTTCGACGATGGCGCGCGCCGCCTGCTGGCCGACCGCTCGGGCCGCCGCGTGGCGCTGCTCTACCTGGATCTCGACCGGTTCAAGCCCGTCAACGACCAGCACGGCCACCCGACCGGCGACGCGCTGCTGAAGGCCGTCGCGCTGCGCCTGCGCCACGCGCTGCGGCCCAGCGACCTGGTCGCGCGGCTGGGGGGCGACGAGTTCGCCGTGCTGCTGCCGGCGCTGCACCAGGACGCGGATGCCGCCACGGTGGCCGACAAGCTGCTGCACGCCATCAGCCTGCCGTATCACATCGGCGAACTGGAGCTGAAGATCGGCGTGAGCCTGGGCTGCTGCCTCGCGACGATGGGCGCCGTCACGCTGGAGGCGCTGGTCGCGCAGGCGGATGCGCGGCTGTACGAGGCCAAGCGCGCGGGGCGCGGCTGCTGGCGCGGCGGCAGCCTGTGATCCGCATGTGATCGGCCGGTGCGCCGGTCGCTATCAGCTCATGCGGCCATGCCGTTCCAGAGTTCCTTCAGCGCCAGCTGCAGCACGCGCGCATCGCTGCTGGCGCGGTGGCGGGACAAGCGCATGCGCCGACGCACCGTGTCGGTCACGCCGCGCCAGCGCTGTGCCTCGTCCTCGTTGAGCAGGCGGCGCAGGTCATCCAGCCGGAAGCTGGGCTGCAGGCCGGCGGCATCGAACAGCCGCCCCAGCCACGGGTAGTCCTGGCCCCAGCCGTCGCAGTAGACGGTCTGGCCGGCCAGCCGCGCGTTGACCTGCTCGGCCATCCACTGCACCGGGCGGCCATGGCGCTGCAACAGCTCGCGGCTGATGCCATGCAACGTCTCGGCGGCAGCGTCCCAGTGCTGCCACTCGGGCTCGGGGCGGATCAGGCTGCAGAACAACGCGCCGTCGGTGCCGATGAAGCCGATCTCGATCGGATAGCTGCCCCGGCCGAAACCGGAGGCCTCGATGTCGAGGATGGCGGGGAGTTCCATGGGGCCGCAGTGTGTCAGGCCCGTCACCGAAGTTACACAGGGTTGTCGATGACGCCTTCGTGTTCGAACAGCGCCAGCGCTGCGCGACCGACCTGGCGCGTGTCCCAGTAGGCATAGGCGCCCACGCCCGCCGCACCCACCAGCGGCACCCAGCGCGACAGCACGCGGCCGGCGGCCTGCTGGCCGAGCTGCACGCCCACCGCCGTGGCCACGCTGCGCAGCACCGCCTGGGCGGCCGGCCGCACCAGCACGCGCTCGCCGACGCGCACCGACAGGTCGCGCAGCGCCTGCGCCGCCGTGTGGCGGAACAGGCACCACAGCATCTGCGAGGGCCCCAGCTCGGCGCTGCGGCCATACAGCGCCGCCACGTCCGCCACGAGCTGGCGCTGGATTCGCCACACGGCCAGCATCTCCGGCGCGATGGTGGCCCAGCCCAGCGGCCCGACGGGCAGGGCCAGCGTGCCGGCCGCCAGCGCGGCCTTGCTGGCGGCACCGTCGATGACGCGGGTCGCCGCGTCGCGCGGCCGCGGGCTGCGGGCGACGTCGGGCTCCGGTGGCGTGGCCACCAGCGCCAGCACGCGGTCGCCGAGATTCACATTGCTGCTCATGCCTAACTCCAAGCGTCGATGGCGGCATTAGTGCACGCACGCCGCTCGCATCGAGCCCAAAGAATGACACAGACTCGTGCCCCCCATGCCAGACACAAGAAACACCGTCATGAAGTACCTCACCGACCTGCGCATCGGCCTGCGGCTGGGCCTGGCCTTTGCCGTCTGCATCGCCTTCAGCGTGCTGCTGGCCGCCTATGCGCGCAATGCGCTGATGCACATCAACGACGAGCTGGCGCTGATGGTCGTGGACCGCATGGTCAAGGTCGAGCGGCTGGAGCAGGTCAAGCACAACCTGTCCACCATCGGCCAGGCCGCCCGCAACCTGGTGCTGCTGCCCGATCCGGCCGCGAAGCGGCAGGAGCTGGCCATCATCGACACCGCGCGCGCCGGCAATGGCGAACTGATGAAGACGCTGGGCGACTCGATCACGTCCGAGAAGGGCCGGCAACTGCTGCGTGCCGCCACCGACGCGCGCACGCCCTACAACGCCGCCGTGCAGCGCGTCATCGACCTCGGGCTGAAGGACGAGGCCGAGACGGCGCGCGACCTGCTCGTGGGCGAGACGCACCAGCTGCAACAGCAGTACGCCTCGGCGCTGGACGGGCTGATCGCCTTCCAGAAGACGCTGATGAAGGATGCCGCCCAGACGACCGACGACCTCGTGGACTTCGCCGCCGTCGCGGTGCTCGTGGCCGCCGCCGCGGCGGTCGCGGCCGGCGCGGCGCTGGCCTGGCTGATCACGCGCTCGGTCGTCGCGCCGATCCGGCAGGCCGTCACGGCCGCCGAAACGGTGGCAGCGGGCGACCTGCGCCTGCGCCTGGCCACGACGCGCAAGGACGAGGCCGGCCAGCTGCTGGCGGCGCTGCAGCGCATGAACGACGCACTGGTGGGCATCGTCGGCAAGGTGCGCGGCAACGCGGACAGCGTGGCGACGGCCAGCGGCCAGATCGCGCAGGGCAATGCCGACCTGAGCCAGCGCACCGAGGAACAGGCGAGCAACCTGCAGCAGACGGCGGCGTCGATGGAGCAGCTCAGCGCCACCGTCACCCACAACACCGACACGGCCCGCCAGGCGGCCCAGCTCGCCGGCAGCGCCGCTCGCGTGGCCGAGAACGGCGGCCAGGTCATGGGCCAGGTGGTCGGCACGATGGCGCAGATCACCGAGAGCGCCAGGAAGATCGCCGACATCATCGTCACCATCGACGGCATCGCGTTCCAGACCAACATCCTGGCGTTGAATGCCGCCGTGGAGGCCGCACGCGCCGGCGAGCAGGGCCGCGGCTTCGCGGTCGTGGCCGGCGAGGTGCGGCTGCTCGCGCAGCGCAGCGCCGAGGCGGCGCGCGAGATCAAGACGCTGATCCATGCCAGCGTCGAGCGCGTGGAGGCCGGCAACCACCTGGTGGGCGAAGCCGGCCGCACGATGGACGAGGTGGTGGGCCAGGTGCAGCGCGTGGCGGACCTGATCAGCGAGATCAGCGCCGCCAGCACCGAGCAGGGCCAAGGCATCGCGCAGATCGGCGATGCGGTCAGCCAGCTCGACCAGGTCACGCAGCAGAACGCCGCGCTGGTGGAGGAAAGCGCCGCCGCGGCCGAGAGCCTGCGCGTCCAGGCCGGCCAGCTCGCCGCGGCGGTGTCCACCTTCAGGCTCGATGCGGCGGCGGCGCCCACGGCCGCTGCAAGGCGCACCCCGCCGCGCGCCAGCGCAGCGGCAGACGGCAACTGGGCGTCGTTCTGAGGCCGTAGTTGCGCCATCATGGGGCCCCCAAACGCCGGAGCCCCACCGATGCACCACGTTCCCTGGCGCGGCATCTTCCCCGCCGTCACGACCAAGTTCCACGCCGACGAGAGCCTGGACTTCGCCGGCACCGCACGTCACATCGACTTCCAGATCCGCAACGGCATCCACGGCGTCGTCTGCTGCGGCTCGCTGGGCGAAGCCAGCACGCTGACGCTGGACGAGAAGCTCGCGGTGGCCCGCTGCGCGCTGGATGCGGCCAACGGCCGCGTGCCGGTGCTGGCCACCGTGTCCGAGACCAGCACGCGCGAGGCGCTGCGCTTCATCGAGGGCGCCAACGCGCTGGGCGTGGCCGGCTACATGGTCATGCCCTCGGTCATCTACGTGGCCGACGCGCGCGAGGCCATGGCCAACGTGCGCGCCTTCGCCAGCGCGGCGCAGCGGCCGCTGATGGTCTACAACAACCCGGTCGCCTACCGCGTGGACCTGAAGCCCGAACACTTCGCCGAGCTGGCCGACTGCGAACACGTCGCCGCCATCAAGGAGAGCAGCGGCGACGTGACCCGCATCACCGACCTGCGCAACCTGCTGGGCGACCGCTATCAGCTCTTCATGGGCGTGGACGATCTCGCCTTCGAAGGCCTGGCGCTGGGCTGCGACGGCCTGCTGGCGGGCGTGGGCTGCGCCTTCCCGCGCGAGACGGTGGCCTTGTTCGACCTCATGCAGCAGGGCCGCTGGGACGAGGCCCGCGCCATCTACCGCTGGATGACGCCGCTGCTGCACCTGGACGTGTCCACCAAGCTGGTGCAGAACCTCAAGCTCATCGACGCGCTGGTGGGCGTGGGCAGCGAGCACATGCGCCGCCCGCGGCTGCCGCTGGTCGGCGCCGAGCGCGCTCAGGTCGAGGCGCTGGTGGCGAAGGCGCTGGCGACGCGGCCGGCGCAGTGGCAGTCGCAACCGTGAGCCCCGCCATGGAACGCCTCGTCATCATCGACTCGCACACCGGCGGTGAACCCACGCGCGTGGTCATCGGCGGCTTCCCGGACCTGGGCACGGGCACCATGGCCGAGCGCCGCGAGCGGCTGGCCCGCGAGCACGACCGCTACCGCCGCGCCACGCTGCTGGAGCCGCGCGGCAGCGACGTGCTGGTGGGCGCGCTGCTGTGCACGCCCAAGGACCCGGCGCACACGGCCGGCGTGATCTTCTTCAACAACGCCGGGTATCTGGGCATGTGCGGCCACGGCACCATCGGCCTGATCGCGACGCTGGCCCACATCGGCCAGCTCGCCACCGGCGAGCATGTCATCGAGACGCCGGTGGGCGACGTCACCGCCACGCTGCACGCGGATGGCCGCGTCAGCGTGCGCAACGTGCCGGCGTACCGCCTGGCCGCCGGCGTGCGCGTGACGCTGCCGACCGGCCAGACGGTGACCGGCGACATCGCCTGGGGCGGCAACTGGTTCTTCCTGTGCGCCGACCACGGCCAGGAGGTCGCGCCCGCGCACGTCGCCGCGCTCACCGACTACGCCGCGATGCTGGGCGAGGCGCTGCACGCGCAAGGCCACCGGGGCCGGGACGGCGCGGTCATCGACCACATCGAGCTGTTCGCCGACGCCGACCCGGCACTGGCCGACTCGCGCAGCTTCGTGCTGTGCCCGGGCCGCCAGTACGACCGGTCGCCCTGCGGCACCGGCACCAGCGCCAAGCTGGCCTGCCTGGCGGCCGACGGCAAGCTGGCGCCGGGCCACGTGTGGCGCCAGGCCAGCGTCATCGGCAGCGTGTTCGAAGGCTGGTACGAGGCCGCCGGGGGACAGGTCGTGCCGACCATCCGCGGCCAAGCCTTCATCAGCGCCGAGGCCACGCTGATCGTCGACCCGGCCGACCCGTTCGCCTGGGGCCTGCCCGGCAGCCCATGATTTACCTTCAGTCGCGAAGGCCTTGACAAGCTGAAACGCGTCAGCGGCCGCGGCGGCGGCAAACTTGCGGTCACGTCCTCGAGACCTTGCCGCACATGCAGTCCGTGTCCGCCGCCCTCGACGCCACCGCGCCGTCCGTCCTCAGTGACCTGCTCGCGCGCGCCGATGTGCGCTTCAACGGCGGCCGCACCTGGGACCTGCGCGTCCACCACCCCCGGCTGTACCGCCGCCTGCTGACCGAGTGGTCGCTGGGTGCCGGCGAGTCCTACGTCGACGGCGACTGGGACTGCGACCGCCTGGACCTGCTGTTCGATCGGCTGCTGCGCGCCGACCTGGACCGCACCGCGCCGGGCCTGGCCAAACTGAAGCTGGTTGCGGAGAGCCTGCGCCAGCGCCTGTTCAACCTGCAGACGGTGGCGCGCGCGCACCAGGTGGGCGAGCGCCACTACGACGTCGGCAACGACGTGTTCGAGGCCATGCTGGACTCGCGCATGATCTATTCCTGCGGCTACTGGCAGCATGCGCAAGACCTGGAACAGGCGCAGGAACACAAGCTGGCGATGATCTGCCGCAAGCTGGAGCTCCAGCGCGGCGAGACGCTGCTGGACATCGGCTGCGGCTGGGGCGGCCTGGCCCGCTACGCGGCCGAGCACCACGGCGTGCGCGTGACGGGCGTGACCATCAGCAAGGAGCAGCTCGCGCTCGCCCAGGCGCGCTGCGCGGGCCTGCCCGTGACGCTGCTGCTGCAGGACTACCGCTCGCTGCAGGGCCGTTTCGACAAGATCGTCTCCGTGGGCATGTTCGAGCACGTGGGGCTGAAGAACTACCCCGCCTACTTCGACACCGCGCACCGCCTGCTCGCGCCCGACGGCCTGTTCCTGCTGCACAGCATCGGCGTGGACCGCCGTGCGCCGCACACCGACCCGTGGATCGAGCGCTACATCTTCCCCAACGGCAAGCTGCCCTCGCCTGCCGAGCTCGCCGCCGCCGTCGAGGGGCGCTTCATCGTCGAGGACTGGCACAACTTCGGGCCGGACTACGACCTCACGCTGATGGCCTGGGCCGACCGCCTCGAGGCCGCGTGGCCCAGGCTCGGCGCCCGCTACGACGAGGCCTTGCGCCGCATGTTCCGCTACTACCTGCTGAGCTGCGCCGGCTTCTTCCGCTCGCGCCAGGGCCAGCTCTGGCAGTTGGTGCTGAGCCGGCCGCAGCGGCGCGGCGTGTACCGCTCGTTCAGGCCCTGACGCTCACAGCGCGACCGTGCGGCCGACGAACAGGATGGGACCGGTCGGGCGGCCGATGGGCGAGCCCGCCTCGGGCTCCAGCGTGATCTCGAACAGCTGCTGCGCCCCCACGGCCGGCAGCCGCGCGACGGGCATCTCCACCGTCTGGCCGGCGCGCACCAGGCCCAGCGACGTGGGCCCTGCCGCGCCCTGGGCCTTGGTCCAGAACTGCAGCGCGCGCCCTGGCGGCACGGGCGGCGTGTCGCCCACGGGCACGAGGCGCAGCGTGTGGCCGGCCTGCAGCTCCACGACCCAGCCGGCAGCGCGGCGATCGTCGGGGCTTTCGAGCAGGGCGACATAGCGCTGGCCATCGGGCACCGGCGCCACCAGGCGCAGCGCCAGCACCAGCGACGCCGCCAGCGCCAGGCCGCTGAGGCCTTGCCAGAAGCGCAAGCCCTGCCACCACGGCGCGCGGCCGGCGGGCGCCTGGCGGGACGGGGCTTTGGCATCCAGCGCCAGCGACAGCCGAGTCCACAGCGCGGGCAGGGGTTGGACAGCGGGCGCCTGCGCGCTGAGCGGCAGCAGGCGGTCCTGCCAGGCGTAGACCGCCGCACGCAGCGCCGCGTCCTGGGGCAGCGCGGCGGCCACGGCCGCGTGGTCGGCCGGGTCGAGCGTGCCCAGCACGTACTCGCCCGCGGCGGCGTCACGTTCGGCGGGGTCGCGCAGGTCGCGGAGGTCGATCAAGCCAAGCACTCCTTCAGGCTCGCCAGGCTGCGTTTGATCCACGACTTGACCGTGCCCAGCGGCGTGTTCAGCCGTGCGGCGATCTGCTCGTGCGTGTAGCCGTCCACGAACGCGTGCACGACGCAGGCGCGGCGCGATTCATCCAGCCGCTGCAGGCAGCGTTCGAGGCTGTCGGTGTCCAGCGCACGGTCGTCTTCGGCGCCAGCGTCACGCTGTTGCGCGTCGGACAAGGCGGTCAGTTCCGTCACGTCCATCACCTGCATCCGGCCCGGGTCGCGCACCGCCTTCAGCGCCGCATGGCGCACGACGGTGTAGATCCAGCCGCGTGCCGAGCCCAGCGCGGGCTGGTAGGTGGCCGCGTGTTCCCAGACCTGCATGAAGGCGTCGTGCAGCACGTCCTCGGCGCGTTCACGGTCACGCACGATGCGCAGCGCCACGCCCAGCAGCCAGCGCGACTCCCGCTCGTACAGCGCGCGCAACGCAAAGCGCTCGCCCCGCGCGCAGGCGAGCAAGGCGGCTTCGTAGTCGAACGGGGGGAGCGTGGCGGGCAAGGGCAGCGGGTGGGGTCAGGTCCGCGTGGACTCTAGCCCACCCGAAGCCTGGATCAGGCCGCCTTCCAGAAGATGTAGTCCGCCTGGTACTTGACCACTTCCTTGCGGCCGGTGCTGCCCGCATCGCAAGGCAGGCTTGGCGCCACGCCGCCCTGGGTGGCCACACGCTGCACGTAGCTCACGCCCTGCATCGCGCCCGCGCCGGTGGCCGGGTTGGCCTTGACGAGCTGCAGCGGGATGTTGCCTGGCGTGGACGGCGACACGGCCACCTGCGTGCCGGTGATGGCGGAGCCGTCGCTGGACGCCCAGGTGGCCGGCGGGCCGAAGTAGGTGCCGACCTTGGCGCCGGCACGGCTGTTCAGGTCGGCCTTGGGGCCCACGAACACCCACTCGAACACGCCCGCGGCGCCGGCCTTGGCGCGGCATTCGTAGGTGATCTCGCCGACCCCGACGGTCTCCATGACGACGCGGTGGCCGTCCGGCACCTTGACGGCGTCGGGCAGCGCCGCCTGGCTGAACATCGGGGACGACGGCGCCATGCCGGCGCAGGCGGACAGGCCGATGGCGGCAACGAGGGCGAGTGCGGTGGGGGCAATCTTTTGCATGAAGGATCTCCTTGTGGGGGGTTGGGACATCGGTGTGGCCGAAGCTCACCCTCGTCACTAGCCCCCGGCGCCGCGTTTGGATGCAGCGGATGCAAAAAAAGTTTTCAGCGGTACCTTCGGCCGCAGTCGGTCGCCCTCACCAGGTGTCCACAAAACGGGTGTCGAGGGGCCGCAAGCGCGCGGATGCCAGGCCGCGCGCCAGCCAGGCCCGCGTCTCGGCGGGGTCGATGACGGCGTCGATCTCCAGCGTCGCCGCCAGGTTGATGGCCTCCCCGTTGGCGTACTGCTGGGCGACCAGACGCTGGAACAGCGCGTCGCACTCCGCGCCCGCCGGCAGCGCATTCAGCTCCTTGCGAAAGCCCAGCCGCACGGCGCCCTCCAGGCCCATCGCGCCGAACTCGGCCGTGGGCCAGGCAATGGTGAACACCGGCCGGTGCAGGCCGCCGGCGGCCATCGCCATCGCGCCCAGCCCGTAGCTCTTGCGCAGCACGACGGCGAAGAACGGCACGCGCAGCGCCGCGGCCGTGACGAACAGGCGGCTGACGTGGCGCACCTGCGCCTGCGCCTCCACGGCCGGCCCCACCATGAAGCCCGGCGTGTCGATGAGGCTCACCAGCGGCAGGCCGTGCGCGTTGCACAGCTGCATGAAGCGCGCGGCCTTGTCGGCCGCGTCGGCATCGATGGCGCCGCCCAGGTGCAGCGGGTTGCTGGCCAGCACGCCCACCGGCCGGCCCTCGAGGCGGGCGAGCGCCGTGTGGATGCCAGCGCCGAAGCCAGCGCGCAGCAGGAGCACGCTGCCCGCGTCGAACAGCGCCGGCAGCACGGCGCGGCTGTCGTAGACGCGCAGGCGGTTCTCGGGCACGGCGTGGCGCAGCTCGCGCGCGTCGGGTGCGGCCCACTCGGAGACGCGCCCCTGGAAGAACGACAGGTAATGGCGTGCCGCGGCCACCGCGGCGGCCTCGTCGTCCACCAGCACGTCGATGACGCCGTTGGCGTGCTGCACGGCGGCCGGGCCGATCTGCTCGGGCCTGAAGACACCCAGCCCGCCGCCCTCCACCATCGCCGGGCCGCCCATGCCGATGTTGCTGTCCCGGGTGGCGATGACGACATCGCTGCAGCCCAGCAGCGCGGCATTGCCGGCGAAGCAGCGGCCCGCGGCGATGCCCACCACCGGCACGCGACCCGACAGCGCCGCGTAGCTCGCGAACGTGGGCACATTGAGGCCGGCGACCACCGGCATGTCGGTGTCGCCCGGCCGCCCGCCGCCGCCCTCGGCGAACAGCACGACGGGCAGGCGCTGCTCGGCCGCGATGTGCAGCATGCGGTCGGTCTTGGCATGGTTGCGCGCGCCCTGCGTGCCGGCCAGCACGGTGGCGTCGTAGGCCATGACGACGGTGCGGGCGGTCTCCTCGCCGAACTCGTGGCCGTTGACCGCGCCGATGCCGGTGACGAGGCCGTCGGCCGGCGTGTGGGCGATCAAGTCCTCGGCCGTGCGCCGGCGCGACTGGGCCGCCACCGCCAGCGCCCCGTACTCGATGAAGGAGCCGTCGTCGCACAGGTCGGCGATGTTCTCGCGCGCGCTGCGCAGGCCTTGCGCATGGCGCTTCGCGATGGCGTCGGGGCGGGCCGCGTCGTGCGTGAAGGCCGTGCGGTCGATGACGCGCTGCAGGTCGGGCCGGATGCGGTCGGGGTCGGCCGCCTCGGCGGCGTCGGGCTGCACGTCGGCGCCATCGGCCGGTGCCAGCACCAGCAGCACCTGGCCGGTTTCGACGAACGCGCCCGCGGCCACGTTCAACGCCACGACGCGGCCCGCGCCGGGCGCGGCCAGCACATGCTCCATCTTCATCGCCTCGACGATGGCCAGCTCGGCGCCGGCAGCCACCACGTCGCCCACCGCGACGCTGAACTGCAGCAGCCGGCCGGCCATGGTGGCGGCGACGGCGTGCGGGTCTGCGGCCATGGGGGCGGCTTGGGCCGGCAACAGTTCGGGCAGGTGCGCCTCCAGCCAGCCGGTGTGCAGCGCGCTGCCCGCCAGTTCCGGGCGCGCGGCCAGCGTGCGCAGCAGGCCGAGGTTGGTGGCCAGCCCGTCGATGCGGCATTCGGCCAAGGCGCGTTGCGAGCGTCGCAGCGCGTCGCCGAGGCTCGGCGCGCGCACCACCAGTTTGGCCAGCAGGCTGTCGTAGTGCGGCGACGGCGTGCTGCCGGCCACCGCATGCGTGTCCACGCGCACGCCGGGGCCGGCGGGCAGGTCGAAGCGCGCCAGCCGGCCGCTGCCGGGCAAGGCCCGGCCCTGCGCGTCCAGCGTCTCGGCGTTGAGGCGCCATTGGATGGCGAAGCCCTGCGGCTTGGGTGGCGTGTCCAGGCCCAGATCGGCCAGCCTGCGCCCCGCAGCCACCTGGATCTGCAGCTGCACGAGGTCCAGCCCCGTGACCTCTTCGGTGACGGTGTGCTCCACCTGCAGCCGCGGGTTGGTCTCGATGAAGACGAACGCGCCGCGCCCCGCATCGACGAGGAACTCGAAGGTGCCCAGGCCCAGGTAGCCCACCGCGCGGGCCAGGCGCAGCGCCGCATCGTTCAGCCGCTGGCGCATCCCGGGGTCCAGCCCCGGGCTGGGCGCCATCTCGACGAGCTTCTGGAAGCGCCGCTGCAGCGTGCAGTCGCGCTCGCCGAGCACGACGACCTCGCGCCCGTCGCCCAGCACCTGCACCTCGATGTGCCGAGCACCACGCATCAGGCTCTCGACGTAGACACCCTCGACGCCGAACGCCGCGCGTGCCTCGGAGCGGCAGCGCTCGAACGCAGCCGGCAGGTCGTGCGCCTCGGTCACCACGCGCATGCCGCGCCCGCCGCCACCGGCGACGGCCTTGAGCATGACGCCGTCGCCGCCCTGTGCCGCGAAGAAGGCCTGCGCTTGCGCCAGCGTCACCTCGCCATCGCTGCCGGCCAGCACCGGCACGCCGTGCTCGACGGCCAGCGCACGGGCGCGGGCCTTGTCGCCGAACAGCGCGAGTTGCTCGGGCGTGGCGCCGATGAACACGAGGCCGGCCGCCGCGCAGGCCTGCGCGAAATCCGCCCGCTCGCTGAGGAAGCCGTAGCCGGGGTGCACCGCGTCGCAGCCCAGGCGCGTCGCGTGCGCCACGAGGCCCGCGACATCGAGGTAGGCGGCCGGGCCGCTGGCGGGCAAGGCCACGACCTCGTCCGCGGCGCTGACGTGGGCCGAGGCGGTGTCGTCTGCCGCATGCACGGCCACGCTCGCGACGCCCAGGTCACGCAGCGCCCGCAGCACGCGCAGCGCCACCTCGCCGCGGTTGGCGACGAAAACTTTTGCAAAGGCGGGGACCGGGGAGGAGGTGGAAACAGCCATGAACCATCCTATGCGGCGCCCTCGGAGGCCCATGTCCGCGGGATGACACGCACCGTGGCGGTCCCCGAGCGCCGGGACAATCGCACCCATGAGCCGACTCCGACAACGCCTGGCGCGCATTCCCGAAGGGTCTGCCGTGCTGTTCATGATCCAGGTCTTCGCGACGCTGGGCTTCGCGGTGCTGCAGTCCACGCTGGTGCTGTACGGCACGCGGCGCCTGGGCTTCAGCAACGACCAGGCTGCGCTGATGATGGGCCTGTTCGGCGCCTTCAACTACGGGCTGCACCTGTTCGGTGGCTACCTGGGCGGGCGGTTTCTGAGCAACCGCAACCTGTTCGTCGGCGGCATGGCGCTGCAAGTGCTGGGCTGCGGCGCCATCGCCGGCGGCACGCTGGCCGGCCTGTACTGGGGCCTGGCGCTGTTCCTGACCGGCAGCGGGCTGAACGTGACCTGCCTGAACATGATGCTCACGCAGCGCTTTGCGCCCGAGGACGACCGCCGCGAGGCCGCCTTCCTGTGGAACTACGCCGGCATGAACGTGGGCTTCTTCGTCGGCTTCGCGGTGGCCGGGCACTACCAGCTGGGCGAGCTCTACAGCACCATCTTCTGGTTCGCTACCTTGGGCAACGCCGGGGCCATCGTGCTGGCGCTGATCTTCTGGCGCACGCTGGCGGACCGCGATACGCCGCTGTCGCAGCGCCACGGCGCCGGTTTCTGGGGCCGCTTTGCCGTCGGCATCGCGGTGCTGGTGGGCCTGGTGCCGCTGCTGGCCTGGCTGCTGCAGCACCCCAGCGACACGGCCATCGGCATGAAGGCGCTGTGCGCCGCCGTGGGCGTGGCGCTGGTGGTGATGACGATGCGCCACCCGGTGCCGGCGGAGAAGCGCCGCATGCAGGCGTATCTCGTGCTGATGCTGGGCTCGCTGGTGTTCTGGTCGCTGTACCAGATGGCGCCCAACGGGCTGCAGATGTACGCGGTGGGCAACGTCTGGCTGAACGTCTGGGGCGTGCCGGTGGCACCGCAGTGGGTGCAGAACATCAACACCGTCGTCATCGTCATCGGCGGCCCATGGCTGGCCGCGGTGTTCGCCCGCTGGCGCGCCAGGGGCTGGCCGGTGGACATCCCGCTGCAATTCTCCGCGTCCCTCGTGCTGATGGGCCTGGGCTTCCTGGCCCTGCCGTTGGGCATCCGGCTCGCCGATGCGAGCGGCCATGCGGACTTCTTCTGGCTGTTCCTCAGCTACGTGCTGCAGAGCGTGGGCGAGCTGCTGATCTCGCCGGTGGGCTACGCCATGATCGGGCGCCTGGCGCCCCGGCAGCACCAGGGCGTCATGATGGGCAGCTGGATGCTGGTGACGGGCCTGGCGTCGCTGTTCGCAGGCGACTTCTCGGGCGTCGTGGCGCAGCCGGTGGATGGGTCGCCGCTGACGACCAATGCGGCCTATGCGACGCTGTTCACGCAGCTGGCGGTGGGGAGTCTCGCCACAGGCGCCGTGCTGTTGGCGATGAGACCCAGGCTGCGGCGGCTGATAGCCGGCGGTTGACGTCAAGGGCCGCCAAGGGCGGCAGGCCAATGCAGGTGCGCCGTGTTGGTTGAATAGCCATGCCATCCGATGGCCGCGACCCGCCGGGTTCAGGCCTCACTTCAAACCCATGGCCTTTTTCAGCTCATCCTTTGCGTCTTTGAACTCCTGCGCCGCCAACACAAACTGCTTGTCGAAGGAGTTTGGATTGGCCCTGACTGCTTTTTGGATGGCGTTGATCGGCAGCTCGAAGCTGTCACTTTTAAGATGCTGAAGGAGAGATTTGGCGTATGCCTCGTTGTGGTCGGCAAGCGAAAGAAGCATCTTCTGGACGCCGACGGCGGATGTAATCTTCTTGACGACCTTGATGCAGTTTTTCAGCTCGGCAGTCTGCTTTTTCAGCTCTTGCATTATTTTTTTCTCGTCAGCCTCCTTCAACGCCTTTTCGTTCTGGATGAATTTCGAATTTTTGATTTTGTTATTGAGGTCCGTGCAGGTTTTCGCGAGATTTCCAATCTCCGTGGAAGTCAGCGACTTTGAGATAAGGCCGATCACGTCTTTCGGCAAAGCCTTGAATGGATCACTCATACACTCTCCCTTCAGTCATCGATGCAAAATCTCGGCTCCACGCTGAGATGCCGAGCACCAAAAATCCGTTCAGAATCGTTGACAGGATTGCCGTCAAGATCAGACAGGCCAAACTGGTTTGGAAAATTGACCCGCCAGATATGCGCAACCGAAAAATTAGCAAGGTGCGCCATGTTTGCTCAAGGCTGCCGGGGCACGCATCCTCAATCGACATGAATTGGGTCTCGCCGGCATCCCAACGGCAAGGAATTGGCGTGACTGTCAACCTTTAGAGCACTGCGCAAAACCTGCGCTCCACAGACATCCCGACCCGCACGATGGCCGCCCCGATGCGTCCCGCATCCAGCCGTCACGACCTGCTGACGTCGGCATCCTTCGCCTGACCTGTCCGTACGGGAGCAGCGCTCCTGCGCCAGATCAGCTGTCTCATCGCCGACATCGCGGCGATGTGCTCACTCAGCAGCGGAATGTGTCGCCCGCCGTCACCCGCACTGCCCGACATACCCGCAAGCCGTGCAGAAATCGCACCCATCCTTGTGGATCATGGTCGCGTTGCCGCACTCCGGGCAGGGCCGGCCGGCCTGCACCTGCAGCGTGCCGGCCGCCGCGGCCAGCTTGGGCGCCGGGGTCTGCAGCAGGCCCATGTCGGTCAGCGGCTGGCCGGCCTCGTCGAGGATGCCCAGCATCGCGTAGCGGTGGATGACCAGCCGCGCGACGTAGGCCACCGTCGACGGCCAGACCTGCTGGCGGCGGGCCCTCGCATCCGCGCCGTGCAGTGACGGCACCGGCGCCATGAAGTGGCCCAGCGGCTCGCCCACGTTGAGCAGCTTGCGCAGCTTCATCGCGATCCAGCCCGGATCCATCACGCGCATGTCCAGGCTCAGCAGCCGCGCCAGGCCGTCCAGCGCCTTGGGGTAGTTGCCCGAGAAGCCCATGGCGCAGGGCCGCGTGACGCTGCCGCCCGAACCTTCCGATCCAGGCGTGGGCAGCAGCACTTCCTTCAGCGTCAGCGTGAACTGCTCGTTGGTCGCCGGGTTGTCCACGTCCACCGCCCAGGCCAGCGTGCCGGAGGTGCCGGTGCGCGGCTCGTTGCGGCTGAACATGGCGTCCACGACCGGCGTGGGGCCACCCTCGGCCAGTGCACCGAGCTGCTCGCAGCGCCAGCGGATGACCGCCGCCGTGGCGGCGACGACGCCGGGGAACAGGCGCTGCTCGCCGCTCGGCGGCATCGGCATCTCGAAGGCGCGCTCCTCCTGCACGGTAGCGAGCGCGTCGAGCTTCAGGCGCAGCCAGGCGGCGTCGTTGGTGCGCAGATCCATGGACAGGGTCTTGGCCAGGGCCGACAGGCCGCGCGGCTGCTCGGCACCGTTGACCCAGACCTCAAAGGGCAGGTTGCGGCCGAACAGGCCGGCGTCCGGCCCCTCCAGCGGCAGCTCGCCGATGAAGAGCGCGAAGTCGCCGTGCGGATGCTGGATCAGGTAGCTCCAGGCCGGGTTGCCGCCGGGCATGTCGGGGCGGCTGGGCCAGCGCAGCGAGGCGACGACGGCATGGGGCAGGCGCTCCACGCGCAGGCGCTGGTTGGCTCCATCGACATCGGCGCCCGAATCGGGACGCAGCGGCTCCGGCTGCTTGACCTCGGGCGTCACGCTCAGCACCGACCCCAGCACGCTGTTGGGCCGGTAGGTGGCCAGGCCCTTGAGCTTGGACTGCCAGGCCTGGACGTAGAGGTCCTGGAAATCCTCGTAGGGGTAGTCCGCCGGCACGTTGACGGTCTTGCTGATCGACGTGTCGATGTAGGGCGCCACGGCCGCGACCATGGCGGCGTGGTCGGACGCACTCAGTTCCAGCGCCGTGACGAAGGCGTCGGACAAGGGCGCATCCGTGCCGAACAGGTGGCGGTACAGGCGCCAGGCATGGTCCTCGACCTGGTACTCCTTGAAGCCGCCGCCCTCGCTCTGCGAGAGGCGCTTCTTGCGCGTGTAGGTCCACGAGAACGCCGGCTCGATGCCGTTGCTCGCGTTGTCGGCGAAGGCCAGGCTGATGGTGCCGGTGGGCGCGATGGACAGCAGGTGCGAGTTGCGCAGGCCCTGCGCGCGGATCTTGTCCTTCAGCGCTTGCGGCAGCCGCGACGCGAAGCTGCCGCCGGACAGGTAGAGGTCGGCGTTGAACAGCGGGAAGCTGCCGCGCTCGGCCGCGATGTCGCTGGACGCCGCGTAGGCCGCATCGCGCATCACTTCACTGATGCGGCTGGCCATGTCGCGCGCTTCGCTGCTGTCATAGCGCAGGTTCAGCATCACCAGCGCATCGCCCAGGCCCGTGAAGCCCAGGCCGACGCGGCGCTTGTTGGCCGCCTCCTGCTGCTGCGCCGGCAGTGGCCAGGGCGTCACGTCGAGCACGTTGTCCAGCATGCGCGTGGCGACTGCCACGACCTCGGCGAAGCCGGCCTCGTCGAACGCCGGCCTGGCGCTGAACGGGTCGCGCACGAAGCGCGTCAGGTCGATGGAGCCAAGGCAGCAGCAGCCGTAGGGCGGAAGTGGCTGTTCGGCACACGGGTTGGTCGCCGCAATCGTCTCGCAGTAGTGCAGGTTGTTGTCGGCGTTGATGCGGTCCAGGAAGAGCACGCCCGGCTCGGCGTGGTCGTAGGTGGAGCGCATGACCTGGTCCCACAGCGCGCGGGCGCGCACCTTGCGGTAGACCCACTGGCCGTCGCCGCGCTGGTAGGCGCCGGCCTCGATCTGCTCGGCGCTGGGCTGGGCCTTGTGCGCCAGCTCGACCGTGTCATCGGCCTGCACGGCGGCCATGAACGCATCGGTCACGCCGACGGAGATGTTGAAGTTGCGCAGGTCGCCCTGGTCCTTGGCGTGGATGAAGGCCTCGATGTCCGGGTGGTCGCAGCGCAGCACGCCCATCTGCGCGCCGCGGCGGCTGCCGGCGCTCTCCACCGTCTCGCAGCTGCGGTCGAACACGCGCATGTAGCTGATCGGGCCGGACGCATGGCTGCGCGTGGAGCCCACCCAGGCGCCGGCCGGGCGGATGCGGCTGAAGTCGTAGCCCACGCCGCCGCCGCGGCGCATGGTCTCGGCGGCTTCGGTCAGCGCGGTGTAGATGCCCGGCACGCCGTCTTCGGCCGTGGCGATGGAGTCGCCCACCGGCTGCACGAAGCAGTTGATCAGCGTGGCCGACAACTCGGTGCCGGCGGCAGACATGATGCGGCCGGCCGGCACGAAGCCGCGCTGCTGCGCGTCGAGGAAGGCCGCCGCCCAGCGCGCGCGGTCGGCCGGTGGCTCGGCCTGGGCCAGCGCGCGCGCCACGCGTTCGCGCAACTCGTCGGGCGTCTGCTCACCGCCCTTAGCGTATTTCTCGATCAGGACTTCGCTGGAGATGTCCTGCACGGGCAAGTTGGCGGTGGTGCTCACGATGGGCCTCGATGCTGTATGAAATCACAGTCTACGCCGTTGCCGCGGCCGGCTCGCCAGACAAATCGGCCGCGGCTTGACCGGCGTCAGAAAGGATTGATGCTCTTCTCGCGCCGGTAGTGCATGTAGCCCACGCTGGCCCCCGCACGCAGGCCGACGCCCAAGCGGATGGGTGCCAGCACGATGCCGTTCAGCCGCTGGTAATTGATGCCGGCGCCACCGATGTAGTACAGGCTGCCGTCCACGCCCGGGAAGCGCTGGTAGATGGCGCTGAGCTTGGGCAGCTTGTAGACCAGCGTGAAGACCTTGGACGCATTCGCGCCCAGGTCGAAGCCGATGGACGGGCCGGCCCAGAAGACCTTGGATGCGCCGCCGCCCTTCATCGTCAGCTCGCCTTCGCCATAGCGCAGGCCGACGGTGATGGCGGCCGAGGCTTCCTCGCCCTTGATGTAGGCATTGGGGCGGCCCTGCTCCTTGAAGGCCTTCTCGACGACCTTGGCGAGGCCCTCGGTGGTCTGGCCGAAGAAGTCGGTGGCCGCCTTGAGGATGGAGTCCTCGTCGTAGGTGCCGTCCGCGTCGTCAGCGGCGATGGCGGGCAGTGCCGAGGCGGTGGCCAGGGCGGCCAGGTGTTGCAGGTGCTGTCGACGGTCGAACATGGTGGTGAATCCTCCTGGAGCGGCCAGCATATCCAAGGCAATGTGAAGTTTGTCCGCCATTTGCGCTTGTACACAACCTAGACTTGGTCGCCATGTCCAATCCCGACCTCCAGCGGCTGTCGGCCGCCCTCGAATACGTCGACCTCGCGGCCGGGCTGTATCTCGCCGGCGGTGCCGACCACGCCGCGCGGCTGCTGGCGGCCGCAGCCGAGCAGCAGCTGGGCGACCTGGTGCGCCTCATCGATGCGCCCAGCGCGACGGTGGACACGCGTGAGCTGCTGGCCCGCGTCGCGCGCGCACACCGGCCGGCCGTCGTCGCGCCCCGCCAGACGCCCGAGCGCGACCTCGAAAGCCCGCCCACGAGCCCCGACGGCGTGCGCGAGGAAACCATCGCCTTCCTGCGGGCTGCCTGGTTCATGCTGGAGGCCATGGGCCTGGCCTCGCTGTCACCCGAACGGCTGCAGCAGGCCGTCGAGCACAGCACCGTGTTCAGCAGCGGCAGCGAGCTGGAGCCTTTCGTCTAGGATCGGCCGACCCCACTCGGTCAGCACCGGGAGACCATCATCAGCACCGAACGCCGCCAATTCGCCCGCGTCGCCTTCGCCGCGGGCGCCGAGCTGATCACGACGCAGGCACACCTGCGCTGCCAGGTGATCGACATCTCGCTCAAAGGCGTGCTGCTGCAACTGCCGGCCGGGCAGGCGCCGCAGGCCGGCATGCCCTGCCTCGTCAAGCTGCCGCTCGGCGACGGTGCGGCGGACGACATCGTCATCTCGATGGCCGGCGAACTCGCGCATGTCGAAGGCGACCATGCCGGCGTGCTGTGCCGCAGCATCGACATCGAGTCCATCACCCACCTGCGCCGCCTGATCGAGATCAACCTCGGTGACGCGGCCGCTTCAGAGCGCGAACTCAAGGCGCTGATTGCCGCGGCCGGGGCGCCCTGAGCCCGGTTCGTCGCATCCCGACCCGGGCCGCGCCCGGCGCCCGACAATGCCGGCATGGAGGACTCGACCCCGCTGCAGGCCTTCCGCCGCGTGTGCAATCTGCGCCTGGTGGCGGCCGTCTACTACTTCTGCCTGCTGCACGCGGTGTCGCGCTCGCTGACGTGGTTCGGCGGGGACATGCCGGTCCGGGAGGCGATCTTCGACACCATCCGCTTCTCGCGGCAGTCGCTGCTGACGGGGCTGTCGCTGCTGGCCTTCGTCGCGCTCGCCGAGGGCCTGCTCGCCAACCGGCGCTGGTCTGCGCGGGCCACGCTGGCCATCCAGGCCGGCGCCGTGGCGGTGGGTGCGGCATCCGGCACCTGGTCGCGCTACTACATCGCCAAGCTCGAAAAGGGCTACAGCGACGTCAGCCTCGCCTGGTTCGTCTCGACGATCGCCATCTGGACGCTGCTGGGCGGCATGGCCTACATGCTGCTGCGCTTCAGCCGCGCGGAGCGTGCGAGCCGTGAGCAGCTGGGCCGGCTGGCGCGCGAGCGCGAGCTGCTGCTGGGCCAGCAGACCGAGGCCCAGCTCTCGGCGCTGAACGCGCAGATCGAGCCGCATTTCCTCTTCAACACGCTGGCCAACGTCAAGCGCCTGTACGAGACCACGCCGGAGCGCGGCCGCGACATGCTGGTGGCGCTGATCGCCTACCTGCGCGCGGCGCTGCCCGGCATGCGCCGGCACGAATCCACGCTGGCCGACGAGCTGGAGCTGGTGCGCCACTACCTGGCCATCCTGCAGATGCGCATGGGCGAACGGCTGTCGTTCGGCATCACGGCCGACCCGGCGCTGCTGGCCATGCAACTGCCCACGCTGGTGCTGCCCACGCTGGTGGAGAACGCCATCAAGCACGGCCTGTCGCCACTGCCCGAAGGCGGGCGCATCGAGATCCGCGCCGCGGCACAACCTGGCGGGGGCATGACGGTGGAGGTGGCCGACAACGGCCAGGGCTTCGGTTCGGCCAGCGGCGGCGCGGGCGTGGGCCTGGCCAACACGCGCGCCCGGCTGGCCGCCCGCTTCGGCGACGCAGCGGCGCTGGAGCTGGAGGCCGCCCAGCCACGCGGCGTGGTGGCACGCGTGCGGCTGCCGGCGCAGGTGCTGGCCGCATGAGCGCTGTGCCGGCCCGCCCCCACGCAGGCCCGCTCGTGGCTGGCGTGACGGCGCACCGCGCGACCGGTGCGCCAGTGATGACGATCTGGGCCGCCTGGCGCTCTCTGCGCCCGCGTGAAGCGGCGGTCTTCATCGTCGCCAGCCTCATGTTCGGCGCCATCGACCTGACCTCCCTGCTGGAGTACCACGTCGGCACGCAGCTGCCACAGGTGGTGACCCGCTCCGTGCTGATGCCGCTGCTCTCGGGTCTGGTGCTGCTGCTGTGCTGGCTGCCTGCCGCGCGCAGCGCTGCGACCGGAGCGGCCCGGATGCGCCAGCTCGTGCTGGCCACGCTGCTGGGCTCGGGCCTGGGCATGGTGCTGGCGCAGGTCGTCACGCTGGCGCTGCCTTGGCCGTCGATGTGCGACCTCATCCGCGCCAGCTACGGCAAGCCGCCGTGCATCCCGCTGCGCCCGCTGGCACTGATGGGCGACACGCTGTGGGTGTTCATGCCGGCATTGATGATCGTCGGCCTGCTGGAAATCCAGGCCCGCCGGCGCCGCCAGCAGGACGCCGCCGAGACGCTGCTGCGCGAACACGGCGAACTGCGCCGCCACGCACTGGCGTCGCAGCTCGCGGCCCTGCAGGCGCAGGTGGACCCGCCGCTGCTGTTCGATGCGCTCGTGTCGGTGGAGCAGGCCTACGGCCGCCGCGACCCCAGCGCCAGCGCGCGGCTGGAGCGGCTGATCCAGCACCTGCGCGTGGCGCTGCCGCGGCTGCCACGGCACCACCCGACGCCGTCCGGCAGCGGCGGCGCCACGCTGGCCAGCGAGGCCGAGCTGATCGCCAGCTACCTGGCCCTGCTGCGCGACCTGCACGGCCAGGCGCCTGCCTTCGACGGCGAACTCGGCGCGTACGGGGCGATGCCGCTGCCACCCATGCTGCTGCTGCCGCTGGTGCAGCGCGCGTTGCGCCTGGGCCGCCCCGGCCGCTGCTGGCTGCAGGCCCGCGACGGATGCATCACGCTGGGCTTCGACCACGAAGGCCTGTGCAGCGACGACGACGACCTGGCGTCGCTGCGCGAACGCCTGGCCGTGCTGGGCGGCCGGCTGACCTGCGCCAGCGGTGCAGGCCGGACGCTGTTCACGCTGGAGTTGCACGCATGAGCCTCTTGTCGCCCACCGCCGTCGTCGCCGAGGACGAAGCCCCGCTGCGCGGCGAACTCGTCGAGCAGCTCGGCAAGCTCTGGCCCGAGCTGAGCATCGTCGGCGAGGCCGCCGACGGGCTGGAGGCGCTGCGCCTGCTGGACCAGCACCGCCCCGATGTCCTCTTCCTCGACATCCAGATGCCCGGCGCCACCGGCATCGACGTGGCGCGCCAGGTCAACGGCCGGGCACACGTCGTCTTCGTCACGGCCTACGACCAGTACGCCATCGCCGCTTTCGACCAGGGCGCCGTCGACTACCTGCTCAAGCCGCTGGCCGGCGCGCGGCTGTTCACCGCCATCTCGCGGTTGAAGGCACGGCTGGGCCAGGCACCCGCCCAACTGGGTGGCGTGCTGGAAGAGCTCGGCACCCGCGCCAGCGTGCCGGTGCCCTCGGCCACGCGGGCGCCGCTGCGCTGGATCAATGCGTCCGTGGGCCAGACGCTGCGCCTGATCACGGTGGACGAGGTGATGTTCTTCCAGAGCGACAACAAGTACACGCGCCTCGGGCTGAAGGACGGCGAGGCGCTGATCCGCAAGCCGCTGAAGGAACTCATCGACGAGCTGGACCCCGAGCAGTTCTGGCAGATCCACCGCTCCACGCTGGTCAACGTGAATTCGATTGCGAGCGTGAGCCGGGACTTCCGCGGGCGCATGCAGATCAAGCTCAAGCATGGGAGCGAGATGCTGCTGGTGGCGGAGAGTTGTGCGCATCTGTTCAGGCAGATGTAGGTTCTGTTCTTGGATGCTTTTGCGGCTGTCCTGATGACTCGATGCCGAGTTGCCGGGAGTCCGCCCCGGCGGGCGGGTAACTTTTCTCTGCTGCGCCAGAGAAAAGTCACCAAAAGAGAGGCGCTGAACCGCACACCAGCACCACTTGCGCTCGCTGCGCATGCCAACAACCCCTCGTTGTGTGGGACGAAGCGACCCGCTTCGCTCTCGCTGCTGTCCTTGTCACCCGCACCATTCATCGCAGCGGCGGGCCGCCTAACGCGCGGCTGCACGCCGTGCTCACGAAAAAATCCAATGCAGCGTCGCTCGGGCGACGCGACCGCTGCGTAACGTCCTTGGCGTCGCCCCAGCGACGCGGCATTCCCTGGTGAGCCCGGCGTGCAGCCGGCGTTAGGCGGCGCAAAGGGACGCGTCGTGACACTCGTCAAAAGGACAGCAGCGAGAGCGCAGCGGCTCGCGTCTGGGCGCAATACCGCTTTCGGCTTTGAACCCCGCACGCGGCACTTGCGTGCTCGTGTGCGGTTCAGCGCCTCTTCTTTGGTGACTTTCTTCTGGCGCCGCAGAAGAAAGTTACCCGCCTGCCGGGGCGGACTCCCGGCAATGCATCGAGCTGACACGCTCTCCCCGAGAACAACCAACCCAACAACAGCGGCATGATGCACTCATGCCCAGCCCTCACCTGCTTCGCGGCGCCAGCCGCCTTGCCGTTGACGCCACCACCGGCGTCACCGACCTCGTCGAGGCCATGCACGCCGAGATCACGCGCTGGCCGCTGACGGCGCAGCGGGACCGCACGTCCGGCCTCACCGGCCTGGTCTACCGCAGCGTGCGCGGCGTGACGACGCTGGTCGGCGGCGGGCTGGACGTGGCGCTCGGCGCACTGGCACCGCTGCTGCCCCAGACAGCAGGCGCCAGCGCCGTGCAGGCGGCACTGAATGGCGTGCTGGGCGACTACCTGGAAGCCACCGCCAACCCGCTGGCCACCCCCATGGGCCTGCATCCGCTGGCCGACGGCACCGGCAACGAGGGCCCGCCGCTGGTGCTGCTGCACGGCCTGTGCATGAACGAGGCGCAATGGCAGCGCAACGGTGCCGACTTCCCCGCCGCTCTCGCCGCCCTGGGCTACCGGCCGCTGGGCCTGCGCTACAACAGCGGCCGGCCGATCTGGCGCAACGGCGCCGAGCTCGCCGCGCTGCTGGACGACGTGCCCGGCCCGCTGACGCTGCTCGGCCACAGCATGGGCGGCCTAGTCGCCCGCAGCGCCATCGCGCAGGCCCAGGCGCAGGGCCGGCGCTGGCCCGGGCGGCTGCGCTGCCTCGTCACGCTGGGCACGCCGCACCAGGGCGCGCCGCTGGAGCGCGGCGGGCAGCAACTGCAGCAACTGCTGTCGCTCAGTGCCTACGCCCGGCCGCTCGCCGGCCTGGCGGCGCGTCGCAGCGCCGGCATCCGCGACCTGCGCCATGCCAGCCTGCTGGCAGCCGATGCCGGCAAGGCCAGCCGCGTGCCGCTGCCCGACGGCGTGGCCTGCTATGCGGTGGCCGCCACCACGGCCAAGAAGCCCGGCGGCCCGCCGGCTCGCTGGCTGGGCGACGGCCTCGTGCCGGTGGCCAGCGCGCTGGGCCAGCACCGCTCGCCGGCGCGGCGCCTGGCCTTCGACGACACCGCCCTCTTTACCGGCCTGGGCCACCTCGCGCTGCAGACCGACGCCGGCGTGCTGACCCGACTGACCCACTGGTTGACGCCATGCTCCACCCGTTCCTGACCCGCCTGCTGCTGAGCATCACGCTGCTGGCGGCGTCGCCGGCCTTCGCCCAGTTGCTGAGCTTCCAGCAGCTCCTCGACCGCCCGGACCGGCCCAAGGCCGACCAGCGCATCGCCTATGGCGACGATGCCAGCCAGTTCGGCGAGCTGTGGCTGCCCAGGGGCGCGGGGCCGCACCCGGTCGTGCTGATGATCCACGGCGGCTGCTGGCAGGCCAGCCTGCCCGGGCCCGAGCTGCTGGCCTTCCAGGCCGATGCGCTGCGTTCGGCCGGCGTCGCCGTCTGGAGCATCAGCTACCGCCGCGTGGGCCATGCAGGCGGCGGCTACCCGGGCACGTTCCAGGACGTGGCGCGGGGCACCGACCGCCTGCGCCAACTCGCCACGCAATACCCGCTGGACCTGACGCGCCTCGTCGCCACCGGCCACTCCGCAGGCGGGCATCTCGCGCTGTGGGCCGCCGCCCGGCCGCGCATCGCCGTCGGCAGTCCGCTGCACACCGCATCACCACTGCCCATTGCCGCGGTGGTCGCCGTGGCCGGCGTGCCCGACCTGGCGTTCGCATCGCGCCAGGGTCTGTGCGGCAAGTCCGTCAGCCAGCTGCTGGACCTGGACACCCGCGGCCAGGACGCCGCCGTGTGGGCCGACGTGTCGCCCGCGGCGCTGCTGCCGCTGCACGTGAGGCAGACGCTGGTGCACGGCATCTACGACGGCATCGTGCCGCCCGTGCAGGGCCACGGCTACCGGGCGAAAGCCACGCAGCTGGGCGACGCGGTGGAGATCGTCAACCTCGACGAGGCCGGCCATTTCGAACTCATCGCGCCGTGGACGCCGGCCGGGCGGCAGGTGGTCGACCGCCTCGTGCGCGCCACGCGCGCGCCCTGAGCCGCACGCCACAAAATCCCCGCCGTTCCACTGTCGCCCCCGCAGCCATGACGCTCTCCCCGATCAAGCCCCCACCGCGGCCCCGGCCCGCGGCCCTGCTGGACCTCACGCCCGACTGGCTGCAGTGGGTGGCCGACAACCGGCTGTGGGACTGCGCGCCGGCCTCCATGCTCGCCACCATGGTGGCGGCCGGCCAGGACCCGGCCACCAGCGAGGCGGCCATCGCGCAGATCGAGCAGGACCCGGTGTACCTGTCGGCGCGGCGCCACCAGCAGATGCTGCGCAAGCTGGAATCGGTGTGCGCCAACCTGCAGCAGGTCTGGCAGAGCGACCCGGCTTACGGCGTCATCGAGAAGCGCCGCGGCGTGTCGCGCGACGAGTTCGTCGGGCGCTACGTGCGCGGCTGCCGGCCCGTCGTGCTGCAGGGCGTGGCGGACGACTGGCCGGCCATGCGGAGCTGGTCGCCCGCCGACCTGCGCGAGCGCTTCGGCCACCTCGCCGTGGACGTGCAGGTGGGCCGCAACGCCGACGCGCTGTTCGAGCAGAACAAGGAGAAGCTGCGCCAGCGCATGACGGTGGCGGAGTTCGTCGACCTCGTCGTGAACGGCGGCGCGACGAACGACCATTACCTGACGGCCAACGACGAGATGCTGCGCCGGCCCGAGTTCATGCCGCTGCTGGCCGACATCGGCAGCATGCCGCCCACCTGCGACCGCAGCCTGCTGCACACCGCCGCGTCGTTCTGGTTCGGCCCGGCCGGCACGCGCACGCCACTGCACCACGACACGCTGATGCTGTTCCACACGCAGATCGTGGGCCGCAAGCGCTGGCGCTTCGTGTCGCCGCTGCAGACGCCGCTGCTCTACAACCGCATGGGCGTCTACAGCCCCGTCGACCTGGACGCGCCCGACCACGCCCGCTACCCGCTGCTGCGCCAGGCCCGGGTGCTGGAGACGGTGCTGGAGCCGGGCGACACGCTGTTCCTGCCGCTGGGCTGGTGGCACCAGGTCAGCTCGCTGGCGCTGAGCATGTCGTTCTCATACACCAACTTCGATGCGGACGTGCCCAACGAATTCAGCTACGTGAACCCGAGCATCGGCAACTGGTGAGACCGTCAATGACCCGGCGGCTCCTGTCGCCGGCTTGACGCGGGGAGCGCTCGGGCGTCGGGAGAATCCGCCGAAACACCAGGAGACACCCATGCCCGAGAGCCACTACCGCATCTGCCCGCTGTGCGAGGCCTGCTGCGGCCTGGAGGTGAAGACCGACGGCGCCCAGGTCGTGAGCATCCGCGGCGCGGCGAACGACGTCTTCAGCCACGGCTACCTGTGCCCCAAGGGCGTGAGCCTGAAGGACTTGCACGAAGACCCCGACCGCCTGCGCACGCCGCTGATCAAGCGCGACGGCGCCTTTGTCGAGGCGACCTGGGACGAGGCCTTCGCCGAGATCGAGCGCCGCCTGCTGCCCATCCGGCGCGAGCACGGGCCCGACGCGGTGGCGATGACGGTCGGCAACCCCGCCGCGCACAAGGTCAGCCTGCTGGCCTACACGCCCCGCCTGTCGCGCGCGCTGGGCTCGCGCAACGCCTTCAGCGCCTCCACGCTGGACCAGATGCCCAAGCAGCTCAGCGCCGGCCTGATGTTCGGCCACTGGCTGTCCATCCCGCTGCCCGACATCGAGCGCTGCGACTACCTGCTGATCCTGGGCGCCAACCCCATGGTCAGCAACGGCAGCCTGTGGACGGTGCCCGACTACCGCGGCAAGGCCAAGGCCCTGCGCGCACGCGGCGGGCGCATCGTCGTGGTGGACCCGCGCCGCAGCGAGACGGCCGCGGCGGCCGACGAGCACCTGCCCATCCGCCCGGGCGGCGACGCGCTGCTGCTGGCCGGCATCGCGCACACGCTGTTCGACGAGGGGCTGGTGACGCTGGGCCACCTCGAAGGCCACGTCAACGGGCTGGACGACGCGCGCGCCGCCGTGCTGCCGTTCGCGCCGGAAGTGACCGCCGCCGGCTGCGGCATCCCGGCCGACACGCAGCGCCGCCTGGCCCGCGAGCTGGCCGCCGCGCCGCATGCCGCCGTCTACGGCCGCATCGGCACCTGCACGACGCGCTTCGGCACCGTGAACTCCTGGCTGGTGGACCTCATCAACGCGCTGACCGGCAACCTCGACCGCGAGGGCGGCGCGATGTTCGCCAAGGCCGCCGCGTTCGCGCCCAACACCCAGGGCAAGCCCGGTGACCCGGTCGGCGTGGGCAAGGGCGTCACCACCGGCCGGCGCCACAGCCGCGTGTCCGGCGCGCCCGAGGTGTTCGGCGAGCTGCCCATCACCGTCATGGCCGAGGAGATCGAGACGGCGGGCGAAGGGCAGATCAAGGCGCTCATCACCATCGCCAGCAACCCGGTGCTGTCCGCGCCGGGCGGGCCGCGCCTGTCGCGGGCGCTGGCGCAGCTGGACTTCATGCTCAGCCTGGACATCTACCTGAACGAGACGACGCGCCACGCCGACGTCATCCTGCCGGGCCTGTCGCCGCTGGAGGACCTGCATTTCGACGTCGCCTTCCCGCAGCTCAGCCACCGCAACCATGCGCGGTTCTCCGGCCCGGTGTTCGACGCGCCCGCCGGCACGCCGCAGGAGTGGCAGACCCTGCTGCGCCTGTGCGCGCTGCTCGAAGGCCGCGGGCTGGACGTGGACGTGCAGCAGCTCGACGACGAGGCCATCGCGGCCGACGTGCGCCGCTTTGCCGGCGACGCCACGCCGGCCGTGCTCGCCGCGCTCCAACCCTGGCGCGGCCCGGAGCGGCTCATCGACCTGCAGCTGCGCGTGGGCCCCTACGGCGACCAGTTCGGCCGCAGGCCCGGCGGGCTGACGCTGGCCCAGGTCAAGGCCGCCAGCACCGTCGAGGGCGGCGGCGTGGACCTGGGCGCCCTCACCCCGCGCATCCCCGAAGTGCTGCGCACGCCCAGCGGCAAGGTCGAGCTGGCGCCACCGTCCATCCTGGCCGACCTGGCGCAGGTGAAGGCCGAGCCGGCGCCCGCGTTCACCCTCATCGGCCGGCGCGACACGCGCTCCGGCAACAGCTGGATGCACAACCTGCCCGTCCTCGCCAAAGGGCCGGAACGCTGCACGCTGCTCGTGCATCCCGGCGACGCGGACCGGCTGGGTCTGGCCGACTACGCCCACGTGAAAAGCACCGTCGGCGCGCTGGTCGCCCGCGTGGAACGCAGTGCGGACATGAGCCCGGGCGTCGTCAGCCTGCCGCACGGTTGGGGCCACGACCTGGACGGCGTGCGCATGGGCGTCGCGCGTGAGCGGCCGGGCGTGAACATGAACGCGCTGCTGGACGACGCCGCGCGCGACCCGCTCAGCGGCAACGCGGTGCTCTCGGGCGTCGCCGTCGAGATCGCGCCGGCTTGAGCGTCGGTCCGTCTGCGTCGTGACAACCAGCCCATGCAGACTCACGACCAACAAAGCACGGCACGCAATGAGGCATAAATCACACTCAATCCTGACGGCAAAACGCAGAAATGATCGACAACGCCTAGACTGACCCTGTTTGACAACCTGAGGGCAAACCCGTCGAAAGGCGGGGACGCAAAGCCACCGGCCTAAATCGTCTGCACGTGCACCACAGCACAGCAGACGCCACGGCAGCGGGGCCGCCAAGACCCAAGGTCTTGATCCGCGTGGCCCTCCCGTTTCTTTTTCTTTGCACGGGACCCTGGCCATGCGCAGCACCACTCTCTCCTGGACCCTCAGCCTTCTGGCCGCCGCGGCGCTGACCGCCTGCGGAGGCGGCGACGGCGGCAACCCCACCGTCCAGGCCAGTGCGGCACCCGCGGCCGTCTCGCTGAGCGTCGCGCTCGATGGCGCGGCGACCGATGGCGTCATCGCCCAGCCCAGCTTCCACACCGCCGCCGTCGCACTCGACGAGCCCCAAGACGGCGCCGCGCCGCACCGGGCATTCGCGCTGTCGGGCCTGTCCACCCGCCACCTGACGCCCGCGGGCCTGGACGACGCGACGCGCGCCCGCGCTTTAGGTGCCGGTGCCGGTGAAGCCGCACCGATGGCGGCGACCACGGCCGTCACGACCTACACCCCGGCACAGGTCCGCGCCGCCTACGGCCTGCCGGCGCTGCCCGCCAGCACCACCGGCCTGACGGCGGCCCAGGCCGCGCAGCTCGGCGCCGGCCAGACGATCTACATCGTCAACGCCAAGCACGACCCCAACGTCGTCGCCGAGCTGGCCGCCTTCAACGCCAAGTTCGGCCTGCCGGCCTGCACATCGCGCACGCTGGCCAGCACCAGCGCCTTGCCGCTGCCGGCTGCCACCGCCGGCTGCGAACTGGTCGTCGCCTACAGCACCAGCGCCGGCGCGCTCACCGGCACCGCCCCCGCCTACGACAGCGGCTGGGCCACGGAGATCGCGCTGGACGTGCAGTGGGCCCATGCCACCGCACCGCTGGCCCGCCTGGTCCTCATCGAGGCGCCGGACGCCGGCGTGACCAGCCTGTCCAGCGCCGTCGCGCTGGCCAACAAGATGGGCGCGGGCGTCGTGTCCATGAGCTTCGGCGCGGCCGAAGGCAGCTGGACGAGCAGCTACGACAGCATCTTCTCCGCCACCGGCATGAGCTATGTGGCCGCCACCGGCGACAACGGCGCGGCCGTGTCGTGGCCGGCCGTGTCGACCAAGGTGCTGGCCGTGGGCGGCACGTCGCTGACCTACGGCGGCAGCGGCGCACGCAGCGAGACCACCTGGACCGGCACCGGCGGCGGCATCAGCGCCTACGTGGCCCTGCCCAGCTACCAGAGCGGCACCATCGGCGGCTATGCCAAGCGCGCCGTCGCCGACGTGGCCTTCAACGCCGACCCCAACACCGGCCAGTACGTGGCCACGATCCCGCAGGGCAGTACCACCACGCGCTGGGTCAGCGCCGGCGGCACCAGCCTGGCCACGCCGCAATGGGCCGGCCTCGTGGCCGTGGCCAATGCGATGCGCGTCGCCTCGGGCAAGACCGTGCTGGGCCAGCCGCACGCGGCCGTCTACCAGCAGATCGGCGCCGTGCCGACGCAGTACGCCTCGGCCTTCAAGGACATCGCCAGCGGCAGCAACGGCAGTTGCACGACCTGCACCGCCAAGGCCGGCTACGACACGCCCACCGGCTGGGGCACGCCCAACGCCGCCGCGCTGCTGACCAGCCTCAGCGGCGCCAGCGTGACGGGCAGCAGCCAGACGCCGGCCACGCCCGTGGCCAGTGGCCCGACGCTGACGACCACCAGCCTCAGCGGCACGGCCGGCAAGGCCTTCACCAGCACCATCGGCTACAGCGCGCCGGGCGCCAGCAGCCTGTCCATCAGCATCGCCGGCGCGGCCAGCGGCATGGGCTTCGCGGCCAGCAGCACCGGCCTCACCGTCACCTGGCCCAAGCCCGTGGCCGGCAGCACCACGCTCGTCATCACGCTGAAGGACAACCTGGGCCAGAGCAGCACCGGGAACGTGGTGGTGACCATCAACGCGTCCTGATCGGGCCTAGCATCGCGGCTCCTCACCAAGGAGCCCCCATGCGCCGCCTGCTGATCGCTTCCCTGCTCGCACTGGCCTTCGCGGCCAGTGCCGACACCACCTCGACCGGCCACAGCTATTCGCCTCCCGAGGCGTTCACGCCAAGCAGCACCAACAACGTCCTGAAGTTCACGGCGCCCGAGGGCGACGCGACGGTCACCGTCGTGGACCTCGCGTCCGCCAAGGACGCCGCCGACGCCGTGGCGCAGGCCTGGCAGCTGGTGCAGCCCGACTTCAAGCGCACGCTGCGCCTGGCCACGCCGCGACCCAGCCGCAACGGCTGGGTGGACCAGCAGGCCTTCGACTACGAGACCTCGCCCAACGAGAAGCTGGTGCTGCAGGCCATCGCGCGCCGCGCCAGCACCGGCGACGGCAAGGCCTGGGTCGTGCTGCTGCTGCAGGCCGCCGAGGGCACGCTGGAGAAGCGCAGCGCGCCGATCGGCAAGTTTTTCAGCAGCCTGCGGCCCATGGGCTACGAGCGCGAGAGCTTCGCCGGCAGGACGGCCAAGCCGCTGACGCCGGAACGCGTCGAGCAGCTCAAGGCCTTCATCTCCGAAGGCATGCGCCAGCTCGACGTGCCCGGCGTGGGCCTGAGCTTCATCGACGGCAACAAGCTGGTCTGGGCCGGCGGCCTGGGCGTGCGCGAGCTGGGCAAGCCCACGCCCGTGGATGCCGACACGCTGTTCATGGCCGCCTCCAACACCAAGGCCATGACGACGGCACTGCTGGCCCGCGCCGTGGACGCCGGCAAGCTGCGCTGGGACCAGCCCGCCGCCGACGCCTACCCCGGCTTCAAGCTGGCCGACCCCGACGTGACGAAGAGCGTGCTCATCAAGCACCTGGTGTGCGCCTGCACCGGCATGCCCAGGCAAGACCTGGACTGGCTGTTCGCCGACGGCCGCGCGCCGGCCCGCACCACCTTCGACCAGCTCGCCGTCATGAAGCCGACCAGCAAGTTCGGCGAGGTGTTCCAGTACAGCAACCTGATGGTGGGTGCCGGCGGCTTCATCGCCGCGGCGTCGCTCAAGCCCGGCAAGGAAGTCGGCGCGGCCTACGACGAGGCCATGCAGGAGCTGTTGTTCGGCCCGCTGGGCATGAAGAACACGACGTTCGACTACGCCCGCGTCATGCGCGGCAACCATGCGATGCCGCATGGCGATGCCTTCGACGGCAGCACGCGCCGCGCCAGCATGGACCTGAACTACACCATCATCCCGGCCCGACCCGCCGGCGCGGTGTGGACCAGCCCGCGCGACTTCAGCCAATGGGTGCTGATGGAACTGGCCAAGGGCCGCGGCCCCGACGGCCAGCCCGTCATCAGCGAGGCCAACTGGGCCGAGCGCTACCGGCCGCAGATCATGGTCGGCGAAGACGCCAGCTACGGCATGGGGCTGTTCATCGACCGGCAGTACGGCATCACCATCGCCTCGCATGGCGGCGACATGCTGGGCTTTCACTCCAACATGATCTGGCTGCCCGAGTACGGCGTGGGCGTGACCATCCTGACCAACGCCGACGCCGGCGTGCTGCTGCGCGGCCCGCTGCAGCGCAAGCTGCTGGAGGTGATCTTCGACGGCCGGCCCGAAGCCGACGAGCGCCTGAAGGTGGCCATCGCCAACCGCAAGGCCGAGGCCGACAAGCAGCGCCAGTTGCTGACGCTGCCCATTCCCGCCGACGCGCTGAAGGCACTGGCCGCCAGCTACCGCAGCCCCGAGCTGGGCGCGCTGCGCGTGCAGCGCCAGGGCGGCAAGATGCGCTTCGTCTTCCCGCACTGGAACAGCGAGGTCGCGCTGCGCAAGAACGAGGACGGCACGCAGAGCTACATGACCATCGACCCCGGCATCAGCGGCATCGAGTTCGTGCGCGACGACAAGGCCGCCAAGCCGACGTTGATCCTGCGCGACGCCCAGCACGAGTACCGCTTCGTCGCGGCGCGCTGACGCGCGCAAGGCAGCACGCAGGGCGCCTGCCCTCGCTGCCGCTCAGCGGGCCTGCGTCGTGTGCAGCTCCACGCGGTCGACGCTGCCGTTGGTGCTGCGCAGCAGGCGCAACTGGCGGCGGCCATCGGGGCTGACCAGCAGGTCGGCGTTCTGCGCGCGCCACAGCTCCATCGGCGCGTCGTCGAAGCGCACGCCCAGGATGTGCTCGCCCACGCGCACGCGCAGCACGCGGCCGTCTTCCAGCACGAACTCGCCGCGCGCCTGGCGCAGCTGGGCGCGCTCGGCGTCCGAGTTGAAGGGCTCCAGCGCCAGCGCGCTCGTGGCGAGTGTGGCGAAGGACAGCAGCGTGGCCAGCCGGGTCAGCGGGCGCAGGAGGGGGGTGGTCATTCGGTACTCCTTGTGTTTGACCCCGAGGCATGCGCCCCGGCTCTGTGGCTAGCGCAAACCCCGTGCCAGCGCTCGCGCCGCGAAATCCGCCCGAACGCCACCCCAATGGCCCCAGCAAGGGGAATCCCGTAGGCCCGCGTGCGCCGTACCCGGGAGTAACGCCCCATGAACGCGCTTTCAATGTGACGCCCACGACAGCGCTTGACCCTCACGCTGCGTGAGGCTTCATCATCCGCGCCGATTCGACCAACCGCCGAGGGGCCCGCATGGACTACACCGTGGGAGAACTGGCGCGCCGCGCCGGGCTGACGGTGCGCACGCTGCACCACTACGAGGAACTGGGCCTGTTGCGCCCATCCGGCCGCAGCGAGGCCGGCTACCGCCGCTACGGCGAGGCGGACGTGCTGCGCCTGCACCGCGTGCTGGCGTTGCGCGATGCCGGCGTGCCGCTGAAGGCCATCGCACCGCTGCTGGACGGCGAGACGCCGCAGCCGCTGGCTGCCGTGCTGCAGGCGCAGATCGAGCAGATCGAGGCGCAACTGCTGGCTCAGGAGACGCTGCTGCAGACGCTGCGCAATGCGGCCAGGCGGCTGGAACTGCACGGCGACGGCGGTGACGCGATGCAGGTGCTGCTGGATGCGATGCAGATCCGCCGCGTGCACGAGCGCTGGTTCAGCCCGGCACAGATGCGCGCGCTGCGCCAGCGCTGGCAGGCGCTGCCGGAAGCCGACCGCGATGCCGTCGAGGCCGAGTGGCCCGGGCTGATCCGCGACGCCCGCGCCGCGATGGACAGCGGTTGCGATCCTGGCGCGCCCGAGGTGCAGGCGCTGGTGCGCCGCTGGCTGGTGCTGCAGCAGCAGTTCATGGCCGTCGCGCCCGGCATGAAGGACACGATGCGGCGCATGTATGCCGCCGAGCCGGAGCTGGCGCGCCAGTCCGGCGTCACGCCCGAGCTGATCGCCTACCTGCGCCGCTCGAAAGACACGCTGCCCGCGGAAGCACAAGCGCAGGAAAAGCCATGACCCCCACGCCCGACCCGCGCCGCGCGCTGTTCCAGAACGCCAACTTCCGCTGGCTCATGGGCGGCGGCCTGCTGTCCATGCTGGGCGACCAGTTCACGCTGCTGGCACTGCCCTGGCTGGTGATGACGCTGACCCGCGACCCGCTGGTGCTGGGCACCGTGCTGGCGCTGGGCAGCCTGCCGCGCGCCGTCTTCATCCTCGTCGGCGGCGCGCTGGCGGACCGCCATTCGCCCCGGCGCGTGCTGTGGCTGACCAAGTGGCTCAACGCCGCGCTGCTGGGCCTGCTCACCGCACTGACGGCCACCGGCGCCATCACGCTGCCCTGGGTCTACGGCCTGACGCTGGCCATCGGCCTGGCCTCGGCCTTCAGCTACCCCGCCGCCAGCGCCATCCTGCCGCAGGCCGTGCCGGCGGCGCTGATCCAGCCGGCCAACGGCGTGCTGATGGGCGCGCGCCAGCTGGTGCTCCTGCTGGGGCCGGTGCTGGCCGGGCTGCTGGTCACGTCCGGCAGCGACCCGGCGCTGGGCCGCCACGGCCTGGCCTGGGCCTTCGGGCTGGACGCGGCCAGCTTCGTCGTGTCGGCATGGACGCTGTCGCGCGTGCGGACCACGGCGGGCGAGGCCAGGGCAGCGCAGCCGGTGTTCGCCGCCATCGCCGAGGCGATGCGCGCCTGCTGGCGGGACCAGGAACTGCGCGCCCTCTTCCTGTATTTCGCCGCCATCGCCTTCTTCGTCGGCGGGCCCATCCAGGTCGCGCTGCCGGTGCTGGCCGCCGAACGCCTGCCCGGCGGCGCCGCGGCGCTGGGCGTCATGCTGGCCGTGCACGGGCTGGGCGCGCTGGCCGGCATGGCGGTCTCGGGCCTGAAGCCGCACTGGCGCCTGGCCACGCTGGGCGGCACGGTGCTGCTGGTCGACACGCTGGCCGGCCTCGTGTTCCTCGCCTTCGGCCATGTGCACGCGGCCTGGCAGGGCGCGGTGCTGTTGCTGCCGCTGGGTGCGCTGGGCGGCTTCGTGCAGGTGGCCGTCTACAGCTGGCTGCAGCGCCGCATCGCGCCAGCGATGCTGGGCCGCTCGATGGCGCTGTTCATGTTCATCGTCATGGGCCTGGCACCGCTGGCCGCCGCCGCCGCGGGTGCGGCGCTGCGGGTGCTGGACGTGACGCAGCTGTTCACCGCGGCGGCGCTGTGCCTGCTCGCCGTGGTGGCCGCGGGCGCGCTGTTCACGCCGATACGCCGCATCGAATACCCGCGGCCGGCCGACGGCGTGCAGCCCGGTTGATCAGCGCGGCGGCGCCAGACCCGCCGCCGCGAGCTTCCTCGCCATCCGCGCAAACCGCGCGGACGGCAGAGCCGCGAACTGGGCCAGGCCCATCCAGCGCACGCCCTGGACCTCGGCCCACTGCGGCTGCAGCGGCTGGCTGGCATCGGCGGCGAAGAGGTAGATGAAGTCGTGGTGCACGTGCGCGCCCTCCGCCTTGGCCGGATGGGCGGGGATGGCGTGCGTCTCGATGTCGAACGGCGCGGGGTGCTCGCCACCCCAGGGCAGCCGCGCCAGCGCGGCGACGCCGGTCTCCTCCGTCACCTCGCGTGCGGCGGACACGTCCAGGCGATCCTGCCCCTCGTGGTGGCCACCGGGCTGCAGCCAGCGGTCCAGCGCCTGGTGATGGATCATCAGCACGGTGCGGCGGCGTGGGTCGTAGACGATGGCGCTGGTGGTGATGTGGCCGCGCAGGTTGGCGCGCGAGAACACCGGGTCCGACACATCCGCCAGTTGCTCGGCCAGCGCGGCCAGCGACGCCGCCTCGCCGGGGCAGACCTGCAGGTAGCGATGGACTTCCTCCAGCGCATGCGCGCGCAGTGCGGGGGGCGGCAACCTCATGACGGCTGCCGCGCGACATCGATCGCCATCTCGACGCTCCTGCTGTGACCGGGGGGCGCGAAGTGTCGGCGAAGAACGGGCCAGGCCCAGGCGGCGTTTTCAGTGCACCGCGGTGGCCACCAGCCCCATGTCGGCGCTGCTCATCAGCGCGGCGATGTCGGTCAGGATGAGCATGCGCTCGACCTCGCCGTGCCCGACGCAGCCGATGCCCAGGATGTGCTGGACGTCCACCGCCGCACTCATGGCCGGCGCAGCCTTGATGCTGTCGGCCTCCAGCGCGATGACGTCCGACACGGCGTCCACCACGATGCCGACCACCCGGTCCCGCAGGTTCAGCACGATGACGACGGTGAAGTCCGTGTACTCGGCCGCCTGGCAGGACAGCTTCAGGCGCAGGTCGATGATGGGCACGATCACGCCGCGCAGGTTGATGACGCCCTTGATGAAGTGCGGCGCATTGGCGATGCGCGTCGGCTCGGCGTAGCTGCGGATCTCCTGGACACGCAGGATGTCGATGCCGTATTCCTCGGCCCCGAGGCGGAAGCTGAGGTACTCGCTCGGCAGGGCCGCGACGGCCTGGCGCAGCGGCGCCGGGGTGAATGACACCGCGGACGGTGCCGGGGCTTGCGGGTGTTCGATGAGCGCGGTCATGGCAGATCCTTGGACATTGAAGGGGGATGCGCGAGCGGCAGGTGGCGCTCAGAAGGTTTCCCAGTTGTCGGCGCCGGCGGCAGCGGCCTGGGCCGGCGGCTTGGGCGCGCTGGCGAGCCTGGGCTTGAACGCCGCGGGCGCAGGCGGGCTGGTCCTTGCGGCCGGGCGCGTGGCCGGTCGAGCCGTCGGCGTGGCGCTGCCACCAGACAGCTTGAACACGCGCACCACATCGGCCAGCGCGGCAGCCTGGTGCTGCAGGCTGTCCGCGGCGGCGGCGCTCTCCTCCACCAGGGCTGCGTTCTGCTGGGTCACCTGGTCGAGCTGGTTCACGGCCTCGCCGACCTGGCTGATGCCCTTGGACTGCTCGGACGTGGCATTGGCGATCTCGGCGATCAACTGCGTCACCCGTTGAACCTGGGCCACGATCTCGCCCATCGACGTGCCGGCCTCGCCCACCTGGCGGCTGCCGACTTCCACCTTCTCGACACTGGCGCTGATCAGCGACTTGATCTCCTTGGCCGCGTCCGCGGAGCGCCCGGCCAGGCTGCGCACTTCGCTGGCCACGACCGCGAAGCCGCGGCCCTGCTCGCCGGCCCGGGCCGCCTCGACGGCGGCGTTCAGCGCCAGGATGTTGGTCTGGAAGGCGATGCCGTCGATCACGCCGATGATGTCGACGATCTTCTTGGAGGCGGCGGAGATGTCCTGCATCGTCGCCACGACGGCGCCGACCACCTCGCCCCCCTTGACGGCTGCCGCCGACGCCTGATGGGCGAGGCTGCTGGCCTGATTGGTCGTCTCGGCGTTGTTGCGCACGGTGCCCGCGATCTCTTCCATCGACGCCGCGGTCTGCTGCAGGTTGCTGGCCTGCTCCTCGGTGCGCTGGCTCAGGTCCTGGTTGCCGGTGGCGATCTGCGCGGAGCCGGTGGCGATGTTCTCGCTGCTGCTGCGCACCTGGCCGACGATGCCGGCCAGGCTGTCGTTCATCTCGCCCAGCGCCTTCAGCAGTTGCGCGGTTTCGTCCTTGCCTTGCACATCGACCCTGGAGGTCAGGTCGCCGGCCGCGACCGCCGTGGCGACCTGGACGGCCTGTTGCAGCGGCCGCGTGATGGTGCGCGTGATGGCCATGGCCAGTGCGATGCCCGTGATCAGCGAAACCACGATCGCCGCGCCGTTGGCAAGCATCACGGCGCGGTAGCTGGCCGCGGCGGCCTCGCTGCTGGCCGTGGCGCCATTCGCATTGAGCTCGATGTCCTGAGTGATGACGCCGAGCAACTTGGCGAAGGACTCGGCCGTCCGGCCTGCCGCCAGCGCGCGGGCTTCGTCAAAGGTCGCGGCACCACCGTCTGACAGCGTCTGCAGCTTCCGGTCGTCCTCCTGGTACGCCGCCCACAAGGTCTTGATCTGCTGGAACAGCGCCGCCTCCTCCGGCGACGAGACCAGCTTTTCGTAGACGGCCAAGGTGGCGGGGAATTGTTTGTCGACGAGCTGGCTGTGGACCACGGCCTGGGCGTCCTTGCCCGCCTTGTCCACCTCGAGCAAATGGCGCAAGGACGTGCGGCGCACGGCATTGGCCTGGCCCTGCAAATCACCCAGCACTCTGACGCTGGGCAGCCAGTTGCCGCCCAGGTCGATGACGTTGGCATTGATCAACGACGTCTGGTAGCTGCCGATGCCGGCCACTGCGCACAGCAGCAGCAGCAACACGCCGAAGCCCAGTGCGAGCCGGGAGCCGATTTTGAGGTTGGTGAACATGTTTCGATCCGAGAGGTGCGCGCCATCCGATTGCTGAAGTCGGCCATGGCGCTTTGCCGACATCGCGTTTT
>Ga0116227_10001963_pt1 | contig 46944 bp, 33 predicted proteins | sample S1TSphgellanicum_FD_89693 | JGI IMG/M metagenome (GOLD analysis project Ga0116227, IMG submission 89693) | Host-associated microbial communities from peat moss isolated from Minnesota, USA - S1T2_Fb - Sphagnum magellanicum MG | ecosystem: Host-associated > Plants > Peat moss > Unclassified... | reverse complement strand
TTTTTATTAATTTTTTTAATGCCACGTGGCATATTTACATTGGGCCATGTGTCATAATATAAGATCATCCAAGTCTTTGAATTGAACGTCTTAGATTATTTCAAAATAATAATAATAATAATCATCATCATCATCATATATTAAGACACGTGGCAACACATGATTTGCCTTCAATTGTGACCAAAATAGTTGCATATTAGTCGCATGTGACAATACGTAAACAATGGAGTCAAAGGATGAAATGTATTTGTTGACTTTTTCTTTCATACAATACTCTTTGTCATTTGTGACTAGTTTATCACATGTGACTTGTCTTAGGCGACTAAAAGGATTTTAGTTGCAAAATGTCTCTTGCGACTAAAATTTAATCACAAAAAGAAATCGAAAATACATGTTTTTCTTCTAGTGTTTAATAGAACTTGCACAACCAACCAAATCACAAGAAGTACCTTGTACTTCTCCAAGCAAGCTCATATATGTAGATCTTTTAAAATATTAGTAAATAGATACTAGAAACCAATTATACATTAAACCTTGGATAATTGTTCAAAATTGCGCTAGACCTGAAAAAAAATTTGTGGCAAAAACTAAAAACATATAAACCATAGATTAACATTAAGCCCATTACTAACAAATTAATTACATTTGTAATACTTGATATTGGCATGACAATAATTGTTATATACAATCAAATGGTTGTTATGTAAGTGCAAATAAGGAAGAACATAATTGATGATGTATTCTTGGATGGTGGGTTAGGGGTTAATATCATCACTAAACAACCGGAAACTAGGTTAGGATTACCTAAACCTAAACTAACACCCTATAATCTATAGATGGCAAATCAAACCACAACAAAACCAATAGGATTGATTAAAAATCTGAATATGTATGTGCATGGTATACCATATATAACCACATTCACAAACATATAGAACATTATTATAAATTCTAGTTATTCCATGTTATTAGGTAGATCATGGTTCAAAGATGCCAAAATGGCACATGATTGGGGGAATAACATGATTATAATATAAGAAAATGGTATTATTAACACCATAGTAGTGACAAAACATTTGGGTACTAATTTGAAAATACCATGTCTTATAATGTTTTGACTATCAAAATGGCATCACAAATGAGGAAAAAGATCTAATGTATGCAAGTGAACTTGAGTTGTTTTTTTTGGTACAATCAATTTACCCTTAAAACCAATAAGTTTAATTGTAACAAATGCAATTTAAAATGAGAGAATTACAAACACTTCAAATTTTGGTGTAGTTTTAAAGCTTGAAATAAACCACAAAGTTGTTCCTAAAACAGTTAACCAAGAACTTGAAGTAGCTCTTGAAGATAATGTGTATCTTGAGAGTTATTATCACCATAGAGTAGGTCAAATATGGATAGACAAAACACCAACAAAGATCAAAGTGTAGGAACTATAGATTATTAATGCAATATTCATCCCTAGAATATAATCCATAACTATCAACAATGCCAGAGCTTGATAAAGCATAAAAAGGTTCAACATCCAAGGCTAGTGTTTCAAAATTGAAGGACATGCTACAAAGAATAAATGCTCTTTAAAGTCATTTAATAGATTTTGAAAAATGAATCTAGAAACTAGAGAAGCACTAACAAGGGACAAGTGCCCAACAAATTATATTGGAGTTTGATGAGGAGGAAAATGAAGAGACTCCTTTGGCCTTTAAGAGAAGACAACATATGAGAAGAGCTTTGCATCAAATTCCAAAAATAACAACTTCTACTATTCAAAGGCAACAACAAACCCCAAGAACAGTAGAAAGACCAAGATCACCAAAACTTGCTCCTAGGGGAAAGTTACATGCCAAGCAAGAGACAGATGTTCCAAGCCCAAATGGACAACATGTTTCATAACATGAGTTTCTAGTGGAACCATAGTAGGAATATAGGAGCAAATCTCCATTTCTAGAACTAGACCTTGGTGGGTGGTCCCCACCTAGATCACAATCTCCAACACCACAACAATGAATACATCCTAAAACTATGCATGTTACATAGTAGGAGGACATGCCATCATCATCAACATGTTTCTATGAAGTAAAAGCTCAATATGGAACCTATAGAAATGTAATGCCATTTGTTGAAACATCTAGAGGAGGTACTATAGTCTTTTAAACATCACAAATCCATATTTTTTAAGTCAAAAGGTGAAAGAACATTTAAAGATTGTTGGAATGTTCCATCACCTTGCACATTATAATAAGAAGTTGGAGCAAATGATGATTGAGTTGTTAATATTCAAGTTATAGTAAGATAAACATGAGTATAATAGTTGGAATTAGAGAACAAACTTGAATTTGCAGTACAAGAATTGGAATATTTGAAACAAAGAATGATGATTTAGGAGGTTCAAACAAAAAAACTATAATAGGCCAAGGAACAACAACTTAACAAAGTGAATATGGGCTTATTTTATATGAATCAAAGGAAGCACAATGTGGAACAATGGCTCTTGTCTATGGATAGAATAAAAGAGGAGAGAGATATATTGAAGTAGAATCAAGAAAAGGAGGGCCAATGGTAATGGGCTTTAAAGAAGCATGTAGATGAGTTTGAAGCTTAATTTGCAACATTGCAAATAAACAACAATAGTCTGGAGCACACTATAAAGGAACATGACGTGGAGATTTTGAAGCTCAAACATGAGATTTAGATTGATGTACACCATAAGAATGAAGTAGTATTTACAAAGGAGCAGATTTAGGTTGCTTGTAACATGACAATATAATCATTATTTGACACATGGCGTATATAGATCGTTATGGACAAGCTAATGAACATGGAGCCATACCTTTCCAAGGATCAACTTCAAAAGTATGAGAATTTGCTCATGCAAAATACCATCTTTAGGACTAAATAGAAGTCCATGGAGTTGGGTACATTAGACATTGATATTTGGTGGAATCTAGTGTAAGATATTCTACAAAAGGATGTACATGGGCTATTTAATGAACATAAAATAAATGAAGCTAACTACAAAATGAAACTCAAAAAACACAAAGAAACGAAACGTATCCAAAGTTTGTTTATGAATTTCCTTTTGTAACTCTAGAAGATAGTTTCATAAGATCAAACATGGACCAATTTTAGGGAGGCACAAATGAAGAAATAGATGAGGTGCAATTAACAATGCCTAAATAAATGAAGGGAGGAATTACAATGGAAGATGTTCTTGTTGAGCAAGAAAAGGTCCAACTAGTGGAACAAATTACATTTATATACATAGAAATACATGAGTAGATGCAACAACATGTACTTTAAACTATATATTTGACTAAGTATATGATAGTGCAAAGTGCATCTCAATTTATAGTTTATGGTACAACTATTGTACTAGCTAGAGAACACAGTTCGAAAATAAGGAGATAATGGTCATACATAGACTATTGAAGGTGTACAATAGGAATTACATAAATAGATTTCCCAAATCCAACTTCAAAATGAAAGGTTATTTGTAGCAAAGGTAGAGTTATCCTCAATTTAGAATGTGAGTAGTGTAGCATAAGAAATTATAGTGGTACCTTAAGAAAAACACTTAGTTCATTTATAACAATTAAAATGATTATGTAGTTTTTTTGAATAATGCAAATCTGTATTTTAATTCATAGGGTTTCGAATACAGAATATAGAATACAAAGGGGGTAATGTTAAGGTAGAATTATATTGTCTTTATTGGATAGAGTGGACACAAGGAAATGTCATTGTAAAATAGAATAAGTAGATGAAGTTAAGTTGATTAGGACTAGATAGAAAATAATTTGAATTAATGTTCATGGCAAAGAATTAACAAGGACTGTTAAAAGAGTTATGAGTTGAGTGATCATTAGGAGTTGAATAGTTTTTTATGATGAAAAAAAGATCATGAAGGAAGTTAGAGGAAGATTTTGATGGAGAAAAATATTTGTGATGTTTTGTACTTGTTTTTTTGTTTTTTGTTTTCAATTCCATATGGTTTGAATCTTGTTTTCAAATTACTATAGATGTAATACTAATGCATATATGGATTTTGGAATACATTTTTTGTTTATATTTACACTTGATTTCTATAGTTTGTTGTTATTATATACTTTGAATGTTTGGAGAATAATATGTTAAAGTACAAAATTAAAGAATAAAACAATGTTAGAAGATTAACATTTACCAATGTCAAACTTGCAAGTTATTAGTGTACATAGATTCTAGATAGTCTCCAACTTTCTAGTGTGCCATTATGTAGGTAAGCTTTAATTTTTTGCATTTAGGGTTTCTAGTGCCATTGTTTAGTTCTTGTTTTATAGATTTTGTAATAAGATTGCCTTTCTCTTGCTTTCTAGTGTGTGTTAATTGATATGGTACTCCTTTGTCAATTATATTTATTGTGGTACGTAAAAGAATGGTTTTGAGTAACAATATTGGAGAGGTTGAAATTTGATGTATTAATGTTTGAAATTGGTGGTATGTTTCAAGAAAATCACAGATTTTGCATGGGCTCCATTACTAGTATGTGATATTACTTTTGTTCTATTTATTTGAAGAAGTGTTTTTACTTCTTGGATTTTGGGAAGAGCTTTGCTAGGAATTTATGTTTGCAAGTATGTGTTTTTATCCTCAATGACAATTGGCATGTTTGGGTTTTTTTGTAAGAGGAATGAGGGTCAAAAGTTTAAGGGTTTAGGATCTTTAGCAACGAACATTGTTTATTATAGATTTTGGTAATTTTAGAAAGTTTTCCTTACACTTCATGTCCTCATGATGTGATATTCTTGCAAGTTTTTTCCCCTCTAGACTATGTGTCAATATAATCTCACACAAAACATTCATAATCTAGATCTAGGATCGAATACTTTTAAGGGGATATGTGTAGTTTTATTTTTTAGTTTTTCAAAGACGAAAGTTCGTAAATAGTGAAAGTTAAGACTTAGGAGTTTTTGGTTGGGTGTTAGGAATTGCTCAACATTGCAATATAGTGAGAATTTGATCTTAAACTTTGGTGTTGGAATTGCAATTAGGTAATTAGGGGGATGGGGGATGATTTTGTGATAGTGCACCTGGATAATCAAAAGTTTCCTACACACAAGTCCTAACAAACTTGACCTTAACCTTTTTTTTTCTAGAACTTTGTATGATTTAAGGTTTTTATACCTTGACTTGAAAGTTTGATTTAAGGGTTTTATTCTCCAATCACCGGTGTCCTTTGGGTAATGGAAAGGATCAAACAAAAACATGTTCAAATTTGTACCCCATGTACATTTCAATGTTTTAAAAAAAAGATCACAAGTCTGTACACAACATCATGCATACCTCTTCATTCATATGCGTATGATCCCCTTGGAAAAAACTACAAATGACTAAATAAGCAATCCCAAAAATTACATGATGAACAAAATAATTTTTAAAAAAAAAAGGGTAAGGCTTTAAAACAAGGGTAGATTAAATCCATGTATTAATCATGACAAAGGCTTGCAATAAAAGACTTGTTGGCAAAACTTTCAAGAATTTTAATGACATGCATACACACAACCTTGGTAGTCAATTCTTGGGCAACTTCATGGCCATGTACACTTTAGCAACAAGTTGTTATCAATTGGAAATTTTCATAACCAAGGTCAAAATAATTGTTATATCAATAGGACTAAAGAGGAGAAAGCTAATGAACAATGTTTGCCATCAAATAGAATGGATGATGGACTATATCTACTACATAAAAATATGCAATCACCTATTAGATGTCCACTAGTTTTTTTATAAGATTGTTGTCCATATATGTTTCATTGCAATCCCTAGTCTCAATGATCTTGGTTTTTCCTTCCTCTTCACTTGGAAATGACAAAACCCTAACACTTTGGGCACTATGAGATCCGAATATCTATATCCAGAGCTTCTTCAAAACCACAACAATAATAACCTCTGAAAATCCTTATATATCACTATAAATGTAAATTATAGAAAACAACAAACAAGCTAAAAAACACATATTTTTACTTCCCCTCCCTCCTTCCCTAAAATTGTCCAAATGTGCTTCATTATACAAGGTCATGAAATTCTTTGATGAACTATATTTACTACATAAAAGTATGTAGTCATTACTTTTAGATTTGTCCACTAGATTTCTTACAAAATTGCTAAATGGAAATTTTGCTATAATCCTTATTCTTGACAATCTTGGTTCTTTTTTCCTCCTCACTCCATAGTAGTACAAATCATGGCTTCTCATGTGTTATCACACCTTCTTAATACCCTTATCCAAATCTTTTTCAAAACCACATCAATAGTAACCTTTAATAACACTATGAATGCAAGTTTTAAAAAAACCAACAAACAATGGAAAAAAAACGCATATGTCTATTTCCCTTCCTTTCTTCCCTTTCAAAAATTGGAAGTGTGCTTCATTGCACTTGAAGTCATGAAACTTTTAATGGATTATATTTATTACATCAAATTATGCAATCATAGATACCAAGTTTGTCCACTGGATTTCTTACACAAACCTTCACAATGATAAACCAAGTCCTTGCCAATGGACTACACCATCAAAGGTGTTCAATTTTGTTAAATTTTTTAATTTCACACATTAATTTCACATCACTAAACATAGTGATTAATTCTACCTAACACCTAATGACTAAAATTAAATTAAACCTAATGGTTAAATCAAGTGACTAAATTTAGTGGTTAAATTTAAAAGGTTAATATAGTGGTTAAACTTTGATTAAACTTGCTGAATAAATCTAGTGGTTAAACACAATTATTAAACGTAGTTAATAAATTTAATGGTTAGACTTCATGGATAAAATTTGGCTAAGCTTAATGGTTAAATTTAATGTTTAAACAACATGACCAAACATTGGCTAAACATAATGACTAAACCTTGGCTAAACATTGTGACTAAAATAGGTTAAACCTAAACTATATTTAATGGTTATATGTAGTGATTAAATTTAAGTTAAACATAGTGGTCAAATTTAATGGCTCAATTTAGGCTAAACCTAATGGTTAAATTCAATGGTTAAACATAGTGGAAACAGTTGATGCCTAAATCTAATGGCTAAACTTACAATAAACCTAATGATTAAAATTTGGATAAACATAGTGGTTAAATATAATGGCTAAACTTAGGTAGATAAGTGGATGAGTAAGTAATATGTAAGTAAGTGGGTAAGTAAATAGGTAGGTTGTATGAAGGTGAAAAAATATAAGGAAATAAATAAGTAGGTGATAATGTATATGTACATGGGTAAATAATTTAATAAAAGTTGGGTGGGTAGGTGAGTAGGTGGGTGGGTGGGTAAATAGTTAATTAAATAAATAAGTGGGTGAGTAAATAAAAGGTAGATACATAAAGTAATAAACCATCTTAAATTTGACTAAAGAACATTAGCCATTTTAATTAGATGTTTTACTTGTTTAAAGACCATTGGCCATTTTTACTAAGGTTTTACAACTTGACTAAATGTATTTAGTTAAATAAATCACTATAGTCAAAATATAGATGTGTCATTCAAGCTTCTAGCTTTGAATCAAAATGTATTTGTCCATTAGTCAAAATGACAAATTAGTCAACTTGAACCTCTTAAATTAAAACCATGATTTATAGTGGTGCATTTGGTAAAAAAACTTATGTTCAATGGGTTCAAAATGTTTAGCTTTAAGTGAAGGTCACTTGTGTAAGAAAAAATCTTACCAAAAAATATGTTTGGTTGTCCATTGAAACTCATTTAGGGATCTTTTGGAATTTTTTACACTTTTGGTTATAAATCAAAATATTGATACACAATTATATATGCATACAAAAAATCAGCACTATCACATGAATTATTTTAAATTGAACTATTAAAATTTTATCATTTAAATTAGTTTCAAGTAAATGTTATTTGTAAAAAGTAGCTTTACAAAAGTCATGGAGTCCATTTTTGTTTTTGGAACCCCAATCTTGAATGGACCCAATGAAAAGGTTGAAAGCACAACCATTTCAATAATATAGTATTTTTCTATAAATTCTTTTTAACATACCTTGAAACTTTGTGTAAAGCAAAAAAAAACCAAAGATATTTTTTTCAACTAGAATAATTTAACATTGTTGTGAACTTTAATAAGGCCAAGATCCTAGCCTTGAAACATGTTTTGAAAAGTAATTTGTGTGTTGAAAGGTTTTTAACATACATTAAACCATTACAAAAATATAGTAAGGCATGGTGTCCTCCACATGAAGAACATTAAAAGACCCAATGATTAATTGCAACGTAATATGTTTGTTAAAAATTTATATCTCTTTGTTTTTTAAGTAGACGGAACGTTGTGTATTGAAAAAAATAAATTAATTGAAAGGTTTACTTAGTTTAACATATGTATATCAACCTTTTTTTATTGGCAAAAGTTTGTCAAAAAAAGTTTTTGGGTGACAATAAAAGATTTTGAAAGTTTTCAACTGTCAAAAGCAATAAAAATATATAAATCATTAGACATTTACATTTAATCTTCAATGTGTAATCAAAACTATCAACTAATTAATAATTTTATTTCATGTATGATTTATATTGTCATATTTGGCTAAATTTTCCTGAGGATGATCATCATTATTTTTACATCTTGTTATTTACAATTGCCATTTTGGTTACATTAAACATTCCTCAAAAAATATTGATATATATATTTTGAAAGAAAGTCAAAATTTATTTATTTTCATTTTTATGATATCAAAAATTTGAATTTTTTATTAAAAATTTGAGAAAAATTAGTCAAATGTACATTAGAAAAAAAAAAAAAAAAACTTTTCAATTTCTTTGTCAAAAAATGGTGAAGTTTCACCCAAAAAAAAAACTTGGTGTCAAGGTACTTGTTTTCCCAGGTAAGCATATACTCAAATTATGTGACAACACATTGCATTGGAAGGATGTTTTTGCTTTGAAGATCTTATGGGTTTAAGATTTAGAGTTTTGGTGAGAAGTCATGATGGTTAAGGTTTAATGATTATTTGTTCTTTGAAGCAAGTGAGAAGTTAAATTCCATGATAACAAATTGAATAGGAAGGAAAGTTGATTATTGAGACTTTTGCTTTGAATATGTCATTGGTTTCCCATTTAGGGATTTGATGTGAGAGTATGATTTTTTAGGGTTTAATGATCTTGTGCTTTATGGTCAATGGAGAGTCAAATTTCATGACAATTAAACGCATAGAAAGAAAATTTGTTTGTTTAGGGTTTACGTGTGAAAATAAGTTTGTTTAGGATTAGAGCTACCCATTTCAAAAGTTAGGTGAAGAAATTGTAATTGAATGACTCAAAAATTAGGGCTTGGGTGTGAAGGTCTGATTGTTTAAGGTTTAATAATTCTTGTCCTCTATTATGGTAGGTGGGGAATCAAATTCCATGACAACAAATTGGATAGGACTGAAAGTTGATTGTTTAGGGTTTCGGTGTGAAAATAAGATTGCTTAGGATTTAAAGGTACCTACTTTCTGAGGTAGGTGAGGAGAGTCTAATTGCATGACAACAAAATTGTTGGACTGGGTTAACAAGAAGGTGTTGGTTACCCCTCTGGTTGGTTATTAGGAATAGTGAAGGTGTGGATGTGTTGAGGTTATATGCAATAACCAATGCTTTCACATTGGTTAGGAAACACAATCATCCCTCATGAGAATCAAGATACCTTTTTTTCATTCACACAGAGAATGATTATGAAATTTTCATCCAAGCAACATAAGGTTATCGAATCATTGGGCAAGTGAGAGCCCTTGGGCAAGTGAGAGCCCATGGTGGTATCTTGTGCTAATTAGTAGGTCACTAATGAAATGAAGGTTAGGGGTTCTAAGTTCTAACTAGTGTTGGGCAGTTCTTTCCTTGTATCAAAACCCTCTGGTTTTAGTTCTAAAAAGTAAATTAGAATGGTTCTGTGTCCACACATAATTGAAATCTGGTTTCACATCCGTTTCTTCAAAAGAAAAATTCTAATTTTAATTTTCGTTTCGATTATTGAAAATCAGACTCAGATTTGGTCTGGTTCCAAGTACTCTGGATTGGAACCAACAATTAATCATTAGTTAACCTCCGTTTAATCCTTGATTCTAGTTTTAAAACTTTTAATTTATTTTTAAAAAAATCTCGGTTCTGGTTTGAGTTCCACACACGTAAATGGAACTAGGAATCCGGTTTCAGGTTTGGTTCTTCCTTTAAAATATCATTCTGATTCCAGTAATGGAACATGGTTTCATTTCAATTTTCATTAATTGAAATTGGAGCTGACCAATTCTAACCCTCCAAACCAGGTACCTTACTACCTTGGCCAATTCGACACTAATTATGTTATTTTCAGAAATGTTGAAATTTTAAAAATTTATTTCTTCCAAATCCAAAAATATTGTGAAGGATAATAGTGAATATTTAGGAATATTTCATTTGTTGAAATGAAAATTTCAAAATTAATTAATTATTTGAGAGACATGTGTTGAAATGGCCAAGGTACTAGGGTACCTGCTCAACATTGGTGAGATTCTTGCAAGGGGTGGTTATGCATTGCTGGCTATCTATTTGCATTTGATAGCAAATATTTGGGTTGAGAGTTTAAGGTTTTTGTTGGCCTTGCCTACCCAGACAAGGATACCTATTGTGTTTAGATTCATTATAGAGTATAGTAGCTTAAGGGATTTTGGCCCCTAGGTAAATAGGCTTACTTTTATATGAGGATTTTTGAAAAATGATATTTTGGCTTGTGTTGAAACTTGAGATTGATTAATTATAGATTTTTAATATCTTGAAGGATTTTGGTTTCTTTTAGAGGATTTTTTGAAGATTATAATTTTGGATGGTGAAATATTTTAGTTTCCATAATTCTTCTTTTTCCTTAATATTTATTTTTTAATGTAAATGGCAAGGCCATAGTGTGACACGCCCCTTGTTTGAAAATTGGCTTTGCAAGCATGGATTTTGAAGGGTGGAAGGGGCGGGGGGGGAAGAGGAGATTCTGCATGGAATGTGGTTCTCCGGTGCTGCAGTTCCATCCAGAATATGTCTCCCGTCTCTTCTAAGCGGACAAAACGAGGTTGAAGCTCTTCACCAAAACCCCTTCAGCGCGCTCTTGCAACGCTGGTTTGCGACGCTCGCGCGCAGAAGAGAAGGCTAGACAAAGTCGGAGAAAACAGGGAGAGAAAGGGGGCCTGTGAAGCGCAAAAAGAAGCATCGCATCATCTGCAGAGCTTCGAAAGCAAACCAGTGAGTTTCTCGACTTTCTTTTTGAGCTTATTTTGAAGTTTACACTGGTGTTGTTTTTTTATGCTTTGGACATTATCCCCGTTAGTAGACGCAATGGATAGTCACGGAAGAACCAGAGAACATGGCATGAGCACTGAAAACAGTGATGAGAATAACTTGTAAGTTCCAGAAGCTCGCCGGAATCACTTCTGTTCAGGGGGTTTTGTGAGCAAGCGAAGGAGAGAACCTAATCCGGGGAAAATGGATTGGGAAGTAACCGTGCTGGAGGGGAAGGGAATTGACAAGGTATTTTCTGTTGTGTTCGTCGTTGTTTTTTTACCCCAGGAAGAAGATAGAAACGGGGCTTTTGGCGTTGCGTTGTTTTAGAAAGGAAACATACGGAAAAGAATGGCGGCTTCATTGGTGAGCATGCAGGCGGCCGTGACACGGACTGCAGTGTCAGCTACACAGACTGCAGCTGGTGCAACTTCTTCGTCAGCTTCCAAAGTCTGCTTGACGGCATTCTCGCCTGTGACTTCGAATTTCCATCTCCGGACCTCCATGCTTCCAGACACTCTTCCTCTGAGAACCACCAATGCGAGGCCCTTGAGCAAGAAGGCGGCAGAAGAACCCAGGAGGAATGCAGGGAAGGTCTTTGCCTCTGTCAATGGGACTGGATCGAGCCCTGGTCTTCCTATTGATTTGCGAGGTGAGGTCTTACTCAGGAATTTCTTCTCTCTTCATTGCAATGTTCAGAATGTGATGAGACACTCTGAACATTGCTGAAGTGCATTGCTAGAGTGTAATGAACAAAGCAGTCTATAACTCTGCCATTTTCTGCACTTACAAATGTGATACCTTTCAATCGTATGGATCTCTGCAGGCAATTTTTCATTGAAATTGAAGTTAGAACCACTCCTTTGGTCATACTGTGCTGTCATGAATGCTTTCATGACATATTTTTATTTAACTTTTTAATCAATCGTTGGCTACTTGTATTTTATGAAACACATGTGCAGATCCCAGTTTTCCATCTCTGGCTTAGAGTATAATGCAAAAGTATAATGCAGAGATGTAACTGGTCTCATCAACTTGTAAATGTTAGGGTTGTCCTTGTGGGGCTGCTTGCTTACAGGCAATGTTCTTTTTGGGTGATGTTTTGTATCACAGGTAAGAGGGCCTTCATTGCTGGGGTTGCTGATGACCAAGGCTTTGGTTGGGCAATTGCAAAGGCTCTCTCAGCAGCTGGTGCTGAAATTCTGCTGGGGACTTGGGTTCCGGTACATTCTCCTATTTCTGTTTTGTGCCATTTTCCAAGTTCAAGGCAATGCAGCAGGCAAAAAAAGATTTTTTTTATACTCTCATTATGGGGGCTAGGCACGTAGGTGTGTAGGGATTTCACTTGTTAGGCAGATAATCTGGTAGCAAAAGGACTGCATTCCATTCTTAACAACAACAAGAGCAACCCTGACCATGTAAACCATAAGCTTTACAGGCTTCTACTTGAGGAAGACCTAATTAAGTTGACGTAAAAAGGTCTCAAGTCCATCCTAGAGCAAAGCACACCCTTGACAAATATCAGACATGAATACAGGAAATCGGAACTTTGCCCAAAACAATTCCAATTTTAATCAGGTAGTAGTTGCTTCATACTTAAGAAGCAGGCAGGTGAACGCTGCCACTCATGGTGGCCTTCCTCAAAGAAAAGATTGTTCTAGGAACAATTAGGATAATACCAGAAGTTATTTATGAACCAATCTTCCTCAGCTCTTGTCATGATGTCGGTAAACAGTGTACCTCAATGATTGACTGCCTGGGATATCAGGAGTTGGGCACATTGACCTTCTGTTGAGTCTTTTGCTGGAAAATCTAGTCTTTGAAGTTGCACTTTTCTCATGCATGCTGATAAGATCAATGGGTGACTTGATTCAGGCCCTCAACATCTTTGAGACCAGTTTGCGGAGAGGAAAATTTGACGAGTCAAGAGTGTAAGTTGAGATCTGTGTCCAGTCAAATAGCAATGCTAGCATGTACATGAACGAGATGGTCCTGAATTCCCTTCCCTCAAAATCTGGGCACTAAGAGCTGGCTTCTCTTGTAAAAATTGCAGGCTGCCTAATGGGGGCATGCTTGAGATTGCCAAAGTGTATGCTCTTGATGCTGTATTCGACACCCCTGAAGATGTCCCGGAGGATGTGAGTTCATGTTGCCTTTTTCTGCCACTAAGTATGCAAACATTTGTATAGCAGGATACTTCATTTTTTGGTAGGATGCTATATAAAATTTTGAGAATTTGAATGCATGAGACAGGTCCTTTCTGTCTTCTATGACGCTGTATGAGATTTTTTGAGTCATTAGCCAATTCTTCAGGTTGGAAGCTGTCTGCTCAGTATTGTGCATTTTTCCAGTACCAGTAATGTGTGTGGCTGTTTCTGAACAGTCTTGCCTATCTACTCTGAAGAAAAAACCTACATTCAACAGCTTATTTCTTAACAACCACAACTTATGTTGCCTTGTGATCCAGATCAAGAACAACAAGAGATATGCTGGGGCATCAAATTGGACTGTGCAGGTACATTGTTTCCTGAGTTTGCTGTGAGCTTCACTGTGGTTTTTGTTTAAGTAAGGCTTGCTTGTGGCAGCCTGTAGCCAGATGGAGCTCTTACATCACATACAGACAACAGGGCTTTTTTTTTCTAATAGAGGCTCGCCATATTTCTATCTCCAAAATGTGCCTTATTTAAAGGAGTATTGGGGAGAAATGGGCAATTTTCCCCAAATTTGAACTTACAAATGATTGAGGTGGCCATCCAGTTTTTTATATTTGTAGTGAGCATGCAGCCTTCTTAAAATCTCTCCCCACCCCCCAGCTGAGTCCTACTTGAGTTATCTTTAGGTAGCCACCTCTCTTGGATTAAGTAGGTTGGTCCCTATATTATGTGCTTACATGCCCACTTATCTAGGAGGTTGTATTTAAGATACTGTCTTTGTACATGAGTTCATACCTTTAAATTGGCTTCTTGCGGTCTATTCTGTCATCTAACAGGGAAATGAAACTTTCAGGGAAATGCAACCAAAAGTTTGATAGCATCACCTTCAAACTAAGAAGATTACAGTTCTACACATTGAAATGCTCTTTTAATATGAAAATTGTTTAGCTCAATTCTGTTTTGTGCCAAATATCCACATGGGCAACAAGGCAGTTCAGGAAATAAAAGTTGATGGAAAGTCCTGTATCAGACATGTGAAGTAAATTGCCATTCCACTGTTTTTGGTGAAATTGTTGCTTGGGACAGCTCAAGTGCACGAAATAAAAGAAAATCTGTCACAGGTTAGTCCTTTGCTGCAATCTCTAGATGTCCATTTCCCAACTTGTTATCTGACTCTGTATGCTTGCTGTTCTAGGAAGTTGCAGAGGCTGTAAAGGCTGACTATGGCAGCATTGACATTTTGGTGCACTCACTGGCTAATGGACCGGAGGTATGGTCTTGTATTAGCAAATATTTTGGAGTGAAGAGAAAGTTAGGAATTTTTTTATTCTGAGTTATTTTTGAGTTTCAATCAGTTTATGCTCTTTCCTAGGACTTCATGAGTATGAGAATTTTTGCTGTGTTGTAAGTTGTCAAAATCAGTACAAATGCACAAATGCTCATGGTGATATGTGGCTCATGTCAAGATATGTATGTCCAGATCTCTGTTCTTCCGTATCTGCACACATGCTAAACTGGGGTCTGGCTTCTGGTCCATTTTTGTTGTGCCAGGTGACAAAGCCCCTTCTTGAAACATCACGGAAGGGGTACTTGGCAGCAATTTCAGCATCCACCTACTCTTATGTATCACTTCTGAAGTACTTTGCCCCAATCCTGAACCATGGTAAGAGAGGATATACTGTCTAATTTTGAGCTAAAAAGAAATTCAAAGCACCAAGGCACTTTACAGTAGATAATAGAAGAGCACTGAACTTATGAGCAAAGTTGAGGAATTATCAGTGTTCTTGAACTTATTTGTTTGGAACTAGGTGTGTGGATGGTTGTTCTTCTGGGTTTATATCATGGTAATGCATCTTCTGGAGTGACACATTGTGTGTTTTGTTTATTCATGTATAGGAAGTAGGTGTTTATATGTCACTGTAATCTCAGCAGCCTCTCAACCAGAAGAACATCATGTGTGTTGCAACTTAAGTTTTTGATAGATAGGAACAGAGATATTGACTTATATTGCTGGCTGACGTGCTGCATACGGATGGGACAGGTGGTGCATCACTCTCACTAACATATTTGGCATCTGAAAGGATTATTCCTGGGTATGAATGTCTTGTGATGCTTTCTGTTGCTGTTCTGCATTCAAGTACACTGGCACTTAGTATATGTTTGTGCACTTGAAAGATATGATCCACATCTGGTGAACTACTTTTCTGCTTGGGAAACAACTTACTCTGCTAAACTGAAAGTAGGTTGTATGAACAGTTATGGTGGAGGAATGAGTTCTGCAAAGGCAGCACTGGAGAGTGACACTCGGGTAAGTGTGATCAGTGCAAAACAATTGCACAAATACAATTTGATGGGTGTGTTCCACACAGACCAAACTGCTTATTCCAAACTAGTGATCATGAAAAGTTGGTCTTACTTCATTTTAACAACTCTCAACTGATGTAAAGGCTAGCAAGACAGAGAACTTCTTTTCCACTTCCAGCACTTTTTCTACATTTTAAAACTTTATAACAGAAGGTAACATTGAATTTTTCTAACAGTCTGATTATCCTTATGACATGTCTGAATGTTTCTAGAAAAATGGTCTTGGTTGTCTCTCTGCAGGTGCTGGCATTTGAAGCAGGAAGGAAGCATGGCATTCGAGTCAATACAATCTCTGCAGGTCAGTATTGGGCTCAGGAGCAATGATCAGAATTTCTGCATGGATGCTCATGAAAGTAGTTATTGAGGACCTGGTCAGGTAAAATGGCAGGAGATGCTTTGCTCTTTAACATATTTAAAACATCTAATACATCTCATTCACATTTGACTCTGCTCTATTCTATTTATGGGCTCAAGGTGGCTTCTGTTGGGACCATGAGCTTTGCAGGCTTTGTCCTTAATTCAACATTTTAATGTTCCATATGGAGTCAAATAAAGTCTTCATGTGAAACTGTACAGGGCCTCTTAGAAGTAGGGCAGCGAAGGCAATTGGTTTCATCGATGATATGATCAATTACTCAACTGCTAATGCACCCTTGCAGCAGGAGCTAAAAGCTGGTAAATCTATCTACAATTCCTCCTCCTGTCATGTTTAGGGCAGATTTACTGACCTCCAAAAATGTGTTATCTGAATGGGAAAAATGGATTTAAAACTGTAAGAGCAGGAAGAATGAAGTATGGTCTGCAGACTAATGCTAACTAAGGGTTGATAAACAATTAGGTTTACTCTGTACTTCTGAAGGTGGGCACTTCAACTGTTTTGATGGGCCAACATGGGTACCTGTTCTGTCCCAAAGGACCTGGACTTTTTTGGTGTACTGAACGTCAGGCATGTAGCTGGGTTGGCAGTATCCTAGCATGCCCTAATGGAAAGCAGGGCCCCTTATCATGCTAAGCAATGCATGAGAGTGATCCTCCTTAGCATGGTATTCTAGGATCGCCTATCCTATCCTATGTAATAGATGCAAAGCCGTTTTTAGAGGATAACCCAAGTTTCAGTTTTCATCATGTACTGGGCAGAGGTCCAGTCTTGGGCGAGACACCCATCCCATTGTGGAAACCTGTTGCCATGGCTAGCTGCAATGCTTTGGTCATTATCAACCCATATGACTCATACTGAAAAAGGATTTTGATTCCTTGTGCTTGCAGATGATGTTGGAAACACTGCTGCCTTCCTGTGTTCACCTCTGGCCTCTGCTATAACAGGCACAGTGATCTATGTTGACAATGGATTGCATGCAATGGGCTTGGCAGTTGACAGCCCCTGTGTTGCCAAGGCAACATCAGCACCCTCAGAGAAGAGCAGCATTCCTGCGTGATCTTTCCACTTCCCTGTTTGTACTTGCTTAAACCTGCATGGACTGTTGAAAAGGTTGTTTACTTTCCTGCAAAATTGAGAGCTGAATGAAAGGGTGAGCAAAATTTTTACAATAGCCTTAATACAGATAACCAACCTTTTGAAAGGGCGTTCCCAAACTGCTGGTCAAGCACCATATGACACCTTAATCTTCATAAGAAACCCTAGGAAGTTGGGCATTGATTGGCAAACAGCTATTTGGTGGTTAATGCTTGGTCATTTGCTGCAATTCCATTCCTGCTGCTTAAAGTCCAAGCAAAAGGAATGAGCAGTACTAATTCTGCAGGGGGTGATGGTGCTCACCGATCAAGAGGTAAATCTAAGGCTCATGAGAGGGGAAGCTTCAGGTCTAGTAGTCACATGTGGGTGGAATGCAGGTGCTGCAAATTTTTGCTTGATAATAAGGTTGCAGAACATTGTTGAACTGTCATCATGATCACAATCTGATATGTTTTTAACTTCAGCAAGAATTGCTTACACTATCAAACAGGAGAAGATGTCTTCACTGATACATCCATGAAGAAAGAAAACTGGTAACCTCGAGTACTGCCTCAAGTGGCTCTTTGAAGGTTTTGTGTAGCCATTAATGATCATGTGATGTGCATCCAGTTGAAAAGAAAATCATGAGACTGTGATTTTCCTCTCTTTTTGGCTGATGGTTTGAAAATTTAACATGTCTGGTAATTAATGTGGGTAAATCTTCCTACCACTTTGAGAGTAAAGCAAAATTCAAAGTAAATTAAGTGTAAGGTAAAGCTTAATTGAGTGAATCAGGGATTTCAAAGTATTGGATTGAGAGTCAAATGAAATTCAAAGTAAATTAAGTGTAGGGCAAAGCTTCAGGCCATGGGACTTCATCATAAATTAGGGCCTAGGTGAGGTGGAGTTGAGAGTGGGCTTGATTTGGGTAAATCTAGGACCTTGCAAAACATTTAAAACTTCTGTCTGTCCTTAGGAAGCTGCCACATCAAGCATTTGGAACTTGCTAAAGGGTGTATCTACTCTCAGGTGGCTCACTTCCTATGAATGCTCCATTCCCTAAAAGTTCATCATATGGTAATACTGAAATGGCAATCTATTTTGATATTATTAATTTAATTGGGAGGTTGAGGGCTTTACTAGGTGCAAAGACCCACATTGGTTTAATTTTTAAAAAAATTCTTATGAAATTTGGTGAATCTTTATTGGGTATCATGGGGAAAAAAATGAACATTGGCATCTTGAAAAATGAAAGACTTGCACAAATAGGCATTACATTTTTCTACGTGCTCACCTCTTGTTGAGGAAACAAAGGGTGAGGAAATTTTGTGATGCCCTCCAAGTGCTCTATGAAAATTTGCACAAGTCTTTATGATATCAACACCAATGCCCCCCAAAAGTGCTTAATTCCTTTCATTATATATATAGATACCTATTCATGATTTTCATATTTAAAGGGTATTTAAAAATTGATTATATGTGTAAGTGCCCAACATTAAAGGGCCAACTTCATAAACAGAAGGGATGTCAAGTCGAAAATATAAGGTATTAAGATTTTTGTTATTGATGAAATGCTTAGGAATTCATGTAATCACCTCCTCTCTAACTAATTCTAATTAAATGGTTGTTCATACCTTTTCACATGTTTGTTTAAAACAAAATTTGTCCATTTCTTTGTTACAATTCCTTTGCGGAAGTTGAAATTGGAATTTTCAATTTAAAATATTATGAACATTCATCAAGAGAAAAATTATTGAAGATGTTATGCCTTTTCTTGCTTTCAACCTTTCAAACTCAATAAATTAGTCCCTTTAGTAAAGGGTTATTTGACAAGGATGTGACAATACCCTTTTCCTTTCAATTGTTATGTTACCTTATCCATTAGTCACATGGATTTGAAAGAACATACAAGTTTATCTAGAACAAGATTTGTTTGAGAATCACATAATATCTTATCATAGTCATGCCATATGTACCAAAACTTCACATGACTACATTTTTCAATACACAAATCCATGAACTAACTTAAAAGTTCAATGTGTAGGGTAAAGTGCTAGGTTCGGGCATTCCCCAAATAAAAGGTCTTAGATGAAACAATAGGTGAATACCACCTATTCCAATCTGGCATTTTGGGGAGGTTCCCCACACATGAGCTTTACCCATTGTGAAGTATGAAATGAAAGTTATCATGACTTAAGCATACATGGATTGCAAGGGCTAGGAAGGGGATGATTCTTATACCTACTCTATAAGGGTGGGAGGGATCTTATGCCTAAAAATAGGTGAATGATCTTATAAATATAAAATTCTTATTATCTTAAGGATTAAGCATAATATATTTTCTTTTTTTTCAAAGGATCTTCACCAATATAAATGCCTTCCAAATACACTTATGAAATTTCTCCAAGTGTTTTACAACATCAAGTAGGTTGGCATGGGTGTTACATTTTTAGAACCTCTCCCAAACAAGTTAACATGGATTTTTACTTTTTACATTTGATGAATGTGCCTAAGAGGTTGGTGGGGGCACTTTCATTTCGTGAACCACCTTAACAACTTCATGGGGATGAATGATTCTTTGTCTTCATGGTAGAGGTTTGAATTGTTGAAGCCACTTTGCAAGGGTTGTTACCCTACATGGAAATAATTAAACAATGTTTGTTTTTGAGATAATTACAGAAATAACCATGAATATAAATACATATAAAGTTTAAACAGTCACCTCAGGAAAGAACATAAGGTGAGTAGCTCTTTTTTTGGGTCCTTTCAAAATAATATTGAGATTGCGACAATTTTTAAAGAGAGAAATGTGCTCGTTAATTAGATTAATGTCCTAATCATTATTTGCCTTTTGGCCTTAATAACACCCACTTCAACCAAATAACATAAATGTGTTGGCAAAATGTTGAACCCATCATATTTTAAATAATTATTTTGTCCTACCATGCATACAATGTTATTTTCACTTAAAAGGAGTTCAAATGGTGGTTTATATAACATATTTTGGATGAAGTACATCGTCATTTCTATTTTGATTTGGGTTAACAAATGTCATTTCAATCAATAAATTTGCACATGTTCTAATTTTAAAAAAGACAATACACAATAAAATAATTGGTTGCGCATGGTGATTGATCATGTGATTGATTTTAAATAATGTTTTTTCTTTTATTGTCCCATTTTTCATGTTTATGGTGAGTATTCATGAAAAACCATAGTACACATCATGTTGGGTGTGATAAACACCACTACAAGCCTTTTATTGTCCCATTTTTCATATTTATGGATGAATATTCATGAGAAACCATGGTACATCATGTTGGATGTGATAAACACTATTGCAATCCCTTTATTGTCTCATTTTCCATGTTTATGGATGAGTATTCATGAAAAACCACAATACACATCACGTTGGGTGTGATAAACATTACTACAAGCCTTTTATTGTCCCATTTTCCATGTCTATGGGTGAATATTGAGAAACCATGGTACATCACATTGGGTGTGATAAACACCATTACAAGCCCAAATAGGAGGTATGAATGAAATTGTTGTAACACAATTTGGTTGTGGTTAATTACTTTGGGCACATGGGGTAGAACAAGGAGAACATATGCTGCTTGATTAACTAGTGAACAAAGTTGGGCAAGTCCCAACAAAAAGAAGCCCAAGCCAATTTTTTATAATCATGGGGTATTTTTTTATCCTTGAAGTAGAAATTGTGTTTTTTTCTTTTTGGCCTTGTCCTTATTTTTAATCAACAATCTTCTTCATAAAACTTACATGCTTAGAAACTAGAGAGCTCAAAAATCCAAAAAACAAAAAGTTTTTTTTTGGGGTATTTGTGTTAGGAGTTAAGATTTATTTATTTTTCTTTTTGTTAACATTAAAAAGATACTTTAATTATACATAATATCTTTGTAAAAAAATAATTAATTTTTTTCATTAAAGTTTGGGGTTTTCAATGTGAATTTTTGTGGTGTTTAAGGTTTTGTCAAGGTTCAAAAAATTACATTGTGATCATGGACCAAATGTTTGTTGGGAGAGTTATTTTGATTTGGATGTTATTTTCAATCATGTTTGGCAATTGTGCTTCAAGAGCAATTTCTTCCCTACTTGCTCATTTTCAAATATTTGAATTGTGATGTCTTTTGTCATTTGCATATTCAAAATATCCATCTTCTTTGTAATCTATGAATATTTTTTGATGGTTTTTACAATTGATGGAAACCCCCCAAATAGGCATCTTTTTTTCCTTGTAGCTCGTTTTTGTTTGATTTGCATCCAACATTAAAAAAATTACAAGCCCTTGTTTTGGGTGGGACCACATTAAATGCCTAATTAAATGTTTGATTAAGTGTGACATTTCATTATTGTTAGCAAAGAGTAGGGTTTGACGTTCAAGGTTTTGTTGTTATTATCTTTCTCGAACAATGTGAAAAAGATCATCTAAATTCATCACTTGAAGACAAAGTAAGTGAGAACGTTGGTCTATGCCACCACTTGCATTCATCAAATTTGTTATGCTACTTCGAATGCTACCTTTCATTCTATGAATGGGATGAAGGAAGAACATATATTACATTACATGCTTCATGTTTTTTGCAATATTTTTTTCTCATTTTTGTGATTTTGTTGTGACATTAATTCCAAGCGTGTGATGTTTCATTGATGAATCTTACATTGATTTTATCTATTAGTTCCTTTCGATCATTTTGCAATCATGGGTTGCCTATGATACTCCCAATGTTTATCTCTTGGAAATATCAATCATCATTTACAATTTCCCATCACAACACATTTGGGTTTTGTGATTAGCCTTTACAACTACAAACTAGTCAAAAAGAACATATGTGACTAATGATTAGTGAGTTGTTAAACCCATGTCATTTCACCCATTTAGTTGCAAAGCCCAATCATTCTATTGACTAAGATTTTAAATTTTTCTTATAATAATGAAATTCCATGTGATTATTAACTTTGCTATGACATGTAAAGTGCATGCCATTTCAACTTAGTCGTTTTATTCAATTAAGTGTTACAAAAGACGCCTTGATGCATGGATGACATGTGTCAAAAATCTATAAACATGTTATGAGTCATTACACATGACCAAAAGTTAACCTAATTTAAACCATGTAGCTAGCATAACCAAAAGTCAACCTAACCTAGCTTGCTTAACCAAAAGTCAATTTAACTTAATCTAACTAGGCTAGTTATCTATGTTAGGCAAATTGGGCTACCTAACTTAAACTAGGTGGTTTAGATTTTTAAAAAATGTTAAACTCTTAGTCCAAAAAGCTTCAACCAAGGTTACCTAACTTAAGCCAAGTGACCTAGGTATCATAGGTTGTAAAAATGAGGATTTGAACACCTCACCTTCATTTTGGGTTTCAAGTTTTCATCCATTACATTACCACAAATTTTTATATTAATTATATTTAACACAAAGTTATAAAGCTCAAAAAATTTAGCCTTGAATTAACCTTGGCCACCCTAAGTTGACTTGGTCAACCTACCTATACCTACCAACCTAGCTTGGACCTAAACCTCCTTAGATGGACTTGGTCAACCTACCTATTACCTACCAACCTAGCCTAGACCCAAACCTCCCTAGGTTGACTTAAGATAATCTAGTTTGTCACCCTATATTGTTTATTAATCTAACATAGGTTAACTTAGGCATTTTTAGGCTAAAAAAATAACCTAGGATAATTTTGTTGCATTTAGTCACATCATAGTCACATTTAGTTGCACAAACTTGAGGTGGTTACAAACTTGATAAAATATTTTGTAATGAGGCTACCTAGGTTGACTTGGCAAAAAATTTAAAGCTAGGAACTGAAATAAGCCTAGCTAGGTTAACCTATTAGTAGTGTAACCTATTTTAGGTATATTTAAACATACTAGATGTAGTAATTTCTTATGTCTAATTAAGTAACTTACAAAGTAGCCTATATTACAAAGTAAGTTTTTATTAAGTAGTCTACATACATAGGTTAATTTAATAGGTATGTTAATCTAAGCTAGTGTGTTAAATAGTTAAAAAGTCAAGGAGTTATGTGTCACCTTTTTCAAAACAACTATTAACATTGTAGTCATAATTACAAGCTAATGATAAATTGTTTAATACACATACATATGCATGTGAATTCATGATTTCAAAAACTTCATGACACAAAAAAAATTATGGCATGCCATGATAAATATTGGTGCCATAAATTCAAGATAGACAAAAATTTATGGTGTCACAAAAAATCATGGATTGCCATGAAAATTTGTGACACCTTATTATCAAATGGCATGCCATGTCATTATCATATGGAAGACCAAGTCGTTATTAATTGCAAAGGACAACAATATTTTCAACTAGCTAATAAACGAGATTAATTTATTAAAATAATGATGTGAATCATGATGTGAAGTTAGTGTCATAAGTTATAAAGTGTTGTGACTACTAGTCAATCTCGTTGCCATGTGGTATGCCACATTAGCATCACATGACCATAAGTTGTTATTATTCACCAAAAGTTGCAAGAATCAATGGAATTTTGTTATTACTTGATTTTGGATGATTAAAAATACATTAAAATACATTTATGAAAAACTGATATTTGTGTAAAAACCATCAAATCGTGATATCAACTATAGTCTTTGGGTTTTTTTAAGTCTTTGTTCAAGGATAATTTGTGTATTTCAAAAAAGGTTATTTTAAAAATCTTTAAGTGGGATTTTCTTGTTTTTAGGTGAATGACAAAATACATTCACCATGTTTGTTGGTGTAGCAACGATGTGGGGCATATGCTCACAGACATTATGATATTACATATAAAAAGGTGTATTGTTTGCAAGTGTCACACTAATATCAAACAAAAAGATGTATATTGGTTTGTAGGGTGTATACACCCTATGTGTGCCTCATGTGTTTGGTCTAAATGTGTATTTATATTAGACAATAACTAGAGCAATTAGGATTGATAACATGCTTACATTGTACACCAAACAAGAATTAAACCTTTTTCAATCCAGAATGCCAAAATGGGTCCAAAATTGAATTCACATAGTAAAGTTACATTCAAACTTGATGTTAAAGGTCATGTAGTGTAAAGAGGCCTAACATTAAGATAACATATATATAATGTTGAAATTTATCGTCAACTAGATGTTCGCTAATTTTTTTATGTGCATTAACACGTGGTTAATGTTAAATTGGATTAAGGTTTCAAAAAGTGGTGGCTATTTACTTTTCTCATGATGGATTCACACAATCGTGACAAGTGTTATCCATCATGAAAAGTGTTAAAGGTAGTGATGTTCCTTTTCAAGGTTCTCAATGTTCGCATTGTTGCGCCACTACTTTTTTGCATCACCTGCCCCACCTCTTCATGACTCTTCACTTGGTTAATGTTTTGGTCTTTCTTCCTTCCTCTTCATGATGTTTTGTTTGGATGGTTTTTTCATCACTCATGTTGCCTCTTCATGATGTAGCTTGGACCTTATTATTCTTGATGTTGTTTTAGTTGTAGCATTATTGTTCATCACATTAGTTTTTTTGAATCATTTCTTTTTGTGCTACTATTCACATGACTATTATTCATGTTGTTCACATTGCTTTTCATTGCTACTATTCACAATGTTGTTCATGTTCCTATTCATGTTGTTTATCATGTTCAATTTTGTTACATTGTTTGTCATCATTGTGTTGTTATTGTAATGTTCATCATGATGATGTTCAATTATACTATTGTAGTGTTCATTGTCATTACATTGGATTCTTTGATTATATCACATGGTGTCATTCATAGTCATCACCTTTGTTTTGTTGCATTGTTCATTGTCATCACTTTTGGTTTTTTTACATCATTCAATATCATCATTCTTGCTTTTGTTATAGGGTTTTTTGGCAATAGGTTGCTTGAGTGTTGTCATGATTTGTTGAAGCATTTTCTAGTGACAAATTAGTTAGTTATGGTTTTCATTTGTTTTGACACTTTTTAGTGAAAGCTTTTGATTTCATGTGACTTTCAAATTTCTTTCTTTGTTGTTTTTGTTTTTTTTTTAAAAATAAAATAAAATGCTATTTAGTGAAAGTTTCACCCTTTCTTAGCTTTATTTATTTATTTATTTATTTGCTTTTACATTTCACATTAACATTTTCAAGTGTGTAGTGTTACTTTCAAGGTGTTGGTATTGTTGCACTATTTTATAGTTCCATCAAGTTGTTAAAGACTCATCATGTTGTCAATTGAGAAGAATTTTGATCATGCTATTTTAAAAAAGTTGATAACCATTTTATTATTCCTCCTTCTAGAATTACATATCTATGGATAGTTAAGCCTTAAGATCTTGTTCCTTTGGTCACCTTTTCTTGTGGTTTTGTGCACTAAAATTTTGTTATGTTTGCCTTTGGCATTCACCTCTTGGTTCCGTCTTTGTTGTTTAACTCAAAGCACATTTAGAAAAGCTTTAAATTTTTTTGTGTTTTTTGAATTTTTATATTCTTGAGGCTTTTATTTTGATTTGATTGCCAAGCTTGACATTGGAGCGTTCATTTTGGTAGAATTTTATTTGAATGAATCTTACAATCTTAGCAAGAACAGTTAAAACCCACATTATGTTCAAGAAAAGAATTGTAACATTAAAGATAGGTTTTTCAATTGTATTGCCATGGATAACTTTGAGGATAGGTTTTTATTAATGATGGGTTGTATGTTGTTTCATATTATTGACCATTTTCAATTTTCTTGTTTAATCAAGTTTGTTTATAAACTTTCCATCCCTACATCATGAATTTTGTAATTGTTCAAAGTAATATAAAACTTTTGTTTATAATGGCTGCATTCCATGACCATGTTTTGTTTTGTTCATTATTTTGTTTGTTGCAAGATTTAGGGTTTTGGGTGAAACCTAAAAATACATCATGGTTTTTTATATTTTTCCTTATAAAACATAAAGATGATAGATGGGTTGAAATTTTTTGGACATCAAAGGCAACATTGTTCAAAATTGATGATAGATTACGTCCCATTATTTTGTTGAAGCATGACACCAACTACTGAAAATTATTTTAAATTGAATTAGAGTGGTTTGTGCAATTTACAAATTGGCCCATGGTCAACTTTTTGATTTGCAATGAACTTTTCATGATTAGGAAATCAATAATTTTGTGGTGTTCCATGAATTTCTCATTGTTGTTAACATTAGCTTCAAAGACCTCATTTGTTGGCCAATTCTAGGGCATAGATGCAAACTATGCTGGAATATTTCAATAAGGTGTGTGGGTTTCCAAGAATACATGGTGCCGTTGATGGCACTCATATCTTAATATTTAGACCTTTAATCCCATGTCCATAAAACTATTTTTATCATAAAATGGGAGGTTGCTTCATTGTAGCTCAAGCTATTGTGGATTTAAAAAAATTCTTGATGTCTTTGTGGGTTTGCTAAGAAATGTAAATGATGTTAGAGTTTTGCATTGGTTTAGATTATACAAACATGCATAGTGTCATGGATTTTTTAAATGTTAATAGAAGCAACTTAGATGGTGTACATTCATATTTTTTGGGGGACAAAGGTTATCCCCTTATTAATTGGGTCATGACCCCTTTCAAGGAAGAAGGTCAACACACCATTCTTAAATTGCTTTGTAATAAGGAACATAAAAAAGGCCAAGTCATAGTAGATAATACATTTGGAATGAAAAAAAACCTTCAAAGAATTACTACGTAAATCAAATTTGAATGTTGCCTTCATACCTAATGTGCACTTGTTATTGCGTGTTAAATAATTTGCTTAGGTTTGAAGATGAAGATAATGTGGCATGACTATTTCATATTCTAGAACATGAGCTAGGCCCATAAAAGTAAGAACAATCATGTAGATCAACAACAACTACATTAATTGTTGTAGTATAAAATGGACTTGGGATTCACATGTGTGAAGGGTAGGAAAGGTCTAGAGACATGTTTTGAAGGAAATAACCTTTTACCTTGGAAGAAAAAGGAACATGGATGCATGATTTGGTATTACAAATCTTGAACCTTTCTTATTATACTACGTTGTTATTCTTGAAATTGAAAGTTTGTAGAATTCCTTCAAAACTTGATGATTAACAATTCATTTTTATCTTTCATTGTGTGCAACCTAGTAGGTGTTTATTTCTCCATAACTTTTGTCCTTATTTCATGAGTATGTTATGGAAAATTGTTGTTGTTGGTGATGTTTGTAGCTTATGTGAAAGCCAAAGTCATCAAGTTTGGTTGATTGTTGAGTACTTTGACCATGTACATATGCATGATGTTGATGGCTTGGTCTTTTTTCATAAAATATTCAAATTTTTTTTCCAACATCATGTCCTAGCTTTGCATTCGATTATCCTCCAATAGCAAATTGGTGGCATTGATCCAATCAATGGACTCCATCAACATTTTATTTCCCTTCTTTGTGATTTTAGCCCTATGCTTATGAACAAAAGAATAAGACTTCTTCACCTTAATGCTTCTAGTTGATCGATTATTTACATGTTTGTCATGATGAGTTTTTTCTTTGTTTCATGTTGCTAATAGGTGTTATAGTTGATCTTGGTTGGACATGAATTATAATAGCATTTGCATTAAGAATTTGTGTGTCAATAATTTTGTTGAAAAAGTTGGGTGTTGTTGGGGGATTATTTGGAATGTGTTGTGTTCGGTTGGGAATTACAAGTGTTGATGTTGCTAGTCGAAGTGGAACAATGGTATCATTTGATTCTAGAATTGATTGTGAGAAATTTTTTGTGGTAGTTAATGAATTGATGTAGTTAATGATTGTTGATCTATCTAATTCATGTTTTCATTACAAGTATGATAGTTTTGCACTTTTTCATTTTTACTTTGTGAATCTTCACCAACATTGATGGCTTCATTTGGGTTGAAGGCTAATGTTTTGTAAATGTAATCTTGTCATCCATGAGGGCTTCTACATGGGTTGACTTGAATTTAGGTATTGTGCCCAAAACTTTTGAAACATCATATAAACCACAATTGAAATTTCATGACAATGGTTTTTTTTTCAATTTTGTGATGTACTTGAATTGACGATCATTTATAAGATTATTTAACCAAATTTGGCTACAGACTAAATATGAAAATAGAAAAAAAAAATCCTTCTATATTATTAGCTACCTATTAGAACTTATTATAAAAATTTGGCGATCTAGAAATTGTTTTTTCAAAATCTAATGAATTTGGGCCATTTTTTCAATGGAAAATCCTTTGTATAGGTCAAAATCATAATTTAGATCAAAATTTGGCAAAATTTCGCCACAAGAAAACACTATTTCACAGAAGATTGAAAACAATTTTGTTAGCAATAGTCATGCTTTAGTATTTTTCATTTTTTCCTATATTGGCCACATAATCATAAACTTGAAGTCTCCAAATACGGAGACCCACTTGTCCTTATAAGTGAGGCCATTCCTGAAGTGAGTTGAATTGCTAACATTCATGACATGTTTTGAAATCCTTTTCCATTTGCTAACAATTGTCTCAATGTGATATTGTCCATCTATCTTGTTAAAGTTTGCAATTTGCTCTTCCTTTTTGGCTTTGACAAGAACCAAAATCTTGTTGTGCTCCCATTTGGTTGACATGGTTTCTAAGGTTGCACTTCAACATAATCTTTGCAAAATCTTCTATCGTTTCCCTTTAGCTTTTTATCTTGTTGGACTAGTTTGTTTCATCATTTAGAGATGCATGTCAAAGTAAATACATGCAATAGAAATATGGAAAACTTCTATTATATTTAATTTTTTAATGTGTTAGTTGATAACTTGTTTTCTTTGTTTGTGTAGGTTTTCTATTGGCATGTTCTATTTGTTTCTGCATTGGTGATGTAAGCAATTCTATTTGCACCATCAAGAAGGAAGACCAAGAAAATTGAAAATGAATTAGGTTTAGTTTTTCTTATAATATTTAGGTTGTTCATCCTCACAATTTGAAAGATTCATGTTAAAGAATTCCATGCTTTCTTGATCAAAGTTTTTGTGTTCTTAAACAAAATTTCTATGTTCTTAAAATATGAGCAAGTTGTTTTGTAAACTTGAAAACTTTATAGAAAACAGGAAAATGGTGGAAGGAGTTTGAGTGGAAGCAAACATGGAAAGAATGGAGGGGGTTAGTTTTAGGTGTTAACTTACCATTAAGTTAAAAAACTTTTTTTTTGGACTTTGCTACATAACATTGGTGTTCAAATTTTGAAGATTCAATGCTAAGTTATCATGTACTTATCATTAAGCTACCATTGCCTTGACGCTACCTTAATAGCACTGCCACATAGGATGTCACGTCAGTTTTTGTGCTACATAATGTTTTAAATGTGAATTCATCGATAAAATTGCCATCTCTAACATTGAATTGCCACTCGGTTATACATCTGGGTCTAAACTGAGAATAAGTAATATTTGGTTAAACACAAGGGCCCTGGTCCCCAACATACCTAAATGGCTATCGAGAATTGAACTAGGGTTTTTTCTTTGGGGATGTGTGTAGATGAATTGTGTCTCAAAGTTACCAACTTTCATCCATTAAGAAGAAAACCCTGGGTGATGGGTGTGCCCATTCCAGAACATGCTATCTTACTTTCATTCAACCAACGACCAAATATCCAATGGTATTATTATTTCAAAACTGTTACATTTTTGTTTATATATTTTCTCTACAAAAATATTAGGAAAGAACTATCAGCAAGAACAACGTCTGAAAAGGGTCTCCACCAGGTGGAATTGCGATTTATAGCTAAATGGGGCCGTGTGAACAGGGTGACTAATTATGGATTGACTGATTTCAGTCACAACCAATAGGAAAACTCCATTTCCTGAGGCATCCCATCTTGGACGCCGTGGAAGAAGAAGATTCGCCGGTGGTTGGACGCACCAGATGCGACGAGAGCACAGAATGGAGGGTCCGATGTGGGGATCGCTCCCTTTCGTCTCATCCACTCCCCTAGCTTTTGTCTCCTTCCCCACAGCACAGTACGAAATCCAAGCACACCAATGGTGCCATAAGGTCTTTCTCTCTGCTTGTGGCACTAGTGCATCCTGCGAGCGTTGCAGCGTCGGATCGAGCTGAGGATCAGGAGTACGCCAAAACTATCTGGAGCTTATTAGTACAAGAATCCTGCCAGGTAGCATATCAGCATTTCATGAGTATATAATATTGCAGAGCATTCTGTAGTATTGTGGTAGCAAAAGTGGATGTGAAGTTCTAGAGTGTCAGAAGTGGAAGTGGAAGTGGAAGTGAAATCAGTTTAGGAGGAGAATTGGATTCTATTAGTACAGTTATCTAGGTGCTGTGGAAGCGGATTTTTTTTAGGGGGGCTGGAATAAGGTATGTCTTGAGGAAGAATAGTGGCTGCTTGCCTCGTTATATCCATTTCTGTTTTGTATCCGGAGTAGCATTGGAGTAGTGGACCTAATTGTAAATGAATCGTAGTGTCGGGGACGGTTTTGCCGTGTAGTGGATTTTTTTCTTGTAGTATTGATTTCAAACGCGAGGTGAAGGGTTCGAGGAGGTAAGTAGCGGAGCGTTTGTATCCAGGGATGTAGTTTGCTACTTCGGAGACGGTCTAGATAATTATCTTGTTCGGAGGAGAGGAGGTACTTTGACCACACTTTTGATTGTATTGTTGCTATCTTGACGAGGAGGAGTGAGAAGTGACTGGCAGAAGCGGGATGATTCTCGAATGCGCAGGTTCATAGACGCGAGAGTGGATAAGGTTATCCAGAGCGTCTCCGAAGCTTAGGTTCCGACAGGGACACAGAGGAGGGGAGACTAGGCGTTGCTGGAGGGAGAGGTTTTTCTCTTTCCTTACTTCTGAATTAAGCTCTGGTTCGATGGCCGTCTCCGGCTCGTCGGCTCTGGGTGCACTAAGCCACACATCCTTGTGTGCGCCTCATGCTGCGGCCTCGTCGTCGTCAGCCGTTTCCCCTAGAGGCTGTCTACTTTCCAAAGATCTCTATGGGATAAAGGAACTGAAATGTGCAAAGAAAGCATGGCCTTCCTCACTCTCTCAGGTCATTACCTATCCGCACTTTGTCCTCTCTTGCATGTGTCAGGGATGAACGCTGAAGCTAGAAACAGGAAACCAAAGGATAATTGACTGGAAGCCTGTTTGTTAACACCTATTTGTATGGGAGCTCTGCACTGAACACTTAATGCACAAAACAGATTTGGCTAAACCCTGAGCTTGTTCGAAGACCCAAGTAATTAGTGTAATGTGTAAGTTCCATCCAGCAGGAGGAGATTTTCCACATCTGTTTTTCCTTATGAACAACCACCTTCAGTTCCATGATGTTATTTCTCAGGCTTCTGTTGTTGGTTGCACATATGGCAGGGAAGGAGAGGAGTAACCAGTTCCATGACTGACCCTGCAGAGTATGCTTCAGAGGAGCCTCCCACGCCACTCTTGGACACTGTGAACTTTCCGATCCACATGAAGAACCTGAATAAGCGAGTATGACATTATTCCTTGGTGATCTTGTGTTTGCAGTTGTGTATGTTAGGTCATTCTGAGAGCTCAAAATGGAACTTGTCGCTGGAATATAACATCTATTGTCCTTACTTACATGTCCAGTGTATACTACAGTTTCTACTACAACTTGTGTCAGGTCATTGTCATTTCCCCTTCAGCCACAGATTTTAGATAGCTTGGATTGTATAACTTGAAAAAAGAGCTGCTCAATGGTGGTCTCAAATCCCCTTTCTACAAAGTACACTGCTCTCTCAATTCTCAGAACAAATTTCTCCACAGACTGTTATGGTTTCACATTTAAAACTTCTTTGCAGCAAAGACTTGTCATCTACCTATGCTTGTAAACATTGTTTTGGAGCTTCCAAGCTGGTGACATTGACATGTTTTCATGGTCACGGCGAAGAGGTCATGCATTGGCTCCTTTGAATTAGCTCTACAGTTGCCAACAATAGAGATCTACAATGATGAGAAGAACTCACAATCCATCAGCTGAATGGTACTATAGTCTTGATGTGATGTGGATGAAGGGGTTTCAGGAGCAAGGCTGCTGACCATCCCAGCAAATTCTCTATGCCGAAGCAGCTCAGAAATAGATTTAAACCATGGGGACCTGATGAAGGAATATACTTGAACTGTGGCACTTGTTATGTTGTTTGCAGCAATTGAAGCAGCTGTCAGATGAGTTGCGATCAGCAACAATTTTCACTGTGTCTAAAACTGGTGGACACCTAGGGTCGAGCTTGGGGGTGGTGGAGCTGACTGTGGCTCTTCATCATGTCTTTAATGCCCCTGCAGATAAGATCCTCTGGGATGTTGGCCATCAGGCATGCCTTCTTGCTCTCCATATTACCTGTGCAATAGATGTGCTTCTCCTGTTTGCAATTAATCAAAGTGTGTGCCCTTCTCTGCATTGCTGTAAATGCAGGGACCAGTAGCATCAGCCTCTTTCATTGTCATTTTGAGTTAAGCCAAGCCATTAACATAAGCAGCAAATGTGATTGCCTTGGAACTCATGTTCCATATTGGTGGAGAGTGTTTTTGTGCTCAGTCCCATATGTTTGTTTGTTCATACAGGCCTATCCACACAAGATCCTTACAGGTAGAAGGTCCAGAATGCACACTCTCCGTCAAACTGATGGCCTTTCAGGCTTCACAAAGCGATCAGAGAGTGAATATGATCCCTTTGGAGCTGGTCACAGCTCAACTACCATTTCTGCTGGCCTAGGTACTGTAAGTGCCTACCATAAGATATATTGATTGCAAATACCAACATAAGTTCTACTAGATCCTTGTGAAAGCATTCACCTCAATAGAACCCAAGGTTCAAGGAAATCTGGCACCTGAATCTCCATGTGTTGTTGAACAGGAGATCCTCTGCCAAAAGAGCCTCAAGATTTCTCTGAGTCTGTCATCTGCAAGTATGGGATATTCCGTATCTGAGCATTAGCAATTTCTGTTCAATGCCCACCTCATTTGCTGCATTTATGCAGGGATGGCTGTTGGGCGAGACTTGAAGGGAAATGAGAACCATGTGATAGCTGTGATTGGTGATGGAGCAATGACTGCTGGCCAAGCTTATGAAGCGATGAATAATGCTGGTTACCTAGATTCCAACATGATTGTCATCCTTAATGATAACAAGCAGGTTTCTCTACCCACAGCAACTCTGGATGGGCCTGCCCCTCCAGTAGGTGCTCTTAGCAGTGCTCTCAGCAGGCTTCAGTCCAGCAGACCACTTCGGGAGCTTCGTGAGGTTGCGAAGGTGCACACTCTTGCAATCATGACTTCATGGCCTTAACGTCAACTTGCATCTTCAGATGCATGAGATTGAGGCAGCAGATGTGAAAACATTATTCTTAACAAAATTGTATTCATGTTGTCACAGGGTGTCACAAAGCAGCTAGGAGGGCCAATGCATGCAATGGCATCCAAGGTAGATGAATATGCACGTGGCATGATCAGTGGCTCAGGGTCCTCACTATTTGAGGAGCTGGGGCTCTACTACATTGGGCCAGTTGATGGCCACAACCTTGATGACTTGATCACTATCTTGCGAGAGGTGAAGGTTACAAAGACGACTGGGCCTGTCTTGATCCATGTTGTCACTGAGAAGGGACGGGGTTACCCATATGCTGAAAGAGCTGCTGATAAGTATCACGGTAAGAGCAAGCTCTTCTGCCTGGAAAAATCTTTCTGTCTCATGTATATCTGTTTTGGTAAAACAAAGAATTTTGCTTCTTTACTCCACAAGTGAGATACTGTTGATAATACTGCTTCTTTTATTGTTTCTTTGTTCTAGTTCTTCCATTCTGTGTTGTTCTTCTTCCTGGTGCTGAAAGTCCTTATCTAGAAGTCTTTCTTTGACTTCAAAAAAAGTTTTAACCTTGTTCTGGCTTGCTTAATTGTGAGTAAGGAGATGTCTTTGATTCTCATGAGAGCTTGGTTCCACCCCTGGGACCATATGGCTTGAAGGTTTTGTCCATCTTGTGTGGTTGTTTGGTAGGTGTGGTGAAATTTGATCCCGCAACTGGGAAGCAGTTCAAAGTGAAGCCAGCTACACAAGCATACACCACCTACTTTGCTGAAGCCTTGATTGCTGAAGCAGAAGTAGACAAGGGCATTGTTGGAATTCATGCAGCAATGGGTGGTGGTACTGGAATGAACATCTTTGCCAAGAGATTCCCAGACCGTTGCTTTGATGTGGGTATTGCAGAGCAACATGCAGTCACTTTTGCTGCAGGTCTGGCTTGTGAGGGCTTGAAGCCCTTCTGCAGCATATATTCTTCATTCCTTCAGCGTGCTTATGATCAGGTTGTGTACTTGTTTCTTTCCCCAAGTTTCCCAACACTAGCTTGTCTTAGGGATTCAGAAGCTGTTGTTTGCATTACCTGTTTGCATTGATACAATTTGCCTGGTTCACACTGCAAATTTTTCCATCCATTGACAGTTGTGTTTGTCCAATATGTTATGAGAACTTGTGCAGAAGCCCCAAGTTTGCTCTTGTTTTTTTTGCTGATGGTAAAACATGGGTTGTGATGACAAGAGATGCTGGCAGTTAACAATAGGGGATCAAGTTTGGTGGAATTTTTGTTGAAGAGTAGTGGCCCAGTTGAGGGCATTTTGCAAACCTGGGTGTTGGGATCTGATACAGAGAGCATTAGAAAGTACATTGCATGGCTGCTGAATGAGTGTGCTTGTCTGCAGGTTATACATGATGTGGACTTGCAAAAGCTTCCAGTCAGATTTGCCATGGACAGAGCAGGCCTTGTGGGAGCAGATGGTCCAACCCATTGTGGAGCATTTGATGTCGCATACATGGCATGTCTACCAAACATGGTGGTCATGGCCCCTGCTGATGAAGCTGAGCTCTTTCACATGGTAGCCACTGCAGCTGCCATAGATGACCGACCTAGCTGCTTCCGGTACCCAAGGGGGAATGGCCTTGGTGTGTTGCTGCCAGAAGGAAACAAGGGCATTCCTATCAAGGTTGGTCTGGGATTTGGGCCTCATGCTGCACTCTGTTTGTGGTCTTTCCAACTTCCCTTCCACCTTTGCTCTTGCTTTTCTGGCTGCTCATGAATTTTTCTGCTGTTTCCTCTTTTGCAATTGCTTTTATTTCCGTAAGTCAGTCAGTAATCAAGTTGATAATCTCGAGTAAATTTAAGTTTGTGAGTGCAGTGCTGATTTGAAGACTGATACAATAGTCCCTTTAGATATAGCTTTTCTGAAAAGATATGGACTTATCCCTTCTTGCCATTTCTGCTTGAGAACATGTTGGAGAGAGCTATAGCTTAACTATTCTTGGTGTGCAGGTTGGGACAGGGAGGATTCTGCTTGAAGGAACACAGGTGGCCCTTTTAGGTTATGGATCAATGGTACAACAGTGTCTGGCTGCCCACACAATTTTAACCAACTGTGGGGTATCAGTCACAGTGGCTGATGCTCGATTCTGCAAGCCTCTTGATCACAGCCTTATCCGTCAGCTAGCCAAGAACCACCAGGTGTTGATCACAGTTGAGGAGGGCTCAATTGGAGGATTTGGCTCTCATGTGGCACAATTCATGGCTCTGGATGGGCTTCTGGATTCAAAGTTGAAGGTGTGAAAACCTCTCCCACTTTTGATGTCACTTGATGTAAGAGATCTGTGCCATATTTTTTGTACCAGGATTAACTGTAGGAGTTGCCTGAAGGTTAAGATCCATCTGGAAATATCTCAAGGACTGATGGCATGGTTAGCTTGACAGCCAATTGAGACTCATGTACTTGTTTCCCTCTTGAAGACTACTCACCGAACCCAAACTTGTGCTGTTTCTTTCTTTTGATGGACAGTGGAGACCAATGGTGCTTCCAGACTCTTACATTGACCATGGCGCTCCGAAGGACCAGATAGAGTTAGCAGGCTTGACAGCCTCTCATGTTGCAGCCACAGCATTGAATGTTCTTGGCAGAACCAGGGAAGCTCTACATGTCATGACACCTAACAGAACAAGAAATTGACCTATTTGATGTTCTGGACAAAATTTGTGGGGGACTTTGAATTTTTCTCTTCATTTCTCACAGTACATTAGAGACGTATACAGGATAAAGTAGTTGCACATAGATAGATACAAACACTTCCAGATTCTTCGGTTTCTAGAGTATTGGAACAGGTGGAAAAATATCAAATGTTTTTTGTTTTAGTAGCTAAAATGCAGATCTGGCATTCTCCAGATTGTCACTGCAATGGAGTTCTGGTGTGGTTTCATTCTCAAGGTATGTTCCAAATTATGATCCAGTTACTCTCAAAGCCTTGTTGTCACTAAGTACTAATTCTTGAAAGAAAAAGCTGCACCCCTTCTTCTGGGTTTGATGCAGGGTTACCAGTTGATGTGGGACACACTGAAAGCGAACTCCCAACTGTAAAACTGGAAAACCGCAAGGACATCCCGGTTTTGGGTGGGTAAATCTATTGCCCTGATATACCTGTGGGTATATAACAGGACAAATATTTATACCCTACCCTGATTGGTAAACTTCTTGGTTACCTTTCTAATTACCCTACCTGGTTGTTGAATATTTCAGATTCACTCCATCTTTATTTTACTTGACTAATATATGGTTGAGGTTTACCCTTACCTGGGGAGGGTAATTGATTTGATGAGGGTATATAGAGGGTATATGTCAAAATCATTATATTGCATAAATGCATTTTCGTATTCTGGAACCAGCACGATGGATTTGCTCAAATTATGGTGACTCAGTATTGAATATTCTCAAATGCTGTGTTCATAAGAAAATATTCTTAAAGATGCATCTTGGGAAAAATCATGATAATTTTCTCTAGATTGAAATGAACATACCAGTTGGAACATTGATGCACAATAATTAGTCTAAGTCCTAAATTTTGAGACAAAATAGGCTGATGTTCAAACCAGTGTTGATCAAGTATGTTGTTTTCGTATATATCCTTGGATAAGGGTATCAAATAAAGGTATATTACCATTCAAAATTTTTGTAGGGTTAGGGTTTGTAGATAAGAAAATTAAGGTTTTTGCTGAGGTCCAAGTATCTTTCTATCGAATATCCTTTCAGGGTTAAAAATGGTATGTAAGTACAAATATTTAATTCATTTTTAAGATGACAATTTTCATATGCCAAATCCAATGTCAAAATGGAAGAACCAAAGTGTTTAATTTTGTTGACTAACACGTGCACTAAAGTTTAAATTTTGTTCATAGATAAATCAAATTGTTTTACTCGAATGTCAAGATGTATCCATCTTTAAGTACACGTATTTTTTACATACATCTAGGGTTATGAATAGGGTACAAATTTTCAGATTTACATGCCTTCGGATATGTGCCCTAAGAGGGACCCTAAGTTCTAAAATTTTACACTATTTACTTGCATTAAACAGAGTATTGTTTGGGGTATGATTTGAAGGAACCTTTTTTTTAACACTATTATTACTTAATTTGTTAATATGCACATATTGAAGGCACCTTAAATTTAATTATAATTTGTTGTTTGCATTAAATTTGATATTTATTTAATATTTTAGTTTATTATTTGAATTTGTGGGGGAACAATTAGGATGCAATTGAACATGGTAAGATCATGCGATAAGACTATTATTTTTTGACGTATCATATATACTTAACATATCATTCAATTAAATACATTTTGTGATATAACAAACCCATTTAAAATATAAGTTTTTTCATAATGGTGGATCCTTCATTTCACGTTCATTATTTTTTGGTTATTAGTTCATTTGTTAGTAATACTTTACTTATTCACTTATTAATATTAATTGAACCTATGTACTAATAATTAATATCTAATTAAAAAAATGTTATATTTTTCTAATATTGAAAATTAACACATATCACATCACAAACTTCCAATAGCACAAAATTTCAATAGAATCCATGTGAAAATTATAAAATAATATATTCATGCAAAATGTGTGGATTTCAAAGTGTAAAAATGGAAAAAATTAATAAATAAATAAAATATAAATGATGTGTTTTTTTTACTTGTCATGCTTTGATATGAAGTACATACAATTTACATTTTATGTAAATTTTATATAATTAAAGTGATGTAATTTTGGATAAACTATACAATTTTTGTGTATTAAACACGAAAAATACACAAATGTAATTTAAAAAATGACTTATTTGTTTGAATATTTAAGATATTTAATATGTATAAATATCGTTCATATTAACCATAACCTGAAATTCATGCAACTTTTGTTTGAACTTATGAAAATTGAATTTTGCACAAAATTTGTACTAATTTATGAAGCCTAGTAAGTTTGTGATGCATATATTAATTATGTTTTGGTTTTGAAAATAGAAATTATTTGATCATAGAACCAAATAAATTATAATTTTTATTCAACCTTAAATATATGGATTCTATATTTTTTCTCATGTATTTTATATTTTCAAAGAAAACTATCCCCCTTTGTGTAATTGTAATAATCATATTACATGTGTAATATTATACATAAATGCAAATCATTTACACAAACATGCCAAAGTTTTTACAATTGCATTTATATTTCATGTCGTGTATATTTTGGATTCATAGTTACATTTGCACAACATATACAACATGTGTGTGTATATTTTTAAAAATACACTTACATGACCCTTTATACAAAAAATCAATGTGTAAATGTAAATCATATTGCAATACCCTTAAGAAGGTATGTACATTGCACTTAGATTGATTGTCTAAAGAGATTATGGTGTGAAAAAAATGAGGGTGTTACATTTCACATTTTTCATTGGTGGTTAGGGTTTTCTAACACAAGGTAGGACCACAACAAAAACAAGATCACAAGGGGGAGTTCAATTTGAAACAAGTGATTGATGGAAGTTGCAACAATGCTAGGAGTTGCAAGATTGATCATAGTGCCACCATTTAAACTTGCAAAATTTGTAAATGAATAGGAACAACATGGGGGAGCTTGCTTTAAACCTTAAACCATGCTTTAGAAGATTAATATGAAGGGAGTTGCAAAACAACCACTAAAAGGGAAGTTCAACATAACAAAGAGAGTAACGAATGATAAGCTCACTTGAAATAAATTGTTGGAGCTTTCAACAATGCAAATTGTTGTAATATGACAACAATATAACCATTTGCACTTATAAACAACCTCTAAACAAGGTGGAACAACATAGGGGACATCACAAACTATAATAGAAGAAGCTTTGCAAAATATCAGTTTTGCATACCTAACCTTTTTGTTCTTTCCTACCTATCTTTCTCTTCTTTTCTCATGCTTACAATTGAAACCCCTTTCACCTTCCTTTTTTGCCCTTTTTTCTTTATTCAGCCAACTACACTTACACTTCCATAGTTGCCATCTTGAACCTTGGAGAGCAAGGGGAGAAAGAAGAAATGCAATATTGCATATGTTATTGTGTGTTGAGTTCATTTATTTATTTACACTGTTTTATGCAGTTTTACATGGTGTGTAAAATTGTATAAGTGTGCGTGCGTTTTTGTATATTTTACACTTCACCTAATGTGTATATCAAAATCCATATAGAAATGGCACCAAATAACTAGAGTTTTTCAAGGTGGTTCTTTCTTTATATATAACCATGGTTCTCAAAAATCAAAGACATGGTTTTGACATATAATTGTGGTTCTAAAAAAACTGAGAACCGATTCTAATATATAACTGTAGGTCTCAAAAATAAAGAACTGGTCAGGTAACCTTCTATAAAAATTGCTGGAAGGCATTGGTTCTTTCAAGGGTTTTTAAAAAGCCAGAACAAGAAGGTCTTTCAATTCTGGAAAATGTCAGAAAGTCCAAAACTGAAAGTTATTTGATTCCAACGTTTTTCAAAAAATCAGAACTGGAGGTTGTTTGATTTCCAACTTTTCCAAAAAATTGAAAACATAGGTTATTGAAAAAAATCAAATAACCACCCCATACAGGTTCTATCAAACCATTGTTGGACGGTTACTACAAACATGGACAGAACCCCAGCTGTTGTCGAGCAGACTGTTCTTAGGATTCATAACCATGGTTCTCAAACAATCAAAGACTTGAATCTGATATACAACCATAATTCTCAACTTTTTTTGAAAAAATAAGTAGATCATAAAACCGCCAGTGCTTTGCTGGGTCTTTCCTGAAAACTGTCGGTTCTTAAAGGTTTTTGAAATATTTGGGAACATTGGTTCATTGATGTTGATTTTTTTCAAAGAAACAGAACTGGCATATCTCTAATTCTGAAATAATTAAAAAAACGGAACATGTGTTCTTTATACATTCAAATAACTGCATAGCACTGGTTCAAATTCAAACGTCCAATGGATGGTTTAGCAACCAGCTCACATACCATACAACAGTAAAGCAAGCAGTAAACTAGCCCAGAGGAATAAATAATCCTTGCACAAATTCAAAATCCCATTACTATATGAGTTCCTTGGTGGACATAATAAATCACATGGTGTAAAGGCTTGAGTGACCCAGCCCCCATGACCACACTAGTTCCCTTTTGGACAGAGAGGGCTTCATCCACCCACATTGTGTTGGCAAACCACACCTGCATTTAAGGTGCATTTCATTTCAGGTGGTTTTTAAATAATTGTCACCTTTTTTTGGGCCCATTTTTTTTTCAAACCCCTTTACAAACCTACCAACCTCCCCTTCCGGCGCCCCCCCTTCCCTCCCTTGCAATCCCTCTTCCATCTTCTATGGTCCCACCACTGCAGTATCATTGTGGCAGCTCCAGCAACTCAAGAGGACCTGCCATCATGTCAGCTCCAGCAGCTCAAGACGGTCTGCCATCACGTCAACTCCAATATCGCCACTTGCCATCGCCACCTGCTAGTAGCTCCATCGCCAACTTTAGCCCAAACAGGTAAGGTTTTGGCCCACCCTTGCTTAGGTAGTTTAGGTTTTAGTTCTTTGTTTTAGGGAGTTCCAGAAGACAACAACGAGCTTTGGTTTGTCTTTTTCTTTTTCTTCAACTCAAGCTCGTTGTTATCTTCCTATGTTTTATGTTCTTGTGCGCCAAAAGAAAGCTCGTCATCATCATCATCTTCTTCTTCATGTTGCTTAGTTACAAAAGACTTGTCATCATTTTCGTTGTTCTTCATGTTCCTGTGCTTCAAAAGATGATGACGAGGTTTTGCTCATCGTCTTTTTCTTTTTCTTGTCACTCAATTGTAAAAAACGACGATGAGCCAAGCTTGTTGTCCTTTTCTTATTCTTCGTGTCCTTGTGCTCCAAAAGACGACAAAGAGAAAATGTTCATCAGCTTTTCTTCTTCTTGTTGCTTAGCTCTAAAAGATGACGACAAACCAAGCTCGTCATCTTCTTCCTGTTCTTTGTGTTCCTGCGTTCCAGAAGACAACAATGAGCAAATGCTTGTCGTCATCTTCTTCTTCCTATTGCATTATTAGACTTGATGAAGGTTGTGATTTTTGCTTATTTTAATGTGACAATCTTCATTAATTTGAGTTCTTTGTGTATTTTGTCAACTAGATTTTTTAGTTAAATTTTTTTGCTTTCTTGGCAAGCTTGGATATCTTTTGTTTGTTTGCAATAAAAAAGTTAGTCTCATCTTTTCTTTTTCAATTTAGATTCATTGTTGTTAGTTTTTACAACTTGAACATAAAGCAACACTAACATTACGAAAGGGAACTACAATTTACAAAATTCCAATATTTTCTCTAGATTTCCCCATTATAATCACATTTACTAAGAGCATCTCTAGCTGTGCTCAGCATGTGACCCTGCATAAATATTTTTCACATCCAAGTTTAGTTATGTATTCTTTTATAACCTCACCTATAAAACTGAAATTAGGGCAACAAATAGGTGGGAGACTACTAATAGCAAACCACCTGGATGAATCATTATGATGGGCCAATCAGAAACATTGAGTAGCAATTAGATCATATTTATTACACTCTTTTTGGCAGGTGCACAATGTTGCTATGTCTTTTACCAACCACGGCAACAGGCGCAGTTATGTGGAGCCAGAACCATTTTCTTGAGCCAAATCAGCATACATTGGATTTTCTTCATCCACTTTTACTGTGCAGATCACATATGGAGCACTGTTGGAGATGCTCTAAGAAAGCTTTGCAAATGTTTTGTACTACTACCAAGTGTGATATTGACTCAAATAAAATGTTGTTTCTTACCAAAACGAATGAGTATCAACAAATGTGTGACATAACCAAGAATGTGACTAAAATAGGTGTGATTATAAGGAGGGTTTACTGTACATATGTTTAGATTCATGAAAATGTTTGCCTTGTGCTTTACTATGGGTATAGTCCGCTTGGGGAAGAGGGCTGGACTTGACTATTGCCTGAGCTCAGCCCCTTTCTTTTGGCATGTGCCTTTATGTACCTTACACTTAATTGGTTTTTGTGTCCTCTCTAGGCACTATTATTACATTTTCCCTTTGAGGTACATGCAGCTATTTGTTGGTTTCACTTTTGTTTTTGGCTTCACTGTCACTTTGAGCATGAGCCTGAAATTTGAATCATCAGTTAAAAAAACTACAATTTGGATGAAGCCTTAGCTGAGCCCTATACCACCTAATGAACAGCAGCTCCCTCTACATTGCTTGTCATGTTGCTGGGTGGAATGGGCCCTACCCGGGTTGTTCCACAGAACAGAAAGCACTTGGAGAAATTTCCTGGTGTAATTGGAGGGCACCTTATATCCATGAATATCTTTTCTGACCCGCCCTACCCATTACTCGAGGTCATTCCATAACGGTAAAGTCCAGCTCAATTTTCAGTAGTATATTTTCAGGTCCCTTACCTGCCCCAAATTTCTCACTGGACCTTCCGGATTTCGAAAGGTACAGTACATCTCCGAAATATCGGAAGGTACAGTTTTGGATTTCATCTTTTCGTTTTTTTACCCATCATTTTTTAAAAACTCCTCTTCAATAAAGATGGCCCCATGCACTCTTTCAGTGTTGTCCTTGTGCCTCGGGAGGTGTCTCATTGAGGTGTGTCAATCGGTCGTAGCTTTGATTACAATAAGGAAGTAAAGGAGAAAAAACTGGAAAGATGGCAGAAAGGGCCAGAAAGAAATGGAAAGAAAAATTGAGCTAGATTTTATGTGAGAGAAGGTTTTGTAATTGGAACCTTTTGGACTTTTGGCCCCTCCCCTCAGCCTAATGGCCTCAGGACGGGACCTCAAATTTGAAAGGTACCGATTACGAAACCTTCTCCGATACCTAAGGTCTGTAGTGACAGATTCAATGATATAAAAAAAGTTATATTCAAAAAACATTTTTGGCCACTATTATGAGTATATGATCACCAATGCAAGATTATGTCACTCATGTGGTTAAGAAAATGACACAATCTGCCACCCTAGACCTTAATGTTTGACATTAGCTTACACTAATGCTCACTTTAGATAGGGGTCCAGGGTCCAAATTCGTAAGAACCAATTTGGACTCATTTGAAGCAAATTGAATCCTTAAGTTGGACTCTGCCTTGGACCCAAGCTTGCATCTTGGTTCTTCAATCATGAACTCTCTTTTTTAGCTCTATTTTTTTATCAAATCAATTGATTTTCCCTCCAAAATGGTAGCATGTAGATTTAGACTCAATTTGCCACTTTTTGGTCTTCCGACCCTCATCTAAAGGCCATTGGTCAACTTATGGCTCTCATCCAATAGTAATGATCTATTTCATTGGACCTTGGATCCTTATCTAAAGTAGCCCTAATTGTTGAGAACTGATGAAGTGAAGTGAAATGTACAATGGACCGGGCTCAGTAGTGCATGTTCCAGCTAGGAACGTGGCAAGTCTGGTAGTCTAGATGCTCTTCCATCACCTGGTCACAGTTTCTACTTTAGCCAATTCATTCCACATTGTAACTGGTGTTCTTGACAGTTGATTCACATAACTACTGGGAGGTGCTCTGATCGTGCCCTGATTCAGCTTTCATTCTTGCCTTCCACAACATGGGCGACCTAGAGAGCATATCCACCCACACGCAATAGGTGTGTGGTGAGCCTCTAGGTGCTAGTGTCTAACACATCCAATATAGTGTGCAAGTTATTTCCCCAACCCAACCCCTAAACATGAAATAAAAAGAGCAAAATACATGAGATCCATGCCATGATATTTCCATTAAGTTTGTTTAGTTTCAAACATAAATTTATTTTAAATCGATTTAGTTACTTTGTAAGAAAAAATTTCAAGTGGCACAAAATTATATGAAAAATGGAATTAAACTAAAATTGCATAAGAATGAAAGCATAGGATATTTGTTACCATGGACTCAATCTTTGGAATAAGTGGAATATCAAATCATTTGTCTCTCCTTACCTAGCTTCAAGTCCAAAGCAGTAACTCTTTAACCTAGTCCTGAGTTCTAGTAAATATTTGCATATCTGTATAGCTGGAAAATCAGCTATTTAAGACCTCTTACAAACCTTTGCAGCAAGTTTACTTAATTTAAAAGCTAAGCTACATAGAGTGCCCACTAGAAGGGAAAGGGCCTTTTTGCTACCATCAATTGCTCTGCTGCATGTTGTGGTTGCTTTTATTTCAACTGCATAATGTTTTTCACATTCCCCATCTATAGAACTGCAAACATTTGTGTGTCTTTTATTTAGGAACTCAAGAGTAAATCATATATCTCAATCAGTTGTCACTGTGCACTAGTTGGAAACTTCAATTAGCCAGTGTTCATGATTTAGCTCAATGAAGTTGATGCTAGAGAAACCAGCAGCTGCGATGAGTGTCCTCCATTGTTGTTCTGTTCTTTCCATGCCACTCTCAAATTGGGTCAACATCATCAGGTCCATCATTTGAGCCCATCGACCATTTGGGTGCATTACCAATTCATAAATCAGCACCTTCCCATTCTCGGGAAGTGCCTTCTTGCAGTTTTTCAACACCTTGATGCAGTCGTCGTCACCCCAATTGTGCAAGATAAACTGCAGCATCATGTAACTCAATCCCAATAAGTATAGTATATTGTAATCAATGATCACCCAAACTAGGCCTAATGAGATTTCAATGCTCATATATTGAAGAGAAAAAGTCTCCAGGATCTAGCACTTCTAAACTTGAAGGTTTAAATCTTGTGTCAGTTCCAGTTGATCCAAAATTGAACACAAGACATGAATGAATCAGCACTTGTGGTTAAGTTATTATCTTTTTGTTGGAGTCACTAATCAGACTTTTCCATAGCTGATCAGCAATAGAAATCATGTTTCTTCTAGCTAGAAACGGTTAGACTTTAGTGAACACTAGGGTTTGATTGTTAATCTAGTGAGTGAATGTACCTTGATGAAGATGGCATCACCACTTGGTATGCTTTCGAAGATGTTTCCACCCACATGTTCAACTCCTGATCATCAACACGACAAAAGCCCCTCATGTCCCCTTAGCAGCCTTTTTCTTTTGGTTGGTTATATGTAGCCAAAAAGCTGTCTTATTAATTAAATACATGTGCTGAATCTTCTTGTGGATCATCGCGGCGTTGGCTACATCGCAAAATTGACCAAAGAAAAACACTGCGTATGAGTTAAAAACTGCCTCGATCAGCTGTAAGAACGATGTGGGGTTTAGGTTTAGGGTTTTGGGGGGGGAGGCGTGGTGGGCGTGCATAGTACATACCAGGGATATTGGGAGCATCAGCAACAGCGTGAGGTTGATCGAAGTTGATGCCGTGCATTTGGGGATAAGAGGAAACCAAAATCCCCAGAGCTTTGCCCACACCGCCACCCACATCCACAAGCGTCTTGATGTGTTTGAACCCTTCGTATTTGTGCAAACCATATGATAGCATAGCCGCAGAAGTAGCCATTGCAGCATTTACAGTCCGATTGAACTCCGGATTGTCCCTCGAATATTCCCAAACATTCTACAAACAATTAGCAAGGTTCAACATCACATTAAATGCAGATCATGAGGAGCTGCACATGATGCTAGCTAGAAGCTGCAGCGATGGAGATGATCATGTAGCTGCAGTACTGATGGAGATGATCATGCTAGTAGCTGCAGCGATGGAGATGATCAAGTAGCTGCAATTGATGATGGAGATCATCAAGCTAGCTAGCTAGTGGCTGTAGCAATGGAGATGATCAAGTAGGTATAGTGATGGAGATCATCAAGTAGCTTCAGTGAATCTGGAGATCATCAAGCTAGTAGGTGCCGCGATGGGGATTATCAAGTAGCTGCAGTGACATGGAGAGCACGTAGCTGCTCATCATGTGTTTAGTTGAGAAACAAGTGCGGGAGTTTCTAGCATTTGCACCAGCTGATCAATCTGAAGATCATCGATGATGAGATAATCTTTAGATAAAAAACTAGAAATGGCAGAAGATATTCAGTTGCAGTTCATGCACAATTTTGTACCTTTCCATGTGCTGTGCGCCAGGGGTGTTCACCAAAAACGGAGCAGTGAAGCTGTGCCCAGGAAGCTTGCGATGCTCCACTAGTCTGGAGCAGCAACATAGGTGCTTGACTCGAAGGGTTGTTCTTTGTCACTAGCAGATTGGAAACTGCCGTTAGTCCATACTGCAGATGGTCGGAATCATGATCTGCAGCTGCTGCACCGATCACCAGCTCCGACTGTGGATCATCATCCTGCACTTTCTTGCTGCAGCTGAGAATCCCAGAAGCGACCATATAATTCAAGAGGCGTTGCAGGTTAGACTTATTCACAGGAGTCGACCCTGCTGCTGATCCG
>Ga0116227_10001962_pt1 | contig 46967 bp, 29 predicted proteins | sample S1TSphgellanicum_FD_89693 | JGI IMG/M metagenome (GOLD analysis project Ga0116227, IMG submission 89693) | Host-associated microbial communities from peat moss isolated from Minnesota, USA - S1T2_Fb - Sphagnum magellanicum MG | ecosystem: Host-associated > Plants > Peat moss > Unclassified... | reverse complement strand
GGCTCCTTCATATTCCATCATGGTGAGTTACGATTATCTCACAATGTCTTTGTATCTTCAAATTGGACACAACGCATTAGATCCTTAGTGAATTTCATTACTTACCTTGAATCGCCTTACTTGTTAGAACTATAACTACATAGTAGTTCCACTTCTAACCGGTTTTTTTGTGAGTGCATATCTTAATGGTGAAGGTGTGCAAGAATTTTTCACAATCCTACTTCAAGCAACTTTCTTGGTCAGTCTAATTCTACATCTCCTTTGTTTTTTTTGTTGTTGTTCAAATATGCAACAATCAACATTGTAAAAAAAAAGGTGTTTTGTAACTAGCCTTGCAACTCAATTTTTGAATCGTAAAGGACATTTGCAACTCATTATATTTATACGCTATGAGTGTTAATGAACAATTTGCATGAGTTGCAAAATTGCAATTCACTATATATACGATGCAACTCATTGCAATTCAATTACAACTTAGTCAAAACAACTCATTTTCAACTACTATGCAACTCCATTATAACTACACACATGATGTAATGTTGATGTCATTACTTGTCATCCATCTATTAAAATCTAACACGTGGCATTATGAAGATTTTTAAACATAATGTTTTTTTTCAAAATATTGATCTCCATCGTCTAGTATGATTATTAATGATGGTTCAAGATTGTGACACATTGCATAATCAAAAATTGCCACATGGCATATTAATTGTATTTTGGAATATATATATAGTAGCTAGGTAGGTTGTACATAACCATAGGTAGGTAGGTAAATAGGTAAGAAAGCACAAAAGTAAGTGCACTAAAGAATAGCCATGAAACTTTATTTATTATTTTATGTTTTACCTTTAAGTTAAACTATTTTAAGCTCATCCAAAAATGACACATGTATTTTAATGTGAAAACATAAGAGAACAAGCTTTCTTTATATAATTTGTAACATGGAATTTGAAGACAAAACATATGGGTTAAATCTTTTAATTGTTCATTAGTTGCAAATTGAATTGCAACTATAACACTCAAGTGCTCAAGGTAGGCCAAATCCAAGGGGAGGGATCCATTGTTTTTTATGTCTAAACAAAATTTGAACCCCTCCTATTGGCGCATTTGGTGCACTAAAAATTGTCAAAAATGGAATAAAATTGAAAAAGTTATGGCCCCTCAAAGTAGATGGGGTCAAATTCAAAAAAAAACCACCAAATGCTACAAAGACCGATTCCCAAACACCAACAAAATTCCTTATATGTTGCTCTATTGCTATTAAAGTTCCAAAATGATTTGTAAAACTTTAGGTGGTGTTCCTATGACACTTTAAATCATTTAAAATTAATAAAAAACAAGACAGTTATGAAGTTTGAAAGTACGAGGGGTCCAAAGAGAAAAAAAGGAAAAAAAAAACATGTTTTATAAGTTGGAAAGCTTATTTCTCTTCTTATTACTTTTTGATGACTCATTTTCCTTTGCACAAAGATGATTTCTAAAACTTGAGGTTATGTTCCCATAAAAATTTTAATCATTTAAAATGAAACACATATGATGAAAATACAAATAATTAATGAATATGTATTCTTATTAAGTTATAAGTAATTGTATTATAGTCATAACATAGTTGAACAATAGTACTTTAGTAGTGTTGCAATAGTGACCATACTAATTGTATCAATGGGAATCATAATAAAAATCTAGGTTGTAAATGTTTCCTGTAATGGGTGGTGGAAATGTGGACACATGGCACGATCGCATGAATGTACATTGTTCACTAGTTGCAACATAGTTGTTACTTTAGTGACACATTTATAATAGTTTTAAAGTAGTTGCCACATGCAACTAGAATGTAACTTTTGAAAAAATCAAACATGGTTGGCTACACATGTATGTACAATGCATATAAATCTCTATATATAAAAGAATCAGTGTGTGTCCGTCTGTCCGTCCGATATCCTATTGGCTGGAAAACTCAGGGTATTGGGTATCACTCAGTGTCAGGAAAAATCACTCAGTGTGATGGGTATCACTCAATGTCAGGAAAAATCACTCAGTGTGATGGGTATCACTCAGTGTCTGGATTGTTTGTGAGGAAAACAGGGTCCCTCATTGTAATGGGTAAACTCTTGGGTGGGTTGTGAGAACTTTCGGTGAGAGGAAAAGTCACTCAGGGTATCGGTATCACTCAGTGTAATGGTATCACTTAGTGTTAGGGTGTCACTAAATGTAATGGGTATCCTCTTGGGTGTGTCCGTAATGGGTATCACTTAGTGTAATGGGTATCCCTCAGTGTCAGGGTATCATTCAGTGTAATGGGTATCCACTTGGGTGTGTCCGGGTTTAGGATTTTCTTTTCTCCGGGAGATTTTCCTTTTTTCTTTCGTTTGTTTTCTTTATACCTCCTGATAAAACTTTTCCCCTGATCATTTTGCTTGCAAAATGGGTTTACCAACTAGTTATTGTATAAAAGATCCATTCTCAACTCACTTGCAACTTTAATATAATTAACTAATTTTTTGACGTGGTAATTTATTTATTAATACATCGTATTTCTAAAAGAATAGTTGCACAATAGTTGTAATACCCAAGGGATAGTTGCATAACAATTATATATGAGTTGTTTTTTGAGTTTTAGTTGAAGGGTAATGTGGTTTTGATAGACACAATTTCTCATAATGCAAGTTTTAGGTTTAGGGTTTCAATTTTCATGTCATTTGATAGAACCTTGTTCCTTCACTGCACCAAGTCATTGCATTGGTTTCCACAATGAGGATTAATGTGTGTATTAACTATGTCCATCTGTAGTACATATGCACATTCAGAATTCACTATGAACCCAAAATTTGTCCATGGCAACACTAGAAGTTCCTGAAGTCCATTTGAAGATTCCTTCCTCCATTTAGATTGTGGAATGTGTTTACTAAACACCACAAAGCCCCAGCTTGATAAGTTTTTGTAATCACAAAAGCTCCTCCTAGATACAAATAAGCTTCAATGTATCTCAACATCAAATTCCCATATGCCATTGAAAGTCATTGTATGGGTTTTAATGTATATGCATATTTCCTTCTTTAGTTTCACAAATTATTGGTAGTCACAAACACTTTGTGTAGTCCATGTAAATTCCATCTCCAATCTTGCACAAGTTGCTCGTAGTCACTTTAAACTTATTATATAATCCAAGTAGAACCCCTTTTGAGTCCTACTTGTTGTTAATAGTCATTAAACCCTAAATTACAGTCCTATTATTAACCCATGAATCCATGGAACTGATAGAAACTTGCTTCTAGTCCATGGTATTTCATCTCTAGTCCTAGATGCTCTAGAAAATCATTAAAATTATTTTACAGTCCATGGGACTCCCCATTGAATCTCATATGCTTTTAAATTAAAAGTCACCAAGATTGCAACCTTGGATCCAGCTTCACCCCCATATGAGATCTTGAAAGTCATTAAAGCCCTAATATACTCCATGAGGTTCCATATTGATGCTCGTAAACCAACTTGAAAGTCACCAAAACCCCTACCAATACACCCCTAAGATCCTTATCTCCTAAAAGCAGTCCATGTGTAATGTCACCTTGAATCCCCTTAGTTAGTCACTAGTATTTTCTCCATTGGTGATCAACCTAAATATTGGTAAATTTTTTGAACTTATTGGCTTTTTTTGTTGCATCATATAAACTACAAATGCCCCAAATTAGACCTCTGTGTCATTATCAATTTTGTTGGGTCAACACTATATGTAAGCCTACATGGTCCACCACCATTACCCCTTCAATTGGATCTATTAAGTTAGATCCGGTGCCACAAAATGGTGGTGGCCAACCCACTATCATTGTCAAATCTCCAAAGTGCCATGATCTTGATGCCTTGAGGGATACCCATAAGCCACCCAAGGGCCCAAAGTCACAACTACACCTGTCCCTTGATTAAAAGTGTAAGAAAATCATTCTTGTAAAAAAAATTGAATTTGGGTGTTGTTGCCTGATATAAGAAAGCGCTTGAAGATAGTTTAAGGAGGAGGAGGAGGAGGAGGAAGAGCCAAAAGAACCCACATGGACATCTAAAGAAGATCCAAATTGTCCCAACCAAATGACCAAATTGTGGAAAGCCCCTTGAAAAAACTACCCAAGAAACAAGGAAAGTTGCCAATTGCTCAAAGGGTTTCTATTTCTACAAAGACATGGGTTGTAGAGGCAAATGTTCAATTGCCAAGCTCAATCTTGGCAAGTCAAGGTGATGCCATTCAAAGCTACACACAAATTTGTTTCATTCCATTCTCAATTCTATCAAAAGTTTTTATTGTAGTTCATTTACTCAATGTAATTCTCTTGAGTTTTTGGACAAGTGGAGACAAAACAACTTGGCATCAAGTTTTGAACAACACTTCTCACTTGACTATGTGAAAGGCATTATATAAAGGAGTTTAATTGGGGCTAAGTTTAGTTATAACATGCTTGGAACTATTCACTTTTGCTTGAGAATTTGGTAAAACTTGTTGGTGGCTTTGCACCATTAGTATGGATGCTCCTTGGAATTGGATTAAGAAACATTATTGGTTAGTAGCACAACATACATTGTTTTTGGAATGCCCATTAAGGCAATTGATATAAAATCTCTCCTGCACCTACATGTTATGCAATGGGATGAAACCTTTATATGCCAAGCTTTGTGATGATCACATCATTAAGTTTACTATTGTTTTATGTAGTCAAATATGTGGAGTCTATGCAAGAAGGAGCAGGTGGGTTATGCCATGTTGCATTTGACACATCTTGATGATGGGGTCAATAATACAATGGTTCTAGGTGGCTTGTGTTTTTATCCAAATTTATTATTAGTTTGTGGTTTATTCATTTTTGCATAGATTAATATATTTAATTCCTATAAGATCATTTGCATTAAGTTTTGGGTTTAGGGTTATAGGTTCAGAATGATTTATTATGTCCCCAAATATGGTGGAAAGTTTTAGATATGTGGGTTGACCAATTCGTAGTTGGTGGGGATGACAACAACTTGAGCGCAAGGTGTATATTATACTTTATGAACTTGATATGAAGGAGGTGAAAACACATTACAGTGGCCAAAAAATGTAGTCACAAATATTTTTTTCAAAACTATGCAACTTTCAACTTCCACCAAGCCAATATTAAAAGAGGTTTTCATAAATTATATTCAAAATAAGGTAGTTCAATAACCAAATTTATATGTTTTCGTGATATATTGCAAAATGAAAAATTTATACTCTAAAAATGATTCAAATAATTGCAAAACCTGATGAAATACTTAATAATATATTGAATATGAATTGATTGTACCATTTTAGTTACAATTGAAAATTTTCATTCATGTGATTTCACAAAAAACATTTGGACAAGTTTTTCATTCAAACAAACATAAATGTGTTGAAAAATTACTTTCATTTGAAAGATGACAAAAATTATGTTATAAAATCCAAATTTTATATGTTTATCAAAATGTTAGATGAAATCAGAAAAAATTTACCCCAAAAATATACCTAAATATACTTTAAAAAGGATACGTTTTCTTGCCTAAAGCCCCCCGCTCCCCCAAGTGTGCTTTAACCTAAAGGTTTTTAAATTTAAACAAACTTTGATAGGTATTTTTCCACTTCTTTGCCTTGTTTATCTAGTTACCACATGTACTAACTTGTTTCTACATCTTCCCTTAAGGTGATTGCCTTGATGTTACTATTGATTGCTTATGGGCTTGTAGATATCTTATGAAACAAATTAGTACAAGAAAGGTTTCATATCCAAATGGAACATAATCACACTGAGACCAAACATCTTAAGCTTTCAAAAGTGCAAGGTTAGGTGGCCAATCAAAATTGCAATTGTTGTAAACCTTTAAAGCTGGCTCCTAGAGGAGGAAAATACATAGACAATATGTGAAATTTTTGGTGTCACACCAACCTCTAATATTGTCAACGTCGCTTTTACATGGAACCCCATGCAAACAGTAATCAAAGTACTACCATGTCAACTAACCTTTGGAATTGCCTAGCTGCATTTTGTAATGCCAAATCATCATGTCATCATTATAGACATTTTTGTAATATCATAGATATGATTAGAGTCTTTCAAATGACATTAGGTTAAATGAATCTAATGTGGAACTTTATAGAATGTGCCCAAGTGGGCTTGGGTTGATTACAAACTTCAAGAAACATCATTTTTTAAGGAGGTGAGGGAACTCTCAACAAAAGGTTTAGATCCGAAACATGATTTGGCTAACAAACATGTCACTACAACAGACATTGCTGCCATCTTTGGCAATGTCAAAAAATTTTAAACTACCAAATCCACTCCTTTTTCCAAATGCAAGGATGGAGATTGAGACTCTGTATTGAAAGATTTATGGGATTGGGCATATAACCAACAATGAGTTGATGGTCTGGTTTGTCATAGGTTGGATAGTAAAGTAGAATGGGCATCTTATTAATTGGGCTACTATTGTTGTTGTAATTGTGAAAGAAAAAGCTTGGCATCTAAGTACTATTAACAAGTCCAAATCTGAAAAATCAAATTTTAGTGAAAGGTCTAATCACTCACATGAACTCTTAGTTGTGGGAAATGGAGGTGGGAAGTTGGAAAGGTGTGAAACCATGGAGAATGCAACACATCTATAGGCAAGCCATTGTCTAATAAAAGGATTAACATGGTGGAAACAGTTGTAGATCTCAAGCATGAAGTTTACAAGCTAATTAAACTTTGTGTAAAGTAGCTTGAGGAAGAAAGGAAAGGGTTGCAAGACTAAATCTGATTGGTTTGAAATTCAACATGGATGATTGAAAATTGTAGCTTGTGGAGGTTGACGAGAATATCCATGCAACAAAAGTTGCCCTATAAATTTTCATGAAACAATAATCACCATCCCAGTTGGTGGTATGTGTCATGCAATATTTTTTCTATAAAGTATGATCCATTCAAGTTCTTGTATCTTTAACTACCTTGGGTTACAAAAAAATTGAAATTGTTTAAGTGTTGATCTGTTCATCCGAAGGCTTTTTTGTCTAAAATGTTAACTGATTTTTTAGGGAACAAAGTAGATGGATGCTACAAGCTTGGAACAAACATCCATTGCCAATTTGGAGGAGACGCCCATTGTCAGAACAAAGTTGCCATCTATTGATGGTGTGAAAATATCAATGGATAAACTTGATGACACTAACTTCCAAAAAACAAAGTTAGAGATAGAAAAGGAGTTGGAAGATGGTAAGATATTAGGTCGAGATAAAAAAAAGGCCCTCTAAGGTAAAGCATTACATAAGGAGGGAAAAGTAGATTATGAAATGATGGAATTAGAGCTACAAAGGGTTTTGTTGGATGTTGAAGCATTGGCCAAAGAAGAGGACATCATCCAGTCTTAGTTGTGTGAAATGAAAACATGACAAGGTGGTATGTGCTCCCAACCATTACCCATTGTACATCTAGAAAAACCCACAAATGATGGTGGCAAAAATGTTGTTGTCATTAAACCTTGTGGTTATTGCAACCAATGCTACCACTATTATGACAAATTACCATCACATCCTACAAACACACCTTCTATTTGTTTTGCTTTGGGGTTATGTTACATAATTCTAATAAGTGTGTTGCTTATAAGTAAAATCTACATCCATATTGGTGGTCTAGTTGGGGGGGGGTCATGAAGAAGATGAGGAGATGAAAGAATTAGCCCAGGATATGCAGGGTGAAAACATGGTAAAGTATAATAATTCATATATTGGTAATTTCATAAATTTTCAACCTATGAATTGTTGACACATGTCACTACCTCAGCTAAATTAAAAACCTAATTTAGGTAGCTAGATAGGTCACCTAGTATAAATACCTCGGTGGGCCTAGGTAGGCACCTAGGTTAAGTAGCGTAACTATGTAGGGTACATACGGTCAACATACCATCACATTCTGTATATTCAGAATATATTTGGCTTCAATGTTGTATCAAGAGTTGCAAATGCATTCTTGACAACAAAACCTTTGATGTGAATTTCATGCATAAGGGTGGGTGGTATGTCAACAACCAAATTCCCTATGAATCTATGTTGGTTAATGCTTTGAATTAGACCTATATACACTTGTAGGAATTGAGAAAGTCAATGAAATGTTTTGGGTATTCATTCATAGCTATATGCATTGTTGATTATTAAACATACATTATAGACTTTTTTCAGATGTTATCACCATAATATTGCCATGTACATCTCTTACTCCTAGTTAGTCATTCATATATTGCTACAATAGTTTGCTACTATTGTGTCTTGTTGATTAATCATTATCTAATTCATTGAGATTGATGTATTGAGATGGATGTGCAAAATGAGAAAACCATGTTTGGGGAAGACATTTGGATGTGAACTTATTATCTATAGAAGGCACTATTCATTAGGTGAACATGAAATAGTTGCTAACATGTATGTGGATTTGGCCAAGGGAAAAAGCAAATGTAAAGAGAGTTTGCAACAATAGCCCTTCACAAAGGGGTGAAGGGGGAGCTAGCCTGCTTATCCCAATAGAAGGATAGCGCCTCCACAAACAAGGGGGCCTTACATTAGGTTATAGTGGGCAATCATGGAAATCAACTTATAGACAACAAGAATGCCCACCACAGTTTGGGCATTGTGGGCAACTAGGACATGGAGGTTGTCAAGGACACTGGCAAAATTGTTCCCAAGTTACGTGCTTGAACAATCAACCCCAAAATTGGCATGGGCTTGGATTTTGCTACAATATTTCTATGTAACCACCAGAGACCCATGGGGTTAGGGTAGGCCAAACATTTGTTCAAGTATGTGCAAGGTCCCAGTTAACAACCATTCCTACAGCTATTGAGGGTATAGAGGTCGAGGAACCTATTGCCAAGTCCAAGGGCAAAATTTGAATAGACCAAAGGTGTGCAAAAAAGACATTAAAAGGTGAAGTTGAAGAGTGGAGGAAGGCATGATTGCCACCTTACAAAGTGGAGGTGACAAAAAATGGAAAAATAGATGGGGCATGTGATGGAAATAATGAATGGGATAATGCACTTCGAAGGCTTGTACCATGCTGCCTTAATATGGCTATTTTGAAGGTAGGTGACCAAAATCTCATTGACATGAATGAGCTCCGTACATAATTAGATGATTTATTTGAATATCTCAATCATGAATTGAATGCACATAATTTTAGAGACTGCATAAGATAATTCATGAAATTTGAACGAGCTTGACTAAAAAAATGTTATAAAAGGAATGGGCCTGCAACATGCCCTATGGGTGTGGATGCAAACTAGTGGGCAAGTTTGGTGACATATTGGTCTAAATGGGAAACCAAAAAAAAGACAGATCAACTAATAGATGTAAGAGGTGCAATCATGAATGTTATTAAATATGGATGTGAGGGGAAAGTTGGAGTTTAAGCAAAATTGGTACGTCATTTTCAACCTTTTTTTTTTTAATCTTTGACTTTTTGTGTATATTATTGCTAACTTTTTATAGTGAATGGGTGATTGGGTTTTGGGATTTTATTGGGTTGTAGAGAATGGAGAATTGTTGAAGCCCATCATTATCAAAGATGGCAACTACATGGCTGGACTCTGTTAATAACCAATATCAAGTGAGTGCCCAAAATCTACAAACAAGATAGATGTGGAAATGTAAATTCATGTGGGATAACAAATAATATTATTCAATAGCTGGTGCTCAGTGTTGGGAAATTATCTACAATTGTGGTAAGGGTCATATTTGACTGTTCTTTCTACCTGAATTTGAGCAATTGAAACATAGCTGCCAAAAATGACTGGCCATGTTAAGAAGGTCCTCCAAGTAGCCATTGTTCGAGGCATTGAACAATTGCATGCAACTGTCAAATTTGTCATGGAAATTTTTTTAACAAATACAAATCCAAGGGTGAATGATATACGATCGACAGATGTGAAGGAAATTCTATTAATATGAACACTTGGGGCAAACCCTATTTCAACAATTGGGGCAAATCCTATTGCTGCAATGGGGATAGACATTACAGAAATGGATACAACTTCAAATCCTAAGCAACATAGGGGGGGTGCATGCTATTAAAGATGGTAGTACCCATGGATGGTAGGATGCAAGCAAAATTACAAAGGTATTATCAATGTCTTGTGAATTTTCAAGATCATAATCACAATAATAATAATGAGCAGTTCAAGCATTTAGTTGTACTTATGTGGTAATAAATAATTTGCAACTTTCTAATGTGAATAGTGAGGTCTATCCAAAGTTGATCTAGTATGTGTGCCAATTATTTATAACACCATTTTGGAATTTATCTATCCTTGAAATAACTCCTAGGAATCTGCCATAACAATGTAGATAAAGACCACAACTATTAAGTGTGATAGAGGTGAAACAAAAAGTGGGTTTGTATGCCTTAGGTTAGCCAATAATTTTGGGACTCATGATGATTTGATGTTATTAGGGCAAACAAGTGTTGTTTTGGTAACCAACATTAGCCAATAAATTAATGGTGGGCTTAGTGGGAATTGCTATGATGGTAGAGCAAAAAGATGAAGACTATACATGTAACCCTAGTTGGTGTCAAAACACGGGCGTGGCCTGTTGTAAACAAGGTATCATGGGCTGAAAAAGAGGATAGATTGGGCAATAATTGGTTGATAGGTTTGGTGAGGTTCAAACATCAAAATTATCACAATGGGTTCAAATAGATTGGATTGGTTTCATATTAATATGGGATAATGTTAAGTTGTACAAGATGTTGTTGTTGATGTGCAATTTCAAATGGGGAATTCGATATTTTTTATTAATCCTACCACATATTTCAATTGGCTTGGATGAAACATTGAACTAAAACAACAAAAAAACCGGTCAACAAAATGAATTAAACATGTGGGAAAGGATAATATGTGAATTATAATATGTGGAAGACTAAAATTTGAAGCATGTATCAATAAAATAATAATTTCGTAAAGTAAGTTTACTTTTTAAATATATTCAATCTCATTCGATAGTTCATTCAATAAACAAGGCATGTAAATTTTATCCATTTAATGTTGTCTTGAATTCACGACTTCACATTTCCAATTGCCCTTATCAAAAGGTGGTGTATTTTTTACTTGCATCTTTCTTAAAGTTGTGTTGTCCATTAACATTTGTATGAAAATAATAAACATTAATGTCCCTTCACCAAAACATTAAGAAAAAAATTAAAATTTGAATGAAACAATTATCTCTAGGGATTTAACAAATGTGCAAACATTAAATTTGATGAAGGTATTATCCTTATCATAGATTTAAAACTCCTTCAATGCACTATTTTTTTCGTGGGAAACAAATGGACAACATCCATTCAAAAACAAACCAAATACAACATAAGCTGACAATGCTATGTATTTTAATAGCTTAGCATCCATTTCTATCCACCATCTATGGTAGAATAAAACTTTACAATTCTTGTCATCTATTAGGAAATGAATTCCCCTTCATTCAAATATTAAAATGTGGCAATTTGCTTTCAAATGCTTTTGTAAAATTGTTTAAAGATTAACATATTTTAACATGAACAAGTGTCTAAGAGGTTTTTGATGGAGATTATCTAAATTTTGGGAAGATGTTTCTAATAACTATAATTGGCTCAAATTGCATTTTGAAATCTTGCTCCAAATTATTGATTGCATTGTTGAGTCTGGTGAAAGTTGAATTGGTTTGATTTGAAAAATCAAATACCCAAGCCAATTCGACTCTCACCAAATTCAACTTTCATCAAATGTTTCATGATCCAAGAGGAATGCATGTCAAAAGTTATCCTTGATATTTTCATGAACTTGAGTTCATGATTCGAGAGGAATGTTTGTCAAAAGTAGTCCTTGATGTTCTAATGACCATAAAGAAACTAAAGCTTAGAAGTCATAGTCTATATACCCAAATAATTGAAGGTGTGATCCCATTCAAATGTTTAGCAAAATTATGAAATACCACATGTTAACATAGCAACAATTGAAATCAAAATAAAAACACCTCTAGTAGTCTTATTCCCAAGCATAACTACAAGAGCTCAATTCAAAAACATTTAAAAGCTTTGATTGATAATCCAATGAACAATTCCTTTCAAAATGCAAGAAGTATAAATTTCGACTTAGTATGTAATGGTTTGTACATAGAGCTCAGCAAAAATAGACACTCAATCTACTAATAAAATTGAGTGTAAATTGATGTAAATTGAGTGTCTATTTACTGTAATGAATTTCTACCACTTCAATGGACTCCAAATCCATGCTGAAAAACCTATGGCTCCCATCAAGTCTTTGTAATCCTCATCCTGACATCCTTCACATGGAAGTCCCAACATCTTCTTCCCCAAACTCTCTCACTTTGTCTTTCCTCAAGAGAGAGCCAGAGAGAGAGAGAGAGAGATGTCATTCAGAGGTGTATTGAGAGAAATCTCAAAAGCAAAGCCAAAGCAGCGGTGAAGATAAGTTCGAATCTCTAAAAGCAAAGAGATGCCAATCCCTGCCATCCCCTCCCCCATTTTTGTAATTTATATTAGTTATCCAATTAACCCAACTCTCCTTTGTACATTGGAATGAATATTTTTCCCATCAAATTTTTGGGGGTAAAAAAAGCTGGGAAACGGAGCTGTAGAAGACCCAATCCCCATTCAGCAACATGTAGGAGACTATGTCAACTTTACCTTACATGCGAAAAATGTGGATTCCCCTCCTTCAACTTGCAATTTGTGTTTGACAAATGCTTTGGGGTACAAGCAGGCAGTGCAAATACTAATACAATTATTGGGGCTACCGGAAACAAGGTACCTTTATATGCTCTAGACAAGAGGAGGAAAACCTAAGGACCACCCATTATATTCAATGGACTCGCTGTAGCTTTTGCTTGAAGAATTGGAAGGCAAAATTGTCCCCATTTATATCCTTAACTGAATTACTAGGTTATTTATATGGTAGTATTTTTTTATTCATATTAATTAGTTGTGGGGACCCCCAAATTTCAATGTCGTTTTTTTTGTGACAGGCATCTTTGGTTGACCCATCACAAAAAAATAAAAATAAAGTTTTGGATAGTCCCAAAATAGATATTCGGAACATGTGGTGAACATATTGAGAACTTGGGGAACATGCTGGGAACCCATTGGGAATGTGATGGGAACACTGTGAGAACTTCATGGGAACACATTGGGAACAACAAAAATCTAACACCACCGCCCTCCCCCAAAAGAAAAAAAACTTGAGCGCCCCAGGTGCATGCTGCCTCTCATCACTGGCTGCAGGAAATTATTTCGTCTAACTGTGTTCTTTGCCGTTTTTGGGGTAGGCTAATGGCAGGGGCATGAACTTATTTATTTAGAAACTGGGGGTACTTATTTATTCTGTTTTATGTTAATTAGTTGGGGGTGGTGCCTCACAAGTCCAACTTTTTTTTCTTTTGCAATGAGCCAATTTGATTGGCCCATCACAAAAGAAAGTTGAAACTATGGAGGCCCCCCAAAATAGAAGATTCTATGTAAAGATGGAGTGCCTCCCCCTTTGGCCCACCTATATAGGTGAGAAGGGGAGAACTTTGGGCAAAACATATGGGATTAAAATGAGGTGCTATTGGGAACACCCTTGGGGAACACATTGGGAACCTGATAGGAACTTGAAGGGAACATGTTGGGAACAAAGGAAAATTGAAAAAAATCCTCCCTCCCCCCTTAAAACTTAAAAAAATAAAATCAAGGCACTTTGAGTGCATGCTGAGCCTTCCCATTGGCTGCATGAAATTTCTATTTCCAAAACTGTTTGTCACCATTTTTGGCCTGGGCTAATACCCCCATTATAAACTGGGGTCCTTATTTATTTGTTAGATTGAACTGTCAGTTCAAGTGAAGCATTTTATGGCTCAATTTGCCTTTAAGAGATTTTTTACCTGCCACCTTTTGAAATTTTTAGGCTGCCCACATAGCAAGAGTTTCAAGAGTTTCAAAGGCTTTTTCTGTGACGTTCAAGAAACCCAATTTACATCAATTGTTTTTCTCTGTTTGTTTTCAAATTTTCAAATGCGTTTTGTTGATTAAATATTTCTTTCAATTGCCAATCCCATAAACAGGGATTTTCTGAGCAGAAATAACAGCAACCATATTCCTTGAAAGTTAGGTCTAACCATCTGTTCACTAGGTATACTTACGTTTTTTCCAAGAAATGTTACTATTTTGGTTCATATTTTTGCCAATTTTTGGAAGCCTTATAGGCTCATCCATATGCCTAAAGCACTCCAAGAAATTTCTTAGTGTATTTGGAGGGCAGCTTATATCTTATGAATATCCCTGATATTACAGCTATTCTTTAAGAGTCAGAGAGGTTTCACACCTATAAGTAGGTGTAAGATCCGTCCCCTCCCACTCTTAAAGAGTAGGCATAAGAGGCCTCCCCCTCCTCCACCTGTGATCTACATATGGGTAAAACCCTCTGGATAATCTTTGCCTCATGCTTTACAATGAGTACAACGCCATGGTAGAACACCACCCATAAATTGTGAAGTCAACAACAATTTATCAAAGGTACAACACTCAAAGAAATTTCCTACTATATTTGGAGGGCACATAACTCTCCACTAGGATGTAAGTAAGCTAAGGATCTCCATATTGATTGTATATACATCTTGCAAAATACCAAACGAAAAATGGGCAAATAGCTAAAGAGGAGACCCAAGAGAGATTCACAAGCTTCCTGATCTTTCCTTTGAAGAACTCCACATCATTAGGCCATTATTAATGTAGAGAGGAGAGCTCAATGACTTCAGGTTTCCAAATGTTACCAATGTGTTCTGGAACTTCCAAATGAAAGTAGTAGCCTAAATTTTTGATGATTTGAAATGGCAGAGAGGAGCTGACAAACACAAGTTTATTTCTCTCACAGATCACCAGACTGAAAGCACAAATACACAGCAACTCGTGCACAGGTTATGCTAGAAACCTCCTGAAACCAACATGGACAACATAGGAGGTTTCTGGCAACAATATACCCATGTATTTGTGCTTCCATTTTGTGTTCTCTGATGTATACACCCCCTGCAACAATATACTCATGTAAATCTTTGCCATCACATCCACACTGTGATGGTGGTTCTCACAAATGTCGCATTGTCCAGAGTGTACAACCACTATCCAGATGAACACTCAGGTCCACCCTGGATATGCCTCCTGCATGTTTATCGCATGATGATGTCATAAACATCATGGTGCTGACTTCCAATCTTCTTATAGCCATAAAGGGTACCCTAATATCTGCTGCATGAGTCTGATAACTCTTACTGGGCTTGTGTAGTGTCTTTGGAAATATAGCGACAGACTAGAGAATTCAAGCAGCTTGAGCTGTAAGGACTCGTGCAAAATCCTTAAGACCACATTCAATATCCAACTTAAACAAAACCGACAACTCTCCATTTCATCCATCAACTATGACCACTTATGCTAGATGGAAATCTGCAACAGAGATCATGTTAAGAGGCATGCTAACACACACAAGCTTTCCCACTGAGGTTCTATTCTCTGAAATGCAGTCATGATTGCATCTGACCACTGATGGACAATCGGGAATTACAAACCTAACTAATGAAGAGCAGAACTTCCTAGAATCAGCAAGTTTGAGTTTAACAGCCCGATTAACATTTGAGGCATGGTCCCCATGATGCAAATCCAAGCAAGAACTACATTACACTACTATCAGGCTGAAAAAGTCGTACTGTCCATGCCATAGCTGTGAGGAACTGCCACAAACATGTGTCCACTGAAAAAAAGATCATTACAACTGCCACCAGCACCTTTCAAAGTGTTGAACCAATTTTCACTTCCATTTCCAGTCTGTGAAGGGTCTCAGAATATTGGGGAAAAACTGCATCCACCCCCACTTGGGCACATATTCAGGTGCATAATTGTCAATTTGAGCTGCAATAGGAAACACAACTAATGATTCAAATGAATCAATTCTCTATATGTACAAGAAAGTTCAACATAAAAATTCAACATACCAACACATATTGTGACATGCCAGTAAGTACAAATGACACATGAGCAATATCTCGCCCTATGACAGAAGGAAAAGGGGCCCAAACAGCACTCATTGATATTTGTTTAACTCAGTTCTCTGTAAATACTTTCCTAAAGCTGAGAAATCAGGATATACTTATACTTGCACAAACAACAGAGAAATCTAAGCCCTTCAATGTGAGGCTGACAAACTGATGTGGCTGACTATGGGGATCATACAGAAGTGAAACTGGCATCTATGGACAACCACCAATCACTGATGTGGCAGGTACTTTGAACAGTAATCAAACTGCCAGTACTGCAAATATACTAATCTGTCTGAGAAATTGATGGCCATTTGCCCTAAAAGTACCCTAATTACCAGTGGAGCCTTCAGGACTCAACAGCCCAGACCAACTCCCTTCAATGGATAAATTAGCAGTGTCTTGACTGCAAAACTACCTACCATCATGAATAGGTGTTTGTGTCTTTGAATTTCAGCTCATGTGATGTCTATTTTTTGGGTGTACTTATAGAGATCATCACAACCAAAAAAGAGAAAATGAAAAAATTGAGACTTGACCCAACTGATTCTTAACATGTACCTAGACTCTTAAAGAATGTTGATGACCATGGTGATCTAAGATTCCACTACTGAAAGTGTTCATGCCTGCTGTTCACAAAAATGTTCATGGACCCTTGTAACCCTGGTGTCACTATCTACAGAGGAACGGCTGACTGTGGTCAGAACTTCCAGATGTACCAGTTACAGCCAACCCAGAGAGCATAAGGTCAAACTTCACCTGATCGTGAGACGTGAAAATACCTGGAGTGATTCTGTGGGATGAAAGAACTGCTCAACCCCATTGTCCTAGGAAACACAGAAAAGCCAGTCTCAATTACAGAACTGTCAATCTTGTCCTCAAGCAACACCAATTTGTTGTACATGGATGTGAGATGTTAGAACTCAATGCTTGAAACCAAATGCAGGTACAATGTTATTCTTACCAAAAGCCATATATCTCAATTGATCACTTCTCTGGCACTGTCATAGTTCTTTGAATATGGCACTTAGTAATTAAATTGAGCTCATGGGGTGATTGGGTCATGTCTTGAACTGTGAATGTGCACACCAAGGTCTTGCGGATGGCAGCTGAATAGTTGCCACAAATGTCATAACTCAATTAAGCCTCCCCACTCCCATGGGGAACATGTATCAGACCCCTATCCTCAGGCCATGAGCTCTCAAACACCCCATACACCACAGAAAAGGGCAAGAGAAGAATGAGTGTGAGAAAACGGTAAAGTCAAATCATGGGTGTTCTTAGGAACCACTACAATTGGAAAGGGAGGTTGCTCATTCAGGAAAAGAAGTAGCTGTTGGCCAGAGTCAGGGCTCAGGAAGGGGAGCAGTTGCCCTGCAGCATAAACAACATCAAAGTCAAGAACAATAGATGATGATAGACTCTAGTCAAGATGTCAAACAACCATCAATCTGACTACAGGGAAAAATACTCCCCAAAACTGCATAAAGTACCCCCAAAAAATGTTGAGTCAGTCCCAACCAAAACCAAAACAAACACAACAAGAACAAGTGTGGTCATAACCTTGTGAGTGTCACATTAATGTACCAGACAATCACCTTGATCATGAATGGCAAGGACTAGCTACCATAATTCCTCACTGACTTCATCATCTACCAACAGTGGGGGGCAAAAAGATCAAGATTTAGGGCAAAAAACTATAAAAAAAATCTGAGTAGGACTAAGTTTCTGGTTCTTATTCCTGGAAGCTTAAAAGAGACCCAGACACCACAACGTGGTGAGCACTCCAGAGGCATAGCTTCAATCTTCGGAATAAAACTGGAATGCAGTCAAATCATGATTGCAATTTCAGATACAGAGTGAATACTAATGCTATTGGTTTGCCCACCAACTGTGACTTTGAGTCTGCGCAACTCATTTTGAAAGGTGTGAAACACTTCTGAATAGTTGTACCAGGGTCCAGTGATGAAGATGGTTGTCTTATCCTTCCAGACAAGAACTCAAACGCATCTAACTTGCAAGGTGGCCATGAGTCTTAGCCACTAGACTAATGGCTTGAGACTCAAAAACCCAAGAGTGCGTGTTCAAATTTGAGGGTTCCTACACATATCCATTGAACACTTAGATTGCTTGTCAAACATATAGACAGAGTGGCATATATATATAGGCCACAACTTCAAAAACCCAAACAATCTCACCTAAAGAATTGACAAGAGAGATAACGTCCTAACACCACTCATTCTACGAGAAAAAGCACAACAGATTGCTTCTTTGAAGCAGCTCCAAAATATTGATTGTGCAGGAGAGAGAGAGAGTCAATTGCACCTGGCACTTCACAAGTTCACCTAGAGTGCAAATTATGTGGCATGTCCAGGTAGTGGATATCGAATCCAAAACAGCCAGATTGATTACAAAATTACAAACTTGCATCCCAAATCCACAAGCACTTGAGAGATCTTGATTCCTTTGAGAAAGGATGAGGGTGATCAATTTTGAATCTCTGGGAAAGAGTAGCTTGTACTGGTTTTGACTTATTGAACATTATCTTCTGTCTAGATTCAGTTGGATCACTAGTATCAAAATGATTCCTCAGCACAAATTTGTACTAAGGAATTTGATTTGGCCCAGATGTGAAAATTTGCACTCAAAATGATGCAGGTGTGAGCTATAGCCAATGCTGATCTTGTAATAACTTTCCACGGCTCCCACAAACTAAACTTCATTTGCAACATGAATATTTTTTTAAGGCTCGATTCCTCTTGTCTGCATCAATTGGTTTGGGAATTATCTGCATGCTGTAAACATCCACCACTTTGAGCTTCACATTTAGGACATGGCTAGCAAATGAACCCACAGGGGCATGCATTAGTTGATGTGAATGCATGCATGTTGGTTGGAAAAGTTGTTCTATTGTTCAGAAGTGCACAGATTCCACCAAGGGCTATGAAGTCTTCATTGACATTGAGGAACTGGAGGGCCTGTTATAATAAGTGATGGCAAGCCGTGGAGTGGCAGTTTAGAATTAATAGCTATGTCTCGCAACTAGCACAAGAATCTGGTAGTCAAGGAAACTCTTTCTAAAATGGCCTAGTTGGGCTCACTCAAGAACTCTTTCTAGAGGAGAGCTCTCTGTGATTCCACTGTTTCATCTGCCAGCATCAAACAGATGGGCCACAGTTACTTCTTGCAGCTCTGTAATCAATATTTTGGAGTTTTTGCCTTATTTGACCCTTCTCTGATTTGCTTCATTTTTGCACCATAATTTTCTGTATATGGTTACAGAATTGAATGATATATATCTGCTTGGGGCTAAAATCTCTTTCCCCCCAAAGTGCTACGAACCAGGGAGCGTGCCCCGACTCCTTACTTTTCTATTGTCTTTAGTATGGACTCACATTTGAGTCCATTAAAGAGCTTGGGGGTGCGTCATCCATATTTGCATGGTCTTCAATTCTTGGCGTAGGACATTATCGTTAATTATGCAGTTCAATTCGTCAACTGCCTCCTAGTGTCGCAACCCCACTTTGGGGCTAAGTGTGAGAATGCAACTCACACTCCCAAAAATGGGAAAATGGAGTCCTCCGGGACTCGCGAAAATTCAGAAGACGATTAAAGGGGTCAAATCTCCTCGCCTTGGTGCGTTCTTTATATCAATGGAAAGCTCTTGAAGCGTAGATGTCCAAAATGGTCTCGCTTTGCCCATTTGGACATCTGCAACCCAAGTTATGGGCAAAAGAAGGGCTGGGAGTCAAACTGGCAGTTTGACTCCCGACCACTAAAAGTCAGGAATCGACCTCTTCCGACGTCGCCTCAAGGAGTGCGACACAATGTTTGAAAGCTCTTGACGAGAGCTACAACTTTGGTTTAGACCTCGTCTCGATCCGAGTTCGGGGCGAGGAGCTATGGCTGTTCAAAGTCCCGGGACTCCAACCCGGGACAATTTCGGGACTCCAACTTGGGAGTCCCGGGAAAAAGAACCATTTGGATGTAGCCTCGGCGGAGAGCTGTAGAGTATTCTATATGGGGGAAGGTGGTGGCTTCCCCCGAGTCCGGGCCGTGATGAGTCTTGTGTGTAAAAGTGCCCGTGGTTTGTCCCAACACCCAAGGGTGTTCCCGAATGCTAACTAACCCTTTTGTGGTTGGTTTTGGATGTAGATTCAAGCTTGATCTTCTAGTCCATCTTCCTAGTCTAATCCCGAGACTTCTAGCACGCCCTTCTACCCCTCTTTATTGCTGGAAGTCGAGAGCGCCCCTCAAGTCCCAATTTTCCGCAACTCGACATAGTTGGACCCTCAAGTGGGTTCAACCCGGGACTTGGGAGTGCGTTACCTAGTAGCAAAGAAAATTACTTAATTCACACCATTCGATGCATTTTAGATTTCCTATAGTTATGAACTATCATTATGGCATAGCCCAAAACTCAACATGTAATTACAACTCCTCGTAGAGCTTATCCATAACTTGAATAAAAGTTTCATTCATCATGAAATCCATGTTGCCATTGCCACCCTATCACATTATTTATCCTTATGTTATTTCGAATTAATCTCATGCTTAAAGTGTTTGAAGATTATTCTATTTCCATTAGACCTTTCATTGACACCCCTTCAAATTGTTTCACGAATCTTAAATATCTTCACTTACATGACTACCCACTAAATACCAAAACAAGATTAATGTTTTGTTGAACATTACAAATTTTTGCATCTACTTCTAACCCCAACCCTCTAAAGATTTCTCACCCCTAATCACACAACTAAAGTTCTAAAACTATGATTACCAACTTTTGTTGAAGAAAAAAACTAACTTTACACCTCATTCATCTAATATCGAATTTTGAAAAAAAAAACAACCCCCATGCAACCATGTGCACTCATCATTCCTTACTCTAACATGAAGTTACTAAAAACCTTTAATAACTTTACCATACCCCAATATCCTTGATGCAATGTTTCAAAATTGAGACTACCGCACATGATTGTGTTAATATGGCTCATAGTAGGCTATAATAACATGGCAACAACTTTGGGAGTTGGAAACTTCATTTCCATTTTTGAATGTGATATTGGATGATGGAGTTATTGCATTGAAAGGTTTGTTATAGTAACATGGCAACAACTTTGGGAGTTGAAAACTTCATTTCCATTTTTGAACATGATATTAAATGATGGAGTTACTACATTGAAATATTTACATTTTAATCATTTTTTTAAAAACAATGCAGGTTACTGTGCAAGAATTCATTATGCCCATGGTAGACATTACTTGTGTATTCTAGTAATAATTAGTGGAGGCGGGTTTTGAGGTAATATTTCCAACTTCCTCACTTAATTATGTGTTTACCAACTCCTACATTAGGTTTTAGTTTCAATGTCAAAAGTTATGGAGTTGGTATTGCCTAGATAGTCTATGTAAGTTTAATAAGTATGATTCAATTTCTAACTTTATGAAGTTATACAATGAAGAATAGTTTGAAAGTGGAATTACATAGCCAAATTGTTCACTGATGAGGTGAGGCACTACTATATGCACGTGGTTTTGGGTCTTTCTTTTGGCAGAGTGAACATTGATTTCTCAAATTTTGATGCTACTATGTGAAGCTCATTTTAATACAAAATATATTAACTGATGTTACACCTATAATGATAGCATTTTGAACCTACTTGATTCATTAGGTAATGAATTGCCCCCCACCAATAATTTTGAAAAAGAAATGGAGGATCCACAATGAACTTGGCTTGGTGATTATTTAGGGGTTTTGACTTACAGTTTAATGGAACTTAAGGTTGGTTTCATTTGCAAGTGGGTTGCTATGGTTTGCAATTGAGATGGGCTTATGAGCTATTTGGACATGGAAGCATTTCATCATTTCCTTGACCCTTGAACTGAACCATTTCATGGTTAACACTGTGACCAATAAATGAAGCAATGGCTAACTTCATATGTGTCAATGGTCTACTTTCAACACCTGGAATTTGCACAATCAATTTCATTATAATTTCTCCAAAGCCCTATCATCATTAGATTAATATTGTGTAGTTTTCATGCAAACATTCCATGGAGGTTGTGCTTAAAGGGTGGCTAAGGTTGTAATTTAATTAAGGTTTTTTTGTATCTATAACATTTACTTGGGAATTTTTTAAAAATGTGGTTGTCTTTGATAAATTTTCACATGTTATGTTTCAAGTTGCACCTTCCACTTACAACTAAAGCATCCACTGGTGAGTCTTAGACTAAAGCAACAATAGCAAGGGTTTCCTTTACATTTCGAACTTGCCACATATTTTATTCAACCAGGTTCTATTTAATTTCTAACTTATAGCTTTTAGTGCTTGTAGTCCTTTTTCTTACAATTCAAAGTTCAAAGTTCTCAATCTAACATGAACAAGGTCCTTAGTTGCCTAGGAGTTTTAGTTATCTTCATTCAATTACAACCCATTACATACTCGCCATTATAGTCCATCACCTTGCAACTTGAATTGTGGGTAGCACATGGAGTCTTCAAGTCTATCCATTCAAGTCCTTGACCGATGTATTCAAATACTTACTTCATTAGTTAAGCTCCTAATTGGCTCAACACATGTACACTCCCTTTTGTCATTTATTAGCATCGTGGGTGGTTGTCAAAGCACTTAATGACATTGTAATAGCTATAGTTTCCACTTTTTATTTACTATGCTTCCTATTATAAGTCTTCCAAGCACCCAAAGTCATGGTTTAACACTACATGCCTTCTTTATAAGTACTATGACATTCTTAAAAAGCACCTAGTGTCATTAACTAGTATTGACTCATTTCTTTCCAGGTACTCGTGTGCTTCCTAGAATCATCAACAACACCCAGCTTCCTTAATTTAGCATTATGAGTCATTGTTAAGGAGTCAATGTCATTCCATTAACATATGTAAAGTCCTTTGTTAGTTTTGTTAGTGCTTCCCAGTAGTAATTCAATTTTTGCCAAGTATTCATATGTTTTATAAAAGCATCAATAACAACTAGCTTCCTTGACCCAACACTATAAGTCATTGTTAAAGAGTCTTAATGTCATTCTATCACCACAAGTAAGGTCCATTACTAGTGTTGTTAGTGCTTCCCATTAATGATTCATTCCTTTCCAAGTACCTAGGTGCTTCCTAGAAGCATCATCAACAACCTGCTTCCTTGACTTAGCACTATGAGTCATTGTTATAGAGGTTTGATGTCATTCCATCAGCACAAATAAAGTCTTTTGCAAGTGTTGTTAGTGCTTCCCATTAGTGATTCACTTCTTTCCAAGTACTCATGTGCTTCCTAAAAACATCACCAACACCCAACTTTGTCTTGCATGATTATAATTTAAAGTGTTTACACGTTACAATGACCTTATATGGATGTCACAATGGTAGTTTTTCCTATATTCCCTAGATACAAGAAAATAAATAAAATAAAATTCATTGAAATAATAGAAAAAGGGACTCGTTTATCCAAAGCTATCATAATTAACCTTCCAAGAATGAAAAAATCAAATCAAAATCATGGATAGCCAATAAGTAATGGACTTTTGAATTTTGCCCACATTTTTTGTCACACTTGTAAAACTCATGGATATGGATTTTTATGTTACAATGTGTTAATCTTATGTGTTTGAAACTTTGGGATATTGGATGAATCATGTTTAAGAAACTAAAGATCCATTGAATGAATGGAATGTGATTTTAATTTATTATGTTATGGACTTTTTAAATCCCAAAAATTATAATTATTTTAAAAGCCCTTTTAAGCATTTAAAAAAAATTATTTTACGATATTTTTTGTATGTCTTATAACATCATAATTTGAAATTAGAAATGGAGAAAAAGTTACTTTTAATATCATTTAAATATTCATATTTTAAGCCAATTTTTAACTACACTGGAAAAGGATTTTGAAAAGGGACTCTAATTTGTTGAAATTGTGACACCTTAGTTGCCCTTTATTAAGAGTCAATGTCATTACATCACGACAAGTCAAGTCCATTGCCAAACATTTTGGTATTGGTTCCTAGCAATGAAACTTTCACCTTTTTCTTCATGTTTTTTATGTTTTCCAACTCCACCATTGGTCAACCCTGTGGGTTCTTTTCAAATGCATAGTTTTCAAATCCATTTTGTCCATTAATTTTACTAGTGTTATTGATTATGCTTTAGCTTAATCCTTCTATAACGATGTAATTGTGTTATGGGGTTTACAACTTTAAATACATGAAGTATTTGGTTTAGGTTTGTACATGGATGGGGTACAAAAAACAAATTTTGTCAAGTTTAAAATGGAATTGGTTATTAGGGAATGTTGACATTAGATCACATGCTTTGAATTTTTTTGTGATGCATGCTAAAATTGTAGATCACATTCTAATGGGCAAAAGAAAAAATAGTTTAGAAGGGCCTATTAGAAAGGTGATGATGAGGGCAAAGCCCTAGCATTGCGGTTCCTATTGATAAATCATCATTTGTTGCCATTGAGGTTGTTAATCCCACCATAGACAGGGTTATTGCTGATGAATCACCATTTGTTGCCATTGAGATTGTTAATCCCACCACAAATAGGGTTCATGCAAATGAATCACCATCTACTGCCACTGAGGTTGTTAATCCCACCACAGACAAGGTTCTTGTTGATGAATCACCATTGATTACCATTGAAGTTGATAATCCCACCACAAACAAGGTTTTTGTTAATGAATCACCATCTACTACCACTGAGGTTGTTAATCCCACCACAAACAAGGTTCTTGCTAATGAATCACCATCTATTACCACCGAGGTCGTTAATCCCACCATAGATAGTGAGGGTAATGAGGGAGGACAAACAAATTTGCAAGGAGGACCCACCATGCTAAAAGTTGAAACTACAAGACCACCAGTACATGATCACATAGCTCAAAGAAAGGAGCTAAGGAAGGAAAAAAATAGAAAGCACAAACATGCCTCACATGCAAACCTAGCTGTAGCAAATGACAAGACTAAAGGACTATTGTTGTCAACATTAGCATCTAGTGGGTCATGTGAATGTAGTCACACATTTTCTACAAAGGGAGCAGGATGATCAATTGCAATTTTGGCCAAGAATTATGCTTTACAACTAATGCAAGACTTGCATGGTTGTGAGTTAAAGATCTAGCAACAAGTTGTTGGAGAATTTTTTAGACATGAACTACTAAAACCATTATTACCTAATTTTATGTCCAACCTTGGGGAGACTGAATAGAGCCACCTTATAATGGAGAGTATCAAAACTGGAGTTTCCACACACCTTGTAATGGGCATACAACCAAACATTTTGTTGTAAGGGAGCTCATAGGCACATTAACTTCTACTAGGTTGGCAAGTGGTAGAACAATTGCAAAACACCTAGGGCTTGATAGATGTTGTATCTATCAAAGTCTACAACGTCATAATCTCATTGATGATGGTGCCATAGATTTTTGGTCTAGGACAAAAAGGTGTGAACAATGTACTGCACTTTTAGCTGAATTAAAAACACTTGTTGTAGAGTGGTAGACCATGGAGACACCCACATCTTCTAATCAGAAAAAGGTCTGTAGAAAAAAAATTTGTGTTAAGCAACTTTTAGAACACCCCACCCATCTCTTGCAAGTGTCACAAGTAAATGATAAAAAAACATTATCATGACTAGTCAGATTGTAGTAACATAGTTGCATTTATTTCATGTGTTGCTTCATAATTTCACTATTACATTTAATACAGACACGAATTTGGAGTTAGGTGAATATTTTGAAGCATTAGTGAATCTAATCTACTAAATTTGATGTGCATTGCAACTAAATTTTTTCATTGCATTCAAGGAAAAGCATCCCAATGCCAAGATTGAACTCATTGCCTTCACTTTGTTAAAGCCTTGGTTTGTTAAGCACATGAAAGAATGGACAACTTATTGTCACCATTACCATACTAAGCTTGTGGAGCTATGCATTGGCCTAAACAATATGCGCTCCAAAATTGGGGGTCTTCATGGTAATTGTGATTGTAGATGTGTAGATATTTGTGGCCCGCCAGGTGCTAATTAGAATCACTACTAGAAATTTTGTCTTTTGCAACTTGTCTTATGCAACTAAAAAATGTCTTATGCAACTGCACATGTTGCATGCAACTCCAAAATAGTTGCATGTGAGATTTTTTAGTTGCATAAGACAAGTTACAAAAGACAAAATTTCTAGTAGTGAATGTGGGAGAGTGTTGTGTCAATTAGGCTTCACTTTCTAGGCTTACTGATTTGTGGATTGCATTGTTTGTCCCAAAGTAGATGGGTAGGAATGGCATAAGAAATCATGTTTAATGGCTAATTACACCTTATGTGGTATTAAGACTTTGAAGGTGTGCCCTACTGAAGAGATTTAGAGCACAAAGATAATGTAATGGCAAAGATATGGAAAGGTAGTGGTTGGGCAAAAGGACAATGGTGAAGATCAAAAAGTTACACAATTATAGTATATGGATACTTCAACCCTTGAATTGTTGGACTACTTGTGTCCAAGACTGAAAGATTTTGTGACCCACAACTTTATTGCAAAGTGGTAGGATAAGGTACTAAATTCACTTCCATTTCCATTTTAATATGTCTATTGTTAAAATTATTCAATTTGTTTGCACATTATGAGCTTAATGACCTAGCCTTGACACTCATTACTTTTTGTGGTGATTTATATAAGAATTCAAGGCCTTTTTGAAAGATATTCCTGATGACACCATTGTTTCTTACATTGACTTTTCAGAAAATTATGCATTCAAAAAATGCAAAGTGAAGTGTAAGACATGCACAAGTACAATTTCCAGATTAGTATTTTGGTGCATATCACCTATAGAGTGGACTTGCACTTCAACCCATCAAATCTTCAAAGTTTTAAAATTTTCAAAGAAGTTCATTACTATATTAATGATGACAAAACTTATGACTATTTATTTGTTCAACATGCTTTCACCTTACATTAGGCTTATTTAAAAAGTAAGGGTTCTTGGCCAAGACATCATATTGTTTGGAATGATGGATGTTCAACACAATTCAGTTGTGCTTGAACATGGCATTTTGTGGTGCACTATCCATAATTGATTGTTTGTGAGCAAATGTCGGAGGGGGTAAACATGTGTTGGAATTATTTTGCAAGTGGCCATGGTAAGGGGGAAGTTGATGGTGCATGTGCACTTTTGAAGTAGGAGATCTAAGGAAAAAAAATTAAAGCATAAGCATGCAGGTTACAAAATACATAGGACATTGTTAATTTCTGCCAAGAACAAGCAAGTATGATTTACATACATTTGTTATTTATGTTCTAATGAGTGAAAATTAGATTCTTTGCCATTAGCAAAAGTCATGTGTGCTTAGGGTGATTATTTTCAAAGGACATATATTCCCTGGTGCTATTGTCAAGTCCATGTTAGGCATTTTGTTAAACCTAAATGTAGATGAATTCTTATTAGCAAATTGCTATTTAAGAAGCAAGGTAGTTAGGTGTAGAGGACAATGATTCCTCTGTGCTACAATCAGTCCTTGTTAAGCCTTCTATTAAATTAGCATGTTGGTATTTAGGAAGTGGGTATAGTCATTTGCAAAGGACAATGAATCCTTTATGCTACAAATAGTCCTTGTTAAACATTCCATTAAACTAGCATATTATTATCTAGGACTTGTGGGGTAGTCATTTCCAAAGAATAATGAATCCTTTGTGCTGTAAATAGTCCTTGCTAAACACTTTGTTAAACTAGCATATTACTATTTTGGAAAAAAGGTAGTCATTTCCAAAGGACAATGAGTCCTTTGTGCTACAAAAATTCCTTTTTAAACATTCTGTTAAACTAGCATATTGTTATTTAGGAAGTGGGGTAGTCATTTCCAAAGGACAATGAATCCTTTGTGATGCAAACAGTCCTTGCTAAACTCTTTGTTAGACTAGCATATTGTTATTTTGGAAGAAATGTAGTCATTTCCAAAGGACAATGAGTCCTTTGTGCTGTAAAAAGTCCTTTTTAAGCACTTTATTAGACTAACATATTGTTTCTAGGAAGTGGGGTAGTCATTTTCAGGGGATAATGAGTCCTTTGTGATGCAAATAGTGATGCCACTTGCATTTTATTAGATTAACATATTGTTGTATAGGAAGAAAGGTAGTCATTTCCAAAGGACAATGAGTCCTTTGTGTTGCAAACAGTCCTTGTTAAGCACCCTATTAGACTAGCATATTGTTATTTAGGAAATGGGGTAGTCATTTTTAAAAGACAATGAGTCCTTTGTGATGCAAGCAGTCGTTGCTAAGCACTTTATTAGGTTAACATTTGGTATTTAAGAAGTTGGGCATAATCATACTACAAAGGACAACATGAATCCTTTGTGTGGCTAGAATTTTCCAATGGTGGTCACTTTATTCTAGGACCACAACTAATTTCATGTGAAAATGGACATTGACAAATGTGATGATTTTGTTTGTAGGCACGTCACATGCAGCTCACTTGAATGCATGAAGGATTGTCAATAAGATCTTCTAGGAAATTTGTCTAGGTGATGTGGATAGGATTCACATACATGGTTGCTCCACTGTGGTTGGAAGTAGAGGGATCACCAGGTGCTTTCACTTCCTCATTAATCTTTATACCATACTCTTACTTAGAAATTTTAGGTCATTGGTGGAACATTATGGACACTAAGCTTCCTAGCTATCATTTGTTTTAGGTCAAGAATGTGTCAAGTTGGGATTCCACTCTTCTATAATTCTACCATTTGTCATGTTTTTGTGACATCTATATGAGTGCAACTAACATTGGGGAGTGCCATCAGAAGTCCCATGTTCCAAACTGGGAGATGGTTAGGTTGGATGTTTTCAATAAACTTGCCACATGTGAAGCCATGATGGGAGTAGAGGAAGAAACTAAGTATGGTGTTAGGGGTGAGGCAATTGCCGAGAATGTTGCAGTTGGTGACAATGTTGTTATGCCATGTGAAAATGGTAATGGAGAACAATTTTGGCTATTGCTTTGTGACAAACCTATCCATATTGTGGTGGAAAACTTCATTGATCCTTATAAAAATACCTACTACGAAGGAGATTACGTCATTCGTGGGTGTAAGTATGACTTACTACGATTCGAGATCAAAACATATTATTTCAATGAGGAGGTAAAACCTGTTTACATCTATTCACATTTGGTATGTGTTTCAAAGTTCACCATGCCACCCACTTCACACAATATTCGTGGAAGTTATCCAACCTTTGAATTGCCTATTGAGACTCATCAATGGTGATATGTAATTTGTTGGTGGTTGCTTACATAGGGTTTCAAGTTTGGACCTACTCTAGGTTTTTGTGTACATACAGGACTTTGGCCATAGTCCATTTGCATTGTAATCTTGGGCATTTACAAGCAAATTCAATGTGTCATTTTAGGGTTTAGTCAATCTAGCTATATTTTTACAAAGGCCTAGTATACATTGGATTCTTATACTTGATTTATGGAGTTGTTTTCTATTTTCAATAGTGGCTTGTAACACGTGTTCTTTTTGTGTCTGCACTTGGAGTTCAACTTTCATGGTTGTTAAAAAGAGTATATTGTTGGTTTGATGTGATTTCAAACATGGGATTTCATTATGTTGGGATCATTGATTTGTTGTTTAGCACATTAGGTTTCACCCTTCATGAGTTGTTTCCAACTCTTGTCTAAAGATTTTGAATATCACATTCTTTGAAATGGTGAGCAAGTGTGGAAAAGCTCAAGATTTGTTTTTGCTTTTGCACAATATGTGATGAAGTTAATTATAGAGCTACATAGAACCATAAGAAGGAAGATTCATTTAGGTGGTACTTTGCATTGAGTGAGTTATCTCTAGATGAACATTTTACAAGAAAGGACACAATCTAAGATTTCAATAATATTATTTAATATATTGGCATAATATTGAAGTTGACCCTGGTGTACTCAAGGATTAATTCAATTGTTTTTTTGTGTTATGTTATCTTAGATTGTGAATCCCAAGGATGGAATAAACTGATGTAGAAAAGTTTTCATAAGAAAAAATGGCACTAGTGGTAACAACCGAAAAATATCCCAATTCATGAATTGTAGATCACTTGCCCTTTTACTTCTTTTGTGGAAGTGTCATGAGTTTCAAAGGCAAGCAAACAATTGACTTCAAGCAACCTATTGTACAATCTAGGGATTGGAATGCTTACTAGGGCATTGGATGATTGTAGTTGAGATAGGTTACACAAGTGTGAAAAGATTAGATATTTTAAAAGGCTTGCATTATTTGCTTGGAAGGCAAAATCTCTTTTAGAGGATAGAGGGTCAAGTCTAATGAAAGGCCATACATATGAATATGTTAGCAAATGCATTTCAAGAGGCCTTTCCATTCTTGGAATAGAGAGATTCCAACAAGGGATGGAGGCTAATGTCAATCTTGGAACTAAATTCTGTCACGAGACTTGTAGTAAATGGAACACTTGTGCATGAAGCTCTGGCTAGAACACCAAAATACATAAAAGAGCATCAAACAACAAAAACCAAGAATAAAGGGCAACATAGAGCTAGGAAAAACTACAAATAAAAAAATAAAACCAAACATGGAAGAGAGGATGAGAGGAGAGAAGTGAAATTGAAAACCATAAAAGGATTTGCTTTTGAGGACAAAGTGGGCTTTCAAATTTTGATATTGGTACAAAACTATAGAATGCATGTTAAAGATGTAAGCTAAAACATTTGTTTCAATAGTGGCCTTGAAATTATTAACATTCAAGAGGAAAATTTGGCAGATGTGGCATGAAACGACACACCTCTTGCTGGGACAATTGGTGATGTTTCTTGAAGGTCCTTGGCCCATTCTTGAACCCTACCCAAGACTTTGGGTTTACATTTGAAAAATGGCTTACTATCTTCCACATCATCAAAATTAGAATCCTTTTTAAAAAGGATTGTAAGAAGTAACTTCAACTTTTTGTTGGGATGTGACTCTTCATCCACTGGCCCTCGGGATTTGAATCCAGACTTTGCAGGTACAATCAAGATTAGTCTCTTCACATTACTTTTCTTGTTCCCTTTTGAGTCCTTAAGTTAGATGTTTTTTAATGTTTTGTCTTTGCTTAGGGTGCCACTGCTTGCATCTACCTTCTATTTAGTGGGGCTACTATTGCTTTTTAGTGGCACCTTGTCCTTGGTTGGACCACCCTTGTTTTTTTCTGGCTCTATAGTTGTAGTGGTTGAGTTGCCTTTGCTTTTTTACAACTCTAACGCTCCTTTGTTCAAGCTGCCCTTATTAATTTTTTGTGGCACCTTATCCTTTGATGGGGTGCCCATGCTTGCTTCTACTGCTTCCCCTTTGCTTGAGGTGTGTGTGACTACTTTTGGTGGTTGCCCTTAGTTGGGGTGCCCTTGCTTGCCAATGGTAGATCATGCTTAAGTGGGGTACCTTCACATCCAATTTCAACATCATCATCAATTGGATTGCCCTTGGATGTTCTTAGTGCCAAGGATTTGACTAGGGTGTCACCATGGGCTAGTGATGTGATACAACTAGTTGGGGTGGCATCTAAACAAACAAACTTTTACTATCCCCCATAACTGACTTAATCATGTTCAAACTTATGCATATAACTTTTTAGATAACCCTACAACTCTAGTTGATAGTTACTAGAATTTATTTGATTAAATGTACAAATTGATGACATTAGGCCACAATCAACCCACACTAATAAAATCTGATGGCATAAATTCTAGAGTTTGAAGAATGCTTTACGCGACCAATACATTTTTTGTGCATATTGGTGTGCACCCTTGCTCCTATTAATTTGTCATGAAGCTTTTGAAGGTTAGTATAATAATACCTTGGGCAATCTTGTCCATGCCAAAGTCATCATCAAGTGCTATAGGGTGTGCCATTACAATCGATTTGAGAGGGGACTTGGGCAACTTATGAATAGCATTTAGGTTTAACATACCATTAACAACAACTAGAGAAACATGTCCTTTAACATTTGGCTGGGCATGAAGGTGTTGTGCTGCAAGGATTATGTTCATTGTTGTAAGGGCTAATGGTAGGGTTGCTTGATAAAGGCCCAACTATGGTGAACCTCCTTTTTGTATTAGTTGTTTCATTAGTTGATCCAAGCCCAATCATCCTTAGCTCTATTTCCAACTCCTCTCCTATAGTAGAATATATCACAAGTTAAGTTTTCAGGATGAATTATTTGCACAACACACATATAAGATGACGATGGGTGTATACACATAAATGCAAACCAAGGACATCATGAACATTTATCCTTGCAATTTCCTTCAATTCATTTAGCATCCAGACCCACTCTTGTTCAAGTCTCATTTCTTGTGCCATGTAAGTTAGATCATCATCAAGATCTCTGATGCCCCAAGCAGACCACCAGTCTAGGTGCAATCTTTCATTGTAAACCTTACATTTGTTGTTCATCTTTAGATGTTCACTAAGGCATGTTGGGTGATATGTGCGCAAGCAAGATGTCACTATTATGTCCCAACAGTGGTACCATTGCCCCACATAAACCACAAGATTTGATGACAATCATAGTTGGGCCATTGCATGGGAGCCTATCAAGGTGCAAAATAGGTTTAGGCCAAGATGACATGCCTCCACCCTTTTGCATTTCTTTCAATCGCTCAAAAATTGCATTTTGTTTCTTGTCTAGGTTTGCATATTTTAGGCCAACTGCCAATATATGGTCTTCCAAGATAATGGCTTCTTCCCTAGCCTCATTATATACTAAGAGATTAAGGGGTGTTTTGCAATTGACCTTGCAACTCACTTTTTGAATTGTAACATACACTTGCAACTCACTATATATACAATGCAATTCATTGCAAATCAATTGCAATTTAGTCAAAACAACTCATTTCAACTACTATTCAACTCCATTATAACTACACCCATGATTTCATGCTGATGTCATTAGTTGTCATCCATCTATTAAAATTTGACACATGGCATTAATTATGAAATTTTTTTGACATTAAGAAATTTCAAAATATTGATCTCCATCATCCATTATGATTGTTAATGATGGTTTGAAATTGTGATAGATGGCATAATTAAAAAATTGCCACATGGCATATTAATTGTATTTTGGAAAAAAAATAACAATTTAGTAGTTATGTAGGTCATACATAACCATAAGTAGGTAGGTTAGTAAGTCGTAAGACCTACATACCTACATATTTACTTAGGACCTACCTACCTACTTACCTAGGTAGAAAAGTAGGACCTACTTACTTACCTACCTAGGTAAATAGGTAGGAAAACACCAAACTAAATGCACTAAATAATAGCCATGAAATTTTATTTTTTATTTTATGTTTTACCTTTAGGTTAAGCTTTTTTCCACTCATCCCAAAATGGCACATGTATTTTAATGTGAGAACATAAGAGAAAAAACCTTTTTTATATAATTTATAACATGGGATTCGAAAACAAAACATATGGGCTAAATCTTTTAGTTGTTCATTAATTGCAATTGAATTGCAACTATAACACTTAAGTGTTCAAGGTAAGCCAGATCCAAAGGGAAGGCTCCATTGTTTTTAACATCTAAACAAAATTTGAACCCCCTCCTATTGGAGCTTCTAGTGCACTAAAAATTGTCAAAAATGGAATAGAATTGAAAAAACTATAGCCCCTCAAAATAGAAGGGTCCATAATTCAAAAAACAAACCACCAAATGCTACAAAGGTCGGTTCCCAAACACCCACAAAATTCCATGTATGTTGTTTTTTTGTTGTTAGAGTTCAAAAATAATTTGTAGAATTTCAGGTGGTGCTCTTATAACAATTTAAATTGTTTAAAATGAATAATAAATAAGAAAGTTATGAGGTTTAAAAGTAGGAGGGGTCTAAAGAAATATATGTGTGTGTGTGTGTGTGTGTGTGTGTTTTGTAAGTTGGAAAGTTTATTTCTCTTGTTATTTTTTCACTACTCATTTTCCTTTGCATTTCAAAGATGATTTCTAGAACTTGAAGTAGCACTCCCATAACATTTTAAATCATTCAAAATGAAACATATATGATGAAGATATAAATAATTGATGAATATGTATCCTTATTAAGTTATAAGTAATTGTTTTATTGTCCTAACATAGTTGAATAGTAGTACTTTAGTAGTGGTGCACTAGTGGCCATACTAATCGTATCAATGGGAATCATAACCGAAAACTAGTTGTAAATGTATCCGATAATAGGTGGCAGAGATGTGAACATGTGGCATAATCACATGTATCTACATTGTACACTGATTGCAACATAGTTATTGCTTTAGTGACACATTTATAATAGTTTTAAAATAGTTGCCACATGCAACTATAATGCAATTCCTTAAAAAATCAAACATGGTTGACTGCATATGTATGTATGATGTGTATAAATTACCATATAGAAGACCCATTTTAACTCACTTGTAACTATAATACAACTAATTGATTTTTTGACATGGCAATTTATTTATTAATACACTGTATTTTTAAAGGGATAATTGCATAATAGTTGTATATGAGTTTTTTTTAAGTTTTAGTTACAGGGGAGTGTGGTTTCGATAGATGTGATTTTTCATAATGTATGTTACTTCTCCCAATGTTGCCCAATCAATTTTGTCCTCTAGTAAAGTTTGCACTCTAAATATTTTTCACTCCTATGCCCATATGCCACAAATCAACAGTTAGCATTTTGCAAAGATTTATCCTTGCAACATATTTTTGCACATGTGTCCACATTATGCCCCAATAGATGAACCCCATGTACTTGTGTACTCTAAACATATCAATGCAATTAGAGTTTAAGGACTTGATTGGATGAAAGGTTGTCCCTATTATAATAACAAAAACATCTTACTAAACTAATTTTGCTATCTCTGTCCTGAAATCTAGAAGAAGTTTAGAAAAAAAGGTTAGTCAAAGATTTTGGATCATATATAGTTTCTGGCATGTATCACTGTCGCAATTTTGATAGTGTGCTTTTTGCAACATTTATGGTTGCTTGGGCCTCCTCCACTGCTTTCCTCCTGTCACCCAAGTTATATTTAATGCCCAACAATTTGGTGGATGCAAGACCTTCATCCATCTTTAAAGACTTGATCTTGGCCTTGAAGATAATTAGGAGTTCCTTCTTTAATGCTAATATCTGATGTCCACTAATGGCTAGTCTGTTAGTGGGACCTCTTTCTGCGATTTCTCACACTTGACTTCTTTCGACATGATTGCCTTATAAAAACCCTAAAAAAACATGGTAGCTATTAGTAAAGGTAGCCATTGCTACACAAAGCTCACAATATTCATATCATTCCTAACATAGTCCTTGAATGCTTGAAATCGAGACTTATTGTTTCTTCTTTAGCAGTCCCAAATAGCTAGTACTTGTTGGCCTTTGAAAACCATTACCCTTGCTTACATACTATGAATAAGTGGTTCCCAAGCACCCTCAATGGTTGGAAATGACAAAATTATGGGAAGGTGATGACTAGATGATATGGCTAGTTATACTTGTAAAATGTTTGAGCCGCAAGTTTATACCTTTGTTTTCTTTGTTGAGACCTACACAATGCAACCCATATTTGTGTTGTGAGAACATCCTATGTGTTCCATTCCCCACACAAAGCATTTGCCAATGGTACATTGACACCCATGACCCCAAGATAATCAATTCATACATTGAATTAATGTGTTGGTTGCATGTACAAACGTAGGCATTGATTGATGAGCTCAAATAGTTCTAGAACTAGGACTTATAGTGGTTAAACCAAGCACCTAGGAGTCATTATAGGTGATGTCATCAACATGTTAATGCTTATTGAGTCTTAACCATAACTTACATTTGTTTAAATAGTCTTAAACTAGGACTTGCATTCCTAAACCAAGACTGCAAGTAGTTTTCAACCAAGACTTGTTCTCAATTAGGACATATGGTGTTTAAATAGTCATGGACCAGGACCCATAATGCTTTTTAAGCACCTTCAATGGTTTGTTAGTAGTTACATGTGTTGCCAGCAACTTCTAAAGTCTTTATTCATTATTGGTTAGTGCTTCCCAAACACTCTCCTTAGTTAAAGTTAAAGAGTGGTTTCTACTTGTCCTAGTGCTAAGAAATGACATATAATTTACTTCCAAAGGACCATGAAAGTCCTATAACCAATAAGAGTGTTTATAAATGACTATCATTACTTACTAAGTAGTCTGAGGTGCTTGAAAATGATTGACTAGTGATATCTACCACTACCAAGTACTTGACAAGGACTTCTTCAACTAACAAAAGAATCCTAGTTGTGACTCTAAATGTTTGTGTAGCACTTTCACTCTTACATAAGCAATCTAATTCCTAAGGTACTTGAAAAGGACTCACTAATGTTATTTAACATTGCCTTGAATACTTGACAAAAATTAGTTTTATTAACAAAATACTCTTAACAAGTTTGACAAGCACCTTTCATGACAACAATGGGCTTGGAGGTGTTCAACTTCACTTTAAGTGATACAATGATTACCAAGGACATCAAACCCATGTTTCTAATATGATTAACACATGTATTCCACAAGCTATTAAATTCATTAACTTGGTTCAATTTCAACCAAAATTAGTGAACAATTGCAAGTTTTGAGAGGAATAAATAAAACTTGTACCTTGACTTGAATCAACACCTTAAACAATCTCGTCAAGTTGCCACATGCAAGTTTGGCAAAATCTACACATCATGACAAATCACAAGATATGACAATTAGTTTGAAGGATCCCCATAGAATACATTTATTGAACATATGGTTGTACTTTGCCAATATCAACAAAAGTGCAAAGATTACAGGACAACCAAATAAAATTAATCAACTAGATATTCAAATGGCATCTTTACCTCATGGATAGCCCATCATATCACAATAACTGGCAAGCACAAATTGACCTCTCCAATCGACACAAAACCTAGGTCCAAGCATATTGTATATAATTAACTTCAAGTCATTATCCCATGGTGAACATCTTGGGTAGAAATCACTGATGGATTGTAGTCCCCCCACTTCACCATAATAGGGACAATTTCATATGTGCCCAATATAAATGTCATTTTCAATTACCTCTTTGTGGACTTTCCTCACACAACAAGTGTTTTGAAAATTTAAGCTCTTGCCAAAGCTTTTCTATCCACCTTCCAACAATCCTAAAAACTAGTGTCAATTTCATCCAATTACCAAATACTTCAAACCTTCTACAATTACAAGCTTGTTTCCATTCTTCACATTTTAAAACTGCAAAATTGCTCCAGTTATTTGTAATGCAAACTGGGCCATTCATTCAAATTGAAATACAACTTGGCATGGGACCAAATACTTGCACCCAAAAGACATGATCACTCCATCGATGCCATCATTTAAGCTCAATTTGTTCTGACTAGCTGAAGGAATAACATCAACACCTTTTTTTATGTATATATCAAATCTACTCTAAACTAGATTTAAATTAAAAGCCACTATACTATAATCATGTCAATATTGACAAGAATGACAATTTTTCCGAAACATTTTGGTTATGTAATAGACAATGAGGATATGGGATTATACAAATAAAGAACATAATTACATGTGGAGAGAAATGAAAAGGTAGGGAAAAGAAAAGAGCACAAGAAGGTTGATCAATTAATGAGCCTATGTCTGAGTGTAGCTTTTGTCTACATATCCAACAATTTGTATAAGAAATTGACTACTTAATTGTGTAATTTACCATGAGTATCCTACAAAAACTACACACACACACATTGACAACTTGTTATGTTGTTAAAATGTAAGACCCATAAACCAAGATCATCAAGTAAACAATATTCTAAACCCTAAAAACTCACAAAGAACACCATTAGCAAAGGATTTTTCAAATGTCTTTGACACACCCAAACCATTTTTCAACTTTTGTAAGCATGGGGGATAAAATATGTGTGCATTTTTAGAATTGCACCTCAATTTCTTGCTCCACACTAAATATTCCCAACTATAAGTTTTTACAATGGTTTGTATATACATACTTTTTCAAACCTCTCTTCCCATGTAAGAGATAAACTTTCAAGCTTCCACCTTGAAGTAATTTGTTTAACCTTCAACAAACATAAAATTTGTGTCAAAGATTGTATAAACAAGCTTATTCACATATATGACCCCACCAAGCATGGACAACTTTGAGGAAGTTGTGGCTGTAGATGGTGCTTTGTTATTTGCTTGAATAGGTTCCCCATAATCAACCTTTCACTTGCATGAAGCATTTCCTTAGTCAATAACTTAAAATAGATTGTATGCATTTAGTCAATAATTCAAAGAAAAACTATATACATATACTTGAAATGGGAGATTCCCAATAGAGCCATGATGTTGATATGAAGCTTGAAATTGCATTGGATAGTTGTTCATTTTTATGAACTAGAGTATTCAGATCCCCACAAGCTCAATTACTAGAACATTTGTAACACATGTTTCATGCATTTTGTAATTGAATATTTTTCAATTCAATTTTCAAGTAGTCTGGATTTGGATTCAATTGTTGTAAATGGTTGGTTTATTGTTAGATGGACCCTTGGTGTGTATGCCAAATAAATAATGCCAAATTGCAATGGACTTGGGTATTTCATATGGTTGTTCCAAGGCTCTGCCGGTTTGGAATACCAGCTGTTTAAAATACTTCTAAGTTAACTTACAATTCTGTTTTTATATATTATATAATGTAAATATCAAAGGCAAATTCCCATTTGTTCAACTTGCAATTCCACCTATGATTGCATTATGTGATGCAAATATCGACTTGCAAATTCACAATTAACTTGTAATTTTGCTCATATGTTTATGATTAAAATACCAAAGTGTAGATTGATTGACATTTACTTGAGATTTTGTGAAAATATTATGTGATGTCCAAGTACTAGAAGTGTACATTTGGGAAACATGTTGGGGCCAAGTGTTAATGTGAAGACTGTCATGGACTTATAATAATAAAATGAATAATATATTTTGGATCATAGATCATAGCATGCATAACTATGTTAGCTTTTGTAGGTGGTCCTCTCAATTAAAATGTCTATTTGGACATGATAAAATCAATGTTAATGAGTACAAAAAATTGTATTTGTTTCCCTTTGTTTAAAACTAAGGACCAAAATGGATAGACAAGCTAGTTGTCAACTACAAATGCACAAAACATGATTAGATCTAACATTAAGATGCAGAAAAAATTCGTACATAAGATTGTCAAATCACTTGGACTTTTTCACTAGTGTTTTGGCATGTGATTTTTTTTTGCCTTTGATCTTTGCCACTTGTGGCCTTTGACTTCAATTTAATTTTTGTTGTTTGTAGTGTCTTCATGACTTGATCAATGTTTTTTTAGCTTCTACCTTTCCCAAGTGTGTTAGAAGGAAGAATTGTTGCACCACCATTATGTGTAGAGGTTTTCAAGTGAGTAGGCTTAATTTGTTCCATAGTCTTACCCTTCTTTTTCACAACCTTGGTGTTTTTTTGAGGTCGCTTTACTTTTGGAGGAGGTGATTTAATAACACTTTCCTTTCATCCAAAGTCCTCACTAACACCATTTTCAATTTCTTCAATCCCATTAACATCTTCCTCACCCTCTTCCTCATGCTCATCCTTTTTGTCCTCCTCTTCATGCTCATGGTCTTCCTTTTCCTCTTCATCCTCCACAAACATGGTATCTTGATCACTGTCATCACCTTCTGCATTAGTATGGGACTATTGTTTTTTAGGTGAAGGTACATTGGGGGCTCCAAAATCCAACATTAGAGTTTTTGGTTTTAATAGAATGCTATCAAAATCTTTTTTCTCCATAATTGTTGTGTCAAATGGAGCTTTCTTCTTCCTGGATGATTTTAGTTAAGACAAAATTTTCTTGATTTGGCACTAACAAACTAGGTGTAGATTTTCCTTTAGACCCACTTTTTATTCCTTTAAATTTTGAAGTAGCACCTCCGTGTCCTTGGGAGATGTTTCTTGTACCTTCAAGTTCATCACTTGTTATTTGTTTTTTTGTCAATTGCTTCATTGTCAAATTATGGCCATTTGTTGGCAATTCATTGGCAAATAAAGCATTAGGTGGATCAAGTTCCAGCTTTTGTTGGCTTCAACTTGCATTTGTATACACAAGTCTAGAAACATGTGTTTTGTTTGGCATATAGATCACCTCCAGGGTGGTTGGTGTTACCGCTTGTGCTCCACATTGGGTGGTTCCAAAGTCAAAGTCCTCAATCTAAGAATGTTGGGAAACATGATTTGTGCGTTGTGTAACCCCACCAACTTGAGTATTCACATTGGGTGAAGCAAAGTAGGAGGCAAAAGGTCTCAAATGTAAGCTCTCTAGCTCATTTGCCCTTCTATTAAAATAGTTCGCTTCTGCTACTCACTTTAGTGTTTTAACATTTGTCAAAGATTTTAGGTCTTCAACATCTGCCACATGCCAATGAAGTTTCAAAATGTTCAAGATCAAGTCAATATGCATGCATTGCAAATAAGCAATCACTATTCATCTAGACAAGAAATATGAAAACAAGTATCACAAAAAAAACCATATTGATGCATCTCCATTGACAAAAATCATGTTGCTAGAAGCTTGAAAAACTTTGTCATATGACATAAGTTCCACATATGTAGCACACCTAATAGGAATTGGAAAGATATTGGTTCAAACATGTTTGCACAATTCAACTTGTCAATATTATAACATGCACAATAATGATATAACTTAGAAAATGCCTTACTCTTCTTAGCTTAAAACATACATACATTTGTGCCCTATAAGAATCATGTCAAAATGTACCTATTTTGATATCACCACTAAATTAAGTGACCCATGTTAATGATAATCATTTGGCAACATTGGTCACTATAGGGACCTAACACTGCATTCCATCAAGCAAATGTTAGAACCCATTTGTGTCACAAATAGACCAAAAATTTCCATTAGTGGGCATGCATCATTCCACTTAATTATTCTAGCTTTACATCAACCTTAAGTCATACCCATATGTTCATATCAATAATTCCAAATCAAATTAATTTAAAGATTGCCAACATAAACTCATGCATGCTTCGAATAAAACTCATTTGAACACTAATTATTTGGACATATGGCAAAGTTCCATTTGATTTTATCCTTTGTTTAATATATGTACAAGGACTTATGCTGATAGAAGATGATTTATATGCAAAGATTGGACTTGGGGTTGAACATGATTAAGCCAAAAATTGTCACAATTAGCTCAATTTTCCAACTTAAGATAAACAAAATTTTCAAAAGGAAGCCATATTTTATGTAACCTTGCCAAAAAAAAATGCATTTTAGATATTGAATAACTATGTAGATATGGGTATTTTTATGTCTAATAAACACAAAATAGCAGAAGAATACCTTAGACTTAATGCATTAGGATTGTAATATTTACACGTATAATAACAATATAAGGCCATAACTTGAAAACTTGATTATACAACTTGAATACTTGAATACCTGGTTGTACAATTTAAATATTTGAATACCTAGTTATACAACCTAAATCTAAATACTAATAATATTCAAATATAATTGACCATTAGATTCTTTTATTAACATAGTATTAGTAGCACTAGAGTACATTACAAGTGATAAATTAATACTAATATTGTATTAAGGTATTACTTGTAATGTATTTTAATATTATTAGATTATAAAATTATTAATTCTATAAGAATAATATTTATAATATTACATGTGAAAAATAATACCCTTATTGCACAATGGACTTACATTACAATTGACTAGAAATATATTTGATGCACTTCCAAATTCTTTGAAAAACTCAAATGCAAGGCCAAAGGTGAAAACAACGAAAGAAGGAGTTGGGGTACGCTTTTAAACTTGTACCATTTTGGGGGTAAGAGGGGCGTGTTGGAGCTCTAGGGTAGGGACTAGGATGAGTGACAAGTGGGTCAATTATTCATATGGACCTGCACAAACCAAACAACAAGTTTGTTAGTGCATAGTTAGAAAACTTTTGATGCATAGACTCACCACAAGCATATGTAGACTCACAAGACTCACCACAGCTCGGACTTGAAGGAAGCCACCACCTTCCCCCTTATAGTATTCTTTGTGACTGGCCACAAGGGCTACATTCAAATGTCATTTTTCTCGGGACTCTTAAGTCGAAAGTTCCAAAATTCTTAAAATTGGGACTCCCGCCACTTTGGAGGCCCATAACTTCTTGTGCAAACCTTTGATTAAGGTGAAATCTAAAACAAAGTTATAGCCTTTGTCAATAGCTTTTCAAGGATATATGGCACGTCACCTGAATACATATAAATCAGGGTGATTCTTGGCGTTTAATGGTTAGGAATCAAATTTACACTTTGATTCTCAACTTTTTTTTAAACCATAACTTGTGTTATAAGTACTCAAATGGATCATGGAAGCCCATTTTAGATATCTACATTTCAAGAGCTTTTCAATGGTATCAGGAAGTCTTCAATCTAATGAGTTTTGGCCTTTAAACTCGCTCTCTAAAAATTCGAGACTCCATAGGGACTCTAACTCCCAAAATGGGAATCCACTTGGGGGTGTATGGGTAAATTCCTTTACACTTTTTTGCACTCCGAAAGTGTAAATGTGACTCTCGGGTTGCACTTTTGGCCCACACCTTTCTATGCCTTTATTTTGGTCATGAGCCCAAGGTTAGGGTCGTGACAACATTTGAAAGTTTTTCTTTCAAACCATAATATAATACCACATACCCAACAACATTATAAACTTAAAGTATTTACAACATGGCGATATTTGAAAAAATGCTTTACATGTATTCTAAGTTATTCCAAATAATATTTCAACAAACTAGTGTTACCAACCTTAAACTTCCAAGAGATCCATTTTAGGTTGTAATACAATAGAAACAAGATTAGTATTGGAAACAAATGAATTCCATCATGATCAAATTTGATAAACTTTTACATTATCAAACTTGACGAAAATAAGGCAATGTAATGAGTAAACATAATAGAAAGTTTGACCATGTATGGAATTCACTGGCAAAAATCTATAAGGTCCCATTCTATAACTCACGAGATAGTTTGCCAATATTGTGACCACAAATTCAGAAAACATAGGACCAACAAACATAGGAACAAAAAACATAGTGTGACAAACCAAAAAATAAAGTTTTATTACTTCAATTTAGTCCCATGGTCCTTCTACTAGGATATAACTATTGCATGCATACATTGAATTTGAAGGATATCAACGATCCTAATTAGCTAATCTCTTTGGATTTTATTCCTTTCAAGATATATGACTGATTCTATTAATGGATCAACCAATTCCCAAAATCCATTTACATCACAAATAGACCCAAAAACATATAATGACTTTGAAAAATTGATGTGATTAATCATTACACTTTCACACAATGTTTTTAAATGCTACTCCTCTCAAAGTATATGACCAATTCATTCATTGGATTAACCAATTCTTATAACCCATCTATGTCACAAACCACTCCAGAATCTCCACTTCTGAACATGTAAAGTAAGACCAAATGTCCAAAAATTCCAAGTACAACACTTTGACAAGTGATCAAGTAACCCAAAGTAGGGAAAAACCATTCATTACATACTCATAAGGTGGGGTTTACACATCATGGTGTTGCTTATAAAACAACTTCCAAGATAATCATTTCATATTGTAACACAATGGACATGGAACCCTAAAACATTAAACCCTAAACTTGTTGTAGTCAACTCAATTTCTTAGTTGAAGACAGTCAGATTTTTCAAACCTGATCCATCTCACAACATTGCCATATTGAATGATTAGTTGTTAACCAAATTTCAAGGACCTTCAACCAGTATTGTTATGATGTACCAACCATATATTAAAAGTCAAGATGTCAAATCATGTTTACCATTTTAGCAAATTATCAAGGTGGGTTACACATTGTTATGACATTGCCTATCAACTTTCAAGACATCTAATTCATGCTTTAACACAATGGATAGACTTGATCATGACCAGACCACATTATATCAAATTTGATCCCCTTCTCCATATAATTGAATGGAATATTTAAGCTCATCCACACACTATTTTAAACAGGCATATGCACAACCAACACAACTAAAGCACATACACATGAAATCAATAGGATTATACAAATAATGATCAAAATTGAACTTGGGTAGTGTATTAAGTAGGCTCACTTAGACATATTGCAGTAGATCGACAATGCTCCAATCATATCTTCACTTCAACATCCAATCCCAATGCCACCTTTTTCTTTTCGTACTCCTTTTCCATGCATTTAATGCCTTTGTTATCAAACCAAAGTGGGTGTAGGAATTGCCCACATTTCTTACAAGATGTTGATTCTTGTGAATGCATGTGAAGAAAATTAGGATGGTATTAATGGCCACATGACGTTGTTTTAATGTCCATGTAAGGGTACTAATCGCCACAAATAGCACATGGCCCCAATTCCAAACTAGTTGGTTCTTTGGATTGGAAGGCTAAATGTACTTTTTCCATTGTGAAAATGGCTTTCAAGGTCCCTTTTCCAAGGCTACTATTGTATTTTTTGAGTCTCATCTTGTTTGTTGTTTTTGTTGCAACTTTTTGCTTAGCTTTTGTGGAATTGCAATCCTAATTTTTTCAAATTCCACCTTAACACCTTCAAGCTTCTCCGTCCCAACTTGTAATTGAACATGTAGAATGTTGCAACCCTATTTTGAGAGAGTGTTAGGATGAAACTCACACTCCCGAAATGGGGACTTGGGAGTCCTCTGGGACTCCCGACATTTTAAAGTTCAATGGCAAAAAGCAAAAGACCTTGCATTGGGGTGTTCTTTATATCATTGAAAAGTTATCGAAGTGTAGATGTCGAAAATGGGCTTGCATGGGCCATTTGGACATCTATAGCACACGTTATGGCAAAGAGAAGGGTCGGGAGTCAAACTGGCAGTTTGACTCCTGACCACTAAAAGTCGGGAATCGACCCGACCCCAGTGCGTGCAGGTGGAGTGCGATATATCATTGGAAAGCTCTGGAGGAGAGCTACAAGTTTGCTTTAAACCTCATCCCAATCAGAGGTTTGAGGAAAGAGTTATGACCTCACAAAGTCTCGGGAGTCCAAACCGAGATAGTTTTGGGACTTCTCCTTAGGAATCCCAGGACAAAAAACCATTTGAATGTAGGTGTCGTGGAGAGACATAAAGAATACTATATGGGGGAAGGTGGTGGCTTCCCCTGAGTTCGGGCCGTGATGAGTCTTATGAGTCCAGAATTGCCTGTGGCTTGGCTTGTCCTAGCACTAAAGGTGCTCCAGAAAGTGAGTTAACCAACTTGTTGGTTGGTTTGATGCAGGTTCGAGTAAGTAACTAAAACTTGTCACTCTCCCTAGTCCCATCCCAGAACTTCAGCATGCCCCTCTACCCCTTCTAATGTTGAGAGCTGGGAGCATGCCTCGAGTTCCTCACCATTTCACTGTTTGAGTAACTTATACCCATCTTGGGTCTAACTAGGAACTTGGGAGCGTGTCATAGAGCCTTTGCCATGCTCTTGTTCACCTACAAGCTCTAAAATTTGGCAATCACCTTAGTTTTTATTAATTTAGTCTTTTCCTAAAAAAATTTGGTGGGGGGCAATGAGAATTTCAGTGGGATTTTCGATGGTGGATGGTAATGGATTTTTGAACTTCTTTGTTGTAGCTTTTGTTGATCTTCACCCACCATCTTTCATTTTTCTTAAGTTATTTTTTAAAGTTGCTAATTTTCATTCCAAACTTGTCATCTTTTTTGCATAAAAGTTCCCCAATTGTGACCATATTTTATAAGTCATTTTTTTTCAAGTTTTCAAAGCTCCTAACACAATTGAATGGATGCATGATCTATTCATGATCAACATAATGGCAAAGTTGAAATTTCAAGGTCAAAATTTCCATGGTTGGAATAGAAGTAGGAAAGTTGAAACTTTAAGGTCAAAATTCCCCAGCCAAAATAAAAATAACAAAGTTGAAATGTTAAGGTCGAAAATTCCCATAACCAAAATAGAAGCAATAAACATGGGCTACTCTAACAACCTTTCCTACTTTGACAAATTGAAAAAAATGCACATTTCAAGTCTTGTTAGTTGCATCCCAAGCTCCTAACACACCTTCAATGCAATTGACCACCACTAAAGCAACAAATGTGAACTTATGTAGTATTGCAAAAAATGAAGTAAAGAATGAACAAGATCCTAAATTTTGTGACGAAATCAAAATTTCGAAAGCTAGATTTCACAAAAACAACTTGTTGTTCATAAAATCAAATTTCAACTAACTCCAAATTTTTTAAACTTGCGGTTTGTTTTTTCAAGCATACATTCCACAACTATCACTTTGGATTGTGTAGCTACAAGATCTACTTGGGCGGTCGTCTTCTTCTCACTCAAGGCTAATACATCCACATTGGTAATTTTGAGTTTGAGGTTCAGTAACTCCTTAAGGTTACACACACAAGTTATTTCTACTTCCAAATTGGGTTTTGTATAAATAACCATTGTGTCCTTGGATACACCAATCTCTCCATGCCCCCTTGCCAAAGAGCACTCCCCTTCCTTTGACATTGTTGACATTGATGCATAAATTGTAATGCCTTCACTTGGGGGAGCAAAAATCCTTCTAAATGAGTGCATGCTTAGTTTGTAATTTATTGGTGAAAGTCGTGTGGCTAGCCTAATCCACCTCTTTTTTGCACTTGACTAAAATTCCTTTCCCAAAAACACTATTAGAAATTTTGTCTTTTGCAACTTGTCTTATGCAACTAAAAAATCTCACATGCAACTATTTTGGAGTTGCATGCAACATGTGCAGTTGCATGCAACATTTTTTAGTTGCATAAGACAAGTTGC
>Ga0116227_10001961_pt1 | contig 46986 bp, 40 predicted proteins | sample S1TSphgellanicum_FD_89693 | JGI IMG/M metagenome (GOLD analysis project Ga0116227, IMG submission 89693) | Host-associated microbial communities from peat moss isolated from Minnesota, USA - S1T2_Fb - Sphagnum magellanicum MG | ecosystem: Host-associated > Plants > Peat moss > Unclassified... | reverse complement strand
TCAGCAAAAACAACAACCAAAAACACCTCCCCTTCTTCCTTCCTCATACTCCCTCTTATGCTTCCTCATGACGTCCCTTCCGCCAAACCATCTTCAATGTAGCTCCTTCCTCCACCATCCATCGCACCGTGTGATTACTGTACTCCATAACACACAAACAAATAGAATAGCCTACCCACGCATTCCTTGCAACAGTCATGGAGAAATTCCTGCTGCAAGAATGCAAAAAGGTGATGGCTAATGAAAACAGTAAAACAAAACTAAACCCTAAAGGCATGATGTGTTCACACTAGTGTGGTGACTTGCTGTTTGGTCACACTCTGTTCAAATAGAAAGTGAAAAACCTGGGAGTGCTTTAAGTCAAATTTAAATGGAGTCTGAAGGGCAGTTATGTGTAGGGTATGCCCAAGGGTTAGGGCATTGCACGAAGTGGCTTGCCCAATGAAGGCCCCTGAGACATTTGATGAATGCCGAACCAAAAAATGTAATTGCTGATGGAGTGTAATCCCTGATGAAGTAGTGTAATTCTCAATGAAAAACCAGAATTCCCTCCTGTCTTCAGGAAATTCAGCTTTGTGTAGCCTGCTCCTCCAAGTGATAAAAACCAGCCAAGGGCTGTAGGTTTGGCTAGGATCTTTCTGGATGCAACAGGTAGATCTATGATCAAATGAAAATCTCCATTTCCATCTGTGGGTGGACTCCAAGGTGATTTACAATGTACTTTGGAATGGAGTCAGACCGCTTACAGGGCTGACACTGTTCCATCAGTTCTATTAGGGCCTGTTCCAAATCCTAATCGATATTCAGCATAAAAAATACACAAGTTGAACTGACAAATCCAAACGTGAAAATTTCTTACGCATCTCTCGCCAAAACCGGTTACTTTTAGCATAAACTGGTCGTCAGTAAACACTTGGAATAATGCAAGTTGGGAAGGTGATAATGAACAGCCACTTGGAACCTAGTAGGTATAACTTTGGGACCAAGCAGATGCGGTTTTGGACAACTCTCCTACTTAGCGCTTCAAGGGAGTAATCATGAGCATTCATGAAGCTGTTGTGATCTGTTCACTCGAAAAGTGGATGTACAGTTACCAGTGAGCATTCCCAATCGCCCAACGTTTGTCTTCATCCTGCACACTAAAGAGATGTGCTGGGATTTAAGATCAAAATTTTTGTAGCATAGTAGCCAGTGAGGAATCAGGAATACCCAATCGACCCAACTTTTGTTATTATCCTGCATGCTGGAAAGATTTGCTTGGATCCGAATTTTGGAATGAATAGATTATGTTCAGTCCCTGAGTAGTATAGCCATTCTTCAAACAGCGTGGCCAATTAAGCGGCCTACTTGTCCTACAATTCTCAATGAATGAGGACAATACAGGAACAGAGTTGCCTCTCCTTTTGCCCCTTTAGTTAGACGTGAAGATTCCCTCCCTGTCCCTTCCCAACTTTCCCGGATGTTGGGCCAGAGTGATCCTGCACAAAATGCAGGGATGTATGGAAGTATGTGACACTTTTTAACTGTGTTAACCAGGGTTATAATATTAGTGTACAATTGTACACAGGGTCTTTAATAGACTTGTGTGTATGTGTGAAGAAAAATGTTACAGCCAATGAAATGGATTTTGTGATCTCAATTGTTTTTCTCACCTATCGCAAGTGAACTAACAGTTAAATGTGTAATAGGGTTTAGTAGTTTTGTGAGAATTTTAGAGAACCAATCGAACTGGTCGAAATTTTCAATGTTTTGCAAAATAGGGTTGTGTGTTGGCTTGAAGATTTTTTTTCAGGTCAATGAAATTGCTAGATTTGGTGATCTGAACTTGTTTTCGTATTAATTATCGTGATTAAAAGTTCAATATATGTAGACACGGTTCTTGCACATTACTTGTGCACTTTGTTGTTATATTGATGTGCCATAACGAACCACTGTGGTTAGCTATGTACTAACCATCCACATGCATCTATCAACATTGGGCATGCATCACAACCCTTCCCCTTAGTGGGTACCTAGTCAGGTTTCAATCCAATTCTCATGAAGAGAATTGATGGGTATCACATTATGTGATACTTGGTTTGATAATCAGGCCATTGATTCTCATCAAGTGAGAACCAAACCTTGAAAATTGATTATATTTTAAAAACCTTTTAGATCATGAGTTAGACTCTCATGCCATATTTCAAGGTCTAGTGTAGGGTAAAGCTTACACTAACAACATAAATGAGAACAAACTTGCAACAATAGTAAATGAAGAACAAGTTTCTAGGAGTAGTAAAAAAGGTACCCCGAGAGCAATGCACAATCTGAAGCAATTACTGGTATGCAGTTACTAGCAAAATTTACTGAAATTCAAAAACTGGTTTACGAAAACCAATCAAGATAACCAGTTGTTTACATTTGTGAAAACCAACACCTTTGAGAATATACTGACTTAGAAAAAATAAAAGTCATGCTACCTTGGCCGGCTTTCACATACCTCTTTTTTGGGAAATACCTGAGCCAATTTTTAACCTCATATGTAAAATTTGGAACCATCTGCTTTTCACCCAAAAAAAAAAGAAGAAAACTATCCAACATTGGTATCTATCTGATAGGAGCCACCATGAGTTTTCCCTTCTCACCTACATACATAAACGATTTATACAACCTACCTACCTATAATATTTACCCACTTACATAGGTTTACTTAAGTGGTGTGAGGTGGAAGTAATAAGGTTCACAAGATAAGTTACCAAGGTGGAACCATGGTCACACAACTCCACAGTGAATCCAAAACTATATAGCTACAATAAACCAATACCCATCAAAGCACCATTTTGGATGGATATGTTTGTTGGATAGGAATTTTTTTCTCATGGCATTAAGTAGAAAAACATGGGTTTTTAAGTTGTTCAAGTTGATTAATTGATTTTTTAAATTGAGGAAATATTCATTTTGACTAAAAGTTCATCATATGAATGGTCATTGTAGTTTTAAAGTGATCAATTTGATTAGTGATGATCCATTTGATTACCTCTCGAATGGGACATTTAATCAAGATAGACAAAATGATATCCTTGGTCAAGATGGTCAATAGGATTTAGTCAAATCGAACGTATAGTCAAATTGAACAAATTAAAAAATTCTTGGTCAAGATGACTATTGGGTTTCTAGTCAAATAAAACATCTAATCAAGTTGAACAAACAAAAATGAATCCTACTTGTGTACCTAGGTACCATCATAACTACCTACTTAGATACTTAATACGTAGTTAACTAATAAGTAAGTAAGTAATTACTTAATAGGTACATAACTATTTAGTAAGTAACTATCTACCTAGTAGGTATGTAGCTGGCTACCTAGTAATAGATAAATACTTAGGTACCATAGTACATTAAATTAGTAGGTTTGAAGGCCAATACACCTCCTACCTAATAAGTTACATTTTTTACATTTTAAAAATTATATTATCTCTTACATAAGTTTACAATATACAATATTATAAGTTGTCAAATAAAAAATTGACAAAAGTTAACAATTGATTTGTAATCCATTAGTAAGAGCATTTCTGATGGTGTTCAATATGTGACCCTACAAAAACATTTTTCACATCCAAGTTTAGTTATGCATTTTTTTGCAACCCCACCCATAAAACTAAAATTGGGATAACAAATAGGTGGGGGACTAATAATAGCAAACCACCTAGATGCATCTTTATGATGGGCCAATCAAAAACACTTAACAATAGTTAGATCATATCTATTACATTCTTTTCTGCAAGTGCACATTGTTGCCATGTTTTTTACCAACCATGACAATGCGAGCAAATATGTGGAGTCAAAATCACTTTCATAACCCAAACCGACATAGTTTGGTATCTCTTCATTCAATTTTATTGTGTAAGATCACATATAGAACACTGATAGAAATACTTTAAGGACTTGGTTTATCATCATGGAGGGGAGGGGTTCAATCCTTAATACTTACAACCTATGTTCATGTTTAGGGGGCTACAAGTTTAGGTATGTTAGGTTGGGTAACTGGGCTAAGTAAGCTAGGTTTAGTAGTTAGGCTAGATATGTTCGATTGGATAAATATGTTAAATAGGTTAGGTTGGGTAACTAAACTTCTAGAAATACATAGTTACTTACATTTTGGTCCTATTTATATTTATTTAATACCTACTTACCTACCATTGTAATTCTATGTGAAAATAAAATTTAAAATCAAATTTTTTTAATTTTTTAATTAAATAATCTAGTTCTTTGTAATCAAAATGACTAGTCAAAAATGATCACCTGATCACAATAAACGTTAAAATCAACTTGTCCAAAATTATGAAAGGTGGTTTTATGGTTGTTTAAATGGGGTTTTGTTTTTACTAAAATTTTTAATCACAAAAACTGGTTTTTCTACTAATGTGGGGTCCTTATCAATGAACTAACCACCACAAGTTAGCAAATTTTATTTATTTAATGTTTTACCCACTTACACTTACTCTTTTTTTCAAAAACATTTGTATTTTTTTAACCTCATCTATAGGCATAAGCATGGTGAAGTATGTTAGCCAAAGACATTTGTTTTTTGGAAAGTATCCATAAAATATACACTAATATATTGAATCCATGAATATTACTTAAGTCGATGATCAACAATTAAAAGTTCTGTGACTTCATTACATAATATTGAAGAAAATGCATGTTTTAATATGCATTTAAATACATTTTAAAAGATGCAAGTATTAGAAAGTACATGTCATAGTTATGCAAAATTGAGTCACAAATTCATGAAATTAAAACATCACTTAAAATTATTATACTTTCAAGTTGATGAAGGCCTAGTGTGTTTGGATATAATTTCAACTTTTCATATTATATTGTCATAATCTATTAAAGTTTTAATGTAAAATATTTTGGAAAATGTGAACAACCAACCAATTTAAAACATACTTTTCATCCACTTTTCTTATATAAAAATTTCCTCAAATTTTATGTTCAATTTACAATGAACTCAATAAAATGTTCTATGATTTCAAAATGCAACTTAAATAAGTTTTTAATATCTTTTTGAATGAAAATATTGAAAAGAGATTTTTTTTTTAATTAAATTTTCTTAGGACTACTTTTTTGGCATATTTTATCATGCTTGGACCCCTATTTACTAACCTTTTTTTCGCCTTATCTACCAATTAACATGTGAACCATCCTAACATACATAATGATTTGCCTACTTGTTTAACTAGCTACCTCTCATAACCTACTTGCACCTACTTACTCACTCATCATGCACAGAAGGAATTTTGTTGTCAAAAGATGGGAGTATTGCACAAATAACAAGTAGGTATTTAACTTCCCCCACTACAATAAAAGACATCTTTGCACACTAAGTGATTTCAATGAATTTTCAATGAATTCATTGGTTGTAGTGAATGGGACTTAGTGAGGATGCAATGAATTCACTCATTCAATGAAAGAAGATTAGTGACCTGCACCCACATTTTGTGATAATGCCCCATTTGCCAACCTACTTCCCACCAATGTGGTCGTACATGCATGGGCCCTCCTACTTTTTTATTATTGGCTATTATAATATAATGATTCAAATTAAACATATTCATGTCAAAAGATACATGATGTTGTTTTAAAACATGTTAATATTGCAAAACCTTATTATCCTTAACTTAGGCTCACCTTTTAACCTCCAATGATGTTAAGCAACAAACCCCAAAATGTAGTTGTTGTAATATGCTCATTAGAATATTTGTACATATAGGGCACATCCATTAGTTAGGTTAACAAGGGGTAGTTCACAAATGCAATGTACCTTCATTTTTCTACACCTTCAAATCACAAATGGTAGAATGGCAAAGGAGTGAATACTACACCAAAAACATTACTATACATGATTACATGAGTAATTTCATGGTTGGTAGTCATGAACTAGTTGCTTTAATAAGAATAACTTTATTCTTAATAACCTAGTAATAGTCTAAAAATAATATAATAATATCTCAGAAGTAACCTACCAATAACCTATAAGTAACCTAATAATACTACAATTTGTAGTGTTAAAAAATAAAGCCTAATAGTAGCCTACTACTATTCTAGATTACCATAGACTACTTCAGTAGCCCATGGTAGTTTAGAGTAGCCTAAGTTGAAACTTATAATAGTTTTAAATAATTTAAGGTGAAGTCTAGCATAACCTAGAGTAAAATAACTTATAATAACTTAGGGTAGTTTAGAAGAGCTAAAAATAGCTTAAAAGTATTTAGACTAACTTAAGGTAAAACCTTGGGTAAACTAAAGTAGCCTAAGGTACTTAAGGTATCCTAATAATAATAGTAAAATAATTTAGCTAATTTAGCTAATTTAACATATGTAAATAGGGTAGCTAAATTAAGTAATTAGGTAGGTAAGGTAACTAGGCTAGGTAGCTAAGTAGGATGAGAAAAAATGTTCATAATAATGTGATATGAAAGTTATCACTTGATGAAAAAGTGGTGCAATGATTAAAGACTTGGACCTTCAATGTGAAGCTAAAAGGTTCAAGTCTTCACATTTGCAATGTGCCTAATTAGCCATGTGTTAGCCTTTTAAGCCTTTAAGCTATATAGCTTCTTGGATTTGTCTTCTATGATTGTAGTCACTTTTACTATAGTTGCTTCTATGGTTTGGGACTATAACAACTATGGTAAAAACATCAAGTTTGAGTTGATTATGTAATCATGGAGTTGCAATCAACTTAAACAATTACAAATGTAATTGTTTCCATAGGACCATGTTTGCCACTTTTGTTAATAATTGCAATACTTTCACTTGTTCTACAAACTTTAATAAAACATGGTAAGGGCATTTGCAATACCATCATTTGTTATACAAACCTATAATTCATGATGGGAAAATGAATGCATTACCTTCATTTCATATACAAATAAAATTTCTTTCTATATGTGTGATCAAATGCTAATATATTTATATCACAAAGAAATTTCGTTCATAAAAAAAAGGAAGGAAAAATATATAAATTTTGCATGTTACTAAATGTATGAGAGTCCAAAAGTATTATCCATCAATGTAAGAAAACCAATGGTACACACTACTCCAATTTGAAAGGAATTTTTTTTCTAAATTTTTTTTCCTTGCCATTAATGTTGGGTGAAGTCATGATTAGGTGGCTCTTTTTGGCCACTTGAGAGTCCATTTCTTAACACCAACTATACAATTTTTACATTTTGATAATTAACAACTTATGCATCCAATGTACATTTCCTTATCTTGCTAGTAAAAAATATGGCAACCCCAAATGTGCACATGGCTAGACATATACTTGGTGAAAAATCCATGTAAAAATATGAAGTTTTGAAAGAGAAATGGATTAATAAAACTTGATATTAAAACATTAAACTTTTTTCAAAAATCCATAAAAAAATCTCAATGCACTTTATTTTTAAATGCATCACTTGGTTTTTTATTAAATAAAATAATATTAAGTCATATTTTTTGAGTTCACATATCAATTTTTACTTTGCAATTAAAAGATGCCAATATTTTAAAAGTCCATTATGAATCTATTATTTTCTTAAAACTCATCTATAATTTTTTATATGATTCCCAATAAAATCTATTTCAACATGGACAACTAAAAAAATGTACAATGTTAATGTGAAAAATAATTGTATACTTTTAATTTATCAACAATTTAACAAAAATGCAAATGTGATAATCCAAATTGTCCCCCTAATTGTGCTTTCATCCTATTATGCTCTAACAATACACAACTATAAATTGAACCACTTTTTGTGCATGCTAATGTGTGAAAATTTGATGACCCATCAAGTGGATGTGCAAACAAACACCTCCTTTGTGTTGGCACAAAATTTATTCCATGCAAACAAAGATCAATTGTTGTAAAAAATGTGACGACCTTAAACTTTAGATAGGAATGAAAAATTTATGTAAACTTCCTGACCATGAATCATTTGTGATTCATGGCATTTTGTGATTGCCTCTATTGTCTTGAAATATGTCACTTTCAATGGTTTGCGATTTCAATGTTTTACACCTCATGCTTGGTATAAACAACCTTATTGGCTCTAATGAACACAACAAGGTCATTGTCCATTTCTATTTTGGAAAAGGTTATACTTAGGATTTAACCCACCCTATCCAAAAACATCAAGGATCTTGCAAAATTCTGAACACATTCTAGAATCACTACTGGAAAATGAAAGAATAAAAAGGAACATCAGTAGAAGAAGGAAATAAAAGAAGACAAAGAAAAAGGAGAAAAAATGAAAAGGCAAAGGAGTGGAACGGGGGAAAAGGAAGAAGAAGAGCAGCTACAAAAGGAAGTAGGTAGGTAGGGAGGATAGTTGAGTGGAGGAAGGTAAGTAGGCGGACCAACCTGGGCAGCCTTGCTTGACATGCAGTTAAGGTTCATCACTTACGCTGAAATTGGGGCAACACAGGATGGCGCAACAGTGGGTGCTGAACAACTATATTATAATGGGTGTTGGCTGGGTATCAACTTTTGAACATACCAGCTGGTACTGGTATGGATTTTCTTTTAAAAAATAATACTAACGGTACTGGTATTGAACTTTTAAAAAACTTCTATATCAGTCTAGTCCTGATATTAGAGTCTGGGCAAGGCTGATTTTTGGCTGGTATGTAGCTGCTAATATTCTTACTGTTGGGACTGATATAGCCCTGTTATTACCTATTACCTCAATTCCTTACTAGCCAGGTACTGGTGCGAGCTGGTATGGACTCGGGCCATACCAGTCTGGTCGATTCGTTGATACCAGAAGGAGTAACAGCTTAAATACACCCCTAGTTTCCGTGTACATACACTTGTGGGTGCTAGGAAACATAATCCGACCATAGTCTAGGGGCTTCTAGTGTGTTCACCCAATTAAGCGTTTCCCTTTGGCCCACCTACATAGGTGAGAAGGGGAGGACTTTGGGCAAAACACATGGCATTAAAGCGAAGTGCTATTGGGAACATCCTTGGGGAACACATTGGGAACCTAATGGGTTCCCATTAAGAATTTGAAGGGAACATGTTGGGAACAAATGAAAATGAGAAAAAATCCCCCCCCCACCCCCCCACCCAAAACTTAAACAAAAAAATCAAGGCACTTTGAGTGTATGCTGAGCCTTCCCACTGGCTGCACGAAATTTTTATTTCCGAAACTGTTTGTCACCATTTTTGGCCTGGGCTAATACCCCCATTATAAGCTGGGGGTACTTATTAAGCCTTTCAATTTCTCAATGAGCCCCACAAATGAAACATACTCATGCAAATTCCAGGTCCACAGCACATTGGAGAAATACAAATTATGGCCAGCTCCGTGCTGATCAGGTTGTGGGGTCTTTTGAACTGTGCTGTACTGTAGCTTGTGTCCAGGACCTGGATAACTTTGGAATAGCCCTCTTTATATAAGCTACCTCACTAAAGCTTGCCTGACATTTTTATATGAAGACAGCTCATACTAAGTTATGACCTGGTTGCGTCAATATATTCCCTGCCTCCAAAAGCACCCCACATTGTCTCCCAAACATTCATTAGTCCATGTCCCATCATGAATTTTGTAGGCATATATACGAACAAACAAATCAGATCCTCGGGCTGTGGGCCTTCAATCCTCCATGGAAGCCGGCAAATGCAGAAGAGATTTACAGCCGGATCCTGAAGCTGCACTTCGGACAAAGGAGGAGAGTCCGCAACAACGTGAAAAGCATGGTCTGCAATATGATTATATTTGTCAACAATGGGTTGTTCAATAGGGGGGATAAAGTTGTGTAAAGTTGTAAATTAGAGACACTCGCACTTCCTCATTATAATCCCGTCCACATGCGTGAGTGCCCTTGTTGAGTAGACATGTGGCTTTCTCCTGCTCGCAACTATTTTGCTTTAGGAAAATTGAGCTGTGCAGCAAGATCAATGTGAAATGATAAGAGATGCAACACAATTTGTTGTTGCATGAGCAGGTGACAAAAGGCAATCAGTGCAGTACCTCAGGAGGGGTCTCATGCTTTTCCATCACTTAAAATTCTCTGACACCTGCTTTACATTACTTACCAATCTCCTCGGCAAAAGCAATCAACTCATGAAGTTCTTATTGCTTCTCCGCTTTTTGAAGTCGCCAAAACTCCTATGTCTTGACTCTCTACCACTTTGAAGTCCGACCCTTTCTTACTATGAGGGGGAGCAAGCAGATCCCATATGAGAAATCATTGGATATGGGTTAACATAGATGGATTTAGTGGACGTTACTCTTTCACTTTGGAGCCTGACAGCCATAGTAGCTTGGATGGAATTCAAGCCCATCCAAGCTGCAAGCTGTTGATCGCCAGAAAAGAAGCAGGGTAATCTGATAGTTCTAGATTTTGTTTTGTTTTGTTCACTTGGATGGTAACTACAAAGTCAAGAACATGATAAACAAAACTACAAATGGACTCCATTGTAGTTGGATCTATGGAAAAGAAAATATTCAGTTAGTTTGCGTTCGGTGAATCAGCTCTACTCTCAGACTATGGTAAAAACCCCAAATTGCTTGGTGTATAGGCTTATACACCATATTTTCTTGTCAGATTTGGCAGAATTAATTAAAAGATTCTAGATGAAGAGAATTTTCAGAAATTTTATTGGAAGTTTGTAATTCGTATACTTGAATATTCTACAAGTTTCAAATTGAACCAATGAAAATGTGAAATCTGGTTGATGTTGCCTAAATTTTAGTAAGAGGAAAAAGGAATCTTCATAACTAAAAAACAATGAAGACAAAATTTAGTCCAAATTTAAGATTATCTTGAATGGTAATCTTGAGATATCTTACCAAAAGGCTATAATGATAGAAAAATGATGGACAAAAAACATATATAAAAAATTCAGTTCAAATATTTGAGAACCCCATGTGCCCAACCTTAAAAATTCTAATTTCAAGTGTTGAAATGGCTCCATAGCCTAAAATTAATTGATTTCACCACTTGCCCACCAAAAACTATCCATCCCATATGATATATAAGATCTTAAAACTAAATTATAGTTGAGCTAATAATGACAGCTATCAGCATAGCTTCATGAAACATCTACCAAGAGAAATTGTTAGAACTTAAAATGTTAATATTTTTAAGATGAAGGTGGATAGTAGATAGCTTAAATAGATAGGTAACCTAAGTGAGTATGTCTAGGTTAAAAGGTTGGTACCCTAGATAGTTGGGTAGGTAGCTAATTTAGGTGGGTAAATAGCTACAGTAGGCAAGTGGCTAGGTAGCCTAGATGGGTAGATAAGTGGCCTCGGTACATGTATTTAAGTAGGCAAGCTAAGTAGGCAGATGGGTAGGTAGCTTAAGTTTCTTCACTAGGTACATTTAGTAAGTAGGTATGTATCCTAGTTAGGTTTCTAACCAAGTTTTAACTTTGAGTCTTAATTTGAACCAAATTTGGAGGATTTAAAAGATATTTGTAGAGTGGGGGTGAGCTGGCCAAGTGACAATCAAAAGGGGTGCAAGATTGGGCAACATATAGGCCTTTAGGTTGTTTAATCTTGATAATCAATCATAGGTAAATCCAATCATCAATTTCCTCATATGCTCCATCAATATCCATGCACATAAAGATGTGGACATTTGAAATCACATGCATAATTACATGTCAATTATTGATCTCATTATTGGATCAAAGACATGGTGCACATCATTCATTAATTGTGAGTTATTGGATGACCAGAATACATTAAATTGATTTGGATTGCTGATTATAATGTAGATCAACAAGATCACCACCATTATATTCAATAAAAAAAACTTTTAATGCTTTTGAGTTGATGTTTTCAATCCTATCTATCAAAGCCATTATACCATCACATGTACATGTTTTCACTCACATGTACTTTACATCCACAATCTTCATTTAAAAATGTTTCATTCAAACACTTTGATTTGAAGTCGCTAGATATTATGATATCATATTTATTGGATTTAACCTAATTAGTACATAACCATCCAATCAAGTTTGTTTTAGAAAGAGGTCTTGAATTATTTACATTGTTAATCTAGCTACCAATTAGTGAATTTAGAGCTATTAGATCTTGTCCTAAATGCTTCAAATTTTGATTTGATTTTCACCATCAATATTGTGCATCCTAGTTGGGCATTTCAACAAGTCTAGGTAATCCTAGTTAACATCACTAAACTTTTAATCCATTTGTTGTAATTGACAGTCATTAGATTGTGGGCATCCTAGCCATTAATTCTAGTGCAAGACATTTCCACTTCTTAGGCCATTTTTATATTTTCTATTGTGATGTTATGTTATTCAATTGTTTTTACCCTTTGAGTCTCACACCCTTACCTTTTGTTCTTGTATGTCTAAACCCAAAGTCACATGCTTGATTGAAGTTTCCAAATTTAGCACCATTAACCATGGACAAGGATGCTACACTAACCTACTTTGCTTCTCATTTTGCTATTGTACTTCATGCTCTTATTTGTCTTCTTACATTATCATGTAGTTGAAGTTCTCAAGTCTAGCATTGCAAGCATGAATGAGGATAATACACTAACCTTTTTGTGTTTTGTTTGAAAAGCTTTGATTTTGTTTTCAATTTTTATTATTACTTATTTAATGTATGAACAAGTTCTACATATTTTTTAATGTTTCATGTATTGTTGTTTGTAGCTTAGAGTTTTGTTGCAAATCATCTTGCAATGAATGCCCATATCAAGAATTTTGATGCCATTTGCTTGAGTTGGAGGTGCTATGACAGTTTTGAAACCATGTTGCTGGTCTATCTTCTAGTCTCCTCCAAATCGTCATTGGTAGTTGTGCCAATCTTTCTTTGATTGAAAATTGAAAAATGTTGCGGCAATCTTTTCAAGTTGATGTTTTTCATGCCCATTAAGATAGTTTATCTTCCATTCTCCTCCAAATCATTATAGCTACTTGTGACAATTTTCACTTTATTTGAATTTGAATTTAATTGTTGCATCACACATCGGCCTTACATATGTCAAATGCTACTTGTTGTTTGTGAACAACAATGCATTTTGGAAAAGATTAGTTTTGAAAATGTTGAGCCATTTGTTGTTTGATGACTAGTCCCTTTCTATTGCGATGTTGTTTTCCAATTTCTGTATGAAATATTGTTTTGAATATTTGCCATTCATTTTTCACAATTCTTGTTGAGTCCCGATCATTTGTAGGTAAACAACCTTTTTTCTTCTATCTCCACATGTATATAGTTCGTAAGGCAACCAATATGTTCATTTTGTATACCCCATGTTGCCCCCAATAGCATTTTAAGTACCTGCACATATTGTCTTTTGGTCATGATGTGGACATATGGTAAACATTGTCTAATTGTAACACCTTATGTAAAGGGCATAGATACATGCATTGGCAAGGAGAGTTTACTAGTTCTATGCTTTTGTTGGACAAGCCCTATATACATATTTATGCAGAGATCAGGTAACAATATATATGTTGCTCTAGCCTCCCAGGCATATATGTACGACATTCAGGCAGCAAAGATGTAGGTCTTACTAGATGTTGTCTGCTTCCCAGACAGCATGTCTAGGAAGCCAAATATATGCCGGCCAAGTAGTGAAAAGGATGGTTCAACCTCAGGGAACACTATATAACTATACTATGGATGATCATTTTCAAAACAATCCCTTGTTATCTTAAGAACCTTCTGAGGCTCCTTAGAAGATGGCCACATGAAGAAGCACCCACCCTGTGACTTCCAGCTTATTGAGCGAGGCCTCTTAGTGGGTATATTCAGCCCAAGCATTGTCAGATTAGACTTAGAAATCCTGAATTAATCTAGGACAGGGTATTTATCGTTTTAAAAAGAACCTAATAAAATGGGCTTTTACATTATGATGTGGGTGCTAGTTTATCCAGTCCCTTAGAAGACATGTCATATTTAAAAGAAAAACAGAGTTAAGCTGGGGAAGGCATCTTCTTAAAACCCTGCTAAGTTCAACGAGTCCCTCAATAGATATGTCATATTAAAATGAAAAATGAAGAACAGTGCTACACCGGGGAAGGCTTCTACTTGAGCCCTCAACAAACTCTCAACAAAAGTGAGGGTCCTGGAAAGAAGTTTTCCCCTATATCTATGTATCTGCCAAATTGGTATAAGAAAACTGATATTTGCATTCTAAATTAATTGTATGCCCAAGGTTCTCATTTTGTTTCTTCTTCCAGAGTCCTTGTGCGCTGGGCGTCAGAACCCATTGTTGCATAACTGATGAATTTTTCAGAATTTTCAGTCACCACAACTCATTTCAGTCAAGTCCATTGGTTCTCATTCTAATTTTGTGGGTGCATGGTCATAAGTATGCAAGGAATTACATGCCGGAGTAATGGCATCTGAATGTTTGTGTAGGGTAAAGCCTCAGAGCGTCCCCACCCCATGGACCTGTAACAACAAAATAACTATTAGTAATTATAAATAATAATATTAGTGTTGGGATAATAATATGGATAAAATTAGAAAATAAAATAATGAATCTCATGGGCCCTAGAAGGAGAATCTTTTGACTAGGGGCATAAGGGTTGATTATGAATAATTTAGATAACTATTTTGAGTTGATAATAATGAGAGGTTAAATATGTAGACTTGATCAAATTTTAGATTTTTAATAATATAAAACCTATCCATAGAAGGATGGAAAGTTGTAAGTGACACTTGATAATTGATTTGATACATGGGGAATAGATGTAAATGAATGTGATTAACTATTCATTCACTTTTTTTCTTCAAGTATATAAGGGGTAGAGATTGGAACTTTTGACTTGTAATTTGCATTCAATAATTTCATTTTGTTAGTTGGATCAAGACTTGTAAAAACATCATATGTGAATGAAAAGCCTTGAGAAAATAAAATGTGGAGATGATTGTGAATACAATTGTGAAAACTTTATAGTCTTTTGATGAATGATCCTCATAAAAGAGAATCTTTAAGCACATGTGATGAACTCTTTCGGGTGGTAGTTCTCACAGAAAGATTCGACTTTAAACACATCAATGATCCTATCCCAAAAAAATGTAAAGTTTCATGTTGGAAATCATGTGAATGATGAATATTGCAAGTGTTGTTTTGAAATATGTTTGATAGTCTACCTATGTGCTAAAAAAGATTAATAAAAAATTAATCCTCATAGTTTCAAACCCCCTCCTAGGCTACAAACCTTTTATTACCCAACATAATGTAAGATATCAACCTTATCATAAAGTTAATAATGTGTACAAAGCAGGAGGAGTAGGAGGGATCTTAGGCCTATTTAGACTTGTGTAACTATTAAACTGAATTCACACAAGAAGATAATAGGGGCTTTTTTGTTTCATTTTTGCCTTTCTTGTTTCATTTTACTCTTCAAATGGTTAGAGTTTAAAGCACACTAACTGTTACGCTGTTCACAGAAGGGGATAGATAAATAATATGATCTGATTGATTTAACAATACAGTGTACACGGAACAATTTAGACCTCAGGTGAAAAATCTAAATCATAGGTGGTTAGAGCATTATGTCTGACCTACTCCAGCTGCTTTAAAGTTTCTTTATTGCGCCTGAGCAGCTTTTGCCACCCAATTTTGGCGAAGAGAATTGACAATATCTTCATAGGGGTTGCTTCAGCTGGAGTAATTTCACTCTCTCCCCTTATACAATTTGAGCTCCTTGTTGCTGCACACTACCAGTGCCGATCAACTATTTTATTTTTTCTTATGTTATTATATGGTTTTCAATAATTCATCATTATTTATGTCAATGTCTAATTTAATTTAAATTAATATATATTTCATGGACATGAAAAGACACATGTTAATTTTTTTTTTTCATATCCATGTTGATGGATAAGGGAAAAGAGTGAGATACTTATAAAGTGAAGATATTGATTAAGAAATGTGGGAGATGTTTTTAAGAAAGTTCATTAAAAAAGGAAGCAGTTTTTTTTTTAAATTTTAAATAATTAATCTTGAAAATGAGGTAGTTATTTTTGAAATTGTCTTTGGAATGGTCCATGGATGGTGGATGTGAAGGACTCCAAAAAACCCCCCATATACCAGTTCCAATTATTCACCACTGGAATTTGCAGCAGGATATCACTGCTGCTTGCTGAACCAGCATACCTCTATACTGGTACCATGGTAAAAAACTAAAAACCCTAAATTTTTTTGGATTATGTGTAAAAATAATGAATATCCTTTCATTAGACTAATTTAGAGTCTCTAAGTTCAAATTTAACATTTCCTCTGTCAATTATTAGCTCTATAAGAGGCCTTACTCAAGATGGTGAAGGTACCATTGTAGTTGCTGGTTCACCCTGTGGCCAACATCACTCAACTCTCACAAAAATCCAAATGTGTTTTCAGCTTTGTGCCCTCAAATGTGTGGCAGAAGGAAGGAAATTAAAACAGGGGCCCATTTCTTTGTACAACCATACTTCCTCAAAGAAATGTCCACAGCCCAAATCATGCACACTGCAACTCAAAACATAGATACTCCCATGAAGTAATACACTATTTCATTTTCAGTCAATTCTTTATCACACAATGCTTGTGTCCATGGATCCTGCACACCATTAATGTTCTTGTGGCATCCATGGAACCCTTGCAACACACAACCACATGGTTTGACTACCAGAATTGACCTTCCTCTCCTCTGTTCTATGCACTGAGAAGCTCACAGCAAAACATCATCATCCCTGTTAAGTACCAGCTGAATCCACTACCAGTTTATCTCTCCTTCAAGCTACTCATGACCGCTTGATGCCTTCCGTCCTCCTTGCACAACTCACCACTACACCTTTTCTGATGTTCTTCTCTCTGTTGCAGTTTCAGGAGGAAGCTCCTTGTCTCCATTCCGTACTAGTTCAGGTACTTAACGTCATAAAACTACCAGCAGTACACAGCTCAGGCAATCCACCTCGAGCACACCACCGCCTCAATAGTGGGTGTCAAACCTGTGCTTATCTCAACAGAGATTAGCACTAATGCATAAGTGAAAATCACCACTGATTGCTAAGTGTACATATGGTTCGCATAGAATGTTTGCTGCTGAGATTCGTGTTGATCTAGTTGTAGAGCAAAATGAGGATGGATGAAAAATTATCAAACAATGGAATTAGTGTTAGGGATTCTACAACAAAGTGATAGAGTTCTTGTGTTCTTGAGAAGATAAAGAAAACTGTGTGCTGCTTTTCACTGACTGTGATCGATGGACGTTGTTGAGGCGGTCCAATCATCGCAAAGGCATGATGATAGAAAGGAAAAGACTTTGGAAAGTATTTGGTTTTGGTGACTTTGGGAAACTAAATGGATGTGTGTGTTACTTGTTTCATGGCTAATGGTGGAGGATAAGCTACTGGAATTATGAAGGGATGCGCCTTCTATTGGCTAAATGCTTATTGGCTATGTCCTAAAGAGGCATTGTGGGAACACCTTTTGTGCAGGTATAGGGGTCTGAAAATCAATTTTGACTTTTTTGTGTGACTAATTTTTTTATGTACACGATAAGAAAGTTGATGTTTACCATATATATATTTGAGTGAAAATGAAAATAATGATTAAATAGTGAAGAAAAATTTAACATTTATGTGTTATTTTTCAAATCCAAATTGAAATATTTAAGGTTCGAGTGTAAGCATGAGGTGCATAATTAAAATTCATAAAATGTCAAGGGTATTGATGTCTTGTTCATTATTAAACCATAATTTAACTACCAAACCATGGATATGATCTTTTATTGTTAAGTTGAAATCTACTATAGTCAAAATTACTTAAAATCGATACAAAGTACAAAAAGGTTTAAGGATAGGTTTAGGGTTTAAGTTAAGTCTTTTGTCCCATATAAATATAACATTGTATGGTGTTGTCTTTCTTTTTTCATAGTAAGAATAGTGTGTTTGGTTTAAACTTCATCATTTGTTTTTTTTGGTTTCCTTTACAAGTGTGTGTTTTTGCAAGTGTATGTTTTATCAAGTGTGTGTTTTTGCAACTATTAATTTTGTCAAATGCTACTTCATTTATTTGTTGTCAAATTCATCTTGATAAGTTTTTTTTTTTTTTGGCACAATGATTGTTATTCCAATGAAAGAAGCTAAATTAATTGTTGTGATGGATGATTTGGATTTTGGAATTAGAAATGTTACATTTGAAACAAAGGTGTTCAATAGGTATGGCACCTTTGATTGAATTGCAAATAAAAGCATGGAAAATCCAAATTATGCATATTTGCATTCTGATTTGTTGGATAGAGCAGCTTTAATCACAATCACTTTGAGGATGAAATCACCTCATATAAAAATGCATGAGTAACATTTACAAAAATGCATGTTCATGAGGGTGGAAAATTTTAGCATTGAATCAAAATCCAAAAAGAGTTTTGAAAAAGGTGACATGCATGTTGTCATGTTACAATTGAATCAACAACCATTGTGTCATCAATTCTTGCATTCTAACCCAAGTTAATTCCCATGTTTTTTCACATGGATTTGATTAAAAAATTCAAAAGTTATATTTGGAGTGAAAGGTCTATTACCATTGTTGTCATTGTAATTAATGTAAGGGGAATAGAGGATAACAAAAATGAAAAAAATCGTTGATTGTATATGGATAAGGTGAATTTAACAAAGATATTGATCTCTTAGTAACAATTTCAAAATAGAATATGAACAACTTCTTGAGGCATACAATGGAGGCCAATATGTTATGGTTTTAATTAAGAATGTGACAACAACATCAAAAGGAGATAATATTTGGGGGCACAATATTGCACAATTTTAACAAAGGTTGTTGACAACATTGTTGTTATTCAAGCTTGCATTCTTTAGTTACACAACAAATTATCAAGTGTTCAACTCGCATTAAAAGAAGTAAATTATTTTCCTATATTTTGCATTATTTTTTTTAATTTATGAATTTACTAAAAAAACATCAAATAGAACCAAATCTTCATCTCATAATCAACTATATTAGAAAAGATAATGGAAAATATAAAAATAATGTTATGAAAAATAAATTTTCAAAGTTTTGTTTTTGAACATCAAAGAAAATTGGTTGGTTGTTTAATTCTTTTTTTCCTAAAGGAACATGAGAATCAAACATCATGCCAAATTATTTTTTACCAAAAAAAATTCAAGTTTTTTTCTTGGCCCAAGCAATCAAGAAAATCGAATGTTCAATTATCCTCTTCTTAAAAGAACATGATAATCAGGTGGCTATGCAATTTTCTTCAATAAACAAAAATTCAAGTTTTTTTTGGGTAGTTAAGAAAATATGATGGTTGCTCGATTTTCCTTTTCCTAAAAGAACATAAAATCCAAGTTACCATCTAATTCTCCTTTTCCTAAAAGAACATGAAAATTGGATGGCCGCCTGATTCTCCTATTTGTTAAAGAACATGAAAATTAAATGACACCTAATTTTCCTTTATGTAAAAATATTTCAATTTATTTTTTGGGGACTAAGAACTAAAGAGAATCAAATGGCCACCCAATTGTCCTTTTCTCATGGAAAAAACTCTTCTTTTTCAAAAAAGGACAATTGAGTGGCCGCATGATTTTAATGTAAAGAAAAAGCAAAAGGAACCATTTGATTATTCTTTCCTTGAGGAGGGGAGAATCGAGTGGTGACATATGTTTTTTTACTAGAATGGCCTATAGAAAATAAAACTACACTACTTGATGATTTTTACTAGAATTGTTTAAAGAACAAAAATTCATGTTCCATTACATACTAGACATAGAATATGATGTTGTTACTAAGATTGAGAAATATTTCTTTATATAATTTTTTGGAATTCCTCTTTGGGTAAAGAATATGGGATAAAATGTTTGGAATGTGTTTATTTATAAATAAAGTTAAATAATTTTTTTCAAATTGGTCCATGGCCTTTGAACATTGAAAACATTTTTTAGCTCCTTTCTTAACGCATTTAATGTCACAAAAATCATTAGAATTGGTTTTTAAATGAGCAAGATATGATTTATGGAATGTAAAATTTAAGCACAAAAAAATAGTTTTTGTTTTATAGCTTAAAATGTATGTACATTGGTCTAATGTTTTTGCACTTCAGGGACCATTTTTATAGGTTTAAATTGCACACCCATAGTTTTTTAAATCACTCAAAATGAATAAGAAATGAAAGAGATATATGGTTTGAAAGAAGGGGGTACACTGTTTTATTTTTGGTGCCAAGAATGACCTTTTCTTTTTGTTCTTTTTTATGTTATTATTAGTTTTTAATCTTATTCTTTGTCTTTTTTAAAACATTAATTCTTTAAATTATTACATTTTTCATAACATCTTTTATTATGCATTTTCTATGCATTTCATTCTTTTTGTTCACATATTATGTGTATGTGTGTGCATGGTTTTATTTCTTTCTTGGTTAATGTACCTTTTTTTCCACATTTTCTATTTGGTTATGTTCATTTTCATTTATCTTTTTGTTTTAACATATTGTCCATTTTTTTAAGTGACCATGGTGTTGTCCATAGTTAACCTTGTTGTGCCTCCATTTTGAAAACTATGTGGAAATTTTCATGTAGTGGATGCCATCATTTCTCCAATGGGTGATGTTCATTGTAATGCTTATCATTCAAAATCAACAATTCAAAAATTAAGATTTCTTCATGGTTCCATTGTAATCAATGATGAACCTATGTTATTACCTATTGAAAGCAAATGGCTTGAAGCAATTGTGCATATGACAAAATCTGAATTCTTGGATTTGCCTCATCCATAACAAGTTCAATTCTTCATTTCAATTTGCATTCATGGTAAATTTTGATTATCACCCACATCTACCCTTGTTGGTTTTCAAGAAAACATCTAATAATTTATTCCAAAAGTGGAAACCAATTTGAAGGGCGATGGTTTAATTACTCCTTTAACAATTATTCTTAATGATAATGTCCAACATAGTGTGAAAAACAAGTTTGATTTTGATGAATCAAAGTCAATTTCTAAACAAAACTCTTCTTAGACATTAAAGTTCTTAATAGTTTTTATATGACATTTCTATAGTTACCTTTAGTATATGAGTATTTTATATATGTAAAAACTCCCTATATCAAAATTTTGGTTTAAATAGCTTTTATTATACAATCATTTTCATTTTCTAGAGAAAAAGAAAAGTTCTCAAACATCAATTTGCATCAAATTTTCAAAATGATTTTAAATATACATTTTTGTATGTGAAGCAAATTTTCAATGTAAACATTTTTTTAATGAAAACAATTTTTTAATGCAAGTAGTTTTTCAATATAAATAATTATTTAATGCAAATTATTTTCAATATATGCAATGTTTTCAATGCAAGTAATTTTTCAATGTAAGCAATTTTTCAATGAAAGAAGTTTTTTAATGCAAGCAAATTTTTGATGCAATTGTTTTTTAATTAAAATTTTCAATGCTAGTGATTTTTCAATTTAAATTTTTTTTCCATCTAAGCAATTTTCCAATATAAATATTTTTTCAATGTAAATAATTTTCCAAAATTAAATTAAAATGTAATCTTGCATGAATAATTGATTTTATCTTTTTTGAATGTGTTTATGTGGGAACCATCTTTTTGTTTATATAGATATCCATTAAATGGAAACTCATAATAATGGAAACATATTTATTAAATCTTGCTGATTCATCATTTGAACATGTATTGCATTCCTATGACCTTCATCTAATTTCACTTATAAATATGAAATAAGTAATTGTCTTTTTGATTCTATATCTTATTTATTGAATAATCATTTATCATATCTTTAATTGAAGCAAAATAACATAGCACATTTAAATTAATGTTTATTATTGAACATAAAAAAATCCTAACAATGTCGTCTTCAAGAACTAAATCCAAGTTTTTTGTTTGATTTGCATTAATGCATGGTCACATATGAACATCAATATGTGACAAAAATGGGATTAAATGTTAATATGGGAGGTTTGTGGGAAGATTTCACTACAATATTTTGGATAGTTAATTTTTACAAAAGCCAATTTATGTTTGGAATATAATGTCAAAACACATTATGTTTCATTGTGGAATGGACTTCAATCTATCCCCTTACATATAATGTATAATTTTCAACATTTTGAACCAATTTAATATGTTAATGGTCTATTTAGGTTTTTACCTACTTTTTAAATTAATGATCCCATAGATTTAAATGATTTATCATCTCTTTTGAAATCAATGGTGCAACAATCTCCTATACAATTTTTGTAATTAGCTACACATTTCTATTAAAATGAAAATTTTGATTGTACATTAATGGACATTTTGAAAGATAATTGGGATTCACCATTGGAGATATGTTGTTTTATTGTTCAACATTTCTTGTAATATAAATATTATATTTAAAAAACTAAAAATCATATTCAATAGTTTTAGTTTTTAAAAAAACAACACAAGTATTCCTATCAAGAAGATTTTATTTAATACATTCACCTCAACTTCCCTTACTAGAATTTTAAAAACTCCTAAAATTCAAATGAAACATTCCCATCTAATTGTTGAACCTAATGTAACTATATATATATATATATATATAAAGTTAAGCTTTTTATGACAACAATATTTTTGAATTATTAAAGGTTTGTCCAAATCTAACTTATTATGTAAAAACATCTAAATTCATTAACATGCTTTCAAATATTAAAAGAATTAAATCATTAATTATGAATCACATGAAATATATATACAAAAAAATCACAAGAATCTTCCATAAATAACAAAGTTCAATCACCATATGTTCAGTGCATTCTAGAAGAAATTAAATAATCAATTCCCACAACTTTTTGTGCAACATGATGTTCAATTGAATAAAATAAAACATAATGTTAATATAAAGGAAAATACACATAATTCAATATACATTGAGATTTATAATAAAAAATTAAGATGTTTCCATAATTCCATGTTTTTGTTATGAAAGGTTTTTTTTATAATAATTTTTAAAAAATTCAGATAAATTGTTAAGGCAATTTTTTATATATTTTGAAATTCAAATAAAACCTAGTTCAACATCATACATATACACAAGTTGTTTACATAATATTAGTGAAAATAACCCACCTTTATATCAAATATCGAATGAAATTTCTAGAAATAAATTTAGTTCATCAATCCAAAAATTAACACAATTAGAAAAATGTCCTATTTCACCACATTTTGCTTTTGCTCAAATTCATAAACTGCAAGGGTACATGCAATATAATATGCATGGTAATGTTATGAATGTCCTTGCAAATGTGGATTAAACTAAATCAATACTACCACATTTATCAAATGATGGTGTAACAATAGGTGTGTTAGGTGACATCTTGAATACAAATCACCTTATATGTAAGGAAATGTTTGTCGAAATATAGTGACGGTCACTTTACAAAATTTAATTGAAACACCATTATACAAAAAATTGAATGTCACCATTCATCACTTATTGGAAAGTTTGTTTGTTTTGCATATAAATTCAAATTTTCAAATTCCTACTTATAATAATGCAAGATTTGATAACTTTGATTTCGATAATGAAAAAATGCATTATACACCAACAAACTTAATGATACATAATTTTTTAAATGTTCCAAAAATAATGGATTATGAATATACAACTACATATTTTGTTGCCCCAATTCAAAACTTTCACCTTTTAAGATTATTTAAAGTTAAACATTTAGAGGAGTTAAATTTTTCAACATTGTTCTATGGGCAACCTCAATAATTTTTTGAAGGTTTTTCACAACAAATGGTTCAATGGGAATTAATTCATAAATATAGGGATTTTTCAACAAATATTTCTAACTGTTTTTTTTTAAACTACTAAAGTTTCCATCCAAAAAGTCATAGGTTTTGGTCGGGTGCGAATATGAAAAGGAAAACTATGTGATAGAACTATAAAAGCTTATCATTTGTTCGAGATAAACCAAATTTAGATAATATTTTCAAGTCATACCTAGGTTATTATGTCTTGTAATACACCAAAAATGTCATTTTATGACTAGTGCTTATTAATTATACTAGTCGTTTATGCCATTTGTAATTGATTCAAACCTGTCATTTATGCCATTTTAGTCACTTATGCACTTGTGGTCATATAGGATTAGTCATAAAATGACATTTTTTTGTAATGTTGGAAGGTTTAAAATTCACTTGATTATTTTGAAAGGTTACAAAAAAAATTATTTGCAATGATTCAACAATTTGGTCCTCCAATGTTCTTTATCACTTTTACATCTACTAAAAGATTATGGGATGCTTTCATTAAAGTTTTACATACATTACATGCTTCAAAATTAAATCTTCCCAAATAAAATAAAAGACTTCCAATGTGTTCATATAGTAGAATTGATATGAATCAACCCTATCACATGTGCAAGATATTATGATCATAGAACATCTTGTTTCCACAAACTTATCACAAAATATCATTCCTTTATTTTGGTATATTTCTGAATTTTTTTCATCATTGAATTTGAAATTGTGGGAATGAACATGACCATGACTTTTATGGAATGCACACAAATGAAAAAATTGAATAGTTTGTAAACATGTATATGTTTTTGTGACGTATCATTTTTACTAAACCCATTGCAAAATATATAACAACATTAACACACATGTACATATAAGAAAATAAAACCATGTTGTTTGTAAATTTCATTACCCATTGCTTCCTCTATGTGAAACAAAAACTTTAAAACCTCTTCAAATAATTGGGAATTATCCATTTTCACAATAATACCTCCATACACAAGTAAACAAAATATTTCAATCTTTGAATTGTTTTATAGAAAATAAAGATATATCATTTTTTAATTATATAATTTTTTAAAACCTTGATGATATATATATATATATAAATAATTTGAAAAGTAAATTAACAAAGTTACACATTTTAAAAAAATAAACTCTTAAAAACATAAAAACTAATGCATTTAATAATGTGCTATTCATTTTTGATCTGTAAATAAAAATATTCAATGTATTCAAAAACTCTCCAAGGAAGAAGAGCGGGACACATATGTAACTACAACATATTGCACATCAAATATGGCAATAATAAATAAATCAATAACATCATAACTATATTCTATCATTTAAAAAATGCATTGTAAATAATATAAATCCAAATATAAAAATTCAAAAGTTAGGTAATTCTTTTTTTAATGCCCAACAAATGGTTGTTCAACTTGCTACTTACTTTATGTTTTCTTTACCATTATATATATCATTCATCCCAAACATTTCAATTCACAAACACTTTTCCTTTTGAAGAATGTGCTTTTATGTTAAAATCACAAGTTGCATTAAATGAATTGGAACCAAATTCAACTAATATAATGTGTTTATCGATCATAAACAAATATATTAATAATCTTAATCAATATGAATCGTTATCATTAACAAAGTTTAGTTATTTTTATAACATCAAAAAAAAAGATTTCAAATGTTGCAAACCCAATATTATTAGGTTTGTAAATTATAATAAATATAAAATATTGAAAATTGGTCAAAAAAATAAGTTTTATTATATTCACCATTTCAAAATTCAAAAAACTCACAATTTGGAATTATGGGAACCTAGCATGATGATAATTTTAAGATTAAATTTATTTTCAACTCCCAAACACCATATCCAAATATAGAAAAAGAATGGATGATTCAATAGATTCAAGATAAAAACCCAATATTACATTCAAATAACATTTGGATTGATAATATAAATAATGAAATATATGATCCACATCCTACAATTCTTATAACAAACACAATAAATATTGAACATTATAATTTATGATTTGATTTTGTTATTCAATCACGTAATGGATCAAACCAAAAGTTATAATTTTTAGAAGATGAAAATTTCACAAAATCAACATATTCCATGATGATGGAAAAATTTGAATATCGTAGTTTGCTTAAACAATCAAATGAAGAAAAAATATTAATATTTGATGATGTTATGCATAGAAAAAAATTATATTTGATACACCAATATGTTTATTTTTGATAAGGGGTGTTGGAATTAATAAAAAATTTACATTAAAATTCATAATTCAAGGATTATTACAATTATACAACAAAAACCTATCTTTTGATTTAACAAAAACCAAGGCTTTACTTATGGCATCAATGGGTAAAATTGCCTTTAATATTGATGGTTTAATAATACATTCAACATTGAACATACATATCCAACAATCCTTATCTAATTTACTAAATTTATCATTAACTTCAATAAATAGGCTTACATGTTAATATAAACAATTATAACTTGTTTTGATAGATGAAATATCACTTATTAGTGTTAAAATGTCTAATGTTTTAAATAATAGGTTAAGGTCCATAAAACACATTTCAAAACAAATTCGTTGGTGGTGTTGATGTTATCATAATAGGTGATTTCTATCAAACACACCTTGTGAAAGATAGTTGGATCTTTCAAAATATTAAAGATAATGTTAATGCACATGCACCAAAGCACATGCACCAAAGTTTTTACAAACATATGTCCAATGATATAAATTAAATAAAATTATGTGACAGTTTGATATGGTTTCTATACAAACTTTGAACAAAATTTATACTACAATAGAAAATATAAAGGATATTCAATTTAACAAATTCAATTTATAATCAACAACTACCTCATAATTTCATTTTTAAATTTGTTTTATAAAAATAAACTTATGCAAAAACACAATGAAAATGTGTTCACCAACACATTAAGTCCCACATTTATTTTCAAAGCAATGGACATCAACCATCAATCATGGCTGCCATTTTACAAACTCTCAAATAATTTGAGTAAAACTACAAGTTTACATTTTATAATTCATATAAAAAAAATATGTTGGTAACTATGCAACATCTAATGGTTTTATCAATGGAGTTAATGGCATTTTTAAACCACCAACAATTCATATTGTGAAAAAACTATTTATATGGATAATTTTTCAAAATTTTAAAATTGGAACACTAACAAAAAACAAAAAAATCATTATTATGATAACAACATCGAATAAAAATGGACATCAATTGAATCTATCATCAAAGATGTAAAAGTTTATAAATATATTGTGCCCATATTACAAGTTTATCCAAAACATTTTATTATACTTCTTTAAATGATTAAAACTAACATTATTATTATTATTTTTAATTACATGTGATAAAAAACTAAATTTCAATATTATCTTTTATTAATTTTTTAAAATAGTAATATATTATTACATAGTGATGATGATGATGATGATGATAATATTAGAAGGATAGGAAAAATAATTAAATAATTATTGGAGTAATTATTTAAATTTTAATATATTATTATGTTATTATTTAATTATTTTCAAATGGCTAATGTATTTATTAAGAATTAATTTTTATCTATTAAAACTGAAAAAATAATTATAATAAATCATTATAGCTCTAACAAATGACATCATAATATATAATAATAATAATAAATAGCTAACCTAGGCTAGTTACAAATTACATTATTATTATTATTATTATTATTATTATTATTAATCAATTATGAAGTATTATTAGATCAATATAATAATTGCTATGAAATATTAATATACAGTTTTAATTTTTTATATTTCAAATTTATAATCAATATTTATTAATTATTCAATGATTATAATCAATTACTTATATATCATTTTTATTTTCAGTTTTATTATTTTATTATTTTATAATAATTACTGTATTAGTTAGAATGAAATTTTAATAAATTATTATACAAATACAGAAATTATTTTTGAAGGAAAAATATACTTATTAAAAATATAAGATATTTATTATAATAGTTCATAAATAGCTTTAATGAGTGAAGTAATAATATGAATAATAATAATAATAAAATATTTAACCTTGGCTACCAACTACCTACAATAATAATTGAATTAATTTTATTTTTACTATTAAATATTAACATATATATATATATATATATATATATATATAATAATGGGAATAATTATAATAAAATAGTTAGCCTAGGCTAGGTTTTAATTATATTATTAGATATAAAAAACTAATATTCAATATTTATAATTGATAGTTAATAATTATTAAATATTGAATAGTTCAGTTATTATATTAATTTATTTGGTTACGAAATAATAATTTATTGGTGATTAATAATTAGGCAATTATTTCAATATTAGCCAATTACTCGTTAATTAAATTGGTTGATAGATTATCATAGTTAATATATTTTTTAAATTAAATATTATTACTGTTTATTTAGCTAATAAATTAAGTAATATTTAATAATAACTAATAATATAATTAATTCACAATAATAAGATATTGATTATTATTACTATAAATAATTAGTTAGTTGGATAATTTATAAAGTGAATTAATTAGTTTTAGTTTAGTTGTTGATTAATTATTTAGAAAGTTTATTAATTTATTTGTTTATATTATATTCATTAAATAATTAGTAATTCTATTAGTTAATTAGTTAGTTAATTGTCATTTACCTACTTAATTATATATTTTTCAAGATAAGAATGAAAGCCAAAACATATGGGATAAAATTTTTTAGTTGCAAGTGGTTTGCAAATAAAAATGTTTAATCGCAAACGATTTACAATTAAAATTTTTATCCCATATGTTTTGGCTTTCATTCTCATCTCGAAAAATATATAAAGAAGGTGTGTTGTCTTACATTTTCATATTTAGAAAGATGGGCATATGAGATGAATCAATAAAGATGATTTAACCCAAAATAAAATAAAAATATTCATGAAATTACCCTAACTTACGTACCTACTTTTCTACCTACCTATTGAAATAGGTATTTGGCCCAGGTAGATAAATAGGTCCTATCTAGATAAGTGTTTATCTTAGATGGGTAGGTAGGTATATAGGTAGGTCGGTACTTAGTTCAACCTACATACCTAAATATTGATTTAATTTTAATTTGAAAAAATTCAATTAATATGCCATGTGGCAAATTTGTATTGCACCACATGTCACAATATAAACCATCCAAACATAAAAATTAAACATCTTAGATTATTTCAAAATAATAATAAACTTTTTTAATTATTAAGAATTGGGACACATAGCAACACATAACTTGTTCCCATTGTTCACCAAAAAAGTCGCATCTTAGTTGTAAACAACAATACATATATGACCAGTCAAAGGATGAAGGCATATTTCATTGATTTTCCTTTCATCCAAAATTTGTCGTCGTTTACAACTAATGTCAATGCGACTTGTCTAATGCGATTATTAAAATTTTAGTTGCAAATGTCATTTGCAACTAAAAATTAATCGCATGGACAAGTTGCAAAATGGCCATTTCTATTAGTGAATTTCCAATTCAACTTGCAATAGAAAAACCATCCATTATTTTCAAGGATTATCACTGGATGAATTGGTTTTCAATCCCACTAACATTTAAAAACATGGGTTAACATATACAACATTATTCTACATACGAACAAAAACTATTTTTGTTGACTCTTCTCCAACATGAATGTTTTATGTGTATCCAAAAGTACATATAGAAAAAGAATAGATTGAAAACAATTGCAAATTGAATACCATTAATTCATCAATTTAAAAACTTACATGATTATCATGTAATTATACAAGTTTTGAATACAACTTCTTTACACCAACATTACAAAGACATCATGATTGATCATAACTTTCAAATGTCTTATATCTTATGTTGTATAGAAACAAGAATACACCATGCATCAAAAGATGTGCACAAATTTATAAATTCATCAAAGTATTCATATATTTTCAATCCATGATGGTCATGGGTTAATGATGATGTATGAAATACACATGCACTTAAATTCTTTCAATACAATAACTAGTGATGGTTTAGAATATATAACAACTTTTAATATTAATACACGAAAAAAAATAAAATTATATGTGTGTATAGAATTCATTCATGTTCAATTTTTACATTCCTAATCAATTTTCAAACTATAATTCAACATTCTCCCGAACATTGTCCAATCATCATTATGGAAAATTTTAATGTTGACATTCTAAAAAACAATAATCGAGCAATAAACAAATAAAAAACTATTAAATTTCATGGATAAATTCCAATTACAATCACAATTTAATGAAAGCACCATAAAAGCCGGATTCTCAATTAGATCATATATGGGAAAATGTCCCTAGAAATGAATGCAAATTTGGTGTAACATAAGCATATTGGTCAAATTTTCACAAATTGATTTATATTGCATTCAAATTACTAAACACATTTCCAATGTATAACAAAAAAACCTTTAATGTCTTCATTTATTTAAAGTGTAACATTTGTGATTATATGCATGTAAATGTTGCATTTTTCACCTACTTAATTACTCCCAAAATGTTGGCATTTTATGGTTTCAATTTTTATTTTTATATTTTTTTCATGGACATGGGAAAAAAAAATAAAAATATATCAATAACAAGATGTGAAAACTATTTTGTTATTGTGTTTGATGGGTGTATGTGTGAATAATAAATATAACATGTTTGTAGATTGTTGTGCTTTGATTTCTAGTTTAGGTTAGTTTTGTTTTTGAAAATGTGTTTTTGGAAACTATTTCCACTGTAATCAAACAACTAGATTCAGACATAATATGTACATTCCACCCACATTATGAGGGATTACTGTTTGAAAATGATGTCAATTTAAAGTAGTTTCAGCTTGGGGATGTGCATAAAGTAATAAAAAGTGAATTTGCATCAAGGTTTCGGTTGTCAACAATGATTTTTTTGGGTGAAAAATAGCCAAAAGGCTACACAAAAAATTGCCCTAGGCAAAGTTATGAAGTTTTTTCTTGTATGAGATGCATTTCAAAATTTGGATGTTATACTCATGGCCCCACACTACACAGATTGTAGTATGGATGTTTTTTTGTAGGCAAGGTAACTATTCAATACTTGTTATTATTACAATGTTGTTTGAATGATTGTGAATCATGATATGTGAAAATTTCGCAACTAAGCAAACCCTTGATCACTAAGTGTAAGGATTTGGGATAATTGTGCATCAATTGAAAAATTGCTAGAAATTATGAACTTTTAGTCCTACAACATGAAATAGTAGATGTAGAAATTCAACTTTAGTAATTTGTTGTCAACTAGTTAAGGATTTTAGCTCAAAGTTCACCATATTTCAATGGTGCCCAATGTTTGACATCCATGTGCATAAAGTAGTTACTCTAGTGTTAAGTGGAGCCTAGGCCTTGAAAGGTTGGACACTACATTTGTGTTGCTTGTATGGTAGAATCACCACCTTACATAATATATTGTATATATAATCTTTGCCAATTTTCATCAACTGCATCTAATTAAGGTTATGATTGATTGCCAATTTTTGTACACAAAATTTTCTTGATTTTGAATGCCCATTTCCCACATATTTAATATTAGGGTTGCAGTCCAAGTCCATTTGTGAATTTAATATGTTGATCAAATTTATGAAAACTTTCTAGTTTGATCAACTTTCAACTTGTAGCATTGCTTTGTGGTTCCTAATCCTTTTTTGCTTGCAAGGTTATTACATCATAACATTTCTACAAATCCCCTTGAATTTCAAATTCAAACCTTTATTCCGTATTTCATCACCATTTGAAGATGAGGGCAATCCATCTTCCACCCAACCTACTATTGTTTCATCTACAAATATATCACCAAGTCAAGTTGCCTTTAATTCAGCCTATGAAAATTTGTCCAATCAAATTCCATTAAATAAACAAAAGTTGTACAAGAGCTCGAAGAAGTTTTAGGATGCTTGGACATCCCGTTTGCCTTGGGTAGAATCTATCATTGATGAAGGTCAAATGTGCAATAAGTCACACAATTTACACAGCTCTTGGAGGGAAGGAAAAATTATTAGCCCCAAAGTTCGATAACTTGTTTAAACATGCCGGGTGTCGGAAAGCTAAGTTTTCCATGCTAGGTGTGAATGTTGGTTCACATTACTTTAACAAAAATTCAATGCATGTTAAGAATGAATGTGAATTTTCTACTACTAGTCAACCTTTTATCTTGGATCAACTCCATGTTAATGTCCCCTCTTAGCATAAAAGGAAATATGTGTAATTTCTTTCCATTTATCATTTGTTGACCCATGGTTGTCCCATGACTAAGTATGAAGACATGCCAAGCTCATTTCACATGTTGAAGGTCAAATATGTTTCCCAGAAGCATTGGTCAAATTCTTTAGGTTGGGGCATGGTTGAAGTGATGCATGATGTGCTGCTAGAGGCCACAAAGGCGGCATTTGCTTGTGCCAACTTCATTGATGTTAGTGTAAATGAAGTTACAACCATTGACAACACACAATGGTTGTCAATTCATTTATACATGGTGCAAGGTTGGAAGAAGATTCCAATCCTCCTATGTGTTGAATCTATTAGGGCTTCTACCACATTGAATACTATTTTTGGACTAATGATTAAAGGCTTGCTTGAATTTTGTGGGTTAGGGTTGGAGGAATTGGCAAGGAAGCTAGTTAACATGGGATGCAATGGTAGCTTTGTCTTTCAAGGCCATCAAATAGGTGTGACGATGTAGTTCAAAGAAGTTGTTGCCCCTTTTATGAATGGAACTCATTGTTTTGCCCACAAAACAAATTTGGCAATGATCATTTTGTCTAACCTTCCATTTGTGCATCAATTGGAAGGTGTATTACAGAACTTGTATGTTTTTTTTACTCATAGCCTAAAGAAATTCCTTGAATTTTAGAAGCTGGCAAATTTGATCAACATAAAAAATAACAAGTTGTTACAAAATGTGAAAACTTATTAGATTTCCATGCTTTCCTTAACAAAATGGGAATATGTTAAATATCATTTTATAATTATCAAGATGCATTTGGAGAGTTCCAATAGTGATCAAGCTTTGAGGAATTTGAATGCCATGTGTGATGTTGAACTCATTTTGGGTTTGTTTTATATCTTGCCATTACTTGAGTGTGCGCATAAATTCACCAAAATTGTTCAAGGTAAAAATGTTTTTTGTGTGACTTTGTGGAAAGTGTCAAACAATCACAACAAGAACTATACATGTTATATTGTGATCCTTACACTAGGTTTGATAATCTAACTTTTAATGACTTTAATGCTATTGAAACCCTTAGTAATGATGCCTTACCCATGAGTTGGTTTTTTGATCTGAATGGTCAAGAGGACGCCATGTATTTGGCATTTTTTTTCTTGGGCACAAATACCTTTTTTTCTAGCATGAGTTCTCTGGTGTTAAAAAGCTTCAGCTTATCACAAGGGAGGCTTTCAAGGTAATTATGGACAAAGTGAAATAACAATGTGAAGGAATAACAAACAATTTTATCAAAAAACTTGAGTGACGTTTCCCAAAGTATACTATTATGATAGCACTATGTGTGGTTTATCCCCAATTCTGGGCAAGAAATCCAATTCATGTAAATGAGGAATTTCATCAACAATTAATTGTGTTGAGGGCTACCTTTGTGCCCTTTGCACGATGGGTGAGTCTAAGAAAGTGGTCCTTGTTTTACTTTCAATTCATGCCTTAGATTTGAACAAATTTTTTTTTCAAATTGACCATGGGACATAATTTTGACCCATTTTTGTGTGAGGAGATTGATCTTGGATCTCCACTTCTCAACCACAAGTTTTAAAAATTCATTAAACTTGCTAAAATTATAGGTGTCCAAGTGTTTGGTTTTGTTGAAGATGAACACATTTTCAACATCATGGCCTTCATGAAGACCAAACTATGGAATTACTTAACACACATAGACTTGTGCACCAAATTCATAATCAATGTTTTTTTACATTACAAACTTTTCCTTATGACCACGTAATTGCTAAAGGGGCAAGCCCAACACCGCTACTATGCAGATATGTAGTTGCAGGGTTTTTAAGCCCTAGCTCGTGGTTAGAAGCTTGAAGTTTTGACGATGTTATGACTTTGATGTAACTAGGGTTCATTTTGCATTGACAATATCTTAATATGAAGTATATCCATGGCTACTATTTTTGTTTTCATCACTCTGTCATTAATTTGCAAAGTTGAAATGTTAGTCAATACATCATTTTTGAATGCTTCAAATGACTGTAACAAAGGTATGGCTATGATTTTGGAATGTCATGTGTAGGGCTAGGCAGAATGGGGCATTAGATTTATAGTCATTTACATCATTTGAATTTGTTAATAGATTAACAATGACCATTTTGGTATGGTTACCATTTTGAAGGCTTTCCATTTATCACCATTCAACAGCCCAATGGCAATGGTGGTTGATCATGATGTAATTCTATCATGTGGTTTTAATAAAAGGAAGACCTTCATCTTTTCCATTTAAGTATTTTGGTTTATAAATAAAAAGGGAATGGTTTTTAAATACATTCAATTGAATTTGTCACATGGTTGTAGCAAGGGTATGGTGGTGAATATTACACATATAACCTACACACTCTATTTGTAGGCTTGTCATAGTGATGGTTTTTTAATTTTCTAAGATATTTCCAATTTCCTTCACAAAACAATTCATAATTGATTTTGTTGAACTTTTGAACAACATAATCACATAATGTGGATTGTTGTATGTTGTCAATTTTTTTATCATGAATGTTTGTATGTCACCATATTTTATTTTATTTTGAAGATTAATTAATTGTGTGTAGCCAAATTTGTTCCCTTGTTGGTCACCTATTAACCAAATATATGACCTACCTAAGACTTATGTTGCTTGAATTTTTTATAACAATTGATATTCATGTCACCAAATTATGGATAATTGAAAAAAATTAATCACCATTTGAACCATTGTCAAATGAAAAAACATTGCCAAATCAATTCCACTTCATTATAAAAAAACTCACTAAACTATTCAATAGTTGAAGTGTGTAACCAAATTGACCACCTTGCATAATTTTAAAAGAACATCGGTTGTCAATGACGCACCTTCAAATTTTTTGAAAGACTCAAATACGAATCTAAAAATGAAAATAATGAAAGAAGGAAGAATTAAGGTACATTCCTTAATTCATAACATTTCGAGGGTAAGAAAAACTTGCTAGAATTTTGAGATGGGGATTAACAAGAGTGACAAGTAGATCAATTATTCATATGGATTTACATAAACCAAACAACAAGTTGGTTAGTGCATAATTGAAACACTTTTGGTGCGCAAACGAGCCACGAGCATACACGGATTCAGAAGACTCACCAGGACCTAAACTTGGGGGAAGTCACCACCTTCCCTTTTATAGTATTTTTTATGACTAGCCACAAGGGCTGCACCCAAATGTCATTTTTCCCAAGATTCCCAAGTCGAAAGTCCCGAAATTAGAATTTTCACCACTTTGGAAGCCCATAACTTGTTGTTTAGACCTTCGTTTGAAATGAGTTTTATACAAAGTTGTAGTTTTCATCGAGAGTTTTTCAACGACATGTGCCACGCCACCTAAATGCACGTAATTCAGAATGATTCTCAACTTTTAGTGGTTAAAAGTCAAATTGACACTTTGATTCTCAACCTTCCTTTCGACTATAACTTATGTTGCAAGTACTCAAATGGATCATTCAAGCCCACTTTAGACATTTATGTTTCAACAACTTTCCAATGGTATGAGGAACTCTTCAATCCAATGAGTTTTGACTTGTCAAATCATTGTCTAGAAATTTTGAAAGTTCATCGAAAGTCCAATTCTCAAAGTGGGAGCCCACTTGGGAGTATATGAACTCATTCCTTCACACATCCCGCACTCCCAAGAATGTGAATGTGACTCCCATGTTACACTCTCGGCCCACACCTTTTCATGACCTTTACCTTGGTCATGAGCCCAAAGCTAGAGGCATGACAATTATGTTAAGGAGAAAGAAGAAAATGTAAGAAACTTGGACTATTATTGGACTAGGTATCCTTAGGGCAAAAGAGAGTGTGGTCAAAATTTGCATTAGTTCCATAAGAGTAGAAAGTTGAATGTCACAAGAAATTGGAAACAATTGAAAGTTGAACTTGTGCCTAGGTCGCTTTGGCCTTGCATTATCTTGGAACTATGGGTTTTTTACAGGTGGAAGTGAATGTGATTAAAGTGTTTAGGGAATCTATGGTGATTTGACTTGAAAGAATGAAGATTTTGTCAACAAGTTACATATGCAATGGGATGGGGGAATAGGGTTGAAGAGATCCAATGAACATTAAAAGTATTGATTTGGAAACTAGATCCCAAATTTATGATTGAAACCCCACCTTGGCTAGGACATTCAAATTAATTTTCAAACATTTCAAGAGGTCATGACTTGTATTGTACTCAAAGGGATTCCATCCTTCAAGTGCTAAATGGATCCAATTGTTTGTTTGTGTAAGCTTTTAATGTTTATGTAGATAGTTCATTATTGAGGTACACACCATGGAATTGCAAAGTCAACTTGTAGCTTAGCACTAATATCTTGGAATGTTTCTTTATACTTCACCACACATTACACCTTTTTGACATAAGCAATAAGACACGCAATTGTTGTGTAAAAAGGGCATTAAAGTTAACTGGGGATGATCTCCTCTCATTGATTCCTTTCAAATTCATGCAACCATAAACAAAAAAAAACAACAATTTCAAAAACATAAGCCATGGTTTGACACCCACTAATAGTGAAGTTGAGACATAAACAGAAGGGCTTTTGCTCATCGACTGCCCACAAAATTGGAAGTGGCACTAGGTTGCCTACCTCCCTAGAGACCCTACACTAAAACCCTAGAACTTTTTAACGTTAAAAATACTAGAGAACGCTGCAGTGCCTTGCAGGGCACCCTGCTATTTATATTTGTTGTATCTCATCATCCTTTGCTGTGGTTAAACTTTAAACAATTCCAAGTCCAGTTCCCTCCATTTTCCTGTAGCCCTCTCCAGTCTCGACTCTCCACGATAAAGGGATAGCCAATGCTTTTGAAAGTAGACTTGGGTGTTCAGCAACCTGCTGCTTTTGTGTTGGTGAAGATGGATGGGGTATTCAAGCCCTCATAAAACTACTATGAACTTTTTGGCTTTGAACTTTGGTGCGTTCATATATTTCACAACATAAACTTTGTCCAGCCTTCACCTCATTCACATTTTGTGAATAGGCGAAGGTGAGCACCATCCTCCGTACAGGCCCCTAGCTTTCTGTGTTGGCAGTTCTACTCCACGTTGATTGATTGCACTCTTTGCCATGAAGGTAGATGCTGAAAATTTTACGATTTTGGAACTGGAGTCTGTTCAAATTTCCTTAATGATCATGACAGGTCTTGGCATGCCCAAACATATATGCAAGGAATAGGTATTAGTTTGCTTCTGTGTACATTGTGCCTGATTGCCTCTCCCTGGGGGACAGTGATTGTCAATGGTTGCACACAAATGAAGTTGTCGGTTTATTCACTAAAACATATTTAGACATGGCTAGGGTGTGAGACAATATCTCTAGATGAGATGCTTCTGCCCTGCCAAGAAACAGTCTTTCTCCTATTGATAGATCAAGTGATGCCACTTGTACTTCCTGTTTGCACCTAGACAACAAATTTAGCTTTCTTTTACTGCCCTGTATAAACCTTCAAATCTTTTGTTCATGCCACATTTGCACGGCACTTGGGGTCTTATGGGATCTTCTCTCCAATAGATAATTGTAGTAATTGGTTGAAGATGGCATGCAAGTGGCTCGTACGAATTGAACTGTGAGATTGTTACAGCTTATCACCATTTACAAGCAACACCTTTAGTACAACACAACAACCAAGGTTATAGAGAACAAAGTACGAGTACTAGAATTTGAGTCCCCCAATATGTGAGTACATGATGCATCAAAAGTCCGAGGACGTCAAGTACATGATTCAACAAAAAAAGGGGAAATATTTAGAATTCCATAATTACTCTATGGAACTCTCAAACCAGAAAACTTCAAAAACATTACAACTTTACAAACCTTCTTCTTCAATCTGATCTGTCTATTCAATGTAAGACTCTTTGTAATTTGGATCAAAGACTTTGTCTCTCAACCTAATGTTCCTAAACACAAATGAAATCTGTTGACCTGCTAGAGGTCAAACGATTCCTCTTTCTAGAGTGAATGAAATCAAATGTTGACCACTTGCGTTCACAAGCTAATGCACAAGTAACTTGGCTCAAGACCTTCATCACAAGATTTTGACGCTCTAGTGTCTCTGCACCAAATGCTTCTCACTATTGATGACTCTAGGAACTTCACTAGCTGTAGCACTAGCAGCAGAATCAGCAAACAATCCCTCATTCTTTCTATAGGCAAGCGGTTGCGTCTCAACTTTGACCTAATCCTTCACATCAGGGTAGAATTTATCTCTTACAACTCTGGACCCTTTCATACTTCTCAATCTCACTCTTATCTCTTGCCTTTCCACTCAGGATCAAGCACAAAACAAGCAAAATGTAATGGGCTATGAGTCACAACTTAGCCTTGGATCATATGAGCTTTTATGTTCTGAAGACAAGGTGTTTGCAATAGAAAGGATGAAAAAGCATGTGTAGTCTTGGTTCAGCAAACAGATAATTGTTCTTTGATCCTGGTCAGGTATTTGGGATGACATGATATTTGCCATGGAATCAGGTCCAACAGTGCTTGCCATGGAAAAGCGGATGCATATCCTTCTGTAAATCTGATCCAACATTGAATTCCAGGAACTATGGCATATAGGCATTCAAGGCTAGTGGAGTCAAGAGAAGGAGTTGCTTCTTCCAGGTGCCATAGAAATGTGTGGGTATTAGTACACTGAATGGCATTTGTGTGCATACATTGCTAGCTTTGTGAATGGAGAGTTGAAGATTGGGTCTCTTTAGCTGGCTGAACTTGTACACATTTGGAGCCACCGTACTTTTATTTTAACATGAATCTACCAACAGTATTTGCCCCACTTTTTTACAGGCATCACAGGTCTGCCTCACCAGCAGCCTTGGGTACACTACTTACCCATTGTTTTCTGTCAAGATGGACCATCCTCAGTGGAAGGAACATCAATGGCTCATGTACCCTCACTACTCCATTCTGCCAACTTGTTTATAGAAACTTGACAGGAGCTTCTTCTTTAAGTTTAGATCAAGTTTGACAAATAGGATCATGCAGAAACATGTTTAGGGGGAAGTGATAGCATATGAATCCCAAATGATTCCAAAAATGATCAATGACAACAGGAAGTTATCAGGTACTTCAACATTCAGTTGCTTGTTAACTTTTCCATCCTTCTGCATGCAAAATTTTCTGTAATATCATGCATAAGATCATACATAGCACTGAGGTTGAGGTTGATGTTGGCAGACTCTGGGGTGGAGCGATATGTTGCACTGGAAGAATTGACTGCACATAAGATGGGTGAAGCTGGAGGAGCTTGTGAGAAAGGGGGTTCCAGAGAGGTAATGATTAATGGACAGTTGAGTTCTCTCTGCAATGCAGTTTGATATGAACCTGTATTTCAAATTCTTGGGTTTGCAGTTTTCAGTTCTGAGGTGGTGAGCTCCTGTAATCTGCTCAAAACTTCATCTGCTGCAATGCAAACCAAGGCCCCATAAAGTTCTACTCCAGTTGTTCAACATGAAACAGTCATTGGTCAAGTCTATGTTAAGCATATTATATGCATGATAATAATGTCCCACAACATCAAGGCAATTGTTAATGTGCAGCACAGTGTGTAGCACCATGATTTGCTTTCCATTCAAACATTTTGTCATTAGCTATGCCTCATGGGTGCTGTTCAACATGATGACTAAGTTTTCCTGTTGCTTCTAGGAATGTGACAGAAACTCAGGATGCAGAATTGTACATTATTGTTTGCCTTATGTTTTGAGCAGATCTATTCTTATATACTTAATCTACACCTGCCATCTGGAGTTGATGAAGGCAACAGGGAGTAATGGCAACTAGTCATGCCATTCATGAGGCTCCCTGGTTGAGAGTGTCCAGTAGCCTCTGCAAACATGAATTGCAGCTGACCTTTTCTGGGAATCTAAACAGTTTCAGACTTTGTATTTTGTAATGGGATAGTAACCAGGGCACTGTTCTGAAATGGGAATCCTAACCAAAATGCATCCCTCTCTAACACAGATTTCAAGGTCATCCTTACTGCATTTGTGTCCATACTGTGGGCTGATCATCCTTCCCCTTATTAAAGAGTTTAGCACAAGATTGTTTGCAATGCTCTTCTTTCATTCCTTCACATATGCACAATCCTAAACCCTTTTCTTTCATTCCTTCTCATATATTCTTGTAAACAGGGCTTCCTGACATCAAATGCATCCTGAGCACATTTGACCTTGCTGGCTGCTCGAATGTGCTTGTCCATTAAGCAGAGTTGTCTCTGTGTATCTGCCCAAGGGAGTGTATGAAAGGTGCTTTGCTTGAAATGTGTGATGAAAGGAGGCAGCCTGAATGCAAGTCCCAGAACCTCAGTCAATATGTAGTACAGTAGAGAGTGAGTTCATACAGAAAGTAAGTCACTGGTGATTTCCAATTCTGGGAAGCAATTGGCTACCATGTGCAGGTGCTGGGATTTACAGGGAAAAGATGTTGAAAACTCTCGACAAGCAGATTCATAGCTTTTGTCAACGATTTTATGAAACTGTCCATATTGTTGAAGCAAGTACCTCACAGCACATCAGCACAATAACTTCCAGTGAAAAATAGACATGGGAGAATTGAAGGAACCAAATTGTTGGCAAAGTTGACCATTACAGTTGTTATAATTATGAATTCCATGCACTGATTTTTTTCACCTCTGTAACAGAAGCTTGTGACAACCATTGCATATTATGAGTTTGTCTCCTTGCAGTAGTTCACAAATTTTGCTCTGGACCTGATAATTCTAGGTAGCATGCAAGTGTTTCATGGGCATCCCCAGCATTGGACAGGTATTACTGAGGAGATTTTACACTTACTTTGCAAGCTTCCATCTTCAGGTGATATGGTGCTGGAGATCAGTCAGTATTTTGGAGAATAATTTGTGACTGCATTTCAATCCTCACTGCTACCTTTGAGCATGTCATGTCCATCATCCTCATGGTTAATGCAAAGGTCCAGGAAAAAGAAAGGTTCTATCATTCTCAAGGAACCTTGAAGTTCTGAGGGTTTTTTTCAAATCTTTCTTCAAGATCCAATGAACCTGAGACTTTGTGAGTGGATTTACTTGTGTATTTGTCAGTCAGTGCAAATTCATTCTTAGGCATCTGTCTACAAATATCTGTGGAATATAAATGATGAAAAGTTAGCCTGAAAGTTTTAGCTGACGATTATTTATCTACACCGACCTTTGGGAGTTGATGAAATCAGTGGATAGCCAGGGTAGCTCATTGATATTCATGATGAAGGTTGTTGTGACAAGCTGCCACTGATGAATAGTGTTGTTGTTGAGATTTTTCTGCATTCTTATAGATGTATGTTCTATTGTGACCTGGGCCCTTTCACTCCACATCATTTTCCATAGAGTTTGAATACAGGATTACTTGCTGCTAGCAGATAGGCATAGATTATGCCATACTTTGCTCTAGCTTGACTGCATGTGCATGAGCCATGCTATAATTTGGAAGAGATAGAGCCTTGTAAGAAAGTTTGTGTATTTGGTACAATGCCTTGAGCATGCTCGAATGTGCAAGTAGCTGTCCTGAAGTTGGTATCACTGCAGCTTCAGAATGCCCTTTACCTTGGTGATCTTCAGAGACAATACTGTTGCACAAGCTAATTGTAACTATGCAGATATTACAAGCAGATGTGCCACATATGAGAGGTCCACATCCAGCAGGTCTTGTAAACCTTGGTGTGTGCAAATGTATTCATGTCTTGTGTCACCATTTCTCTTCAGTCTGTGATTCTAGAATACGGCACCCAGGAATAGACCTGAATTTGTAGGATTTTGGCAATTGTTGTCAAGTTTACATGTAAATGTAGTGAGAACTTGAGAAAGTTGTTCAGCAATAATGTATGGGGTAGGGCATGTAGATGGAATTGTTGCAGTATTCCCAGCTTTTGGGTCACTGGAAAAAGTTGCTGGAAAAGGAAGCACATTTGGCAAACAAGCCCTTCAAGTGGCACTGGCACAAATGGATAAATTGGAGGTTAATTTTTTTGGCATATTTGGTGCAAGAATTTCTGGAGGTCAGTACATCTCTGCATATTAGATTCTTAAGTAGGTCTCCTTGTATCACCTCATAGGATTTGATATCGTTACTATGTTATGAATGATTTGCAGATTTCCTGGTTTCTGAAAATTGCTGCTCTTCAAACTTATTCAAACTTATTTCTGTTACTAGCAACAAATTGCAATGTCCACATTTTGCCTAAAACCATTTTCACCTTGTTGTGAAGGTTTTGGAGTGCTCAGTTATCTTTGCTAATGACAATAAGGAGATGGTGGATAATGACAGTGAGGCAATCGAAAATGCTGCAGAGGACACTGGGCCATCAGTAGAGCCTATATCCCTACTACACTATGAACAATTGCAGAGGTCCTGATTGATCTGCTTGGTCAGCTGGCTACATGAAGGTACCCTGCAGACTTTTTACCTGGTGACATATCTATAACATAATCAGGAATGTTCCCACATTGTGTTATGTATTTGGTCACATGGATGTGATTGACTGTTTTTGATACTTTGTAGCTTCCGAACCAAATCTAGCAACTTCCATACTAGACCATTTTTGCAATGTCATAGTAAAATGTGGTTGAAGGGGATATGTTTGTTTCAGTGCATATGAAATAACTCTACTTTCTCTTATCTATTGTTTCAGATGTGGTGATGATGTTTTCTCTGTGCTTTGGAAATTTGTATGGGCCTTGGTGGAGGATGCAGAAGTAGTTGTCAAAAGTAGAACAAGTGCTTTGTATGCCCACCCCAGGGGCCATTTGTTTAGCCAACTGAGTGATCTGCTGTACTTTTGTGAAGGCTATGAGATCAATGACCAGACTGGAACACAATTAAGTGATGATGAAGTTCTTCTTGCTCCTAGCTCACACTTTCAAGCTCTTCAATGTCTTGTCTTCAAGCAAGTGCCAAAGGTTGGATAAGAGTGTGTCACAGGTTGTTACTGTTAGTTAGAGGTCTCTATACAGAGTGAAAATATGCTGGCTGAAGATGCATGGATTCAGGTCTTGGCATCTATTACTATCATTCAAACCACTCCTTTAGTGCTTTTGTAGTTGGCCAAGATATATGTTTAGGTCTTTGCATCTAGAGGTTGGCCAACTACAATGAACTACATATCAGTGATGCTGCCTTTAGGGTGATGTAGCAGGTTGTCACAGAGTGAATTTTGCATTGTTGAATTAGCTCATGTCTTGGGATTGGGTCACCACTAATATGAACTCCATTTGAGCTGTATGAAAGAACTAGAGCTACTGCTGATTCTTTGTCATGGGAAATGCTGAGGGTGGCACTGGGTCTAGGCTGCACCTGTTACTGTACTTGTTTGTCTTGGGTCCAAACAAGAGAGGTGATGATGCTTACTTTTGACACATGGTTTTATTCATCTGTTTCTTGCAGTTGTGAGATTTTGCACCAGCAATCATAGGCTCTATAGAAAGGAGGAGTGTTCTTGAAAGCAGCTGAAAATACGAATTCCTGAAGAATTGTAAGGATTTAATTTGTGAGAAGGTTTGTGTTTTTTTCCATGCACACTAATGTTCTGGTGGTAAGCTACATACAGATTCTGTGTATTTTGAAGCCAACCCTTTCCAGATAACCTGTTGTGACACTACAAGGTAACGTTTCCCAAATTTGCTTCAATGAATATGTGCTTCATTCAAAACTATTGGTGGAACCTGGCTTTGTTTATGCTGCCTGTTGGGTGTTGGTTGGCAGCCAGGGACATTTCTGGATCAAACCACAGAAGTTATGTTGTACAGTGCATTTGCAAACAGGGAGCTGATGCTGTGTTCCATGGCTGATTTAGTATGGTGTTCATGGTCAATGGCTGTGTATGGTGGGTACAGCAGCAAGGATTGTTTTAAGGACTAACAGTGCATTCCAGTCTACCTTCAGTTTAGGGAGTGTTTGGGTGATAGGAGTTTCAGATTGCTGATTGGCCTATGTGGATTACTCTGTTGGCTCTGTGAGCTTTCAAATCTGAACTTTTTCATCTTGTTCCACTCCTCCTGTGGCTCCAATGTTCTTTCAAGGAGCGGCTGTATTGTTTGACATCTGGAAGTATGGATCTCTGTATTGACTCCTTTCCCTCTGGACATGAGACTGATTGTCGCAGTTCATGATCCTCACCTTCCAATATCCATTTGGAGTTAAAGCACACCTTGGTTACTAGTCCTTGTTTATTATCACTCTTGTGTTTCTGTAACTGTTGTCCTCCATGGATGCAATCTCCTGATCTCGCTGTAATTGTCATCCTGGCATGAGATTACCACACCTTCCAGTATTGTTCTTTGTCATGACTGTTCCTAGTCTTGTAATGAGATAGGTGAGGAAGGTTGGTATAGACAGTGAATGTTGCACACTTGCACTTAAGCTAGCAGAGAAAGTTGAAGTGGCATACATGTTGGAGAAAGCAGATTTTGAGGATGCCAGTGGTTCCCTTGACATTCAGGACTTCCTTAGGGTATTTAAGAAATTTTCAGTTGCTGAAGAAATGTTCCCTGTAGCTAAGTGTGTTACATGAACCTTGACTTTTGTCACTGACAATATTTTCTGTGCCTGGCATTGCTCTTAATCCTCATCATGGTATTCTTGGCTATCTAATGCTCTTCAAAGAGTGACTGTTTGAAGGCTACAATGTAGTGAAGAAAGGCTATTTCAAGGGAGCACAGAAGGAAGCATCCCATGGCTAATCTTATTATTTGTTGAAATGCCTACATGGGATGAGGACATGAAGGCAGAAACAGCAGCCCAGAATGAAGTGCAAAACAATAAAGTCATAAGATGACGTGGATGAAGATGCAATAGAAATAGAGGTGTCTGTCCAACAAGGAGGTGAATTTCACTCAACAAAGATAGATTATGAAGGGATGATCGTTTCTCTAAGATTATTCTCTATATCTAGGTCAGCACATATGAGTTGTATGTCCAACCAGCTTTTCCTTGTCATCCTTGGTTGACCAGGAAGTTAAATAGTGGATTGTTATGTTGGGCTTGTGCAGTTGCAACGTTGTATGAAGATTGCCAAAAAGTCACTATCTTCAGGCCAGATGTGCACAGGTTTGAGGGGCTCATAAGCTTGAATGAGGAGGCTATTGATTCTTTTGTTAGCTAGGTCATGGATAATACATACTTGTGTACCCACCATCAAGTGCTAAGGAAATCAGTGGGCAGTCATGGCTGCTTATCACTGCTATTCATGATGAAGGTGATGGTCTGATATTTTGTGAGTGTCACTCACAAGGTGTCACACTCATTATTTGTTGCATTAGTGTCAAAGCATTTTTTGCGGATTTTTCTCAGTAATCTGTATTAGGTTCCAGGGGCTCCTAATGTGCACCCAGGCTATAGCTTGGCTCTTTTCATGCACTCTATGGCAACTGTTTAGTGGCAGTTGATCCCCATATGCTTATGGCATGTTGAACAGTTAATGCTCTCTAGTTGGGACAGCCTAAGCACTAGAAGAAATAGCTACTAAGTTCTAAAGAGCCTGAATGGAATGGTGGTGAATAACCATCCCCCACAGGGCTTTCAACTTGGTAGTTGTTGACTGTTTCCATTGATGCAAGAGGTATGGGATGCAACAGCAGCAGACCTCTGACTGCTGGTGTTTCTGAAGGGCTATTGCAACACAGTCCCTGTTCCTAGACATTGGTGCCAAAAGCGGAAATTTCTACAGGTGATTCCCGTCACACTTTTAACTTACCAACTGGGGACCAACAACCAAGCGCCGGTAGAACAGCGGGAGTAACTATGACTAGAGACCAACACCCCAGTGTAGCTGGAGGGGAACCCCATGCGGGGAGGGAGGCAGCAGCCCCTTCAAACATTAAGAGAATTCAAATAGTACAAGGGGGGAAGGAAGTGCCACCGAATGGTGGCACAGTCCTTTCCCAGGATGTTCTTGTGGAGCCATTCTCTTCTAAAATCTAACTCGATTCTAGACTGAGTGCTATGATCCCTACTGGCGCTCTGAGATTTGATGGCTTTCCAGGTGGCCATGCCGACTTCAGCCGTGGCAACCCAAGCCTGAGTGAGAAGGCTTTGGACAGAGTGGTGATCACCAAAGTGCCTTTTGCATCTTTCAGTCCAGATGTGGTAGAGGATGAAGCTCCTCAAAATGTCCAGGGGTTGCCTTGGAAAGGTGAATCCGCCCGTGTGGTAGGCTAAGTGCCCGGGTTGGTCTTCCTCTCTTTCGCGAGCTTGCTCGCCCAGGAGGATGAAGGGCCAGTCAATGTTGAGTTCTCCAGGGGCTTCCCATTCCTTCCAAACTCTCTTGAAGGCTTCCCAAGCTTCAAGCGCTTTTGGGCAGTCGAGCAAACAGTGCTGAGGGGATTCTTCCATGTTGCGGTCGCAGGTCTTGCAATGGGAGGTGATCCCCATTTGCTGGAGCCAAGTGCCCACAGGTAGTCCCCGGTTGAGCGCCATCCAGATGAGGGTGCCGACTTTTCTCGGTCTCGAGTTGTGCCAGATTCTGGCGGTGACTTGGTGAGTGGTTGAGTCGTTTAGGTTGAGGCCTTGGATGAACGTGTTCATCGCGGGTGTGTGCGTTGTCTGTTGGGCATTTCTGTAGCCTCTTTTTGCAGTGTATCCGAAGAAGGGAGAGTCTCCAAGGGGGGGGATGGCCTGCCAGTGCCAATCTCCTGGGTCCCACGGGAGTTCCTGAATAAAGCCTGTTTCGAAAATCCAGTAGATTAGTGGTCTCTTGCCAGGTATCGGTGCATCCCTGGCCACCTTCAGGGTTGCACCGTGTTTGTCTTGTGACAAGACCCTGATTTGATGGTATCCTTTGGTTGAGATCGTGATCTCCTTGTTTGTTGTAGCCCGAATGATCCCGCTCTGAGTAGCTCTCTTGAACTCAATCACTAC
>Ga0116227_10001960_pt1 | contig 46989 bp, 38 predicted proteins | sample S1TSphgellanicum_FD_89693 | JGI IMG/M metagenome (GOLD analysis project Ga0116227, IMG submission 89693) | Host-associated microbial communities from peat moss isolated from Minnesota, USA - S1T2_Fb - Sphagnum magellanicum MG | ecosystem: Host-associated > Plants > Peat moss > Unclassified... | reverse complement strand
TGGCATGAAGATTTTATTTGAAAATATCACCCAAAATACCCCTTACATTAACTTGTGCACCAAAAAAAAAAGAGGGTAGGGTTTCCATCCTCAACATGTGATGTGTGTTTTCAGGCTCCATCACCAACCAATCCTTCAAGGCTTTAGGGTTTCACCTTTTCAAAGATTCTTCTTGTGCAAATAATGAAAGGATATATGTTAGCAAACACATTGAATTTGTTTTGAGTTTGATGCATTATAGTGTTCATTTTGGGTCTTTAAAAAAAGTAATTCAATTCATTATAATTTTTCACCTTCTTAGCCACAATCATTTTATCTATACATTTTAAGGAATTAAGGAATTTTTTTGCATTTGAAAGTTTTAAAAAATCTTTAAAAACATTGGATGGATAGTAATGGGTGAAGAATGGACGATGTAATGCATGATAACATCCTTAATAACATTCAAAGTGTTGTGCATGGAGGGTGATAACACACTACAATGACCCCTTTTGGAATAGTTTTAGGTTTAGTGGTATAGTTTATATAATATAATTGTTTCAAAAATATGATACATTTAATTTTGGGAATCAATTTTGGTTTTTGGGCCCTATGATTATTATTTTTACAAAACTAGTGTCATGTAATATTATTTTGAAAATAATAATAAATTTCATTATCTATATTGAAATATCCATGGGTATATTTATAATATATATATTGGTATAATAAGGCCATTGTTTCATTTTTATTGCACTAATTTTAAGGCTTCATAAGTCATTAAAATAATCAATTTTAATGAAATTTAAAATATGGTCCATCTAGTTATGCTTGTCATCTTTCATGTGAATTGATTACTTGTTAAAATTTGAATTTACCACACATTTATCACATCTTTGTTAAAAAAACTCAATTTTTGCAATGCAAATTTTCAAATCATTTACATGGTATCAAATATGGTTCAAACTATGTGAAATGACATGGGTCAATATACCTTCAACTTTCATAAGGATTAAAAACCATTTAAATTAATTTTGTGTTTTTGAGTACATAGATACACTACATTTGTTTCCATAAATATACTTTAATATCCCATTTTATAGAATGAAGTGAAATCATTTATTTTCTAATATCTTTCCTAGGTTATATTTTAACATAATATGCAAAAATATTGTGAAATTCTTTCAAAATTTTGAAATGGGATACACTCAAACATGCACACCTATGAAAAAGTAATACAACGTGACACCCCAAAGGGAGCCACCATAGCGTGTTTTCACTTTAGAGTTAATTTTTTTTTCTATGAGTGTAAATGAGGTCACTATAATAGACAACCAACAAGGGATTAACATCCATCTTTATGTCATAAAAAATTTGACATTCAGTTCTAATTTTATTAACCTTGGAATGTGTGGAAATGGGTGCAAATACAAATAATATCATTAGAGTCCTCTTTAAGTGCATGGTTAAATATGAAAAGCTTTCAAATGAGGAGCTTGGCTCAAGGGTGCCTTGGTTGTGACAGAGATTATGTATTCTAAAGATATTGCATTAAGTAATTTCACAACTAAAATCTAAGTTTGCTCCTTTTTTTTAATCAATGTGCATTGCATGGCACATTAAATTGATTTCGCATTTGTTGTGTTGAGCAATCCAAACATTGTTTTGAGAATTTAAAATGCAATTTCCTAACCATGAAATCATGATGGCCTTTCGCATTGTATACCTTTAGTACTTGGTAACTTATGTTGTATCAAAAGATTCATTCCTTTTACATTTGAATGTTATCGGATTTTTTTTGGTGATTCACAAGATGTTGGAAGGATTATGGTCATGCCTTTTCTAAATTCACATTTGTTTGATGTATAATTTTCATTTTTTAGGTTCACCATGTCCCAGAATGCAGATGGGGTAATGGTTGAACATTCAAATTTGAATCTAGTTTCTAAATGATAGATGAAATTGGTTCTTCTATTATTTTTAGTCAAAAACTCAACCAACATGTGAAATTGGCCGAAATAGAGATGGTTTAGGTGTTGGGGTCTATTGAAGATGAAAAAACATTTAACATTATTTCCTTCATGAAAAACTAGCTATGAAATTAACTAACTATTCTTTGTGACTTCTGTATTAAAATGTTCAATTAATTTTGTTTTTCACATTGTTTAGTTTCTTATATGATGATGCAATTGCACTTATGGAAGGAAGTCACAAAATGAGAGATCAAATATATTTGTAAAAATGATGGTGGCATAATCATTGTTAAAAATTGTGTTTTAAACCATTAGAACATTCCACCCAATTAGTTATTGGGTGGAAGATACCATTGGCCATGTCCTATACATGGGCATGCCAATGGATTCACCTTTAAAATGTGAATGTAGTGGCACTTTAGTGTCCAAGATCATTGTACAATTTTTTTTTCCAAATTTTGTATAAAAATTTCATATATGTACACCTAGATCATATTACCTATGTACACCTAAGTCATATTACATATGTATGCATAGGTTAGTTTACTAAGTCAACCTATTTTAGCCTTTTAGGTAGGTTAAACTAAGTATAGGTTAATTTAAGTAAGTGATGATCTTAATTAAACTAACTTTAAATAACCTTAAATTAGTTTATGAGGGCCTAAATTACTTTAAATTAACCCTAGGTCAGCTTGGGTGAGATCAAATTAACTTAGGTTAGTTTTAGGTAGACCTAGGTTAACCTAAGTTAGGTTGTTTAGGTTGTTAGAAAGATATGTTTATGATAATATGGTGATAACTATTATTATATAAAAGGAATGTGATACGATGGTTAAAGATTTGAACCCTCAACATGAAGGTGCAAGGTTCAAGTCCTTACATTTGCAAATTATTTAGCCATGTTAAGCTACTAGGTAGTTGCACATTAAGATGGACCAAAAATAGCACATGTGGAGTCCATAAAACATAGGAAAAATGGTTTTTAGCAAGGTATCAAATTTTTTAAAAATATTTTAATGGATACTTAAATTGTTGTATTCTAAATTTTCTATTTGGCACAAAAGATGTGCTATACTAATTTCCTTTCTTGTAAAAGAGATTCTCACAATTCTTTGGTTTTAATAAGTTACGAACTTTTATGCAGATTTATAGTTTCATGAAGATTCATCAAATTAAATATCAAGGTTTGCATGCTTAACCTTGATTTTTTGTATTACAATAACACCATGATCATATTAGAAAATGAATGTAATATTTTGTATTTATAAATTATTTAATATGAATCCATAAATGGCTTTTACGAGTTGTGATTGAGGATTTGCATCACTTCAAAAGTACATCTCATAATGAAATGATAAAATTTTATTTCCAATTTTCTTTTTATGATTCTACAAATATGTTACATTGATTAGTTGAATCCCTTTCAAACATTTAAGGTTGTTCCAATTTGTATTGTAGCAACATGCCTTGACCTTTGCAAAAAATACCTCTATGACAATTCATTTATGCACTATTTGGTGTGCAATCACCTTACTAACTTTCCTATTTTGGCTCAATTACTTAGTTTCTTATAGTAGGTTAATTTTTTGCCTAGGTTGTTTAGGGTACTTAACATAGGGTACCTAGCTTGCCCTAGGGTATATACCTTAGTTTAGTTGAGCTAGGTATGTGGTAACACAACATTAAACCATGTCCATATATGAACCACCCATATGGTGGATTAAAACACTAAACAACCATTGTACAAGGGTGGTTGGGTGGAAAATACATGGAATTGTTGTCACACAACTTGTTTCCCTAGTGTAGTATACTATGCACAAGTCCAAAACCACTATGATGGTTTCTTGGCATTCCATTCAAAAAAGGGTGGAATACATACTGATTTAGGATGCAATTTTTAATATTGAATTGTTGTTTGGAAATTTCATTCATTGTAGAATTTGTATGTCAAAGTTTTAGTAATGAATTGTTGTTATATAATTTTTCCTAAGGTTGTTTATGGTGAATTGCTATTATGAAATTAAACTATACCAATAATTGTAAATGAAAAATCAAATTATACAATCACCAAATGTATGATAATTATGAAGACAAACTAGTGAAATATGCTTCATTGAAAAATAATAATTACACAAATAGTTTTTATAAAAAAGGTAGCATGTTTTTTTTTTCATTAAAAATTAGCCTATAGCAAAACACCCTCCATTATCCTGTTGAGGGGTAACCATTTTGGCACTCTCCATACTTTGGAAAAAAAAACCACATTATATATCCTACCTATCTACCCACTTACCTAGGTTACTTATGTACTCACCTATGTTGCCTACCAATTTATTTAGGCTACCTACCCACCTACCTAGTGCACCTATTTAAATACTTACATGCTTACTTAGACAACCTACCCATCTAGTTAAATTACCAACCTACTTACCTACATGCAACAACCCATTAAAACTACCTACCTACTTAGGATACCTTTGTCTTTACTTGCCTTCTTACCTATGCTACCTACTCCCTACCTTGATTACCTACCCACTTGCCTAAGGTGTTAATTAGGTTGGTTGGAAACAAAATAGGTGGATAAGTAGCTTAGGTATGTAAGCAAATAAATGGATAGATACATTGGATAGGTACATTAAATAGGTGGATAGGTAGATAAGTTGGAAACCAAGGTAGGTGTTAAGTAGCATAGGTACAAAGGTAGGTAACTACATAAGTATTTTAAAGTAGTTAGGTTCCTTAAATGAATAAGGAGGTAGATAGGTTGGTAACCAAGGTAGGTAGGTGGGTGGGTAAGTAGCCTAGGTATGGGGGTAAGTAGTTTGAGTAACTAGGTAAGTTGATAACTTGAATAAGTAGATAGGTAGCTTAACTAAATAACTAGGTAGCCTAGGTGGGTAGGTAAGTAGATACAATTAGGTCAGAGGGTAAAGGTTGCTAATTAAAGCCCTTTCTCACCTTGTCTCCACCCACATCCCAAAAAGAAAGAACCCAAAACAAATCTTTGGGTGACCAAGGAATCAACTTTAAGCATTGGGCAGCCAATAAAAAAATAATATTTAGGGCAGTTTGAAGAGCATTTGAACTGCTTGCAAAATGAAATTGACTTGGAAAGTTAACAATGTAACAACATTGGCAATGGAGAGTCGACAATTTGACAATGAGAAGTTGATGATTTGCCAATGTGGAGTTGACAATTTAACAACGTGAACTTGAGGACTTAGTGAAGTAAACTAACCAAGTGTTTTAGAATTTTAGCAAGGTGGGACTTACCAAAGAGGAAATGTTCACTTGGGCAAAATAGCAAAATAAGAGAAGTCAACTTGGCAATTAACCAAGCATTTAGTATTGCATATTGGGTGACCCCACAACAACTACTACCGACGATGATGCATTAGGAGGGAGGCTGGCCTATGACTGAGAAATAATTAAATCCGAGCATCATCCTCTTAGTAGAAACGGTGGTACTAAGAATTGGTGGTACTTTAAGGAGGGAGGGAGAAGGGAATTGCTGTCGTTTGTCTTTGTCTTAGAGAGTATGTTCAGGTCAGGGTGCATCGGGAGGGAGAAGGGGAATTGCTGTCGTTTGTCTTTGTCTTAGAGAGTATGTTCAGGTCACGGTGCATCATGCAAACTTTGTGCAAGAAAGAAAGAAAGAAAGAAAGAAAAATTCCCCCGTTTGTCTTTGTCTTCGAGAGTATGTTCAGGACAGGGTGCATCGTGCAAACTTTGTGAAAGAAAGAAAGAATGAAAGAAAAATTCCCTCATCCAGAACTCAGAACTCAACTTCTAGAAGAAACTTGAGAGAGAGAGAGAGACACACACACACACTTGCAAGTACTTTTATCACTTGATGATGCCTTCAAAACAAAACAAAGAGATGACAATGATGATGATATGCAAGTGATATTGTGAACATTATTAACTCATGTAGTTTAGATACTAGACACCTAGTGTACACATTCCTAACAAGTGTGGGACCAAATGAACTTTTGCATTGTTCCATAGTACCTTGCAAGCCAGTGTAAAGTCTGGATTTGGAGCTTTGTTACGGAAGAACCTTCTGTTCTTTTTCCTTCAACATTATTTTATTTTATTTTATTTTTAAATTTTTTTGGGCTGAAATAGGTAAACACATTTTACATTTTAAAGACAGAATTTAGCGTTTAAATGATTGCAAAGTAGTACTAGTACTGACTTTTGAATATACCAAAGTGATCCTGAAATGGGTTTTTTATTCCTTTTTTTTAAAAATAAAATTTATTCTATTTTTTTTAAAAATAATTTACACCTGCCCAGGTACTGGAATTGGGTATGCAACAACAAGCTCAGAGAAAATTCATTAGTGTATTTGGAGGGTGCCTTACCAGGTGGAATTTCTTTGCTTTGGTCTGGAGTGAAGAAATTTCACCGAAGATCTCCCAAAGGCTACTCACGAGCCTACCCCTCTAGGCTCGAGAGCGGAGAGCCTAGAGTGACAATTTCATGGAAGATCTCCTGAAAGCTCCTTGTGAGCCTGGAGCAAAGACCTTCCAAAGGCTCCTTTCATACCCTAAACCTCGTATATTGGTATATTAGGTCCAAAGGCTGATTTTTTCTTGGTATAAGGCAGGTATATAAAACATGATATTTACCTCAATCCCATACAATGTGTTTTTTTTTTTTCATATTTGTGATGTTGAAAATTTGGTGAAATTTGCCCCAAAAGTGACAAAATTGGTCTAAATTACACTAGGAAAAAACAAAATTTCCCAAAATTTTCGAGAAATTTTTTTGTCGAAAAAAAAATTCACTCGAAATAAAAACATTGATCCCATTACCCAACTGGTAATGTTTTTCAATACTAGTATACTCAGGTTGCACCCTATATACCAATACAACAACAATGATACATACATGAGCACCGTTCATTCCCATGAATAATGGGAAAAAGGGCCCAAAAAAAGTCTCAATCTGCTTCCACATACTTAAAACCCAACCCTCACCACCTTCCCAAGTGTCTCCCCATGTATAGAAACATAGCTCTCCTAACTACTACTACTACCCATCAACTCCTTTGACAAAAATCATTGCATTTCACAAGTACACAAAGTTCTCGGAAGTAGTAAGAATGTGTTTGACAAGAAATAATGTGCCATGCACAATAAGCAAGGAAGTAGATCATGGTGCCAAATTCTAGACACTAGTTAGCTTATATGTTGATTCATGTCAAATCATTTTTGACTCATCAAACTCCTTATTCAAGGAGCATGTATAGAGACTAGAGGCATGTCAAAAGGAAGCTACATACATACATGCATACATACATATGATGATAATATTATGTTCCTCTTCGACATGTCCATAAGAACAATGGTTAATTTTATGTGAATTGAATGGTCCACACTTTGATGTTTCTACATGTAAATGGAGAAATTACATACCAATGTAGTTTTTTGTCATTTGAATTTCTCATATCATTTGGTGGAACTTTGTTGATACCTAGTGTCACTCAAGAGTCGTTCTTATTGGTTTTCAATGGTTGATAATACGATGAAAAAAAGGGGACAAAAGGAGGTTTTTAGTTTAGGGTTTTTACAATACAAGGAGATGACACTTTTTTAAGAAAAAGGCGAATTTCAATAGTTCCAAAATGACGATGCAAAAGATGGGAAGATGAAAGCATGGTCAACACGGGTTTTCATCTTTGCAAGTTTGAAAAGTGGTGGCAAAGGGTGTAAAATTATTCCACCCAGTTTTCAATGGCAAAGACGACCAAATTATTCCACTAAGTAATTTATTTTGACAAAGGGGGAGGCAGCTTAGTAGTCAAAATACATGAAAACGTAGTGTACATGGTGACTACAAATTTGAACACATTATTTTACACGATGATGGAATGGTCAAAATAAATAAATTATATATATATATATATATCACATGAAAATTATTTTTCATTCCTACCCATGAATGTATTCTTGAGGAAAAAAATATTTTCTACAATTGTAAAAACCTCTTAGAATTTTCATAATGTAATTGGAGGGCACATTATATAGCACACAATTATTCCTCCAACCCACAAGGGGGTGTTTTGTTTTCATGACATAAAGCCCTTTTGCTCTTCCCTCTTCTTCTTTTGATTCTCCCCCAACTCTTGCATCAATTTGTACACTTTGTAAAGCTCGTGGGTTCTTAGAGCATTACCCAAAACAAGCTTGCACCCAACTCTCACCTCTCATGGGTAAGAGCATTACCGAAATCAAGCTTGCACCCAACTCTTACAAATGCCCTTATTTCAATAATGCCCTCACCCTCAACTTTTACATTACACTAATTTGTGCAAAATGGAATTAGGGTATATACACGTGTGTGTGTGTGTGTGTGTGTGTGTGTATTTTTGGCTAATTCTCAACACTGGACTCAACTTACAAAGTGTTGATGACAATAGTCTTCCCTCAAGTCAAGCCCTTTGTGGTGGTGGTGGTGGTGGTGGTGGTCCCTAACACAAAGGGGCCATCCCTATGAGCCATCACCCCTAGTCCCAATGTATTTTTTACCATCAACCCAATCAAATTATACTAGGAAACATTGCTAGAGGCAAAGGAAGATTTAGGATCCTTTTGTTGTTATATTTATTCTTTTTTTTTCCCCTTTTGTTTGGTGGTGAAGATTATAAAAACCCAACCAATTTTTCTTGACAAGAAGGTGTGAAGATCCTTCTTGTCTTGTGGGAGATTCATAGTTTTGGAGTTTCTGGTGTTGCTGCAAAATGATGGTGGTGGTGGTGGTGGTGATGAAGTGATGAAAATTTCACCCAATTTTCTCTTCTTCACAAGTGGATGGACTTGTGGAGCTCCAATGCTTGTGGATGGGAGATTCAACGAGTTTGATGTTGCTGCTGATGATGAAGATATGAAAATTTCACCCAAAATTTGATCCAGAAAAAAAGAGCTCTTGGGTACACCAGCATCAGCAGGAGTAGTAGTAGTAGTAGTAGTAGGAGGAGGAGGAGGAGGAGGAGGATCAGCAGCAGCAGCAGCAGCAGCAAGGAGTGAGGGAGGATGTTGCTGTGGGCGGAAGTGTCGGGAGAGGACGAGAATGGTAGTTGTAGTACTCGTGTGAAGAAGACGTAACAAGTGTTGACATGCACAACAAGAGCAACAACCAACCGGATGATCCTCTCGACACTTGTTCTTCATTCAATTGCCCATCTCCAAACTGTGGAGGAAAAAACGCACACGCACACGCAAGCACAACGCACCACCCACCCACCCACACACACTTGGGAGGAAGGAAGAACAAGGAAGGAAGGACCCAAACACCAGCAGCAAGCAAGTAACCAGGAGGCCCTACCCGTCGATCGGTCCATCAGCAGCCAGTAGCAGCAGCAGTGCTGGCATTTCCTCTCTCACATCGAAGAAAGAAAGAAAGAAAGACCCACCCACAACACACAATCTCTCTCTCCGTGTCGTCGTGTCTCCTTCCTCTTCGCCGCTCGCCAACTTCTATGAGAAGCTTCTTCCCCCGACAGGTCTCCCATCCTCCCAAAACTCTCCAACCCATAATGATCCACCCAAAATGTCCCCTCTCCCCCCCTCTCTCTCCCCCTCTCTGTGTCTCTCTCGACACTCTCTCGTCCCCAACTCTTCCACAAACCTCGATCGTAATCACATTGATGTAAGCTATATTGCTGCTGCTGAGCTTTTGGTTGTTTGGTTTTTTGTTTGTTGGTTTTATTTTTTCTTGGGCGAGTGGGTTTTGTTTTTCTTCTTACAGGTGTCGATCTATGGGTTGTTGCGCCGCCCCGAGAGACACAGATTTGAGAGATAGGGACAGATATTTGAGTGAGTGAGTGAGAGAGAGAGAGAGAGAGAGAGAGAGAGAGAGTAATGACGTTATGTTTCTGAGTTTTGGGTTTCAAGGTTGTGCGTGTAGCGGATATGTATTGGTGCTCTCTTGACTATCACCACCCTTCTTCTTCTTCTTCTTCTTCTTCTTGCATTTTCTTGGTTTGCATCAGTGGGTGGGTTTTGGGGATTGCAGGAGTTGGTTGGTTGAAGAAGTTGGTCTCGACTCTACCATCAATTTGGGTTTCCTGGAAACAAAAGTCTTTTTGTTCGCCTGTGGAGAGAGAGAGAGAGAGAGAGAGAGAGAGAGAGAGAGAGAGAGAGTCTCTTGTGTGTGTTTCCTTCCTTTCGTCTCTGTAGTAAGTGGACTCGGAGAATAATGAAATGGAGCTTGTGGATCTGTTCCCAATAGTAGTGGGAAATGGAGTGAGGAGAAATGGACATGATGTTGCACTTGCTTGCTTGTTTGTTTGTTGATGAACTCTATGAATGCTTTTTTGTGGGTGGTGAAGATTTAGGGCTTTTGTGTTGTGCTATATGCCTGCTGACACTGAGAGTGTGCCTTCCTGATGAAAGAAATGCATACAAACCCAAGTGTTGTCAGAATGGTGGACCTGTGCCCCAGAGTGTGTAGTATATAACCTTTGGATTGTTGATGATGGTAGTGGAGCTTTGCTGTTTCTCTTTTTTTGTTTGAGTTGTTGAGATTTTATTTCTGCAATTTGCAACTGCATTTGACAGAGCTTTGTTTTTCCTCTGTGACAGCAAGCTGCATCAACTAACTCAAAGTATCAATTTTTGTCTTCTGTTTGGCACCTATTAGCAGTCCTTTTTTTCTGCTAATTGTGTTTATTGTGGTTTTGGATGCTTGCAGTGATTACAGTTTTGGTTGATCTGGTGTTGAAGCTGTTCTCAGACAGAACATCACTACACACAATGGGGGAAGAAAAAAAACTGTTGTATATTTTGGTGGAAGATGAAGAATGGGAAGAAGAACTGGGACAGAATGGTGACAACAAAATGCAAACCCATCGGTACACCCGACCCATGCTCCAAAGCACCCTACAACTCATGGGCTGCAAACCTCGGCATGCATTCAAGGTGAGCAGCTTTGTTGCCAACTTTGTTATTTTCCGAACTGAGCTTGCTGCTTTTTTTGCTATGGCATCTTCTTTTGCTGCTGCTGCAGAGAAATTTATGGATCTCAATATCCTCTTTACTATCCTCAACTGTGTGCCTCCTACATAACTTCTGCCAACAATTTGATCTGCAAGGATCATCAAACAGGGTTTTGCAGCAACAACTGCAATGTCTTGACATTTTGCAAGAATGGGTTTCCTGCTCTTTATTTTGTTTGTGGCAGATAAGTGACAATGTCTTTGAAGCAGTACACATGGAGTTACCACCCAAGAAGGGAAAACATCATCAATTTGATGTATCGTCATCAACTGGTCCGGTGCCACTTGCAGAAATACCAAAGTCGAGGGAGAAGCTGTATGACACCAATGGATTTGAAGTCCATCCAAAGCCACGTAAGAAGCGGTTGACTGCAACCATAAGCAGGGAGAAGTTTCTGGATGTTGTCTGTCATGCATTGGCACAATACCAGTATTTGGGTCCAAAGCAACGGACTGACCTGATGGTCGCCTGTCGGTATGTTAAGCTTTGACTCTATTGTTTGGTCATGATCTTCATGTCACTTGGTTTTCTCTCCAATGATTTTGTCTGTTTTGCACATGGATGAATTGTTGCTTTGGACCTGTTGTGCAAGCTCAGTTATACATGAAAAGTCATCTACTTGATGATCTAGCTCTCATGTGTTTTTGAGTTTCAATCTTGATCACATCATTGCTAAGAACTTGGAGGACTTGCCGAGCCTCTTCTTCCTGGATGTAAATTGATGTGTGTGGTGCTTATATAAGAGTGTGGGATTTTGCAGAATACGTGAGAGAAAGGAGTCTGTGACAGTTTTGCTCTGTGGTACCAGTGGTTGTGGCAAATCCACACTTGCCTCATTGTTGGTAAAGTTCCTTCCTTTTCCCATGGCCCTCTTATATGTGCCACCCTTTTCTCTTCTGCCTTGTTCCAAGCACCTCTTATCTTGGAGAGTGCAAAAAGTTGTGGCCATGGGAGTGCAAACTTTCTCACCATGCTTTTTACTGCTGTCTCAACAAGTTATTGGCTGCAATGATGCATCTTTCTCTATGTACATGTACTGAACTGAGAGTAGTGCAAAATCGTCACAGGGTCACAGGCTTGGAGTTACTACAGTTGTCTCCACTGACTCCGTCCGGCACATGATGCGGGGGTTTGTAAGTGAGAAGGAGAATCCACTGCTTTGGGCTTCCACATATCATGCAGGGGAGTTTTTGGATCCAGAAGCTGTAGCCCAGGCCAAGTCAAAGAAGAAAGAGGCAAACTCAGCGAGCCTTCCTATCCGCTCTTCATCAACTGGGTCTTCTGGCTCACTAACACCCAATACATCCATAAATGGGAACAGTCTTATGGATGCAGCAGCAGCTTCTTCAGAGCTCATTCACAGTAATGGAAACAATGGGCATAGACTCAATATCACGGGCAAGAACATTGCTGCAGAAGATGTCAGCAGCAGCCTCAAATCTGAGGGCATTGGCAGCAGAACCGAATCAGCAGATTCTTTGGTGGGTGCAAAGACAATGGCAATTCAAGGCTTTAAGGCCCAAAGTGAAATGGTGATGGATAGCCTTGACCGCTTGATCACAGCTTGGGAGGCCAAAAAGGAGTCAGTTGTAGTGGAGGGTGTGCATCTGAGTCTGAACTTTGTGGTGAGTAGTGGTAACTCTACTGCAGACTGCTGCTGCTGCTGCTACAGTTGTGGAATTGAAATTCTTTTTGTGACATGTATCTCAATATAGGGAAGAATGTCACAGTTGCAGCATGCTAAAATTTGAGGCCTCTCTCTCTAGACTAACCTCAGGGTGTGGGTGCTGCAGATGGGGCTGATGAAGAAGCATCCTTCGATCATACCATTCATGTTGTATATTGCAAATGAGGACAAACACTTGGAGAGATTTGCAGTGCGTGCAAAATACATGACACTGGACCCGGCAAAGAACAAGTATGTGAAGTACATACGGAATATCAGGACGATCCAGGACTATTTATGCAAGCGTGCAGACAAGCATCTGGTGCCCAAGGTCAACAACACCAATGTGGATAAGAGTGTGGCAGCAATTCATGCCACCGTCTTCAGCTGTCTTCGCCGATGTGCAGATGGAGAAGCACTTCTTGACCAGGCAACTAACACAGTGAAGGTTGTACACCAAGAGTATATGAAACAGTATACGTCATCAGCTTTAGGATCCAAGGGTATGTTCCAGTTGATACAACGCAAAGGCTCATCTCGCAACATGATGGCTCTCATGAACACTGACGGAACTGTGGCCAAGGCATGGCCACTTTTGACAGTTCAAGTTGAGAAAAGGCCTGCAGCAGCCAATGGATTCATAGACAAAGAGTTGGGCACTCCACTTTATGGGCCTTTGTCAGTTGCAAAGTCAGAACCTATACACTTGCAGTTTGGAAGCCTTGGTTTGGGTGGATGGGTGCCCAGTGATAAAGGTGACTCTAGTGAGAATGGTTCTAGTTCTGTGGGTGGAAGTGGAAATATGGATCTCCTTCGTCATGCATCATCAGCTTCATCTCTTGGCATTGGACCTGAAAAACAGGTCAGTTGATTTCTACCTTGACATAAAACCATTGTCCAAGAGAATTGAAACTCTATTTTTTGATATACAAGTTTGGAGATTTTCAGCAGCTATATCTGCATGCTCTCATCATCTGGTGTTGAAGTGTAGTTTTCAAGTAAATTGGTTTTGTTTGTTTGCTTGTCGTGATGGTAGTTTTGTTGTGCTGATGGAGCCCCTGCTAGTGGACATGGTGGGGTTATAAATGAATGTAATAATCATTGATTTTTGTCTTCCATGCAGCTGGTTGATGAAGTACAGGTTTCAGGTAGTGAGGAAGAGATTGAAGACGAAGAAGATGAGGCTGAGAATGGAGGAGAGTCTAGTGGATCAGAGCTGGAACAAGTTGAGGAAGATGATGTATGGCTCTTCTCTCTTGTGGATCTCTATAACTCTGATGAAGCTGGTGTCAAGTTAGACCATAGCTTTTGCTCAAATGTTCCTTTCTTTCTCTGTCTTGGTGTTGTGTACCTGAGAATGTCTGGCTTATTCCCTTTGTCTGCACTTGGAAACAGGACTAAAACAGGATTTTCATTCCATGCAGTTGGCATGAAATGAAAATGAGTTTTTATCAGAGTGTGGGTCTTGGGTTTTTTGGGAAGAGAAAATCTCCCTTATAGTATTTAGTTATGGCTGACAACGTCTTATGTGTGGTGGAATCAGATGGAGGGCTCGGTGGATGATGAAAGTGTGCAATCTGATGGTGACATGGATTATATTGAGACACATGAACGAGATGATGCTTATTGGGAAGATGATGAATCTCCATTGCCAATTTTTGCGGGGGAGCCAGGCAAGGTGAAAAACACCAACATGTCACACCTGCTCTCATTTGACCAAGTAGCTACAGGCCGAGTCCAACCTCAGCTCCGAAAATCCTTCTCACATAAGGGCTCAAGGTTACCTTCACGAACAATAACTAAGTCAATCGAATAGAAAGGGGAGCATCAATCGATCAATCATTCACTGGAAGTCCACACACTCAAGCTCATGTTTTTGATGCTTCTACATATTCCAATTTAGCTGCTTTTCAAACTTTGAGAAGTGGGACTCTGCAGTACTTGAATTAGTGCAGAAATTTGTGTATTTAGCTGCCACTGCTGCTTTTGACTTTGTGGGTTTGTGATGCTTGCTGACATGCTTGAAGCTTTAGATCCAAGACCAGGCTCTATTAGTCTGTGCTCTCTTTTGTACATATGGCAAGACAAATTTCTCTTGCTTTTTTCTTTTTCCTTCCTTACTTATAGGTTTGAGAAAACTTTCATGGCCCACAGATCAATGGGTTGTTTGCAAAATACATGGACAGCTTCAAGTTGGAAATTGTGAAGCTGGAAAGAACCAGCCAAACAACCAACCACCAGGATCCTTTGACAATCAGTGTGCATTTGCAAGTTTTTAGTATGAGCTCTTGGACTCAATCATGCACCTGTTGTAGGCTCTGCTTGTGAGGACTAGACACTAGACCTTGCTCTAGCTACTTCCTGGCATGCCCAAACTTTTCCATCAAGCTCATCCATCATGAAAGTTGTTTTCATGAATGTGCTTTGTAACTTATATGTTGTTCTAGTTGGAAGAATGTAATTGCAGGTGGAAGATGATACCCAAACTTATGTTCTAGCTGGAAGATGTTATTGCAGGTTGAAGTTGACACCCAACGACTTCCTGGAGAATTAAGACTTCCTGGAGAATTGAGAGTCCTCATGACCCTGCACTCAGTGGATCTGTGTACATTTGGCATTGCAGGTTGAAGCTCATTTTCACACCCACCCTACATACGTTCTGCATCACCTTTTCCACTTTGGTGGTGTAAGTTATAGGTCCCGAAGGTAGATGGGAACCAATAATTGGTGGCCACTTGGCTACTAGATAAAGTAGATGCATGTACATCGCTAAGCACATAGTTAAGTTGTTAGTTGATGTTGTGTTAGTAAAAACAGCAACTGAGATAACCAGTATGGCTAGCTAGGGACCTTGCTGGGTTCATCCACTATTACAGTGATCCAAAGAACAAATACAAAGAAAGGTGTGACTGAATTGAAAGTAAATAGTGCAATTAGTTGTTATAAAGAATCAAGTAAATGTGTCAAAAACACACACCAAACAAAAAAAGAAGAAGAAAGATGACTCAAAAAAGTTTGACAATGGTACATCATCTCTCTATGTTTGAAACAAGAGAGGCTTAAAGAGTTGGAGTCTTGTGATATAAAAATTCATATCACAGTTTCATAAAAAGATCACTAGGCTAAGTTTTGCTTTAGAAATGGCCTTATGAGAATCGGCCTATCTATTAGATAATCTTTTATGATAAAACTGACTTGGTAATAGCAAGAGGAGAAGAGTAACAGCCCCAAGTGAGAAGAAGAACAAGAGGAACCAATGAATCAAATTTGTTTTAAGACTCTGAGAATCGGATTCGAGTTTTCATGTGAAAACTCATTTGATTCTCTCTCTTTTTTTTTTATTAAAAAAATCTGATTTTGGTTCGAGTTTTCATGTGAAAACCCATTTGGTTCTCTCTTTAAAAAAATAAAAAATAAAAATCAATTTTGATTACATGAAAACCCATTCGGTTCTCTCTTTAAAAAATAAATAAAAATCAATTTTGATTCTCCTAATCAATTCTCACATGGGTGGGAACGTTAAAACTGATTTTCAGCTCAGTTTTCACTCAAAATGAGAACACTTGATTCTCAATGTGAGAACCAAACTAAGAACCAAACTGAGAATCAGGTCACTCAATGAAAACCACCCAACACTGGTAAAAAAAAACCGCATTTAAAAAAAAAAATTGGTTGCTTTTAAACATTATAGATATCTCGTCCCTAGATAAATCGGGGTCTCTAAGTGTGGGGGTTAATGCCCAAGGAGTCAAGAGTTTTGGAAGTAAGCACCCACTTGAGGTAGAACCAAGGGCCACCCAAGGGCCACTTACTTCTATAACTCCAAGAGCATTACTTTGTGTAAAAAAATGATGTAACTTCTTATTTTTAAAAAAATTCCTATGATACCTGATGAGTATTGCAAGAACAAAAAGAAAATAAAAATGACAATGAGCATTTTGAAAAATGAAATGTTGGGTGGCATTTTGCCTAATGGAAGCTTGCAAATTTACCATCAAGGATCTTTGATGATTATTTTGGTGTCATCAATGAATTGATTGTATGAAAAGACAAGATTGGTAATCATCATTTTCAAAGGATCTGAAATCTTTCCCTTTGATGATGCAAACCAAATTTCAAAGAAGCCGGAAAATGGGTGTTTAGGCTTCAGGTGTTAACAGACCTTGCTTTGGAGCAACCCTGGAACAACAGAGAATAAGCATATTTGGCTCATTCTTCCAGGGGATTGATGGCTGCTTTAGCTACACACAGAAATTCCTAAAAAACAAAACACTGATGATCTCCCTCACCCATGAACTTGAAAAGATGAACTGTACAAATTGAGAGACAATCTAACTCTTTCGCCATCTGGGCTGATCATTGTAGGGTAGACTGACCCATCACCAATCATCTGCCTATGATGAAACACTTATTTGTATCTTCATCATATGTACTTCATTTTCAGTGATTTAAAATGTTATGGGACTGCTACCTCAAGCTCTAGAAATCATCTTTGATCTGCAAAGGAAAAGGATTTATGAAAAAATAACAAGAAGAAAAATAAGCTTTCCAACTTACAAAACTCTTTTTTTTTGCTTTTTTTTTCTATTTGGACCCCTCCTAATTTCACACACCATAACTGTCTTATTTCTTATTCATTTTAAATGATTTAAAGTGTTGTAGGAATGTCATCTAAAGTTTTACAAATCATCTTCGAACTCTAATAGCAACAAATCAACATATAAGGAATTTTTTGAATGTTTGGGAATCGGCCTTTGTAATGTTCAGTGGTTTGTTTTTTTGAGTTCTTGACCCGCTTTACTTTGGGGGTTGTAACTTTTTCATTTCTAATCCATTTTCAATGATTGTTAGTGTGTCAAATGCACAAGAGGAAGGGTTCAAGTTTTGTTTAGACACCATAAACAACAAAGCCATCCCCTTGGATCCAACCTGCCCTGAATGGTGAAATGTTTAGTCATTGGTCAATCTACCCTAGTTGGCCAATGAGAAATAATCATTTCTTGCTACTGAAGCTCTAGAAGGGCAATGGTAACATGTGCACTTTTCCAGGCCCCAAGGAGTTTCACAGTGTTTATTTATAAATCTTCATCCCGAAAGTATTATACATGGGCATTCTACTGTTGCCATTCGCCATGCTCTTACTCATAATCAGGCTCATAATAACTAGTTGTTTTCTCAATAACAAGCCAACATTAGTCTGGATTTGCAAAACTTGCAGCCATGGTTTATTGGAATAAAGGTTTCCTAATTAGGAGATCTTCAACTTTTTTATTGTTTCAATTGTTTCATTTTGATAGGTATGGAGGTGCATGTTTAGTAATGACAAATTTATAATTATTTACTTCCATATATATTTATCATTGAGCTACTTTCCTTTCTACACTAATGAAAAAAATAATTAGTATTTTTTGCCAAAGTAGGAATCCTAGCAACAAACAACCCACAGTTTAATTGAAGAAATTGAACAAGGGTGAACAACCACATTGTGAGGTTACTTGGACAGAAGATGGTGGATGAGATTGATTCTTTGTTACCATGCCTTGGAAATTTTTTTGTGAAGAATTTTGCAATACTAGTTTGGGGTACGATTTTTTTTTGCATTGAAAGAATCCAATTTTCTTTTATTCAGCTTCCCTTGATCGCACTGTGACTTTTCAATTCCACCAAGTTTTTTCTTGGAAGCATATTGGACTACTCAATCATCCAATGTTGGTGATGTTGCATGAATGTTGCAATTTCCAATCCACTATGCCATCTTTCAACATGGCTATAAATTTATGAGACCATTATTTTCATCACTACATAATCCACTACAACCTTTTTTTCTTGCTTTTACACCACTACTATTGCAAGCTCAACATTAGGGTCCTTTGTCATATTTTTTTTCAACCAATATCATAGCACCCCCAATGTATTCTAGATTCAAGCAAGTTGTAACAAACTTTCTTGAAGGATTGTTTTTCAACATCATGATCAGGAGGTTTTCAATTTATGTGTGTCATATTTTACTAGCACTTTTCATGCTGCAACTAGCTCTCTCACCCATGACAACCAAAAAATTCGATGAGACTTAGAACAAGACTTATGTCTAACCAACTTGGCTAACACAACCCTCATCAATGGTCTAGCATGCAATAGCACTGAAGCTGTGATAGCAAATGTTTTAAAGCATCCTTGATTTAAATGTTATAATGGTAGTTAGGATTTGGTTGTTTACCTAAAAACATCTCTAATCATCAATTGGGAAAGTTGCTTATATTGTAAACTTAGCAACACTTATCAAAGGGTTGTACCGTCATTTGTAAAGGCAAATCCAAAGCAAAGCCCACCCACCCCCCATCATCATGGCCTACCTATTGGTGAGGAGGTTGGTATATTTCATCTTCTTGTGTTTGATCATCTTTACCAGCTCAATGTGGTCTTCTTTACAAGCTTATTTTATCATAACATCTTTCATCACATGTTACAATATTATTTTGAAATAATCTTTGCAATTTATTCTTTTGTAATGTGATTTCCTCAAGTTTGTTTCATCTTAACTTGCTACAATAGCATCAATCTTGTTAATTTCATCAAGCTTTTTTCATCTTAACCTACTATAATAACAATAATCTTATTGGAATCTTGTTGGGGTTGTAGCTTGTTCTTTTGCAACACAATGGTAGCAACAACTAGTTGATGGGATCACATAAGCATTTGAAATGAAGTTTTGATTGATCTTGCATTTGTTGCATTATTGTTGCAAGTACCAATTCTTCAACCACAAGCAAGAAGGCAACATGGGAGGCTCTCCTATTTCATAAACCAAATGTATGCACATGATGATTATTTTGTACAAAAGTTTGATGTGTGTGGTGTTGTAAGTTTGAATTACATTAAAAAATGCACAAGTGCATTGTGCATGTTTGCATATGGTCAAGTCGGTGATGCCTATGATGAGTATTTAATAATTGACAAAAATGCATCATTCAAATGTCTCAAGCATTTTTTAACCCAAATTTTTCAAGTGACCAACATGTGCAAATTTGGAAAAATAATTGAGAATGACTACAAAAAAGGGTTTGTTGGGCATGTTTGCTTCATTAAATTCTATGCATTATCATGGGAAAATTTCTCTCATTTCTTGGCAAGGTTCATTCACACATAAAAATGAAAACAAGTCAATCATCCTAAAGGCAATAACTAATCAACACTTGTGGATATGGCATGCGTAGTTCAAATTGCCAAAAGGCAACAATGATTTGAATGTTCTACATAGGAGCCTTTTGATTCAAGATTTGTCAAGGGCTATAGGCACCAACTTCAATTTCACATGAATGGCAATGTGCATCATTGATATTGTTTTCTGGTTCACAACATGTCTTTTCATTGGTCATGTTTCATATCTACAATCCATAAATTGTAAGGAAAAAAACACCAACATTAATCAAAGTTACAAGAGATGAGTGAGTGTTGAGTGTTGTTGATTTGTTGAGTGTTGTTTTGATGTCTTACAATTGAAATGGCAAATTGTGATCAATATTTATCAACTATGGGATCATAATGTGATTATAGATATGCTAACGGCATGCATCATACTACATAATATGGTAATCAAAGACAAACAAGGTGACATCTTGGAGCCAACTATTGAAGTGCCCAATGCCATGCAAACAAATGGGCCTTTGACATTTGTAGAATATGTTGATGGCACAAAAGAGGTTGAAAACCAATAAACCTACTACAAGTTAAGGAATGATTTGATTGATCACATTTGGGCATTGAAAGGGTTCAACAATCTCTGAACTTTTTATTTATACAAAAAATTTGCATTGCATTGTTGCATTTGGTAGTTTTTTCAACTTTCTAACTATGCATGTTAGCTTGCCAAACCTATGATGTTTTGATCATTTATTTTTTCCATGGTCTCTGTGATTGTTGAATTGTTTACAACAAAGGTGGAAGTTTTTACAAGGGTGGATGTTTATACTATTTCATTTGTTTGAAGTGTCACCAAGTTGTTATGTTTGAATTTGAAACGCATTTGAAGGATCTATAGTTCTTGTCTTCAAAGATGGAAGTATTCATGTGCCTTATGGGACTTTATTGATCATCAAACATGGAGAATACAACCATCATATTTTAATCCCATATGATGGTGGATTTTTCCAAAATGGCTATTGCCATATATGAGATGGCACGAACTTGGGCAATGATGTTACTTCTTTCTACTTGTTTCGTGTTGTACTAATCTGCCCTTTTGCAACCTTGTGGTCATTTTGAAAATGGGGTCACAGCAAAGGTGATGCTTGCAACATTAAGCATCAACACTCCATTGTTGTCAAAGTTGTTGCAATCATTGAAATTGACATTACACTTTAGCATCAAGGACATCTTTTTTGAACAATAACTTTATTGAATGTTAACAACATTGAATGACAACAACTCAGCATTAGAACTAGGGCTATTGAAAACCTGAATTACTTCCTTTTCCACATCTAATACTAGTTTTATTTTCATCGAAAAACCAAACAAGGTTGTAACTATTGGTGTCCACAACAACAAAGATCATGTTGTAAACAATTATTCCAATCTTTATCTGAATATCATCAATCCATCCCAATGCTTTGGTTCCCACTCCAAAGGTAGTCTTGTGAGTTTCAAAGCCTTTAGCTTGGATCTTGGTACGGTTGGGCAAAACCTGATGTAAACACACCCAAAAAAGATTGTCGTCGCCGACCTCATTACCAATCTCCTCTACACATCCTCCTCCAAGTGCTATCTGCACTAGCAACCTTCTCTTTGGGATTTTAAGTCCATAAAAGATATTTGTTTTATGCCACAAAGTCAATTCAATTTAGCAAGGGTAGTTTCCTCATTGTTGACTAACATCTCTGAGTAATTTGCAACAGATATAAGCACTTTTGAATCCCTCTTCTTCGAACATATGTTCTCAGCATGCCCAAATCCGCTATAGAAAGGACAACTAAATCCACAATTTCCAACCCTTTGTCCTCCTCCACATTTGGCACATTTTTGTTGCATATATGTGTATTGGACAAGCTCCTATAGTATGATCTTCAACATGACATAATTGACATGTGTTAGGACTGCCATGAGCACCTGGATTGAATCCCAATTTGCTTCCAACATCCTGGCCAAAAAAATGAATTAGTGTCACACTTAATGCATGCAATTGCTTTTTTCTAGATGTCTCTCCATCATGTCATCATCCTTGTCTTCGTTCAACAACCAAAATGGAGGTTTCTCCAATTTTTCCAAGAACTCTTTCTATGTCAATTGTTGTTGCCACCAACTCCCTCCATATTGGCATAAACCTTGACAACACAAAGCTTATGAATTACATGTTCAAGTCTTACCAAGAATCTACATCTTTGTTTCATGGTTGATTTAATTCTTCCCTTGTGTACAAGTTTCTCCATCCTATTGTAATAATGTTGAACCCTCTCTTTGGGCACTTGATGTTAGGAGGTCTAGTTTTGCATGGTTTTATTTGCCTTGTCTACTTTTACAATTATGCTTTTAGGTCTCATCATCTTAGCATTAACAATCTCTTTTGGGTGTGTTCACAACAGTATAAAAGAGCCAGGGCAAGTGTAACCCTTATATTTATTTTGTATGTTTCTAACTAAGATAATGGTGAAAATACAAGAAACATTTGTATAACAATGTTTTAAATATATCATTGTACAACATTTGGATAAAATTCAAAATAAAACTAATGAATAAAAAAATCTAACAAAACCTTTTTTTACTTATTATTATACAAGTGTTTTTTACACACATTTTAAGCAAGATTCGAAATGGCAAAAAATGATTCAATGCCCAATTCTGGACTACCACATTGAGACCTAGATCAGTTATTATTTAGGACTACGTCACAATGCATTGCTGACACCTATTTTGTTATACAATGTTGAGTCCTTTTAAAGGTTGTGCTTATATCCAATTTTGCATTCTTCTTTGTGGCAGACTCGTGAGGAGAATGAGCCAAGAAATGGGACATGCATATTGAGTGCATTGATGGACACAAGAAAAGACCTTGCCAATTGCTCTCCAAAGATGAACTTGGAAAATTAATTTCAGTGTCATGAAGGTTCAAGTTGGAAATAAACAGCAGCTCAAAAGAAGAGAAAATACTTGCTGCAGATTTGAAGTACCCAGACTTTGTTGAAAAAGTCTAAACACATGGTTCAAAGTACTCAAAGGATTAGCAAAGCCAAAATGATGATTTGTTTCAAAAGCTTAGGAATCATCTCTCCAAAGAAATGATTCACAACTTCTTGCACACTTTGTAAAGCGGGCCCAAATCTGTTGCTATACACTCCTGACCTAGGCAGCAGCATGTGCAATGCACAGCAGCTACTGATCAGCAGGAGCTTCAGTGTGAAGTATCTTGATATTTTCCAAGACTAGACACTTGCACCAGATTGATATGCCAAAGTAGACTCTGTTACAGTGGACTTGGGCTTAAGAGTCTGAAAGCAATATCAGTGTCAAACCTCTTGCAGAGGCTGAAATTTTGAAAGCAGTTTCAGTGTCAAGAATTTGGGTTTAGGGGTTTTAACAATTTCATGGTTAGCATTTTTCATCAAAAGCTTATGCAGAACAACCACTAGTACGGGAGGTGGTAAATGGCCACAACTATAGGCATACTTCTACTGCACCTAATTCACATCTGATAAAGCAGAAAATTGATAAGGATCTACCAAAAAGAAACAACTCAAAAAGTCCATAAACACTGAACTCTTTCAATTTCCAAGTTGCGAAAAAAAGAGGTTTAAAAGTATTGCATTTACCTCTGAGCTTCTGGTCAAGAAAATAAGAAAACCAGATTGTCTGTAGCCTTGAGTATTTACACAAGTCTGTTGCAAAACCAACAAAACCAATAGACAAAGTTCTTCCCTTCGTCTTTCTTTCCATAGAAATGCTGCATCTTCTCCTCCTTCCGCTGTACAGGATAATTGAACTCTCTTCACACTGCAGTATCATCCGTGTATTTGATTTTACAAATAAACAAATAACACATTTTAGCTGTTACTCACATAGGCAGTTACTCCCCATTGAGGGAGGCTTGACATCAAAAGGGTCGCTTTGTTTTATCCTCTGCGTCGCTTTGCTGCCTTTCCTTTCCTTCCATCAAGTAAGTCCTTGAGATACAGAATCAAATCCTTCATAACCATTTTTTGGTTTTTCTTGAAGTCCCAGGGCACAGCAACTGGGTAACGGCCGCTTGCATTGTACTCTTCAAGCTCAAGTAGAGCATCCATCACTGTTTTGCAAACTTTTTCTCCTAATTCCTCCTGTAACGCCTGCAGCTTTGCGTCATCTCTTTTGATTTCATACTGCAAGTACAAGATCATTAACAATCAGTGACTAAAAGGATCATGGGTTTGTGGCACAATTTGACTGCTCAAACACTAACCAATCCACTATGAATGAACTGCAGTTCCCAGTCATCTCTCTGACCTCTATAATGCACCTCCTCTGACCTGCAGGATTTTGTGAATTTTGTCGTCAGAACATTCAGTGGTCAGAAGAAAGCAAAAAGGCACACATCCTCAAGAAACATTTGGAATTTTTTTCATAGGAAGCTGTTGCACCTTCAACTCATTTGGAGTGACTTCCACCATTTTCAAGGGGCGGAAAGAATGGTCCTTCAAGAGTGCTTCCCACTTGGAGATTTGTGTTGCCATTTTGATATCCCAACCCTCTTCATGGAGCCTGTATCTAAGCCTGCAAGCTGGTTCCCATGGCTCCTTATCGATTTCGCCCATCATTTTGTTAGCCAACTTGTCTTTTGCCCCATAATCTTTCAAGACCTTGCGAAGACAAAACAAAGACCAACACAAATTCCACTCACCCTTCATTACCATGTATCCAAGCAAAACATTCGCTTCCCAACAAATAGACAAGTTTTCAGACACAGAGTGACAGTGATTGCCACAAACCTGCTGTCTGTCTGGACCCTAAAACCATTCTTCGAGTTCCAACACCACTTCAGAGAATTTTCCCATCAAGGGGGGGCAAAGACCAGTTTGTGCATCTGTATGCAAGTATTTTTACATGATTTCCTTTCTAACAGAGAATCCAAAACAAACGTCAACACACCAGGTTGGTGGAAGCAACAAAATAGTAGCCCTGAGTGAGCAACATTACCATGACTGCAACCTTGCGAGCTTCTTCAATTTCATCATTGCTGGCTCGCTCTTTCCTGGTGAGGTCTGATACCATGCTGTCACTAAGATCATAACTAGCCTGCAAGTCGGCAAGCTTCAATTCAAGATCTTTGATGGTCTTCTCATGGGATTCAATGTTGTTTGCTTCATCCTGACCACCTCCTCCATCAATCTTGCCACGCTCTATCTCAAGCATTTCTGACACACGTTGAAATTCCAGCTCCCGGTTCTGGCTCACTGCCAACTTTGTCTTTTGCTGCTGCACCTGCATCTCCAGCTCCTTGTTCTGGACCTGTCATTCAAACAATTTTTCTTTTCAAAAGAATGCTCACATTGAACATGAACACATTTGGTCTGCTGCTCCATTTCAACACATCACTCCAAACACAAACAGTGGGTGAAGATCTGGTGCATGATAACCTCATGCTTCTCAATCATCTTCATTTGCAGAAGACCCTGATTGTAACGCATTGCTGCATGTAGTTCTGCTTGCTTGCTGACCTCCTCCAGTTGCTTCTTAGCCTACACAGGTCATTCATTATGAGCATTTCATGTGACTTCAGAGTAGAATCTTGGAACAGCTGCTGAACTGTGTAAACAGAGATACAAGTCTGTGGCCTCATGAAGTGATGAATTACCTCCTCTTTTGCCTTCTCAAACTGTTGAATCTCAGCTTCATTCTTCTGTTTCATGAGTGTCTCCGTCCGCTCCATTTCAGCACATCGCTCCTCCAGAGCCCGCATTTTGTTTGCTAATATCACTTGGTGCTGCAGCATCCTGTTTCGATGTTGCTCTGTGTCCATGGCTGCTTTCTGATGCAGCTCTTCCAAATCTGAGAAAAGAAAACCAAACCTAATTGGAAAATGCCTCTGCTGTCTCTCTGTCTCTCTCTCCTAGTTCCAAGGCTGCCTCCATGAAAATCCTGCTGCAAGCAATTGGCGAGAGTACCATGGACAACATTGGAACAACATGTGAAGCCACAAATTTCACCAGTAAATGTACCTTGTTTGTGCTTCTCTTCCATCTTGCGTTTTTCCTCCTCTGCCTTGACACGGAGGTTATCAACCTCAGACACAATGTTTTGCAAGACAACAAACCGCTCATGACAAGCCTCAAGGCAGTCGTTTCTTCGTCCAACTGCTGCCACCAAATTCTGGACAAGCTGATCATTGATCCTATCCTTGTCTTCCACCACATCTGCCACAGTCTTCAGATCAGAAAACTTGCGCAAGTGCTCTGTGAGAAGACCAAGCCGCCCTCTCAAATCCTGCAAATACAAAACACAAACACTGAATCAGCACACATTTAATGAGCTTTTAGGTCTTCTTCTAGGGTTCACAAATGAGCGAACACAATGTATAGATTCATGGCACAAACATGCAGTTTCTCTTTTTTGTTTTGAAGACAGCATGCTGCAGACAAATTTACAACTTTCAGAACTTCTGTGAACTCTTATACCTGTTCAGTGGCTTGCCATCCATAGAGATGTAATCCGCGTTGCACATCATTGTGTGTCTCCCACTCTTTGCGGCCTCGTCCCACTGCTGCAAAACTCTTCTCGAAAGCTTCTGCATCAATAAGGCCGTAGATGTCCTTTTTGAAGGTTACCAGTGCAGTTCCTTGATGCCCTCCATAGTCATGAAACACGTCGACTCTTTCAGGGTTGAATTCCTGCCAAAGATAGTCATTTTGCATCAGCATTTTCAGTTGAGAAGAATGTCCGAAATCCATTCACAAAAAACATGCACCTCATAAGACTAAGATTGAAGCTGTCAAGACGAAGCTGTGGAGGAGGGGGAGAAAGAAAGATAGAAAGAAGTACATGGAACTTCTCCTTGATGTCTGCAGCACCAGCAGCTACACGGAAGCCATCTTCTTCCCGAGTTTCTCGGTTGTCGATGTTGACGACGATGCCCATCCAAGGACACAAGCGCTTCTCTTCTTTGGCAACGCGTGGCGGCACAGCTTGTTGCAGCCGACGTACTCGTTCCGCTTGTTTGAATTCCGGACGGTCGCCAAGCTCCGCGCTGAGGTACTTCACCAGAGCTCGGTGATTACCGACTTTCAACGGTCCCTTCTTCCCCCGCGCAATTCCTCTGGCGTGCGCGAGCAGATCTTGATGTCGGAAGCTCTGTTTCTTGCGGTTCGGCGAGAATGGACATCTGTAAGTCCCGTCCGAATTCTTCGCCACGAGAATGCCGGAATCTATCTTATATGTTGCCTCGGTCTCGTACATCTCGATTTCATCGGACTCGAAGTCGCCGGAGTCGCTGGACTCCGCTTCCGAAGAAGACGACGACATAATATCTGCAACCACGAGACCCATCAAAAGAACAAATCTTCCCCGAGGCAACATACTTCGAATTGCAGCAGCCTTTCACGAAACAACACGCAATGCACATCACTCGAACATACAAACAGAAGAAGCGCATACGTCTCAGAAAAACCTTGCAAACAAGAACAATGCTTGTGCACTCTCCTCTACAACACAATTCAGATCACAAGGAAAGGAAAAACACAACGAAAGAATGTATCCACAGAGAGACAGAGCTCGGATAGCAAGAGAGTAGAGATCAAGATCACCTTCAACAGAGAGATACAGAAGCAGCGTCTTATTTCGTTCCTTCTTTCTTGCACAACGTTTCTTGAAACTTGGTACGCAAGAGAATGTTCGGTCCACAGTGTTGAAGCTACGACAACTTTGCTTCAATGTCGTAATCTCCAGCCACAGAGCCACCGATACAACGTTTAAGAGAGACTTTACGACGACAATCTTGATAGTCACAAATCTTGCTCAACCAAAACAAAAGCAACAACACAAAGCTCCTCCGTCAAGCACACTCTCTTTATTCTTTCTCGAAAAGCCAGAAGGAGAAAACAAAAAACTTGTTGCGAGAAGCGAGACCATCAAACTCCCAGGCCTCTCAAATCGAGCTCCAAATTTGCCAATCCGAAAGCAAAATCACACGAATGAATGAATGAATGAATGAAGGAAGGAAGGAAGGAAGGCAGAATCCAACCGCAAAATGAAGGACCACGAGTGGTGTAAATGCTCAGTTCTTATTCACAATGCAAACCGACTCTGATCTACTGCACGTATCTGATCCATTTTTTCTCTGGTCTTCACAATAATAATGGCAGTGATGGAACGGATGACAAGGACGACGAAGACGCGGAAGAGCGGCGGGCATGCGAGCGTGCGAGCGTGCGAGGTTGCGCATACCAAAGACAAAAAAGCTGACAAATTTATAACGCGCAATTCGCAAGGCTCTGCAATGAACCTTTCAAGAGCCGAGGAGAGGCTAAAGTCAAGTTTCTTCTTGCCTGTGTTTTCGCCACTTTTCTTTCTATTTTTTTGAGGGGGTAAGTATTTTGGGCGAGAGAAGAAGAAGAAGAAGTTCGGTATATGGCGCAAGTTCTAGCCATTGGGAAAAAAACTAGGGTATTAAAAATAAATAAAAAGGCCTTCTTGTCGTGGGCCAGTATCATCATCACAATTCATTGTGGGCTTAATCACTCAAAAGAAACCAAAAAAAAAATTTGGTGTTAGATATCTACTAGACTACCCATAGTAACTTGGACACTAATTATATTATCATTTTAAGAAAATGTTGAAATTTTCAGATTTTCATAGAACAAAATTTTGTGAAGGAAAAAAAGAAAATGCTTCAGGAAAAAAAAAAAATCTAATTTTCAACATGGAATCTTCAAAACAAAATAATTTCTTATAACAATGAAATGTGAATTTGCTATGCTACTCTTGTAGAAACAAGATCATGTTCAAGTTTTCAAGCTGGTACTTCTGTTCTTTTGCACTTTGCTATCCATTTAGGTATGATGGTTTTGTCACTTGATGATGTGGTTTCAATTCCCCAAAGCAACATGCTTTTTTGTTCTTCAATCATGGAGTTCTTTGTTTTTTCTTTGAGGCAGGTGGGGGGGGGAGGAGGGGGATGGTGTGAAATTGAAACCTTTTAGGTTTAGGGTTTAGTGTGAGGGGGGGGGGGAGAGGGGGAGGTGGGGATGACATTTGGGGGGGGGCCATCAAAGTGCACCCTATGGATAGGTAGGTATACTACTTCTTTAACTATTTTAATGGGATCAAATTCTTAAAGAAGTAGGTATCCCAATGCTTTTTTTTATTATGGGTTCTTTGTTTTTTTGTCATTTTTTGGGGTCATTTTGTCTAGGTAAACTTGTTTATGAAAATGAATTCTTTGTTGTCTTAAACCCTACCTAGGGATTTGCAACCTTTTAATAATTACATCAGCCCACAATGAAGTGTAGTACCCCAATAATAATAATAATAATAAAAAGGTGAAAAAGGAAAGATTGGCACAAAGTCAGAGTCACTCAGCCCAATTTCCAATGGGGGACACCAGTCACACGCCAACCCTGTCCACCTCAGAGACATATTCCTCACTAAAACACTACAAAAAAACCCTAATTGGAACCTGACCAGTGGTGTACTGGTTCATATATGGTGTAACCTGAGTATATAGTACTGGGCATGAGTACCTGTATTGAAGAACATACCCGTCAGATATGACCTGAGGCAATAATACAAAGCCGTATACTAGTTAGTACCTGTCTGGTATGGAACCTGATGATGATGATGATTAGAGCATCTCCACCAACGCCCAGTATCGAACCCTGCATCCAAGTTTTAGTTACTACCACCTTTTTTCCAACCCCCCACCCATAAAACTGAAATTGGGATTGCAAATAGGTGAGAGACTACTAACTAACTAATAACAAGCCACTTGGACCAATCAAACCATCTACCCAATCAGAAACAGGGATCCTTCTGGTCTCTCTGACAGGGTTTTTCAGGGTCCCAGCAGTGATTCAATGGATTCGAGTGATGAACCTCACATACTGACCATCGGTGGAGACCCTCTAGAATAGAATGGGTTTCATGTGTATACTTGCCTTATATCAATACCAGGTTTATACTTGCTATATACCAGACTGGTGTATATGAAAGTTTTTCAAAAGTATATACAATACCAACAATACCAAATACAGGAAAAACAAAAACCCCCCATACTAGGAGCAGTCTGGTATGTTCAAAAGTTGATACCCGTTCAACACTGGACGTGACTTTAAACGATACCAAATTATCATAGGTATTCATTCATCCATGTGTTGGCCAGTTCCAAGTCGGACCCATACAAGGCATGCCTTGGGTGAACGAGCACCTTCATTCATACCATTGTTGTATGCGTTGTTTCACCCTGGCCTATAGGCACCTAGATAGAAACCCTGCCAATCGTAAATAAACCAAGCACCCAAAAAAAGGGGGAAATACAAGGAACAAAATGGGAGGACCCATGTCCAAGAAGACAAAAAACCACCTAAGAGGGCAAACCACAAGGAAAACATCAAGTTCTTGAACACTCTCGTGTTGCGAGAAGCATATCAAATAAGAAAAGGAGAGGACCACTTGAAAGGTTGCCTAGCCTAGAAAAACCCTCACCTGCTGCAACACATTTCGAAATAAAAATCATTTGCATACGTTTTAACACCACTAACACCCTCTAGCTATAAAATGCACACAAAACTGAGAGAGGTAGGTCTTTAGTGCCCTTTGCTTTCCATGCCATGTTGGCACATCAATGAAGAAACCTATCCACTTGCTAGTGTAGATATCTGAAAACCTTTACAACCAGAAGGGAAAAAATGTTTGTCGAATATCAATCGTCATAAAAATCATCCTTCGCTTGAGTCGCAATTGTCATCACAACCCCACAAAAAATAGTAGCCCACAACACCAAATCAACTTGAGTGAAGTCAACAATGACAATGTTTACTAACGTGCAGACACTATCGACTAATAACACAATGTCAATTCAACGACATGAAGATTATAAAGTAAGGGGTGATAGGACATAGGTTTGCTTTTCGAACCATGAAATCCAACATCTCTCATAGTGATTGTAAAAGTATCTCGCTTTTTTCATTCGAGGTTATCCTCTTTCCACCATTTGCGCATCGAAAAAATTGATTCCCATAGGATCCAAAGGCTAGTTACAAATGCAATGTAACACCCGAAAGATTAAAGGATGAAAAAGACCCAACCTAGTGCACAATGTGATGGAGAAAACATTTGAAGGCATGCGGAAAAAAGAAAAGAAAAAAGGTTTTACAATATGAAAAATGGTCACTATATTGGATATTGGAACTAACTTCTTGGCCCCAAAGTTTTGTAATATGGAGAATGGTGACTATAATTGAAATTTGAAACTAGACCCAAGGTTTTAGAATATGGAAAATGGTAACTACAATTGAAACTTGGAACTAGCCTCTTGCCGAGATTGGAACCTTAGTTACAATCTTTATCCAAGGTTTCAAACACAATTAGGTTGCATATTTTTGTCAAAATGATCATTTTGAAATACTTTAGTACTTTGGCAGCTTAGACACTAATTATATTTTTTGTAAAAATGTTGAAATTTTCATAAAACATTTTTTTTTTTAAACTTAATTTTGTGAAAGAAACTAGAGAAACTTTTGAAATATTCATTTTGAAAATGAATTGATTATTGAAGAAACATGTCTTGAAACTATTTCTCTAATACAATAGATGTACAATTTTGGTAATTACACAATAAAGTTAAACTAATCTTTACTTTGTAACTGACTTTGGTTCTCATCTCACTCATTCATGCTCTATTTTGAACTATTCACACCAAAATGACAATGACTCCTCAACATTAAAAATGAACTCCCAAAAGTGACCACTAAGTTCTTTATAACTAAATTTTGGTCTACCTAAGTTATGGTCATCTAAATAAAAAAACTATCATCTAGATAGGAAGTTCATTAAAATATGGCTAACTTATTTCTTTACCCAACTACGGGCTATTTATCTACTTATAACCTACCTACATAGGATATGTTGGTGATGAAAAGCTTACATGGGATTACATAGGGCCTTCTTAAGGACTATCTATGTTAGGGGATACTTAGGAGTTCCTTAAGAAACTACATAAGGATTATTTGAAAGGCTTATAAAAAATTTCCTGGTTCAAAGGATATCTAAGGGTTATTTAAAGAACTAATTAAGTAACTTTAGAAGTTAGTTAGGTATTGACTAAAGACCACATAGGGACCTAATTAGGTTATGGGCTATCTAAAATAAAAATTATCAAGAGCTTACATAAAAATTATGTAAAGATTATTTAGGATGCTACATAAGGATTACTTAGGGATCTACCTAAGTTAAGGGATATGTAAAGATCATTTAAGGACTAGAGAGTGATTAGGAATCATACATAACTTAATTAATCCCTAGTTAGCCTCATAGGTAGGTTTTATGTAACCTTGTAAATAGCCCTTAGGTTTTCCATAACCTAAGTAAACCCCTAGGTGTTTGCCTAGGTAACCTTTTGTGTAAGCCCTATGTAACCCCCATTGCCTTATGAATAAGCCATAAATACTTTCTTGAATAATCCATAAGTATTCCTTAACCTAAGAACTCCCTAGTTAATTCATAAGTAGACTTTATATAACCCCCAAAATAGCTTTTAAATATCCCACAAAACCTAGGTAGGCCCTTAGATGTTTCCTTAAATAATCTTTAAGTAACCTTTTAAGTAAACCTTTTGTAGTTCTTTAAGTAACTTTTAGATATTTCATAACCTAGATAGGTCCTTAGGTGTTTCCTTAGATAATCCATTACTTAACCCCTTAAGTAACCCTAAGACATCCCAAAACCTAGGTAGATCCCAAGGTTCTCCCTAGGTAGTCCCTAGGGAGCTCTTTAGGTAAGCTTGATGTAGTTTTTTATGTAGACTTTAGATAACACTTATCTTAAATACCTCATACATAAGATTATGTAACCCCTTCTGACATTATGATTAAACTTTAAATGGTTTCTAAATATCCTTTAACTTAGGAAATCCCTATTAATCTTTTAAATTGGCTTTGTGCAAATCCTTAAATATTTATTTGAATATTCCATGACATAGTTAGGCCCTTATATAGACATGTGGACATAGGCAAAAATGCAAAAGACCGAAAAAAATAATTCAAATCATGTTTAGTTGAAGAGAAAATTTGAGTTTCTTTCTCTATTATTTTCTTTTCGCACAATTTCATTTCACATTTTTATTATCATTAGTGAAATTGAAGGTTTAGATAACTTTAATATGCAACCTCTAGTAACGTTTTTTTGTCGTTTATGTGATGTAGCACAGTGGTGGTCGTTCGACATAACATTTAACATGAGTGATGACAGTCCCTCAAAAGATTTAGTTTTTAATGATGACAAGTTTTGAGAAAATTATCAAAACATAAGAAAATAAAAGAAAAAATTGCCTTAAGCATTGAAAATCTAGCTAAATTTCCTCGACAATTGGATGCAACTTTGCAACCTAAGCATAATTGATGAATTGGAGTTGGAGATTCCTTTTGTGATGTGTGTGGCTCCCCAAGGAAGGGTGAAATTTTGCACTAATTGGCTAGAAAAGAAAACACTACTCATTATTATAAATATTGTTTGCTCACATATTTTGGCACTTCCAGTTTACCTATTTGTCTCATGTCCACTTTGCCTAGGCATTATGTCCACATTGCTATTCAATTATTTTTCCAAGTTGAGTTTACAATTTGCCAAGCCCTTTTTGCCAAATTGTCAAGTCCATATTGTTATGTATGCATTCCCAAAATGAACTCCACATTGCCAAAACCTTGACCTTGTGAATAGCCCACAATGAGTTTCAAGTTGCCCACAAAATTTGACACATATGGACTGTAGAATGTTTGAATTTTTTTAATGGTCTACCCAAATTTCTACCCAAAAAATCAAACTACCCCTACATTTTTCTTTTATCACAACTTGCCTAAGCTCACCCCACTCCCCCCTTTTTCCTTCTATCTCTGACCTTCTCTTTCATTTTTTGACACAAAGGCTCTTTGAAACTTGAGAAGAGCCCTCCTTTCAAGATTCAACTAACCTTTTAAATTATTTTTTGAACATATTGATAACAAATTGAAAGGTTTTGAGTTCAACATTCATGCTTTCTTTGCATCTATTTATATGAATGATGTGAAATTGAAGCCATCCTAATGGAATGGAACTCCATACCTGAAAAAATTCAAATATTATGATGAAATAAATTTCATGCAAGAAATGTCATCTATAATTTGATTTCATCTTAAAGTGTAATTCATTCATAATTTTGCTTTTTGTTTTAAAAGTCATCCAAATTCCATGAAATATTATTCATGAAATTTCAATCCAAATATAGCCTAGGTACCTATTAAATGAGCTTCCCCTACCTATACCCTATCATAGACCTAGATATCATGACTATTGGGTATTATCCTCTTCATATCTAGTTAGTGGTTTTATTAATAGGTAGGTTAATTATTGATAAATTAGGCATAATGTTATTCATGATGATCAACAAAAAGTTAGGCATTATCATCCTGAACAACACCTTTGTGAACACCCTATTCTTGTGCCTCTTCATTTTTTCGCTTTTCAAGTTAGTGTGCCTTTTTTTCATTTTCCTCATTCACTATCATTTTTAGTCATTTTAAATATTAAAAAATAGTTTGGATGTCTCTTCATGATCATTCTTTGATAGCTTACATGCTTTTGCTTTTTGATAACTTGTTGTAATGGTGATGTTTTTATATGTTTTCTTCTTTGTCTTCTATTGAATCGATTTCATGCATTCCTTCCACAACATTGCATTTATTTATTTATTTCTGTTTGCATGGCCATATTGACACTTTTGAAACTAATGAAATGAAATAACCAAGCATTTAGATAGTGGATGAACTTTAAGAAACTTGCACTACATTCGTTTTCTTTAATTTATTTAACTTTAATTTAATTGTAGATTGCAAAATTTATTTACAAAAGTTGATGGATAAGTGAGGTTGCAAAACTTAAAGCTCATTGTTGTCCTACAAAACTTGAGGAACTTGCAACACCTACAAAATTTGGAACACATGTTGTGAAGCATGAAAAAAAAGTTTATGCACAAGGAGAACAAAAGGTTTATGGTCTAAACTAAGATGGTGCATTAATGTTTAAACCTAGATTTTAGACTTTTAGGTAATTAAAGCAAAACAAAAAGCACCAAATAAGTCAATGTTACATAATGTGAACATGATGTGGGGCTTGGTTTCACTATCTTTCCCACTTACCTTAAAAAAAAAAGGAGAAAATGAAAAAAATGATGACTCTTGTGTGAATGGTCATTTTTGTTAAAACATCGATAAAAGCCATAGTACATATCATTGCCTTCATGTGTGAATGCACAAAGTTTCTTGCTTGGTTATTTTTCATGATTATTACACACCAAATCTTTTTTTACAAAAATTCTAACAATTATTTTGACTATAGCCTATTTTTTGCCAATGGGAGCTTAATATTGTGTGTAAATCATGCCTTAACCACTTATGGTACATTCACATTTCAAATTAAGTTAATAGAATTGTTAGCTTTTGACATGAGTAATAACAAGTTACTAACTTATTACTAAAATCAAATTATTAACTTATTATTAACACTAGATAATTACTTCCACAATTGTCCACACATAATGGTAAGTTATTGTACCCCAATGAAAAGTTACCATTAGGGTTTCTAACGATCTACTTATCATTTTTATTTTTTAACATTTGTTCAAACCTCCTTATTGTATTAACTACATGTGAATTGACTTTTTTATAGTGTAGCACCCTTTGTCTTCATCCATCACACCTTCAACACTTTTTATTTTACCATGGCAATCTTTTTTTTTTTATGCAAATAGTTTAGAGTTTAACTTTGTTACAATGAAAAATTATGTTTTTTTGAAATAGAATGAAATGCGTCAAAAAACAATCCAACAATGCACAATTCCACAATGCACAATTCCACAACACACAATGTGGTAATGCACAATACGAATGATGCATAATACAGAATGTGACAATGTAGAGTGTGTGCACAAACTTGTAAAATGTGATAATGAACATTGTTTCTTGGATGGCAATTTTTGCAAATATTGAATTACCATTAATCTATCTTGTCATATTTGGGGCTCCATATTTAGGGTGAAAGCACACTATGAGGGGGCCACTTTGGACATTTTCATGACATGTATGTAATGTACATTTTTACAAAACATGTTGCAATTAATTTTGGGTTTCAATTTTGGTGTTTGGGCTTAATATTTTGATTTTCACAAAGTTAATAATATTTAGTAATATTTGAAATATATATTAAAATTTTAAAATATTAAATTCAAGGAATAATGGGTATATTTATGGTATATGTAATATAATTATACATGTTTCTATTTTTGGATTGCACTAGGTTTGAGTTTGAATTAGTCAACCAAAAATTGTTTGAAATGAAAATTTAAAAAACAACTGACCTCACATATCTTGTCATCTTCCATTTGAAAATAACAATTTATCAAAATGTTAATTTACCACATACTTATGGTCATCACCCCCAAAAACACCCATTTCTGATATGATAATTATCAAACTTTTCACATGACTCACAAAATTATTCCAATCATATGGAATCATAATGTTTAATAGATATTACAAATTTCATACAAACTAAAAATCATTTCAATCATTTTTTAAATATTTTTTTCATTTTTTAATACATTGTGACGTATTTTTTGGCACAAATACACTATAACATCACATCATATTAAATTAAAAAGTGTAATTATTTTGAGATTTGACTTATTTGGGTTTTGACTTAACATAATATGTAAAAAAATTGTGAAAATCCTTCATAATAATGACATAATTGAAGTTCAAACATGGGACCTTTAAAAAACAATACAATGTGACAACAATTTTGGCCTAGGTCCCATAGTGGTGTGCTTTTACCTTTTACCATTTTTATTTTTGTGAATTTTCATTACATTGTAAACATTTTTTTTGTTACCTTATCATTTCCACACATCAAATTCCATGTCATTTTCTTTGTTATGCCTAACACCAACTTTGGATGCACATAAATTAACATTATTTTAACATTTACATTCCACCTAGTTATCATTAAACATGTTGGTTACTTAAGTGGTGTGAGGTATAAATAGGGTTTATACAATAGGTCACCAAAATAGAACCTTAGCAACTTAGCCGCAATTCATCATAATTGAATCATAAGAAGTTTTTAATGGACAATGCATTGATGAATATTGTTTTTCCCCCCCCAATTTTGCAATATCAAAAAATTGGGAAAAAAAATCCAAAAAATAGAAAGACAACTTACTTGAATTTACATTAGGAAAACAAAATTTTCCAAAATTTTCCCAATTTATGTCCAAAAAAATTATAAAACATGTTGGGAAAAAATGATTATTAATGAGTGTTAAGTCAAATAATCTTGTGTGGGGTAAGTACTAGGGAATTAGTGTTAGATGGAGAATGTGGATGTTTTGGAAAAAAATAATTTTTTTATGAATATGAAGAACTAGGCTCAAATGATTATATCAAATTAAAAGGATATGTCCCAGGGTTTGTACTTTCACCATTAACCCAGGTAATAAATGGTGACAAACAATTTTGGAAATAAAAGTTTCATGCAACCAATGAAAAGGTTTGGTATACACTCATGCAAAGTCCATTTTTTCTTTGGGGGGGGAGGGGTAGTGTAGATAGGTTTTTTCCAATGTTGGGTAACTTTCATTAGGACCCATGATTCTCAAATCAGATTTCAAACTGGTTCTCATAATGAGATTCGATTGGTATCATATTAAGTGATAATTGGTTTGAAAACAACATTGATTGTTTTCACCCATGTGAGAACCAAGTTGTTGAAAACCAGTTACATTTTTTTTTTTGAAAACCAAGTTAGTTCCAAAATCCAATTCTCAGGCAAGTAATTAAACAAGTTTACATTAATTGAGGTTAAATTAGGTTGGTTTAAATTAGTTTCAAAGTTTTAATTTAGATTACTTTAGGTTAATTAATTTATTGGGGGAGTCGAGAAGCTTAGTAAAGCGGTGTCCAAACATATAAAAACCTCTTTGGGTTTAACGTTTTGTAATATTGATTAAGATTTTTGCTTCTTACTCCTTTGTGTTGTTTTTTGCACTATTTATGTGCATTGTTCCATCACATTATTAGTGTTTTGTTGCATTTCTGATGTTTTGTCACGTTATTAACATTGTTGGTGCTTTGTTGCATTGTTGGTGTTCCATCATGTTGATGGTGTTGTTGGTGCTATAGGTGTTTCGTCATGTTGTTGAAGATGTTGGTGTTATTGGTGTTCATCACATTATTGGTCTTTCGTCACATTGTTAATGTTAATGTTGGTAGTGTTACTACTACTATTGGTTTATGGTGCTACTAGTGGTGTTGCTAGTCTGTCGCATTGTTAATGGTGCTAGTGGTCTATGGCATTACTGGTGTTATTGGTGTTCCATGGTGTTGTTAGTGGTGTTGTGGGTTCATTGCGTTGTTAGTGTTGTTGTGGGTCCATTGCATTGTTCATGCTCATGTTGGTTCATTGTGTTGCTAGTTCTAATGTTATCACATCACGCTACTAGGTACTCACCTATTGCAATTGTTGTTCTTTCACTTGGTTTTTTGTGTTGCTAGTTGTTACTCCCATTGTGTTGATGTGTTATGATGAAATATTACCCCCATGACCATGACCATTGCCTTGTAGTTGGTGCATTGGTGGTTTGTCACATTGTTGTTTAATTCTCATTGTGAGGGCCCCACCATTGCCATTCCCCTTTATGTTGTTCATGTTGTTGATATTCCATCGTGTTGTTGGTGTTGTTACTATTATGTTGCATGTGCCATAGTGAGGTATTACCTTCACCCATTGCCTTGAGCAAGTGGTGGAGCTCTTTTGTGATTGAAAACAAAGAAAAAAAATGTGAGTACTTTCATTTTTTTGTTTTTCTAAATTTTATTTTTCATATCATATATATAATTTCTTGTTATTTTCAAGAGGATCTGATTTTTTGTTATTTAATTTTAAAACTTCATTTTTTTTTTCCAGGAATTTTCAAAGAAGTCCAACATTAACAAAAACATATTCATCTTCTATTTACATATGTTTACAAATAAATTGAGGATAAATTTTAATAATTTATAAATAATTTTTTAAATGCTTGGATTTTTAGTTATAGGGTAGGTTTTAGTGTTTTGATCTACCATACATTTGTTTAATTTTTCTTTTCCATCTTAGCATTGCATTTTCTTGTGAAAACTGAAAATGGCCTATTACTTTGAAAATGAAAATATGAAAAGTGAAAATGCATGTGAAGTGCTTGAGAATGATACAATGGAGGAAGAATGTTTGCAAGATTGTGAAATAAACCCCAATCCTCAAACAAAAAGTAGTTGAAATTCAAAAAGTTTTTTTAAAAATGAAAATAAAATAAAATAGCATCTTCAAAGAACAATTAAAAATCACATAGTAGAAATTCTTTATGTTGGGTTTTTTTTAATGTGAATGATAGCCAAGGTGTTGATTTGAAATGCCCTCAAATGATGAGAAGTATTTTTGTTAAAATTGTCTAATCCTAGTTTGTAATCCTAGAACTCAAGTAAACAAACGTCTAATCTTATCCAATACAACAAATGGAATAACAACATTGAAAAAAATGTGAATGTAGACCATTCTATTATTACAAAAAGGTTAGAAAAGGAAGTGAACAATCCTTTGATAAGAGAAGTGGAGAGGCAATTTGCAAGAAAAAAAAATCAAATCTATCTAGTAGTGTAATTGTCAATTTTTTTGCTACCAAAAATTCCTTCCAAAATTATCATATGTAATAGAAAAACATTCTTGAAAATATGTGCTTGTTGATTATTAAAAATCATCTACCCATGCAATTTGTGGAAAACATGTGAATGAAAGATTTATGTTTGCATTTGTGTCCAAGATTTGTCTTTCCTCCATAAATCAATTTTCATAAAAGATGTTCCCTAAGTGGGTGGAAAAAATTAAACTATTGTATGTTTTGCCAACTTTGGCAAAATGCAATTTTACAACAAGAAGTTTTGACATTTGGATGTCAAAATATGTTCATGTCATATTTGACCTTGTGATTAATTTTTTGGGAACTAAATGGTCACCAAAAGATGTTACACTTGGTTTTTTTTGAGTTTATAGATACTTCTAGGAAGTCTTTGGCCAAAAAATTGGTTGAATTAGTAAAAAAGAATAACTTGAGAAAAAATAGTATAGTTTATTTGAAAGATGAAAGATTTAACTTAAACACAATGAATGTTATATGAAAAGCAATTGTAAGAGGTGACATTTTAGATTTGGCGGAAAATTATTGAGGCACTTGTTTTGGGCATGCATTTTCCAAGGCATATCAATATGTTACAATTGACGAAAACATTTATAAAGACTTAACATATGTTTATATTAAGACTATGCAAAGAAATATGCAAAAGTGTAAAACATGGCCCTAAATATTTGGGAAATGAGAACAAAGTGGAAGAAGACATGTGTTGAATTTGGTTTGCCCAAAGGAAGTTGAACATTCTAGTGAAGACAAAATAACTTTTTAATATAATGTATTGTTAAAATGAAAAATATATATGTTGTAATTTTTGTAATTAGTTTCAATTAGTAGTTAGTTCTAACAAATTATTTTCTCTTTTGCAAATTTGCCAACAAAATTATCCCTTTTTAAGAGGAATTATGAAAATAATTAATTTTTATTATAAATCACATTGTTGTTAGGATGATCACACAAATGTTTCCTCCTTTGACATGGCACATATTTCAAATCATTGTTGGTGTCTTCTCCCCTATTGTGTCTACTTGTGTTCTTAACCAATCCAAAGGTCATTAATTATTAAGTGATACTTTAAATTTTGTCATTTCCATTTGTTTGAAATTAAAATAAAAACCATGAATTTTAATTTCTATTGATAATTTTATGGAAGAGAAGTTCATTATTGTTCTTGAATTAGGTTGTTTGGCCTTTAACATTAGAAAATAGGTTTGAAAAAAATGAATAAAGAAAAGCTTATGACATCTTGTTTTTGATGTTAGATTCTAGGTTCAAGAACCTATGTTTAATGTCCTCATTTATTGGCCTTAAGTAAGGGAAGGCCATTATTGAAGAATATGATAGAAAACCTTTGTATCCCATGTTGTTAAAATGCCATCATAACTTGCACCCCTTGTTTGAAAATGTCATTGTTGAATAAGGTGTTAATGAAAATTGTAGTTTGGATATTTTTTAAAAGACAACAAGCACAAATGGACTTGCAAAGAAGCTTGTTAGTAGGCAACTTTTGATTTTTTAGAAAGTTTTAGGTGGATGTGAAAAATATTAGATGTCCTTTTCAATTATGGTAGAAGCATGAATCTATGTGATTCCTTGCATATTAGATTATATGCATTATTAGTTCAAAAATTGAAATTGAAAGGATTTTTTCTTTGGTGGGAATATTTACTAATTTTAAAAGATGTTTATAATTAGATAATGTAAATAAATTATTTATTGTGAAAAAAATGTGACTCAATGACCTTAGAATTTGTTGTACACCCTTTTTTACTTTAGTGGAACTAATTGAAGCTAAGTTAGAAAAACTTTAAAAAACATTTTAAGAGGATGGGATTTTGGAAATATAGTTTATTATACACAAAAAATGTGTAGCATTTTCATCATTCTTTACACATGTTTGTTTTTACTTTTCAATTTTTTTTTACTAAGAATTTTTTTAAATGAATTTAAAATTGAGATTTGAATTGTGAAAATCGACTATTATTGCAATTGTGAAAATTGCCCTATTTGAGAACTAGCTTGATTAAGTATTTTTTAAAAATGATATTTTGATCAATTATCATATATATATATATTAGGTTGATTTTTTCAAATGTTGAAAATAACTAAAATAAATAATTATCATAAAAAAATGAAAGAACTCCCCAACACTAGTTCCCCCTTGTTTCCAATGTGTTGTCATGTGGTTCCCCAAGTTCCCAATTATTCCCCAATATGTTCCCAATAACATTTTAATTTTATCTTGGATGGTTTGCCCAAAGTTCATCTTTCATGTATACAAATTGAAAAGGTGGGCCATAGGGAACAAAATTATTTATATTTTGCAATTGGGGATCTAAAGAGGTGCTTCTATTGGGGAGTACCCAATGTTCCAAATATATTGGCAACTAACTAATCAATATGGTTCCTTCAAAATAAAATAAAACATGTGAGATTACCATGAACTAATTAATATCAATCACATTGTGTCCCCAATCAAATTTAAAGGTTAACAACCACAATTGGAGATTTTTCAAAAACCCTAAAATTGGACGACATTGATGTTTTTGGTCCATTACTTGACATGGAAATGTTCATCAATTACAAAAATGCCATAAAGAAGTCCATGAATGCCAAAAAAATGCATCATGTTTTACATAACCCAAGGTTTTTTTTAGAAAAATATGAAGGTCAAAGCATGATTGGGGTACTACATTTGAACCCTAAGGACTCACTCCAAAGACTCCCAAATTCACTTTTTTCTTCACTTTTCCCATGGCATGTCTTATATTTCATGTTTTTTTTTACTATCAAATGAATTAATTTTGTTCCAAATTTTGTATATGCCTCTAAAAATATCTATTGTTTTCACTTATGAAAGTGAAAATAGTAAATTTTATCCAATATGGGCCATGTTCTATTAATGGCCCAAAAATTCTAAAAATTTGACATTTTGAAACTTTTTACATTACAATAGGGCATTTGGTTCTTATCACATTCATACATTTTATACACATTAACATGTAAGGTGTTTGTGGTAAAAATCTTGGGCCAAAATAATTTGTTTAGACACTCCTTATGAGTTTTTAAACTTTTTGTTTTCATGAAACAAAATCTTAAATATTTTTCAAGGACTTGGTAGGAATAATTAAACTTGTTCAAATTTAACATTCTATGCATAGAATAATACCTTTGTAATGTATTTTTATTTATCTATGAATAAAATCAAACTTTCATTATGAATGCATCATTAAATTTCAACATGTTTAAATGAGGGGGTCTAGTGAATATAAAATGAAACAATCCTTTTGGTACCCCAACTATGCTTTGACACATGATCCAAAAGACGAATTACCCAAATTTGGTTACATGTCAAAAAAGAAAGTAATTTTAAAAACCATGTTATATTTTGGCAACCTATTGGAACTTATTCTCTAAATATACTACTACATTGGCAACTTCCACACAAGTATGTTCAATAATTGACTAATATGAAAATTTTATTTTGACAAACAAAACATTCTTGAAGATTCAATAGTTTTTTTTACAAAATTTTATTCTTTGAAAAAATCGAAAATTGAAAATTTCAACATTTCTAAAAGTATTATAATTGGTGTCAAACTTACCAAGGTATGGTGTGGTGATTTCAGAAAAAAATTGTTTGGCAACTTTGTCACATTTTTGTATGGGTCACATTGGATTTTTCATTTGTTGCCAAGTGATGAAGATTTGCCCAAAAAACATGTTAATATACCCCTTGAACCACTTGGCAGCTCCTTTTTATTATTATGTTTCCTCAGTGGATTGTGTTTGCATTAATTTGTGAACATATTTTATAGTCATCTACAATAACTTAAGAGGAAGTATTGGCAAATAATTGTTGTAGTTCATGATGAAAGCGCATGGCATGCTATTTCGTGAAAGACATCCACGAATGTTATCACCCATGTTAATCATGTTTGTTTTGGTTTGGGAAAAAATTAACATTTGTTTATTTCTCTTATTTTTATGGATTTTTTTTTTTGCAATAAAAATATTTGAGTGATTATGCTAGTAAGTTGAAAATTATTTCATCAATGTGCTATCATGGTATGGTTGGCCAATGGCTCTATTAATCATTTTAAATCTATTTTGCACTTATTTTATAAGCAAAAGGTATCAATGACTCTGCAAAAAGTTCAAGCCATTACCATATTGAGGTGAATTGTTGTTGCTAGGGAGACTTCTTTTAGGTTGGATGCTTTTTCAATTTTCTCACCCTACTCCTTGTTGGATATGCTTTACGTGACCAACGAAAATTTTAAGTCCTAGGTTATTATTTTGAACCCCCCTTTCGCAAGTTATTATTACTTTTCAACTTCTATTGATGCACTTGTGCTTTTGGGTGTTATGTATTGATAAGATGTTGTTCTTCTAGTTTCTCTCTACCTTTCTGTTTTTTTAAAAACTTTCCTTTCCCTTCTTGGATAGGTGTTTGTTCTTTAATTAAGTTTGGCAAGATTTTGTCAATATATGTTATGATATACATGCTTTTCCTTATGTCGTAAACTTTAGGAACCATCTACATGTTTAGGAATGTGGTGATTGCAAGTTTTGTCTAACATATTATGTTTTGTTTTGTTTTTGGTTTACCCTTAAAAGCTAAAGCCTTCATGTAATAAAAAAATGAATGTGTTTTTGACATTTACACGTTGAATTTTTGCATTGTAAAATAATTCTATGTTTAATAAAATAATCATCTAAAGTCCAATAAGTCATGATGATACTCAAGAACCTTCACCCCCATCAAGTAAATGGCTACCCATGATTAATACATCTATACCACTAATGACCTAAACCTAAAGCCATTTGCGCCTTCCCAAAAACATTTTGTGAATCAAAAGTGCACATGAAATATATGACAACCAATGTTGCCTATACATAAATTGTGTACCACTACAATAAATGGTTTTACATTTACCTTTTAGCCTTATGTTAACTAACATTTGTTAACTACATGTCAAAATTGTACATACAACGTGAAACTTATTTTAAAACATCGATAGAGGTGTATGTAAAATTTGGATGATAGATGCACACAACTACATATGACAAACACTCCATTTGATGTTTGTGGGGAGGATTAGGGCTCTTTTTTCAATATTATGATGAACCCACATTGGCTATCAACTACAAAGGAATTAGCTAACTTTGGCTATAGGTCAGAAAAGAAAGTAGGAAATTTTAAGAATCCTGTTATATTTTTGTGACTTAATGAAAATTGTTGCTTAAATATGACAATTTCAAAAAGGAAAAATCATTGAAATCTAGAAACTTTGGCACCTTTTTTCCGCAAGGGATCCTTTGAGTGAATGACATTGGAATTGATTTTTTGTTATTCCAGGGTGCAAAAATTCACCCAAGATAAAAACATTGGTGAGCATGTGTGAATAATTAAAATTGGATGTGGGCAACATGTAGAGGCCAAAATGTTAAGTGTTTTAGGATTGATAACCTACCTATATGATATCTAAGTCATTTGGGCAGATTATTAGCTTTTGAAACTTTAATATTAGCCAATTAGGGTATTAACTGGTTATCAAAAAAATGTTGATTAGTAGGTTATTAATAACCATATTGAGAACTTGATTAATAAATGTGCCAAAACTCAATAACTAAGCAACATTGGTATAAACAGTTTGAATCAATCCTACTAGGAATAACCAGGGTTCCATTTCATAAATTATTTTCTACACATTCCAACTTCACATGACCTAGGTAACTAATGGTGTTGGTTGGTTTTGGGTTTTTGGTTGAGTTTGGATTTGGATTTGGCCCTAAGAACCAAAATTGATGGGTCTATATTGTTATGGTCTACATGGACCCAAAACTATCAAGAACTAGACCCCATCTTTAAATTCAAACCTAATAGGTTTGCATAGACCCAAACCCAACCAAGAATTGGACCCAATGGGCATTAAAGGTTATTTTAAAAGGTCCAAATCATAGGGTAGGTAGAAGCTAATGCCCTAAGTTTAGATAGGGTTTAAGGTTTTTAGGTTCAAAGGTCTTATGTTTGAGCTTTATGGTTTTAGGTTCTAGGCCTTGGCCCTAAAATTTAATTTATGAGGGCATCTCCAATGGCAACAATAAAATGATCTTTTAAAAACAAATATGTTATGATCTTCCTTATGTTGTCCCCTATGTTGTATGGAAACCCGACAAGGCCTATGTGCTTGGAAATGTGAAGACCATTGTTGGCTAAATGTTTTTTATTGTTTTTTTTTTGGGAACATGTTGAAGAACATTTTGGGAGCCCATTTGGTAGTTAAGGAACACCATGAGAACTTGGTGGGACCACTTTGGGGACACCAAAATTCAAAAAAATTTAGAATTAACTTTGGAATTCTACCCTACATTTCATCCTCTATGTAGTGAAAACTAGAAGAAATGATGCACAAGCAAAAAAATCCTCACACTAGGGCATTTTTCCCTTGCATGTGCAAAAGCAAAAATACACTTTTTTTCCACGGATTGAATCCCACTCAAGTGAATGATGAAAAGACTAGATACGGTTTAGTTGCTTAGACAAAGATAGGTGATCACAATTCACACTATGAACCCTAGAAATGAGCGGAATTGTTTCCAGGCCACACTGGTATTAGGTTTGAAACTAATTTAGGGTTGGTATATGCATGGTATATAGATTGATATTAGATCTCAAGTCCCTACTAGTTGGTACTGGTATTAAACTGGTACCAGAGTTAATTCATATTAGACTAGTTTGGTATTTGATACCAGTATTGATATCCGTCTCTGACCCTACTACGAGACCAACACTGGTAACTACTTATGTAAGTGGTTGATCATAGTAGGTAAGTAAGTAAGTGTGGGAATACAAGAGGGTTATTATGTACATAGCCAAGGCCCATGGTGGCTACTTCGGTAGGTAGATACCAGAGTTGGTCTGTTACTGATTTTTTATTTTATTTTTTCAAAAATAATTTGGTGCTAATTAGGTTATCAATATCAATATTAAAAGGAATTTGGGTGCTAGTAACATTCCTCAAACATTAGTCTAGCATTAATCCTCAAAATGTTAGATTGATGATCAGGATTCAGAAGCCTCAGAAAACACTGATTTTTAGCTTTCATGAACTACATTGATTGGTGTTTGATGTCATTGAAACTCCATTGAATGGCTAATGTCTAATAACTTAGGGGGCCCCATATCCATAGCATGGCAATATCATGGCCTGTACAAGGAGCTTTGGATGAAGTACTTATTACCTTTTAATATGGTGGAATTGAGTTACCCCAGTTGATGGCATTCTACATAGTCTCCCACTTTACAATCATGTCCCAATTTTCATGTTCATGGGGGGGGGGGGGGGGGGGGTGGTTAAAAAATTAACACTTTAGGGTGGGTGGGGTGGACACTAGAAAAGGCAAAAGTAGGGATAATGGGTGGGGAGGATTGGGGGGGGA
>Ga0116227_10001959_pt1 | contig 46991 bp, 45 predicted proteins | sample S1TSphgellanicum_FD_89693 | JGI IMG/M metagenome (GOLD analysis project Ga0116227, IMG submission 89693) | Host-associated microbial communities from peat moss isolated from Minnesota, USA - S1T2_Fb - Sphagnum magellanicum MG | ecosystem: Host-associated > Plants > Peat moss > Unclassified... | reverse complement strand
ATATTTTTTTTTTTTTTTTTTTTTTTTTTTTTTTTTAATTTGGTGACAAGATTTTATTTCTTTTTCATCGTGAATTTGTTTTGTTTTGTTTTGCTTTGCTTTGCTGCAGAATCGAATTTGCAAGAATGTTTTTGTGATACGATTTCATTTCTCAACTTCATCATTTGCTTTGCTGTTGCAGAATCGAATTTTGCAAGGTTGTTTTGCGATAGGAGTCGAGTACTTCTTCACCATTTGCTTCGCTGCTGCTGCTGCATCCGATTGCAAGGTTGTCTTGCCATAGGAGTTGATTTCTCCTTCATGGTTTGTTTTGCTCCTACATCGGCTTTCTTCATCGTTTGTGTTGCTGCTGCTTCCGATTGCAAGGTTGTAGACTTGCTATACGAGTCGTTTTCTTCTTCAATTTTTTTTTTGCTTTGCTGCTGCATCCAATGCATGCAAGGTTGTTTTGCGATAGGAGTTGATTTCTTCTTCATCATTGTGTTTTGCTGCTGCATGGAATTGCAAGGTTGTTTTGTGACGGGATTTCATTTGTTCTTCACAATTTGTTGTTGAATCAGATTGCATCAAATTGCAGGTTGTTTTGTGTGGTAGGAGTGGATTTCTTCTTTGTTGAAGTCGGATTGCAACAAATTGCAGGTTGTTTTGTGATAGGAGTGGATTTCTTCTTCCTAGCTTGTTGTTGGATCGGATTGCAGGTTGTTTTGTGATAAGGAGTGGACCTCTTTTTCATAGTTTGTTGTTGGAATCGGATTGCGTCAAATTACAAAGAAGTGGATTTCTTCTTCATGCTCTATTGTTGAAATCGGATTGCGTCGAATTGCGGGTTGTCTTGTGGTAGGAGTGGTTTGTGATAGGATTGGATTTCTATTTTGAAGGTTTGAAGGGTTCAAGTTTTTAGCGGCGATCGAATCGACTTGGATTATTCATTCGAGTATGTGCAAGTAAGGATCTGAAGATCTGGAGGGCGATTCTTACGATGTGGAGGTTTGAAAGATGGAGTCGAGCGGAGCCGATTGCGACGGGGTTGCGGGAACTGGCGGATGTGAGGGCGAAGGACGTGTCGGGCTTCATGCGAGAGAATTTCAGCCCGAATGCCGTCGTGCGCAGGGCGAGGGCTTGGAGGAACGGGTACAGAGAGGATTACATCGACACCGACAGCATCCAGCCCTTGTATGACGCGTTGCTCACGATAGGGTTGCTATCCTATGCGATGGCCTGGTCCATTGAGATCCGCCACCTTCGCGCCATACAAGAACTTCGTAGGCTTCAGCAAGAGCAACAAAAGCAGCAGGCACAACAACAGCAGCAGCAGACGGAGCACCATTAGCTTGGCGAGTGCCTGCCTTCTTGTCAATCTTGTCGAAATTTCCCCAAACGTGGCTTCCTTCTTGTTCGTGAGTCTTCTTCCCTTGTTTTTTCATAGCTGACAAACAGGATTTTTGCCAAAGGCTTTTGAACAGCTAATTGCCTTTGGAGTGAATCCAGGGAAAGCTGCACACTCTTTTGCGAGGAGCAACTCATGTACAGATCAATGAATTAAGTAGATGGATACAGAAATTAGTGGCCCATTACGCTGTGTGTGTGTGAGAAAGAGAGAGCCTTTTGACCTTCTTGAGCTAGAATGAAAGAGATGGATTTGCTTTCTTGGAGTGGTCCAGAGCTTGGCATCAACAATGCTCTAAAGGTGAGAATCGACCCAATAAACACAGAATGACATGAAATCAGTGCTGGCAAACACATCTGATCCAACAGTTTTGAATGTTGAATGTCTTTTCAGTCTCACCCCATTGCACAAGTTTTGAATGCTGAACGTCTTTGTGGTCTCACCCATTTCACGAGTTTTGAATGTTGAATGCCTTTGCAGACACACACCCATTGCACAAAGTTTTGAATGTTGAATGTCTTTGCAGACACACACCCATTGCACAAGTTTTGAATGTTGAATGTCTTTGCAGACACACACATTCCACCAGTTTTTATTGCTGGCAAGAAGTAAGCCCAACATCTATATTCATTTTGCTTGAATCTCACATGAAAATCCAATGTCTCCACTTACTTATGAGAGGGTGGGTGAGGCCTGAGTAGTAATGCTTTTTGCTTGTAAAGCAGAAGCAGCAGCTCACATCTCACATGAAATCCAATGTCTCCACTTGTGAGAGAGTTGGTGAGGCCCGAGTAGCAATAATTTGCTCATATGTCAATGGTAGTCGGGCGGCAACAGCGGCTGCCAGAGGAGGCTCTTCATTTGATGATCTTGGTGGCTGTTGTGAAACTACCTGCTGGTAAGTTGGTGGCAACAGGTTATATGTTGATATAGCTGCTGGTTCAATGCTTGTTTTTTGTGAAACTGCTTGCTGGTATGTTGGTGGCAATCCACTGAAGGTTGATAGTAGCTCCTGAGTGGATCTAGTTTGTGGAGGTCCAGGAATAAGGGGGGGTGAAAGAGGCCGTGATGAAGACAAGCTTAGTTGGTCTTTTGTTGTGGATGGATTTGACCGATTGTCTTGCACTCGAGTTGCAGGCGGTGGCAATGATCGAGCTTCTTGTGGTGGTGGCAGCAGAAGTCTTGCTGTAGGATTTTGCTTGAGAGTTTGGCTCTGTCCATGGACAGATTTGATGCTACTGTCTTCACTGGGTTGCCCTAAATCAACTGACTTGGATCGACTCGAACTGGCCCCAGCTTCTTGTTGGGGTGCAGTAGTTGCAGTATTTGCTTTCACAGCAGCACGGTCATGCAAACTGGTTACTGGTGATAGTGATGACATGACCCGTTGTGTAGCCATGTTGATAGTGTCTTCCTGGCTTGTACTGCTTGGACCTGCCTCCATTAAATTTGTGCGGGCACATCTTGTTGCTGCCATCTCCACTTGCTCAACAACTCTTGCTACTTGCGGTTTGCCGTATGATCCCTGAAGCCTAGAATTAGAGATACCATCTCTGTCCCTTTCTGCACTGGCCAGATTACCAATTTGGGCCCCAAAATTACTTATAATCCTTGGCCTCATGCTGAAAAACAAGGTCTTGAATTCCCAGCATAAAAAACCACCACCTAAATAGGTCTCACATGCAAAGCTCAAATGGCTCAACGAACTCAATGCTGTACATGATAGATGTCACTCCAATATTTCTATCTTTATTTACAAGAGTGATGGGGTTTTTACAAGAGTGATCAGAAATGAACCTCCAGGATTCTGACAGGGGTTTGGTGAATCAGAATTGAGGCGCATGTGGTGATGCAGATGATTCGACCGGTTGCGGAAACAGTAGCAAGCAAGCAAGCAGGTCATGATGGCAGATCCCATCACAGCAGCAGTTGCAAAACCAGCCTGGAATGAACTGCTGCCAGACTCACTTCTTGGAGAGGGTGGAACTCTCATTGTTGTTGTCAAGCCCATTGATGCAAACTGTTCAGCACTTGCCACTTTGACACAGCTTCCACTGTCATCGTTGTTGTTCAGGGGCTTCCAACCCAGTGCACACTGCCCACAATCAGCGCCCCTGTACCCTGTACCCTCCAAATTCGTGATTAATTCTTCAGTTGCATCCATGCACATTAAAAAGGAAAATGGGAACTGGCACAAAAACAAGTGTGATTGAATGCTCCTGGCCAATAGGCAAACTATACCATGTACGAGGAGGAGAAACAAGTTGAGTGTACGGATCACATACAGAAACCACAGCACTCCAAGAAATAGTGTTTAATCTAACAAGCAAAACATTAACTTGAAGAAAAGGGAGGGTCGCACCTACAAAGCAGCTACATTGCCCACTAGCATCTAGGCAGATGCCATTGCCTGCACAGGATTTGTTGGCACCTGCACCACTGAGAGGTATAGGGCAGGTTGATGATACAAAAGGGCAGTCCATCAAACAGCAAGTTGTATTTCCTGGTAATGTTACACTTTTGCTACTTGAATCACAGCGTTCACCATTCTCACACATTCCATTCCCACATATCCCTGCCCTTTGTGCATTTGTCACACTCTCAACTTCAAAGTTTGCCTGCAAAAACATACAAAATACAACTTTTTCCTTCCAATCTTAATTGAGCTCATCAATAATAATATTATATGATCAGAACTTGAAACCCAAACCCTAAACCCCCTAAACTGTAAACCCCATATAAATTCACGCTCTGGGGTTTACAACAGACATGGTACCTTTTTTGCATGATGTCTGAACCAATCAGTTCATAGAAGCAATAATGGTTTAGTTACAGAGCTTACACATTACACTCAAGATTTTCAACTGTCAGTTTCCTTACTTGATGCGAGCAATTGTGAGTTTTAAAGGCTATTCAAGAAGCTGACCTGCTCTACACCTGTCAGGGACAAAAGGGTATCAGCAATGTCCGCCTTTTTGATCACCATACTTCCCAGCTCTACCTGAAAAATGTTCACAGAATTATGAAACAGGGACAAGGGTCTCAGCGTCATAAGCACCAAAAGCTCATTTCATACAACACAGAAACATCCCAATGATTCTTTCTGAGATGGTAACAACACAAAGAGGAATAGCATTCACACACTTGCATGTTACTTTGTGTAATGTGAGAGCTAAGTGACTTCTGAAATCTGGTGGGAGGTGTACGCATTCTACCATTGGTATTGGCAATACAGAGAAGTCAAATGTGCCCTTGACTTGTGGAGTTCCCATGGCAAGGCAACCCTCTGGAGTTGCATCATCATCATCACAGCTGCTCGTATATGTGCTCGACAGCTGCACTGCTGACAAAATCAATGCATTATCCCCCAGCCCCAGCACGCTGCCCACCTGCTTCCCACAATTTCCACTACATCTAAGAATCTCTCCACAAACAATTTTCTTTCTCACCGTAGCCTTCATTGAACAATCAATCTCAACCCAAAGAAAGGACCAAAAATCAGGTCACTATCAAGTTTTTGACACGGGCTTGTTGGGAGGTTTCTCTAGGTTTCTTGTGGTCTTTGAAGGGAATCATGCCTTTCTCCTTCATCATGACTTGCAGATGCTGACAACCCATTCAATAAACAGAGACAGGAGGTGTGAGGTCAAGAGTAACACTGAATTCTGGAACAATTGGTACAGTAGATGTACACCAACTCTGGGAAAGGACTGCATGTGTTACATGCACTATGTATGAAATTGGTGAGCAAGAAGATTAGGCCTTTCGGGACTAACACTTGCAATGAAGGCAACCATGAAGGGTTTCCAAGAACTGGAATCATTGTGCGGGATTGCAAGTTCAGAGTCGAAGATGAGGGTGACAGTGATGTTGGTGGCACAGCTCGTACTATCACCATCACATATGTGGCACTCATCCAGAATTCCACTCTTGCAGCATATGCCTTTCTCATCACGAACAGTGTTGCAGCACATGCTTTGTGCATCCACAAATCTGCCATCCATCCCTCAAAAAAATTTCCACTCTTTTTTTGAGTCCTACAGAACAATACCACTCTTCCAAATCCTAAACCCAATGCTACAGATTTTCATGAGATAGCTCTTAGAGGCAAGATTCTAATGTTTGGGGTCCCGTATCTGATTTAGGGCTGCATCACTACTTCCAATCCTACTTTGAAGATTGTGATACAGCAAGCTTTTTGCCACAAAGTATGGAGCTTTGAAATCTTGCAGCTCTGAATGAATACACTTTCCAAAGACACAAAAATTTCTGAGAGACTGATGCAAGGTATAAAGCTGCATAGAAGAGTTGTGAGAGCTGACATTGCTGTTCCATTGCATTTGCCACATGCGTCCAATTGACCTCCCTCACAACATAACCCATCCTGTGATAACTCAACAATTCATTTTCATGAAAATCCAGAAGCCACAATGGAGTCTTACCGCAACAACATTGTACACTCTACCACTAGTTCCAGAGTTAGAGAGAGCCTTACAGATGTGAGTGCAGCAGTACTGGTGAGACAACAATTCTGGTCTATGTCCACAAGGTGGTAAGGACAGCAACCAACAGTCCCATTCTTGTAGTACCCAGAAGGCAGGCCTGCACAAGAGTTTAAGGTTTCGCAGTAGAGACCAGTCCATTGCCCACTACAAACACACTGTCCTGCCTGCTAACCAAAATCACCAAAATACCACTTTCAAACATATTTAGTATAATCATGTAACCAAAAGCTTTTGAATTGATGCTCTTAGAAATATAGCCTAAGGGCTTAGGGTTGAGGGTTTAGGGTTTAATATAATTAACATAATGTATAATCTGCAAAGAACAAAGAAAGAATTGAAGAAGCAAAAGGTTGAAGAGCCGTACAGAGCAATATCCATTTCCGGAACAATTGTTTTGCATGCAGTTACCACAAGTGACATTGGGGTGTTGACAATCCATACTCTCAACTGGCTTTTTAGAGACATCACACTGTGAGTCATCTGCTCGTGCACCCCAGCCATCAACACACTGCATCATCCTCACAAACCAAAAAGCTTGACTCAGGATCAAAATTCATTCAACCAGAAAATAAAAATCAGACTTGTTTAGAAGACTTGGAAATGAGAAGGATTTAACACAAAGATCTGAAACAGGTTTAGGTAATGCAAAACAGAAACCTCAACAAATCTGGTATTGTTGTATCCACACCCAACAGGGCAGTCGCTCCAAGGGCCAACCAGCCACGCATACGTCTGACATGGCTGGAACAGAAAACATCATCCCAACACACTCAATAAAAATTCCATGGCAGTCTATTTCTGCACAAGTCTCCAGGATTGCAGCCTTAATACAAAGACAAGAGATGGAAGCAGACTATTAGTAGAAGTACTTGAGTATTGCAAATGCTCTCGCTGACAGGCGCAAGGCTGCTGGAGCAGAAAGTTTCATCAACAATAGAGCCATTTTGTTTACAGATTGTATCCCGGAAGCGTTTGCCACCAGAACAGGGAGCATTACAGAAGTTCCAGCTGGGCACGTCCCAGTAATAACCACTACATGCCTGCATGTTGCATGCCCTTTGGTTTGAAAAAGTTGCAAAATTACTGCAGGTCTGAGAAGGGGCAGTGTTGCCAAGGTCATCTATGCACACCACCTCTCTGCCATTTCATACAATCAAAAACCATCCTTGCATCAAAAGGAATACCATAAGGAGTTTTTTGCAGTCATCCCTATCATAGCTAAATTGCATATCCCAGACAGTACAAGGATATAGTGGCTGCTAGATCCCACAACAGCTCACACAGTGACCAGACACCTTAATGGTTGGGCTACTGACAGGAACATTCCTCATGTACAACACACAATCCTATCCAACACCCCCCCCCCCAAAAAGAAAAAGATGGGGAGAGAAGAAAGTGGAGAGAGAAGGCTTTGCACCGTGATTGAATACCTCCACCACACATTTGGTTGCACTCACCCCAAGGTCCTTCAAACACAGAGTATGACCTGCACGCAACCACGTTGCAGCTCTGCATCCATCAACCCATCTGAAACTTCATTGTTTGCTTCTGTTTGGAAAAGACCCAAGAATTGCTTTCTCCAACTATGGAACATGGGTCTGCTTCAGCATGTGCATATGGTGTTTCCGGGATCTGGGTATTGAACACTAGATGGCAAAAGAGAGGATTATGATCAATTTGTGAAAGAAGAAAAATATGGTCTACTTGATTGAGTTGCGGTTGTCGAATGTCAGTGCAGTAGGCCTGATCAACTTGAGTGTAGTTACTCCCATAGCATTGCATCACTGCATGCTGCCCTCCCCTTTCACACCTGCTGAGTACCTCCTCTCTTCTCCCAAAATTGAGGGCTAAGCATTTGCAGTTCACGGGCTAGATTGGACAATCCAAAGAAACATCTCTGTAAAAGTTTGACATGGGAAAAAAAAGAAAAGAAAAAAGCAATGAGCATTTGTGGGATTACAAACCTGGATTCCCCCTCCACAGGGCTGGTCACAAGGGCTCCAAGAAGAGGTGCCCCAAAAGTAGGCACCAGATGGTGTCATCGTAAGTGCTACACTTGGGCAGCCAGTTCTACTGTTCCATTGTGTGCATGCATACTCATCAGTTCTCAGTGCTGTTAGCTGAATTGGTTGTACAGACATTGTGGTCACAACATCTGTGTTCACCACTGAAGTTGTAGCTGTCCATTCTCATCATCCAAAAACCTCATCTTGTCACTGAGAGCAGAAACTCCAGCCTCTATTTGCCTGGTTAATAAGTAACAGAATCACCACTCAAGGAGCTGCTATAACATGAAGTTGGGGTTTAGGGTTTAGGGTTAAACCCTAAACCCATGAATACACAAAATGTGTATTCATTATCCTCTCCAACAACTTCCAGGACATGATGAACCTCTGACTTTGTGATGATGTTGTTTTGGGCATCTGATGGAAACTGAACTCTTGGGTTTCAGGCTATGCCAGGTTTAGGGTTATGATAAACCTCCAAAAGCTTCTGGCATTATGAAGCCTCTGCTTCTAAACAGGGTATAATATTCAAGGTAAGATCAAAATCCATTACAGAAGAGAGATGGCACTTACAGTTAGAAATTGTTACATTGAAGTCAAAAAGACCTCCTCCTCCCCACCCGTCCACCATCTTCATGCGGACCAAAACATTCACTACAAACAATCAGGACCTAATAACCACCCATCTCTGAACCAGCCTGTGCCTACAGTAATAGTCACTCACATCACCACATATCTATGAAATTGCAGAGAAAATCTCCACAGCAACAATTTGAACGACAATGAGTATAGTCATAACCTTATGAAAGTCATTCACAAAGGGCCAGACAAAGCATATCCTACAGCTATCAAGAACTGATGAAGTCATTCCAGAAGAGTCGACAAGTTGACCTGGCCAAGAAAACTCACAATCATGTATGTGTGATTCTTTATCAAGGGAAGGAGGAAGATTGCAGATTGGATGCTGCTCTGACTGTTGTCATTGCATGCAACACGGTTGAGAACTGTTGTGTTGCCCTGTCTCACCTTGTCATACACTGAAAGTAATGTATCAAAGTTTGTGTCTGGTCCAAGCAGTGAGACTGATATATTCTGCCCTCCACCCCATCATCAACCCAGGCTTTTCATTAGTCCTGACCATTTCCCATGCAGATGAGAAATTGGGATGCAAAAAGCAGCACTCTAATATTCATCAAATTGTGCACACAATGTTCAACTTTGGAGAATATCAGCCCTACCACATCAGTAGTTGGGCTATATTGGAACACAACATCAGGGCCTGAACTGTGGCAAGAATCAAAGCTCAAATCGTATATGTTTTGGTATATGTTTGAGTCCTGGATATAGTAAAAAGGGATGCTTGGAATGATTTTTGGATTTCCATACGTCTGACCGCAAGGATTCAATAATGTCCACCGGCAAATTTCTGCATCCACTTGCCAGGATATCATCCAACATCAAATCTACAAAGCATTTACCTGAAGGTGCATTTTCCTCTAGTGCCCTCAGAAAGGCCATACTCTGTTGTAGTGCCTTTAAGTGGGGTGGTGCAGAGAGGTAAGTGTAATTGAATAAGGGCGCTGGTGGAACATACGACTGTCAAGCACACTGACATAGCCTTCAGGAGACATAACATAGCGTGGGTCAGCACTTGTAAACACCCACAATATCAATGAGCTGTGATCCAAATAATCTGCATTCAGTGATCACCAAGGTTTAGGGTTTAGGGTTTAGGTTCCGGCATGTAGTTGTTCACAATGGTATCAACATCCATATATGTAAACTAAATCAAACCCCAGTGAAACTGCAAGAAACTTGACAGCATGAGAGTCTTGATCTCTCCACTATCGTTATAGGACTCTACTGGGTTGGAAAATCACATACCAGGATTTTTGTACAATACAAGGTTGATGGGTTGTGCCATTGACCAGCTGGAGTCTACCGCAAAGAAAAGCCGGGGAGGTTGGAAGAAGCCTGCATCATTCCACACATGCTAAGTTCATAAAACACAACCTTCATCTCATTTGACAGGAAGGTCCAATTTTACAATTACCACATGTCCAAAAATCTAGTTATGATACTGAGCCTCATTGAGGATTAAGATGTCTGTATCTGCAAGCACCTCTTAGACTGCCTTAGGAAGACATGAATGACTGGATCAGGTTTAGGATCTCAAGAATCAGAGTTTAAACCAGGAGTCACAAGCTTCAAGCATGAGGGTGAAGTCTAAAAGCACATTTGTGAGAATGACAACAGTGAGTCTTACAGGTCTTGAAGCTCTAGAGCTAGCTCACCCAACATTCACATACTGCAGGTCTCTTTAAGGCTTAGAATTTAGCTCACCAATGGTGGGGTCGATTGTTGGAGTGAGAAGGACAATGCTGAGGGGCTTCAAGGTCAGAGTGACAGAACTGTTTTGTGTGGTGCCCTCAAACACATTATAGAATGAGCGAGGGCTGATGTTAAACACATTCGCCTTCCAATTTGTGTTCAGAAGCTTGGTTGTGGTATTAGGGTGCAGAACAAGAACTGCAGTTGGCTCTGATGCATCCAGGAGGCTCTGCTTAACATCTGAAGGCCTGGCACCCACATTTTGTTGCAAGTACAGTGCTGCTACACCTGCCTGTTGCATCACTGACCTTATACAGCATCATACTTCTTGCACCTTATGCTCTCTTTGAATCAACTGAACAAGAAAATTGTGTATCCACTATAAGATCCTTGCCAATATGAAGCAATCTAATCAATGGCACCTGATGGGTTTAACCAAAAGACAGTCTATAAGCTTGGCAAAGACTATTGAAAAGCACAGGGAATATTACCACATGTGGACAAGCCATCGATGTGCCTGAGAGAGTGGACATGGCTGTGTCACTTGTATTCCATGTACTCACTATCAGCTCCCCCTGTTCCCACCTCCATGATTCCCTGCCCTCTTTCACTCCTTAACTGAACACAAAAATGCGATAACCAAAGCATTAACATCTTCAGCTTTGCATTTGAGCACAGCAGGTAAAACCCATGACCTAGATTCCAGAACCCCTTGAATATAAAGTAAGTCATGCAGCAATTGCTGACTCATATAACAGCGGCATCTATTCTCTTTCACAGACAAATATCTGCTACTGCAACTGACCTAAAGATAATCTACCCCACAGTCTAAAACCATAAATGCTTAACATACATTTGTCTAAGTACCTGAGTGTCTATCCTTATTGATAATTGTTCCATTTTCTCCCACAGTTGCAGGTTTCTTACTTGTACCAAAACCCTCACTCATGCTAATTTTCCCAACCATGGATCCTACCACCTTGTTTTACATACAAGAAGAGGGAATTGCATTGAGATCAACAGAACTTAGAGATGTCTACTAAGATGATCAAATCCCTCAGCCCCGCATGCCCCAAATCACAACAGCATAAGAAACACAAACCTGAATTCATGGCGGTTTAGTTCCTCCCAGACATCTGATCTACTTCACAAAAACCAAAGGTCCATCATCTTCACATTCCCACTTTCTCTCCCCCCTTCCTCTCTCTCTCTCTCTCTCTCTCTCTCTCTCTCTCATAAATCATCAGATTATATGACTGACTGGCAATGTCTGGGAACTACTGAACATCAACTGCACTTTTGGCAGGTTTTGTTTGATGCCACAAGAGCCTTAGACTCTTGGCAAGGAGATCTTCCAACACAGCAGCAGCCATGTTTTTGTTTGGCAATCCTCACATTAGAAGAAATGAGTCAAGAAAAAGTCTCCAGAAGTGGGGACTGTGTCAACTTCGACACCTGATGTTGGCCTTGAATTTTATTGGATTTAAGCAAATCAATAAGGTGGCACACAAGATGATGTATCAAATAATGTCTTTTGAGTGGAAAAAGAAGAAAGTGAACAGAAGTTGAAAGACCAAATCTGCGACAACTGGTAGTGATCTCAAAAGCTTGCTAGAGCTTTTCAGATGTGACAGAAACATAAATAGAATTCACATGTCTCTGTCTATATGGCATGGTGCAATCCATATCATTGGCAAGAACAATAATTGTGGCAATAGCCTCAAACACCACAACAGAGTTCTTGCACCAACCAAAAACCCAAAAACCCATGAAAGAAAGTATGATAGGCTGAAAGTATGGTGGTATAGGGTTTTGGGGGTTTAAGGGTTTTTTAGGGTTTAGGGTTTTGTAAACTCGACAGAGGCAGGCAGAGAGAGACAGAGAGAGATGGACGTACGTACAGGTGCAAAGATATTGGTGCAGGAGCCGAAATTGGAGAACCAGCTCATTGTGTTGAGGCTATTGCAGGAACCGACGGTGATGACCGACGGGGATCGAGCAGGCGAATAGTTGCAAGCGGACGCCAAGAAGTTACCTGCTGCCACCACCTGCCATCCATCATCGCCGCACTCAAAAACTGTCATTTTTTGAACCGCGCCAATGCCTCTTAAAACTTAACAACAACAACAACAACAACACCACCCTTTCACTCTGGTATCCACCAGCTACACACGTTCACCCAACAACAATAACAACAACAACAACAACAACAATACCACCTTCACACTGGTACCCAGCAGCCACACAGGTTCAATCAACAACTCGATTCAGAACAGCCAGCCAGCAAAATGTTGAGGGAAGATTGTAGTGAAAATTCATAACGCCTTGCGCAATTTGCAACGAATTCTGACGACAATCTTCCCTCAAGATCTGTGCCTTTTGCCTCTCATGCGCTCTCACAATGCAACAAGCTCCTAATATAAACACAATTGGGTCATTGGGTAAAACCAAACCCATTGGGTTAGTCCAAAGCTAGGTTTTAGGGAACTTAGGGCCCAATTGAAAACCGCTGAAATGGACATAGCCCTGTTTCTTGCTTGCATGGAGAATTGCAACTGGGCATGCAAAAGGTTCGAGGTAATTATAGTAGTTGTACATGTAGGAGGAGCAGTGAAAATATATGTACATAGCAGCAGTGGATGAAACTTAGTCTGGCACAAAAAAAATGGTGCATTTCTGAGTTTCACAAGGCTAATGTACTTTTTTTTTGCAGGTTTTTAAAAAATCTCACCCGATTTTGGACCAAACTCAGGGTTCTGGTGCTGTGTTTTCCTGACTTTTTAACGGAAAACTCTAATGTTAGGAACATTCATATATAGGGTATTTTCTAGAGAACTTGAAAACAACATTGATGTCAATTTCTACCTATTCACAGGTTCACTCAGAGCTCCACATTTGATCAATGCTCGACCTGTAAAGGTGTCAGCTGACTTCAGCGCAACTAGATGAAACAAATGTAATGAAAAGTTGTTGAAGCAGAATTTGTGATCACAACAACCTAAATAGAGAGAGGCCCTTATTATTAGAAGCATCATATTTCCTCAAGAGAAGAATGGGAAAATATGGCCTCTGTACGTGTAGGGGTAGACATGAAGGGCAACATGAAGGACCAATTGGTATCCATGACATCTTGTAAATGTCAGCCACAAGTCGACTCTTTTGAATGACCTCTTATAAATGTTACCTACAATCCTCAACCCCTTGGCTTATGTATCAAATGGGGTCATTGGGGGGTAAATCAAGCACCCAAAGTTATGGGTACCAACTAATACAATAATAGACATGCCCTAATGTTGCCCCCAATGCACAACCACAGTTACATGTAAATGGGGTCATTGGGTAAACCAAGCACCTAGAAAGTGTTTTAAACCTAGAGGTATGATAGTGGGTTAGTTTAGCTTAAACTTCAAAGAGAAGATATTCCTCTCAATCATTAGGTTAGCAAATTTGTATCATTCTTTTTCAATGTTTGGTCATGTGGTCAGGTAATTGGACTTTTTTTTTTTGGTTTAATTTTAAACTAAACTATATTTCAACATAATAAACATGAATGCCAACCCAACTCAACCCATAATATATTAGGTTGTGGTTTATTTGAAAACTCATCTTCCAAAATGCATTACCATAGAAAAGTCATCATCCCTAACCCCTCACATGGCTTCTCCATATTTGGGTGGTACCCATTAAACATGACCATAAATGCAAAACAGAAACCATCTCATTCATGGAAATGATATCAAATGCATGGTATTCCATGGAAGGGACACCTATGGTTTCACATGGAATGGGATATATGGATGGTTATATGGGATTAAATAGGTAGGTATAGAGAGGCTCAAGAAATAGGCCATGGGTGACAGCCTCGGGATAATGGCATGGATTGTCAATGTATTTTGAAGAACCGGTAATGAACCCATTCCCCAATTACAATGATTTTGGTAAGGCAAAAGAATTTTGGTTGAATTTGAGATTTTTGATCTTTCCAAAATACCATGGCAAGCTAATTGCATGGTGGCATGTGATTAAGTTGCTAATGTAGAAGAGGGTTTTCAACTAATGGAAATTTTATTTCAAATCAAGAATAAAATGGGTATGGAAATTGTTGTAAAATTGGTGATAGGTCCAAAATAGGGTTCATAGGACATTTGAATGCAAATGCTTGATGAAAAGTTTGGTGAATTCGCACTTGATGATCATATAATTGTAAAAGACTGTGACCTATTTGGATGTTGAGATTCATTTCGATGTTTCCCATCCAACAATTAACTAGGGATTCCAAAAAAAGTTGCCTACAAAACTAAGAGTTGGCTCTATTTCTTCGAATGTTTATTTCATCACATCACTATTCTTCTTTAACATATTTTGACTTTCACTTGATTTTCTCTTTCTCTTTTTTTTGGAAAAAGGGGTTATGTCAAAATTCCCAATGGCCATCGCCCAAGAAAGTCCCAATGAAATTCCCAACACACGCCCTAAGAAATGGGAATTTGTTTTTATTGATGTCATCAATTTTGAAATGGGTTTGTTCCAAAATTCCAATGGCATATTTTCTATACTTTTATCTCCGCTATATTGATTAACAATTCTTGCAATGATTTTTTTTTGCTAGATCTATTTATTTGGAGGATCAATGAAAACACCATAACTTGGACACCATTATCCAAGTCATGGCATTTTCATCAATCTTCCAAATAAATAGATGTAGTTTTTTTTTTTTTTAAATCATTGCAAGAATTGTAAATCATGCATCAACCCATCCAATAAATTGAAAAACATAAATAAACATGAATAGTATCATATAGGTGTTAATTTTACCTTTCTATTGCCCCTCTTACATTGCCCACCACGGTAGTAGATTGATGGGGTTTGGATACCAATCTAGCCCATGTTATATTGTGAAACAAAGCAATAAAAAATTTCAAAAATTGGTCTAGTTTGTTCCATAATAATTACCTAATTGAAAATTTAGGATATCAAGCCATACTCTTAACTATTGGTACATAAAAGGGTTTGATATAAAATTTAGGATGGGAAACCATCCTCTTAACTATGGTTGGTACCTAAAGAGTTTGATGTTGCTATTTATTATACTAATGGAGATGGTGATGCCTTCTTACAGTGGTGATGCCTGTTGTGTTGACAAGGTTGGTGATAGCTTGATCAATGCTTATGGAAGCTGGTGCAGCTATGGACATGGACACAATTGCTGGTGTTATTGCATTGAGGCTTATCCATTCAATCCCCGCCATTATGGTCCCATAACCACCCGTCCCATCACATGCCATGGTGCGCACGGGATGCACAAATGCATTCTTGGCCACCCCACTCACCAAACCCGCCACCACACCTACAACAACCAACCAACTAACCAACTAACTAACCAACCAACCATCGACCTACTTGATATTTACCTACCATATGGAGGAACTCCGAATCATGTAACAATGGCAACCTCCCATTTATTCCACCAAAAAAATCATAAATCATAAGTAGGTAGGTAATATTAATGGAAGTTCAATATGGCAAATGGGTAGCTATCCAAAGTGGCTAACTCGTTCTATACATATATCTAACACAATTGAATTGACCAAAGCTAATTGTCTATGGGTGTCATTGAACTCATTTATACATCTCCCCCAAGTTACAAGTTCAATTCATTTGTAAATCATGCTAGGTTTTACTTCGATGTTTTACTTCTAACAGGCAATATACCTATAATCAACTCCATAATTAGGTTAAGAATTTTCCAGATGTTGTGGAAATATAAAGGGATTTCAAAACCATTGGGTAAGGAATGAGGAGCTTGAAGAAGAAGGCAACATCTTATCCTAAGGTCAGTTTTGTCATTGACTAATCCGCAAAATAGTGAAATGAGATTTTGTGAAAATATGAAGTTGGCATGTTGAAAATCATCATAATTATCATATGCTACATTTGGAATAATTTCTCTACTCATATCACAATATTATAGTAGATGATGGAAAATAATATAATTTCAAAAGTAAAAAAGCAAATTCATTTTTTGAAAAAATAAAATTATTCATTTCGTCAATGTGGAAACTAACCCTAGGCTAAGGTAGTCTTTAAGGTTAATTAGAAAGGATCTAACACATCTCACATCATAACATAGTATCTTGTACTAACATTGTTATATGAGGTTCACCAAAGCCATGTAAAACACCTATTGAAGGTGGGCTCTATGCCTTATATAAATTCACATATTCAATCAATATCAATTTAAATTAGAATGGATGCAAAGACCCATATTTCTCTATAAAAAGGTATTGTAATTCTTTTATACAACATTTCATTCAAATCATAAGACCAAGTATGATGGCCAATTTGAAAATAGATCATGTACCTGCACAAAAAGTGCCATGTCCATTGCAATCATTAGTCCCTAATCCATCCCCTACCCCATCGAAACCACTTAAGCATCGACTCATTGGCACCAATTGGTTGTTGACACGTCCATCTTGATATAGAAATTCCTTATGGGTACATCGTATGCCCTAATTCAAAGTTCGACCATACACCCACCATACATCCCATCCATATTCATTCAAACAACAATGGACCAAATGTCATTCACACCAATACAACAAGATGGTTGGTTATACCCATGTGAAAAGTATCAAAGAATCCAAATTACAAAATTTTCATAAACCTTTGAATTCCTTCTTAAATTCTTTGAGATTAAGCTCAAATTATAATTATGTTGTAGCATATTATTTTTAAATAAGCATTTCAATAGCAAGTTTATATATATAGTGATTGTTAATTGTTCCTTATACACATGCATACTTGTTATTGAAGATGTTAGCAACCAATGTAGGACTAAAAATAATACCGTGTCAACCACGTAGACATGTACATTATCACCCCCACCTATAACCGTGTAAATTTGGTTAAGCAAAGCTTGGTTGGGTTGATGATCGATTCTATCGAGCCCCCAACTAAGTGGTTTGAATTCGGTGACATTGGGAATGTTGGCTAATCTCAATGTGCCTTCAACTTCAACATGATCAATGTAATTTACTTCCACTAAAAGCATTCGAGCTAAATCTTGTCCGGTTATCATCATTAACATTCCCATCCACACATTTTCATACCTATAGGTATCCCCAACAAACAAAGAAACATGATCCAAAGTTTGTATCTATGGCATGAATGGGTGATGTTCATGATTGTTGCAAATTAACATGGATGTCTTATAGTACTTGAATGTTTTTTCAATGGAAAATCTACTTCATAAATTGTCCAACAAAGCTAACAAACATTTTGATGGTTGTGTTTGTAACATGGAATTTGTTTACTTTTAATTTTGCAAATACTCATACTTTTGTAAACAATAGCCAGAATATGTTGTTTTATTAATTGATGCATTTTCACATATTCGATCAACTTCGCTTGAATTGCTACCATCTTTTAGTTTCACTAGGTACCTACACAAAAGATGACAAAAAATTTATTGTGGCCACGTCGTGTTGTATTGTTTTGGGAAAATATCAACCAAATTAACAACATTATTTTTTCCAATGATTGCATCAACATATGCACTTCATTTTTCATTACTCATTTGATATGAAAATTTGAATGTACACCAAAAAAATAAAATTGCAACAATTTGTAACATTTATGTTTCAAAATCATTATCAATGTAAATTTAACATTTTAAAACACTAAATTAATAACTCTTACAAAAATTCCATGATTTTAACCATACCGCATTGGTGTCGAGATGTTATTGAGATGAGCAATATTGTCACCATTTTGGGTAAATTTTCTTCCACAATTATAAAGTGTGGCTTGACCCTTAGCAATATGACATGGTTTGTAATCAAATTCCGTAGCTCCCACATCAAATGATGGTTTTACAAAGACAAATAACACAAGTGTTATCATTCTAATCATCCAAATTCTTTCCATTTGGTTGTGTAACATGTTTATTTCAAACTTTTCATATTATTTAATGATTTTGACTAAATATCTTTTCAAGAAAAAAAAAAACTAAAGTATATAAATGTTTGAAAAATGTTTTCCAAATGAGCTCAACAAATATGCATGCAACAAAAATAATTGATCTTTGGTCAACAATAAAAAAATAAACAATTTCACATATGATTCAAAGGATTGTTTTGAAAAGCACATTCAGAGTATTATGGATCATGCTTCAAAACCCATAAATATTTTCAAGTAAAAGAAGGGATTTCAAAAAGAAAAGGATTGTATGAAAAAGGGTTCAAATTTAATATAATAAAAATTAAAGTATCTTAAATGAGACAAGGAGAGGAGGGGCATGGTTATGATCTTGAAGGAGACAAAGGGAGAGACAAGGTCACAAAAACCATGATCCCCCAAGTGCTATTTGCTTTAGATCAATACAAATGACAAAAGGAAAAGGAAAAAGGGCTTTGTAGCTAGTGTGTATAACTGTTACATATTTGATCCAACCCTTGAAAATCTTAGGACTAGGACATTAAAAAACTACCTTTCTTCCCTTGAATATAGTCAATGGAACCTTCTTTTTTCAAAAAGGTGGCATTTTGCATTTCCCTCTTGTATTGAATTACAATCAACGCCTCTAATAAGGTGACACATAAAACTCATGTTGACACCCAAGTTTCAAGCACCACCTTTTAAAATTGTTCAATTATTTGTTCAAAATGCATTACAAAGGAATTGTTACATGTCCTATAACTTTCATCTTATTGTTAATTGACTTGTGAATATTTTTTCACAAACAATGTTTTAAATATAGCAAACCGTCACACCTTATTGTTTGTTGCAAATATTTTATCAATAATTAAATTAGATCAAAGTTTTAACTAGGCAAACAACTTATTTTTTATTTTAGTTAATCCCATTGGTTCTAACACATATTTTGGAATGAACATGGATGATGATTGCATATCAATTCCACGTATAACATATAATTTGAATGTGTTATATATAAACTTTCATATGAGAACATAAACATCAATAAAAAGGAATTTTCACAATTGAACAAGGAAATATAATTACAATTGACATATGATCCCCTTATGTATAAGGGAATATGTGAATTTGTTTTAAGGAAGTTAGAATAAAGGCGCAAATAAGCGTTGCAATTCAATATTTGCATCTAAAAGTTCAAATATTTAAGATCTTCTATATTAATTTATTAAAGTCATTCCCTTGAGGTTTAACTTAGGTCCAAATGGAAATCACAAATGCAATGGGTTAATATATGTGTTCCATCCAACTAGCAAAAATTTATTAAAACTATTGTCAAATTTCTTTGAAATGATGGTAAAAGATTACAACAATTTTTAAATGTTTTTATCTCAAAAATGTGGTTGTTTTATGAAAAATGATTAACTATATTCATATGAAATTACTATCATTTGTTAATATCAATTTATTAAGTGTCATTGAAAACATTTTGAAAAGCCAATTTAACATTATATATTTTTTAAATCAATTTAACACACATGTCCATTGATCCTAGCCCTAGGGTTGGGAGCCTATGAAATTACTATTTGGAGAAGTTGAACTTCCTTTTCAAAATCCAAAATTCAAACATTAAACCTCAAGCCTAATTTTATTTTTTCTATAAATTCACAAATAGAATTGATCTCATTGTTGAAATGAAGTTTATGTTTTGTGTATTAATAATGTCAATTATATTAATTGTGCAGAAAAAAGTTGAACTTACATGGGATGAGGAAAACAATTGATTTGTTAATTTTAAATTGCCATTGAAAAGCTTTATGATTATGAATGCATCTTATTTCTTTAAAAGTTCATGTAGCACCATCTCCATTGGAATGAACAACTAAATTTGGCCATAATCAATATTGATCACGCATGTAATCAAAGTTGTTTTGTATGCAGACCTTTGCACAATTAGATCATTTGAGGTATTAAACACAAAGTTACACTTGTGTTAATTCCAACACCTATTCAAAAATAAAATGGTTCATCTTAATCTCATACTTATATTGATTAAGTTGGAAGGTTATCAAAGTCATAATTCTAATTTAAATCAACACTACAATTCAAATGTATGATAGCTTAGAGGGTAGGTAAATGAAATATTAGGATGATAGTGTAACATTCATTCTTACCTCAAACCATTTGACAACAAGAAAAGCCTTCACATACATCTCATAATCATTAAACATTATGTTCACATAACTTACATGATTTTTGATGTTTTCACAAAATTTTCAAACTTGTTTTCCAATCAATTCATAAAATTTTGAAAGTTCTATCACTAAAAAAATCTCTAACTAAATATAAAAATGTTTTTTATACGTAACCATAATTGAGGTTTATTTTCATCCCCATATCATGCCTTTCAACAAAAATTTTAATATCTAAGTTTTATAAGACAATGCATATTTGCTTTTTCATGCCAAAAGTCATTAACTTGAAATGGCCCAAGCATTTTGTAAAATTTGACTTTCCATTACATGAAGTCAACTTTTGCATGTCCCTCCTTCTTAATTATTATAAATTTAACTCTCTAAATATTGTTCCATATCAAACAACCTTTATATGACAATGCAAAAAATGTAAAATTGCATTGTTTCAAATATTAAAAAAAGGTAGTGGGCCACCAAAAACACCCAATTACAATCGCTATAGTTCTCCTTTTTGCTATCCTACAACATAATGATAATTAGATTGACCACAAAGATTGTTAATTGGAAGTGGTTCCTTACTTGCAAATTTGCTTCTTCTTGATTATTGAAATTTCAATTTTGCACTTTAATTGATATTCATTTTAGAACAACTTCATGTGAATTATTTGTGGAAATTAAGAGTTGTTTTGGGCTTCAAAGGTTGAATTGAAATGATAGCCCAAATTTCATGTCAATTTAAATATGTTTGGGCTTATGTACTCATTGACATGAACATGATAGAATGCAATTTTGGGATTGGATGAGTAAACCTTTTTTTTTGTAAGGATGGATGGATGCTATGATTTTCCTATTGTTGAATGCACAAATTTGATGATAATTTTTTTCACATAATTTTATAAACCAAAATGAAAATTAATAATCACATTTTAAACTTTTTATTAGTTGTAATTTCAAGCATCTTTTTTTAGCTTTCAAATCATTGGAGTTGGAACTTGAAAGTAAAAATTAAACTTTAAACTTTTTGTAAGTGGTTTGGAATGAAATTTTTGATACTATAATTTTTTTAAAGCATGAGATTGTTGGAATGGAGTTTTTTTGGGAAGGTGTTGTTTGAAGAAGTTTACAAAATGAGTATGATTATTTGGAATAAAATGTAGATAAGAATAGTATTTTCCAAATAATTTTTCAATTGCAGAAATGTAAACCTATTTAAAATATGGTGCAAAAAGTAAGTGGTTAAAAACTTATTTTATACAATTGATTTCTATGTTTTTCAACAACTAAATATAATGAGTTGCATGAAACTTCACAAAAATGAATAGCCATGTTCATGATTAGGTTTTATTTTTTCAAATTCCTCCAATAGGTCCATTGATGAAGATCCTCAACATTAATTGACATTAAATGGCAATTGCCCTACGTGGGCTACATTGTTTTTACAAATATTTTGCTACAAGTGGTGACATAGGAAGTGCCTAGGTCTAAGTAAGGTTAATTTAATTGTCTTATTTAAACAGTTAGCCAAAAATCACTTAAAATCACAAAAAATCCTTGTTCATATTCATTATCTAAGAAAAAATTTGCCGAGTTGCGAAATTTCACCACCAAGAAAATAATGCTTGTGATAATCTTCTTGCAGATATTTGTAATGCAAGCCAAGGACAAAAAGGATAGGAGGGAATAATTGATCCTTTGATTAATTGAACATTTGTCATATGACAAACAAAATCATCAAAGCATGCATGCAAATTAACTTGGAGGTTCCAATTTCCATTGTTAAAAAAAACTTCTACACCAAATGATGAAACCTAAACACTTCAATAAGCTTAAAAATGATGAATACAAAATTAAGTGGTTTAAAGGGCCATGGTGCATTAGTATTTTTGCTATTGGACTTGATTGAAGACAATGCATTAACCTTAATAAAACTTGGGTTTAGGATACATGAGAATATGCCAAGGTTGAATACATGGAAATACCAAGATGATGAAGATTAACATTGATTACCAAACAATGGATAACAATGGGAAAAAAAATTTAACTCCTAAATTTTGCAATGTTTGTGGATTTTTTCAAAGCATTGGGCATTGGGGGCACAATTTTAATGAAGCTAGTTCAAACTATTAAATGAGTAACACAAGACTTATTATCATGCCAAACAATATCAACATTGAGGGGATTGGGATTGAATATGTACAAATAATTTGTTGACATGATTCAACAAAAATCATAATGCTTTCTTTATGGAAAAATAAGGAACCATATCGAGGAATCTGATACATAATGTAATCATGTAAATATTACCAAAACAATTTTTTTAACTGATAACTTTGACCCTAACCAGCAAGGTAATTTATTGTCCTCACAAGGCATGAGGAGAATGGGTCCACTTGGGATTTGAACACCCAACCATCTAGCTATGGGCTAATTATGCAACCTTACCCTTAGCCACTAAAATAGTTAAATGTTCTCCTATTTTGCAATTTAAAATGGTAGCTTAACAAAATGAAGATCAAAGTACTTTAGGTCTAACATTGGAAAAAGTAAACAATTTCATTTTGACTCCAATGTTAGGATTGAAATGATGTTTGATATAAACTTCATTATCTGATTGCAAAACAGATATAAGAAAGCGAATAAGACCAAATGTAAACCTACATTTTCTTATGCAATGAAAAATCATTTTGAGGGTTTCATCATGTACTTGATGTTTAAGAATTTTAGTATGCTAGCAAATGCTTCTTTTTGATAAATTGTTTATCTTATTTGGTTAAAACAATGTGTTTGATGTCATATAAGTGCATATTATGTTTTGTCTCAAAAAGATGGCCACACGCAAATTCTTTTTCAAATTTTGTGAAAAGGACACCAAAATTGTAATTTGTTAAAGATGATGTAGTTCACAAATCATCAACCTTTTTTTAAATAGTGGAAACCATTAATATTTCCCATAACTTTAATTCAATGAAACTAAATATTAAAATATGATAGTTTCATTGCCATGTCATTTACACTATCATTAAGTTGAAACAAGGAAACACTTTGATTTGGTAGCTCATTCAAAAGTTTTTTTATTAATTCATTATGAGAAATCATGGCCACAAAGACCACACTGCTTTGAAACTACAAATCAAAAACCACTCAAATACAATTATGTTGTGATTACATCCTCCAAAGTGCAACTCCAATATATGCAACTACGTCTTATAAATACGATGATTTAATAAATAAATTTCCATGGTAGAAAATAAACTAGTTGTTTAATAATTGCACTATAGTTTTAAATGTGTTTCATATACAATAATTTATACACATGTAGTTAACTATGTTTGATTTTTTAAAGAGTTACATTGTAATTGTAATGTGCAACTAAGTTAAGATTATTAAAAATGAACTACACATTTAACAACTTTTTTATAACTAGCATACAACTTTCATACATGCATTTACACCATGTGTCCACATTCCCACCATCCATGAGGTATAAGCTTTGTAACTGGTTTTTCAACTATGAAGTTTGTTCGTGTAGCTAGTTGGCCACCATGTTGTTACTAAATGGCACTATTGTATTATTGTGTCATAATTACGCCATTACGTGGCCACCTAGATGTCATTAATTGTTACATATATATGTGTCACTATGGGGCCACAATATTGGCACTATTTTACAACTAGATGGCCATTATAGTGCCACTACTTGGCTATGAATAAAATACTATTGATTCACTATCCATATAAAATATGAATTTGTAGATTTCAAATTGGATCCCAATATTACATAAATTATATTTAAAATACGTATATTGGAGGTACATCAAAGTATTCAAACAAATACACCTAATTTTTTTCTAAGTTACGTAAACAAATACAGAATTGATAATAGTTTATTCTTTTGCAAATAACTCCTTAGCACCCACAAGGGTTACATCTTGTGACATATTTAGTATATAGTATTTTAAAGTAGTTTAATAAATAATAAGTTATGGCTTACTTTAGTTAATTATTATGAAATAAAAACTAGATTAAGTAATTAACCCTTAATCTAAATTAATCAATCTAATTCAAATAATTTGTGAAATTAATTAATTAAAAGAATTATTTTTTGCATAATTACCTAAATAAGTATTTTAAAATATTATAGTAAATATTGTAGTTTTATTTTTTGTGATTGGTGTTCAATACTTGTATTAATAATATTCCATTACATTGCAATTCACAGTATCATGTTGGCATACGTACATATCAAACCATAGAATTCCATGGAATGTGAAAAGCTATTTTTGAATTGAAATTAAACACAATGTGTATATTTTATTAAACATTCAATAAAGGTGTACATATGGATATGTTTTTATATACCTCAATGTTTTTACTCAAATTCATGTTTATCATTTGATATTTCATAATTAATTTTTAAAAATTAATTAATATGTAATACACTTAATTATTATGAAATAATTAATTAAAATAAATAATAATAAATTATGTTGAATTAATTAATCAAATTTAAATATGTATTTATTTTGTTAGCTAATTCAGATTATATATATATATAGATAACATTAAATAATTAGTTATCTAATAACTAATTATTTAAATTCACTAATTAATTAATTAATTAAAATAATTAATTATGAAAAATATATTTAAATAAATAAATTTCAAATTATTATGTCAAATTATTAATTATAAATTTCATATTAATTACAAAATTCAAGTTAAACACAAAGCATGTGGGAATTTGTTTTTAGATACAATTTAATTGTAGCTAGGGTGCAATTAAAATATTTAATTCATATGTTTTGTTTTCAAGATTTCATTTTGCTTACTATATAAAAGAGGTGTTTTCTTTTATATTCTCATATTAAAATACATGTGCCATGTTGGGATGAGCTCATAAAAGTTTAACTTAAAAGAAAACATAAAATTTTTAAAAATTATTTTCATGGCTATTATTTAGTTCACTTAGTCTTGTGCTTTCCTACCTACTTATTACCTAGGTCAATAAACATGTCCTACTTTTCTACCTACCTAGGTAGGTAGGTAAGTAGGTCTTAAGTAAGTATGTAGGTATGTAAGTCCTAAGACTACCAACCTACCTACCTATGGTTACGTGTAACCTACTTAGCTATTAAAATAAATATTTATTTATTTATATCTTTTCCAAAATATAATTAATATCCCATGTGGCAAAAAAATTATCGTGCCACGTGTCACAATCTTCGATCATCATCAACAATAATAATGGACAATGGAAATGAATATTTCAAAAATAAATATATTTTTATGTCCAAAAAAATTCATAGTCCCACGTGTTAAATTTTAATGAATGGATGACAATTAATGACATTAGCATGACATCATGAGTGTAGTTACAATGGAATTACATAAGAATTGAAAATGAATTGTTTTGATTGAGTTGCAATTGAATTGTAATGAATTGCATTATACATACGGTGAGTTGCAATTTTGTAATTCATGCAACTTGTCCATAACACTCACAATGTATAAATATAGTGAGTTGCAAATGTCCAATGCAACTCAAAAATTGAATTGTAAAGCTAGTTTTAAAACAACATTTTTTTCTCATAGTGATTTCAACTACTAATTTGGGTTTGATTTGTGCACTATCATTTTAATATTTAAACCAACACAAAATTCCAATTTTGGATTTTCTTGTTTTGTTGTACATGTGCATGAAAATTTGAAACACAATAAAATGCATTGAACATTTAGAAAAGTTGTTTAAAATGTTATCACATATAAATTTTTTTAAGAAGGAAAAATTATAATAAAAATATAATTTCATATTTAAGACAAACTCTAGGAAGTGTATTTAATTTTATATAACACTAGTTCATTTAACAAGACATCTCTTCACTCTTGTTGGCATACTACCTTCATACAAGTGTGACCTACAATTAATGGGATGTGATTGATTACCACATATATGTTCTCAAATTGCATTGTGAGCAATTGGCCTAGTGAGCCTAGTGAACCATGATCATAGTTTTTGTTCACTATGATGTGCATAAGCTAGTAAACTAACACATAGCATGGATTGTGATTTACAACTACTTGGAAACCAAATTACAAATCACATTGGATTTTTGCTAAATGTCATTATATCAACCAAATATATTCTTCTATATTCCATCAATTTTGATGACATCATATCATTTATGACAATGGTAATTTGTGACTTATCTAAGGCAACTAAAAGGATTTTATTCATAATTGTCATTTTCACTATTAGGAAACATGGGCCTATTTCACTAACCCATTTCATTATGAAGCTTTAAAATTGGAATGGGTTTAGTAGCGAGTGTTTTAACCTAATGTGATTTCACCATTAGTGAAATCATCTATGCTTAATTCATTAAATTTCCTTTTTTTGGTATTCAAATTATATATATTGAATATAAAATTATTAATTTATTAAAAGATTTGGTATTCATACAACTTTTTCAAAATGTTATAATTTGTATTAACTTGATTTTCGTTAATGAAAATATCTTTCCAAAAATTTATATGAAAAAATTATTTCAAAATAAACTTTAATACCAAAAATATTTAAATGTGTATGAACTAGTAATTAATTTTTTTACATATGATGTTAATACTTTACATAATTTTAAATTTAAACGATAAAATCATTTAACTCTAAATCAAAATAATTCATTATAGGGTTTATTTTTGTGTTATTCAAGTTATTGTAAACATAGATTAAAATCAACATTCTAATTTACGAATATATAAAACATTTATGTTTATATGTTTATCAAAACCTTTGGTCATACAATTTGAAAAAAAGTTATAATTTATATTAAACACCACTTTATAAAATTAGAAAACCCTTTAAAAGATGAAATTTTATGGTTTGCAGTAAATTTTAATTAAAATTATGATATTGAAATATGTGTGTGTGTGTGTAAATTAATAATTATTTACATAATTTACATAATTTATATAAGATTATAAATTATGAAAAAATAAATATAATATTATGTGTTTAGTAGCTTAAATGTTTTTCATTTAAGTCAATTACTAAATAAATGTAATTAATATAATTTTAAAAATATACAATTTCTATTATTAGATATATGTTTAAAATGTGGGGAGATATAATATAATATAATATATTATCATCAACAATCCAATATTTTTGAAGCAAAAAATCAATGTTTTTTTTGTAAAGAGGCCTATACACAAAGATTTGAAAAATTGTTTTATTTCTTAAAAACATATTGTTGAAATGTATTATATAACAAAATTTGAATGCATTTTCAATCAAATTAATAGATTTTTCTATTTTTAAAAAATTTTAATGTGTGAAATTATTGGAAAATACATATATAATGATTTAATTTTTTCATTTGGACAAAGTATGAGAAAGATAATAATGATTAAAGAAAAAAAAATCTTCAAAACACCATTGTAAAATCTATTAAATTGCAAGTTTCAAATGTATTTAAACACAAGTGGATGGTGGATGGGGAGTTGACAAAATTCTTTGGTAAGACATTTGGTTTGAATCCAAACATTAAGGATCAAAATGCATTCCTCATAGAAGAATTTAAAAGAAAGTTAAAGTATGGGGGCACTAGGCATCAGTGTAATGGTCAATTAAGTTCTTGTTTCAACATATTGGTTTTTTATTGCATTTTGGCTTGGCTATTTTAAGGCAATATATAAATGTAAATTCATTTCATTCATTTTCTTATGGAGTGGCTAGAATTGTTTAATATGAACATGAGTTAATTAATCAAATTGTTGTGCACATTGTAAGGTTGGGGGTTTAAGCTTCATGGACCTTAAAGAAACTTCAATTGCATTCTTTTGTAAGTGGATTACTTTTGCACTTGAATTAGGTGATTCAGACTCTTTCGAGGTGTAGGATGAGTTGAACCAAACCTTTTAAACGTAAATAATTGAACCTTAACATTCATTGGATGTTTGTGTGAGGTCACACCCTAGCACTTGGCTTGAAAGTGTGGAGAAAGATTGTAAAGGCATGGAAGCAAATGAGGAAATCCATCTAAATGGACTCCCCAATGCTTGTGGAGCCAATTTTCAATTTATGGTGGGTATCATTCAATTTAGAGGAATAAAGTTCATGGTTAGAGTTACATAGGTAGGAGCTTCACATTATTGGGGATCTATGAAACATATAGATTAAACATTGGAAGAGCAAAAAGGTGATTAGTGACTTTTACCTATTTGAGGAAGTTGAAAAATGCGCATGGACAAGAATTATCAATTTGATGTCAATTTAGTGCATAGAGGAGACATAGGAATTTCCTACCATGCACACTAGCTTTGATGAGTGGATCATAGTTGTCCCTTTAGAAATTGTGGACTCATCATTTGTGATCATGCACATCACTAGCAACTTCACTTTGGACTACTACAACGATGCAACCCGAGAATTCCACATACTTCAAAACTTTCGTATGTATTCTTTTTGACCTTGTTCTAGCATGCATTTCAACTATAGTCTCCCACAACACATGCAAATTCAAGGTTGATGTTAGGAAATTAGATTGGAATTTGAGTGTTCTTTATTAAGAAAGGTCCTAAAAAGCATGCGTTCCACCTATATTCTAGAAATCTCAAAACACTATTTTCAACCTTCACAATTGGGTGTATGATGGGGGAAAGCTCTTTCAATTACGTGGTTAGGAAAGGTTGGATTCTCATTAATGACCATGACTCCTTGACAAAAGACATTCCTACTAAATGGTTCAAAATTCTTCAACCCTCTTTCAACATCAAATGATAGAGTTAAAAAGAATACTAGCTTTTTGTGGGCCATCTTCCATAAAACTATAGTAGTGAACATGTGGGAGAGTTCAATTGCATCAAAAGCTAGTAGTTATTTGCGCTATGTGTGATGAAAACATTCCAAGGACCTTCATCCATTGGTTTTGTGAAAAGGACGCAAATGGCTTGTGTGTGGGCTACAACAACCATCGTTAAGTTGAAAACATCCACCTTGGTAGAGGGCAAAATGTGGTGCTCTTGACATTCTACAATGCATCTTGAAAATCCCTCTCTCTTAAGAAGTAGGTGTAAGAATACCTTCCCCACCTACCTAGCCTAGTCCCCCATGAGCCTTTTTGGTTCATTGCAATCACAATGGCTATTCCCTATGGTGGGGAACAATGGGAATGCAATGAACCACAAAGGCTCCAACTAATAGTATATATGGTCTTTTCTTTTACACATTGTTGCCAACATTTTTTCGATTTTGATGTTCCCTAGGTGTTCCCACCAAGTTCCATCAAGTTTTCAATGTGTTCATATCATGTTCCCAATGTGTTCCCAAGTTGTTCTTAAGATTTTTTTTTAAAATTCCTTTATTCCCAATGTGTTCCCAATATGTTCCCAAGGTGTTCCCATCAAATTCCCAATATGTTCCCAAGGTTCTCAATGTGTGTCCCCAAGGGTGTTCCCAATAGCACCTCACTTCAATCCCATATGTTTGGCCCGAAGTCCTCCCCCTTCAATTGAATGTTGAACCACTGAAACATGTGCAACAAATTGGGTATTGAAAAGTTGTTGTTGCAAGTATGATGGAAGCTTTGGTTCATGTGAGAGAAAGTGAAAATGCATGTGCAATTTTTTGTCAAACTTAAAGACTTGGTGGGATTTTCCTAGTACACTAATAGATTTAAAAAATAAATAAATATTTGAGACCGGGGATGGAAATGTCTCTTCCGGGTTCAAAATATATTGAAATGGTTAAATGAATATTAAATTGTTTAATTAATTTGCATTGGGTGTCATAATCAATCTTTTTTTTGTTTTTGGCATTTCACAAGTGTTAAAAGAAGTTTGAACTTAGATGTGATTTCAATACAAATTTTAAGATAAATTGTCAAAGGATGACAAATAACATAGTTGAATTAAATGTAAATCATAGCGCAATTCAATAATTTCATGTTAAATTTTTGTTGGTGGATCAATTTTTTTTGGATTTTATGAATAAACCATTAAAAGAAAGGATGACAAAATGAAGAGGGTTCCAAAGAAAAAAGGTTGGATTTGAGTATGATTTTACGAAAAACTCTAACTAAGAAGGCACATTATAGAACCTAATTTTGCTTATGAAAGTTGAGATGTTTTGAAAATTTCAATTTGTTCTTCTTTTCAAAAAAATTGTAATGCCCACCTTTTTTTTATATGTTTTCCTTCTCAAGATACCCATCACCAAAAAAATGAATAATTAAATAATTAATAAATAAATAAATCCAACCACTCTTTGTGCATGGTAAAGCTTGTGGCTTTTGGATTTACCTACTACATAAAAAAACTACACATTACTTTCTAGAAAGGAAGTGGGGAAGGTTTTGCCACTCATAATTAGGCAAGGTAAAATATAGTAAACCCTAAACCCTAATTTTGTAAGCCACTCTTTACTAGGGTAGTCCCACATATGTGAAAGTGAATAAAAATAATAATGTAAAACATACAAAATTTTATTGCAATTTAAAATGTGAATTTTTTTTTTTTGGTAAGGTTTCAGATATTATATTCCTAGCAAAGTCCTTTCTGAAAATTTCTTTTAAATTTTGATAAATGCAAAATGAATGTGTTTTGTAATTTATTTTAAATCATTTTTGAGTACCTACGTTGTTTTCTAGCTTTATTGTATTTTCTTTTTTAAATGTCAAGGTTGCCAATTACTACCATCCAACTATGGCCCCTTGATTTGCCTCTTTTTTTCAGAAAATTAAATAAAAGAAACCCAGAAAATAAAAATAAATATTAAACAAAAAAAAAAAAAACCAACCCATTGTCACTAGTGTTTTTTTTGGGAGAGACATTTCTTAAAAAATTAACCAAGATTTTGAGAAAATTATTGATTAAAAAAAAATTTCTCTGTGTAATTTTTCTAAATTTTTGGGAAGAAAATCTCCAATTTTTTTTATATCACAAAAGTTTTAAAATTAAAAAATATTTTTGGTGATTTTTTTTCAAAAAATAAGGAATGTTGAGACATAATCTTCCTTTTTATTAAAAGAAACTCCCAACAGGTGTAAAAATAAAATAAAATAATTATAGAAATTAAAAATTTAAATAAAATTTAATAAAATTTAATAAAATTTAAATTTATTTATTTAAAATTTAAAAAATAATAAATAAATAAAAAGCGCTGACTCTTAGGTACTGGCACAAACTGCCCACCAACTTGAGGGACTGGATTTATCCTTAATGCAATGGCCCTGTTTGCAAAAGTAGAGGGCCTTTAAAGGGGGGAGGGAGTCCTTAAGAATAGCTACAAGGACCTAGGAAGCTATGAACCGTAGCCTCGTCGGTAAAATATTTTAGGGCCCCTACTTTTTAGTGGCCCCCATGCCACCGCGTCCAGTGAAGAAAGCGCGTAAAAGCGCGACTCGCGCTCTTGCCGCGTGCCTTCCTCCCCGGCCCTTATTTATTCCCCCCTCCTCCCTCGCAAACGCCTTTCAAGCCCACGCTCCGTCGCGGACGACAATATGCAGTTCTCGTGTTCGCGAGAACAAGGGTTTGGAGCTCTGGGGTTTGGTCTCTGATGCCTGCTTCCAAACATCATCGCCGATCGCCCGTGTTGTGTTTGCAAGAGCCAGGCTCTTCGTCTCTCGTTTCGTTGTTTCAATTCTCATCGCCGTTGTTTGTTTCCTCAATCCACCACGAGTGCTTCGGGTTTTGTGGGGGAGGAAGCGGGCGAAGAAGAAGAAGGTGGTTGCTTGTCTGTAGAAAGTGAGTTCTGAAAACACAGTTTGGCAGAAATCTGTTGTTTGGAGACAGACACAGAGACACACAAGTAAAGGAGACGAGGACGAGGACGAGGACGAGGAGCAACCGAGCTGCAAAACCTTGTCGTTAAAAAGAGAGGTATGGAAGAGTGCTGAGTTCTTTGTTTGCTTCTTTTGATGTTCTGATGATGGTGCTTTTCAGAGGTTGCAACTTGAGGGAGTTGGGGGAAAGAAAGGTCGTGAATTGGTTTGTTGTCTCCTCCGAGGTGTGGTTTTAGACCATGGTTTCTTCTTCTTCTTCTTTCCTTGCAGGCGGACCAAGTTTGGAAATAGAATAGAAGAGGCGGAGGAGGCGCTGGAATAATAAGCTCGTTTTCGAATTCAAACCCCCCCCCCCCCACCCGGCAGGAGTTGTTGACAGACCAAGAAGGAAGACCATGGCACGAGTGCCGCCTGGTTTTAGATTCCATCCCACCGATGAGGAGCTCGTTGCATACTATTTGAAGCGCAAAGTTAGCGGTCGCGCCTTGGAGTCTGGTGTGATTGCTATGGTGGATTTGTACAAGTGCGAACCATGGGACTTGCCTGGTAAGTGATCCTCTTTTACATCTTGACAAGATGTTAAGATGATGTCAAGATGATGTCTTGACAAAATCCTTTTTTCTCTGAAGTTTTTGTGTGTGATTAGTATGTTTCTGGTGGGGTGGTTCAGTTTTTCCTGCCGTTTGGCTATTGTCTGTGCTCACTCTTGGTTTGTCGGGATTATAATTATTGGTTGATGAGCCTTCTTTGGTCATGAATGCAGACAAGTCTTGCATTGGAGGCAATGATCAGGAGTGGTATTTTTTCAGTCCTCGTGACAGAAAGTACCCGAATGGATCTAGAACCAACCGTGCAACTGAAGCGGGCTACTGGAAGGCCACTGGGAAGGACAGAGTTGTGCGGACAGGATCTCGGAACATTGGGATGAAGAAAACTCTTGTCTTCTACCGGGGTCGAGCTCCTAGTGGTGAACGCACGGACTGGGTCATGCACGAGTATCGCATTGAAGAGGAGGAGGTTCCGGGCTTTCAGGTATCAGTCCTGAAAATCCTTATGCTGGGCTTATCTCTAGATGTTCAGTTAGGCTGGCAATAGGCAGAATTTTCTGTGATCTTCAGTTGCACCCTTTCAAATCTCTCTTTGTTCAGGAAGTTGGTGTGGGTTGTTGGCATGTTGAACTCACTGTCCTGGGTGTGGAGGGTTTACAGGATGCTTATGTTTTGGCCCGTGTCTTTAAGAAGAGTGGGCCTGGTCCCAAGAATGGAGAGCAGTATGGTGGAGCGTTCATTGAAGAGGCCTATCAGTCACCTCCACAAGAGGATACAGTGGTTGAATTTCCTGTTGAAGAGTCAGGAGGCCTGCCCGAGCCTGCCCTAGTTCTGGAACCACTTCCTGCTGTCAAGACCGAGGTGTCAGAGGGTGCTTCTGTCCACAGTCCTGCAGCTGTCATCCCAGAAGGCCCTCATAAGACGCTGGAGTATGAGGTACAGAGACCAATCATACTCCAGTGTAGACAGCTACAGAGGTACTATTTTCTTGGTTTGTACGTGGTGCTCTATTTCCCTCCCTGCTGGCTTTCCTCAGGATCTAATTTGTGTGTCATTCTTGCAGATGATGAATGAGTATTTGAAGGGGGAGACAGTGAGTTCAGAGATGATCTACCCGTTGAGTGATGAGTGGGAAGTCCACATTTCCCATGATGATGATATGGGGTTCCTGGAAGATTTTGGTGAAGTTCCAGGCTTGGATGATGAAGCCCTTCTGTTACAGGATATGCTGGAGATTGCTGAGACTGGAGACCAGGGAGTCCATGTGGAGCAAGATGGACGGGAAGATTTCATTGACCAGTTTATCTCACGTGGGGTAGTTGAGGAGGATCTTGCACTTGGGGGTTCTGAAGGGGAACTTTCTCTGGCAGAGATAGAAGGTCATGGACCCCCACTTTTGTCTGGTGGGGAGGAACTTACACCTTGGGAGATAGCAGAGGGTGATTACATTGAGTTGAATGATCTTCTTTTCCCAAGTGATGATACACCTTCCTGGTCTCAAGAATATGCCATTCAGTTGCAAGAGCGTCATAGTGATAACTTGCCAATTCAACAGAGTGAACAAGGCAGGGCTAGGCGAAGGTCTATGTTGAAAATGCGGGGTTCTGGCAGTGGACCAGTGCAGAGGTCAATTACAATTGAGTACAATTTGTCTGGTGCACAAACATCGCCTGCAATGAGTGTGCTTGAGCTTACAGGAACTTCAGATTCTACCACTCAAGCCTTAAGACCTGATGCTCAACAGCATGAGCAGAGAATTGCAGAGAGACTTACTGCTTTACAGCATCCTTCATTTCAGTCTGAACATGAGGTGAGCCCAGCCAGGTCTCGGTGGAATGGAAACTTGTTGTGGACTATGTGCTAATTTGTGCTAGGATAGGTAACTGTTTCTTTTAGGATTTATTGTGCAAACTGAAACGTAAGAAGTATGTTGAGTCTTGTATAGGGAGATGCCACTATATCTGGGAGTGGCGAGCATCTGCTTCCTCCGCCTCTGTTCCGTGTGACGGAGAGGTACCTGTTGGTATTTTTTCTTGAATTTGCATGCCAAAGACTTTTGTGTCTTGACATGCATAAGAACAGGGGTACAGAATTTGTCATCAGTTCACATTTGAAGCTGTTTCCATGTGAGGTTTTTTGCTTCAGTTTTGCACTGAGTTTCTGAAAATATTGTTACATTACAGGTTGCCACTGTGGATAGACACATCAATCCACAGGAATGGGAAGATTATCTGATTACAGGCCTATTACCCCAGTCAGCCACATTTGAAGGACATACATCTGGAGCAACAGTAGATTTGGTTTCTGAAGGTGGTTTTTATTTACCTTGCTGCACACTTCAGGGGATAGATAGGCAATGTATCACAAATGACAGTTTATGGTCATAATTTTCTCACCACAGAGGATCTAACTGTTCTAGTGGCCATCCATATTAATCTCCAGGAAGCTTGACACATATTTTGTGCTTATGCAGATATGCCACTGTTGCCAACAACTACTGAGGATATAGTTATCACTCCAGATAACAGCACCGGTCATGGAGTGGCTTCAACATCTGGTAGTATAATATCTGGTGCTTCATCAGAATTTGACTATTCTGGGTTGTGGTCCTGGATTGATGCAGAGAGCAAGCATCCCACAACCCCACAAGTGGGCAACAACCCGAATGAAAAAGGCACTGGAACACAGTGCGCCTCTTCCACCTGTCATCCTTCCAAGTACAGTGCACAGAAATTACAGACTCCAGCATCTCTCAAGACTGCAGACATGGGCAGTGATCCAAGTGAACAGACTTCAAAACGACTTGAAAGGCTTTTCCATTTGCTGGGCTCATTTCCAGCACCACCAGCCTCAGCAGCTGAGTACTCAGGAACAGCAAACCCAAGGTTCAGCTCCATCAGTGTGACAGCAACAGATGCACATTTGACTACCTTCACTATCACTTGTTCACGCTCCAATGAAGGCACGCAGCGTGTGCAAGCAGCAGTTACCAGTGGCCATGCTGCTGCTGTTGGAGGAGAGCTTTATAAGAATGTTGTCACCAAGTCTGGGGATCAATGTAAAGGAGATTGTAAGCAACTCCAATGTGTTACCTGCAGTATGCAAAGAGCACCAACACGACAACTGGTGAAAGGCTCACGCAGTGGTTTTGTGTTTGTATTTTTGCTGGGTGCTGTGTCTGCCCTCTGCTGGTATTTTTTGCTGCGGGGCATGTGGCGGGTAGTGCATCATATGTTTAGTGCGGTTTTGTAGGTTATGTATATAGGGTTAGTTTCATGATATTTTCAATCACAAAATTCTCACAATGTTCTGAACTTATTACCCCAGCCACACTGCCATGTGACTGAAACTGGAGTCCAGACAATGTGCTCCCAGAGATCTGGGGATTATTTCTCATATTGCAGATGCTGACATTCACTAATTGCCGGTGCTGCCTCTTACAGATTTGCAAGGCACAGTTGAAGTAGTGTAAGCTTGTCTTAAGTTTAAACTCTGTGCATATGGATAGTGTCAAAAATTCAAAAAAAGGATTTGATCTTGAGCATACACCAATTGCTATCTTCACAACATAATGGAACTGTGTAAGTATCCACTTTCCAAAGGTTGGGGTGTGTGATGACTATACAAAAATGTGAATCAAATTGTTTCATAATTTTTCAATCTTGAATGAATTAGATGTGAGTTTTCTAAAATGGGAAAGGATGCTCTTGAACTATGATGCATACGGGGACTCCGTGACTACAAGATAACATTTAATGACCCATTTAAATGATATGTCTGAAAGTTTAGGTTTAAACCTATAATTGAAACATTGAGTGTGTGTTATTTAACCACATAAAGTTTATTAAAGCATAATTTCACACTTAAATGTAAACTTAGAATGACATCACATCTATGTTCTTTACAACGTGAACTTTTGTATATTATAATGCTTCATTAATAAACCGTAAAGAATCGACTGAACTCCTAAATCAATAAGAAAAACAAGATAATGAAGTTGCATTTTCGGCTATCGTTACTTTCTACTTTCTTGATTTGTGATAGAGATTGACGAAAGGCTATGAGTTGATCCCAATATTGTCCCTATGATAGTGATCAACTATATTGCATCCAAGCCAATGTGTGTAATTCACACATTTGTGGCTGTTTAGCCACATGGATTTCAAGACAGTTGACATGCAATTCTTTGTATGGGTTTTGCTTTCATCTTATGAGTTAACAATGGTGGTTGCATTGAATGGGGTTTGTAGCATTCAATCAAGTCAAATCACTTATAGTTTGCAATTGATTTGGATTTAAAACTTGGGTATGGTTATGTGAACTAGCTTTTATTCATTTGATTAATTGTTAATGAGTACAAGTATTGTGATGTTGAGTGTTAACATGACATACTCGTGAGGCATCAAATTCAGTTGTGTACATTCTCCCAATGGTTAGCCAAACATGCAAGAGAGCTATTGTGTATCGTCCATAGGTATTTTCTTAAGTTGTTATCATATTTTGTTTAGTCAAGATTTTGACCTTTAATCATATTTATGTTAAGATGCTTGCAAGTTCACTTGTTCTATTACATGATTTCACACAACTCACAATGTTGTAAGCATATCCTTGCATGATCACATATTCAACTTTGGGTGATTGATGATGTAGTAATTGTTCTTTGAATGTCTTGTAAATTTCAATTTACATAAAATATCAAGGGTTAACGTTGGAGATTAGGGTGAGTTTCAATACTTTAAGTGTCCTCCTAACTATTGAGTAACAATTTGTTTAAGTGAATTGATTTTTTCCAAAACCAAAACAAAGAGCACTTCACTTTAAGGAATTTAGTTGAGGAGATTTGTTGGCATTATATAGAATGACCACATTAAGAATCCAAATTGGTCAACAAGATAATTTGGCCAACCTTTTTAATTAAAAAAAAATCTATCAAGTCAAGTAATTGTTAGATGACAATCACAAGTCTATGTGCTATATGCATGGGCCTATGGGCAAGGCATGGGTATTTGTGTTTGAAAGTGTTAAGCTTGAAATTACATATGCCTATTAAAAAATTAAAGAGGGTGAACTTGTTATTTAAATGAGGTTTATGTTGCATGCATGGAAATGATCACAACCAAAGATTTCCCATGATGAATAAAACCTAGGACAAACCATAACAAAGGTAGGCATAAATTTCAATCAAGATCACACAACATTATAACCCAAAGACAAGGTCATTAAATATGCAATAAAAGTATGTAAATGAAACTTTATTCATAACATCAAACAATTGGAAACATAAAACAAAATGAACAAGGCTAAACCATAAGATCATACTTTAAACTAACGTTGAACATACTAAAAATATTGAGACATAACTACTTCCATGTACATTGATTTGACAACCTAGTTCAAAGAAGTTTTCATGGAGCTTTCCAAAGGACCCACCATCCAAAACACCTTCTTGAACACTTTCCTAACTACACATTATGAATGAAAAATGAATGGCAATTGATGAATTTCATTCATCTCTATGTGAATGAACATCCATGGATGAAAATGGATTATGCTAAATGAACATTCATGTATGAACTTCATCCATGAATGATGACAGTAACAATGATGTTGATAACTATATTCATGAATTATCCTAATTTCATAATTAATCTAAAACATTTTGCTCGGTGTCTAACTGACTATGTTAAAATAAGAACTATGGAATGTTATCTTTGACAATTGGTGGTCTCTTATGTGCAAGCTTATGAAGTGAGTTTGACAATTTAATTACATTGTGTCTTGACTTTATCATGTAATTGGTGTTGCTTCATGTTTTCCATCATCTTCACAAGAATATAATGTCAATATTCCTTGTTGAAAAATTATCTTGAATTTCTATTAAAGTCATCAAATTTGGTGCAAATAATGAAATAAATTACAGTGTTATTCAAATGTTAGAGGTCACTTTGGGACAATAAGGAAATTGTGGAGGAAGGGTTAGAAAGAAAAATGAAAAAGGTGATTAAAAAAAAAAAAGCAAAGGTGGAAGTGGAAGAGGAGGTGAAAAAGGGAGGAAAGCAAGAGGAAACAAATCCTATCACATACACAAAACATAATTCATACATAACATAATCCACAAATGCACAAAACATAATTCATACATAACATAACCCACAAATACACAATTTTCCATAAATGAACTAGAACCCTATGGGAAGGCAAAAAGCTCTACATGTATGTGAAATGTACTCTAATAGTTAAATAGAACTTTAAATTTTAATTGAAGTTTCACTTTGAAAAATGGGAGAAAGACTTTAAGAATAATGATAATGGAGATGGAAGTTTATCAATCTAATAAGTTTGTGTACGATCTTTCTGTTCTTGATTTTCTAGATTTGGAGAGTCTTATGTACCTAGACCAAGACTCTTTTGGTGGTAATGTAAATCCAAAAACATCTTATGAGTTGAATTGTAAAGCCTTCCCTTCTAACTCCTTGAATCTAATTGTGAAGCAAATTTCTCAAGGTACATCATGTGATATATCTTTGATATACATTTTCTACCAGAGCATGTAGGTATTGACATGATTCATATGCCTCGTGTTCATTCCAAAATCTCTTTATTACTCCAAAGGTTGAGTTATCAATCATCAATTTTCCATTTTTTGAAGCTTTGTATCTCTCGAAAGATTTCTTTGTCTCTCAGATGGTTGTTAGTCTTATTATAAGTACTTTATTTGTAAGTACTTCGGCATGAGGTCTATGTACCTACCACCCTTTTCCAAAAGGCATGAGACATTTTTCCTGAAACATGGAAGTATTCCAGCAACCCACAGAGTATATGGCAGCAGTTAAATAAAAGTAGCAACCGAAAGAATGATGATCTCTTTCTCTTGCAACTGACAAAACATAAGGGCTTTGAATCTGTCAGATGACTTCTGTGTTGAATCGTCAATCTGATAGTTCTCCTTGTAGCTGTGTGTGTATGTTGGTACTAAGTGATCCAGGCAAGTAGTTTCTTTGGAAACTGGGATGGCTAATGGGTTATCCTCTGTGCATCAAAACTGAGCCAGCCTAAGGAAAAACAGAAAACCGCAAGTGAACCACAAATGGCTGAATTATACATCTGCATGACCAACTGTGTTCACATGCCAGCCTCTAATTTTGCCACTGTGTGAAATGTACAACACCATTTGCATGTGCACTCCATGTTTGATGTGTACACTCACAAGATTGTTACAGAGAGAAGTCTCATTTTTTCAACCTTGACAACTACAAAACCTGAAAAAATTGTAATCTACAACTGTTCTCTTATGAAGTGCAGTCATAACAATCTTTGCTGCAACTCCATGAAAATACACCTGGGTTTCTAGAAACCGCAGCAATCATTAAAAACAAAGTAGCACACTGTTCCACTCCTAAGAAGCAATTGCGGGAAAGTGATGATGATGATGATGACAATTCAGGAATATTGGGCCATGTACAACACCACAACTCCAGCTGCAGGCCCCATGAAAAGTAAAAAGCCCAGAACTCCTGTAACAGACTGGCTTGCCATGTGGTGACATAAACCACCTGAAACTACTTCTACCGAGAGATTGAAGGATCAAGGGGCCAAAACCAGTACTTTGATAGTGCCTTGTGAGTTGGCTGCCAGCATGGTTGGGCTCTCACTCTTCCAGCACACAGCACTAATGAAGTGTGGTGACAAATCATCGTCACTCTCTTCAGGGTTTGCTGAACCAAATCTATGCCAGGCAGCTGGTTTTGAGATTGCCTGCAGCCCCAAATCCAAAAAAATCAAAATGTTAGTGACAACAACACATTTGCCAAGAACTCTGCATCTTGTGGATGTTGATTCATTCCAATCTTCCAGATGCAATTGGTCTCCAAATTTTGGATGAAGTGGAAAAGCCAAGACAAATCATCAATCTTCAAGTCGTGTTAAAACAGCATGGCATACCTTGTGATACACAAAGACCTCATTTGTCTCACTGCCACATGCAATGTATTCACTGTTGACAGTCAGCCCCACAAAGTTTTTCTCATTTGTATGGCCTTGCAGTGTTCGTATCTGCAAACCCAAAGCTTACAATGTCAACTCTGAATAAGCATGGAGACTTCTAAATCTGGCTAAATACTTCTTGACAGTTATGTATGAAAAGACACAGAAGGCCCAGCCAAGCTGAATGCTATAATGTATAGTTAGTGCTCTAATATGTACCATGACACTCACACCAAGGTCTTAGGTTTTGAACACACATAACCCAAATCTAACACAAACAGGTCTTCAGGATGTGGTGCTAAGCAGATTTCACATAGCTATGCAACAACTCTGGAATGGATGAAGACAAAAGACATGAAGGGAAGTAAAGCATAGACCCATACAGAGCAGTTCTCCTGAACATCCCAAAGCCGTAAAGTGCTGTCTGTAGATGCAGAGGCCAGCTCATTTGGTGAAATAAATTTCACATAGGAGACAGCCTTTCGATGGCCCTTGAAAATATGAAGAGGCAAGTTTGGACTTCGCAGATCAAAATAGTGTATGTGATGGTCTGCTGAACCAACCTGTACAAAACACCCAGTGCACTCTCAGATTGAATTTTAAGTTTGCTCAGCTAGTTGAACAACTAAGGCCTAGCCAAATAGAGATTGTAGGTAATTGAAACACTTATCAAGCATGTGTATCCTACAAAGAGATATCTCAAAACAGGGAAATAGTGCAGCTGCAAGTTACCGCAACAAAGTTGCTGGAACCTGGATTGTATTTAACACAACAGATATTGGCTTTCATGTCTATGTTGATGGCACTTGTTTCTTGCCTTGTGCACCACACTTTCACCTGCAAAGAGCCACTACTAGTAGATCAAGATATATTCTTGCCAGTTTTTTTTCAACCCATGCACTTGACTATGTATCTTCCTGGCCAATCAGCATACAGACACATGCTGTAATTGCAGTTTGACCAACAGGTGCAGGAGAGAATAGCACACCTTGCCATCATCACTCCCTGAGACCAGCATTGTTGGCTCTGTTCGAGAGAAGTCAACACTCCAAGCTCGCTTTTCATGTTCCTCATACTCCATGATACTCTGCATACAATAATGCTTCAGCTTACCATGTACTTCCTCTTCACACCAGGAAACAATTACTGGTACGAGGCTTGTTGAGATATGTTCAAACTCCAGGGAAATATTTCTGCCACTTATATGACACTTTGAATTCACTGATCCTTCAACTCACTGTGTACAGTACCGTACATTACATGTCCCTCAATGGGTTGCAGATATACAAACACTACAAGATACCTAAGGTCAGATTGACTAGCAACATGTGAAAGCCCCACCTCAAAGTATCCTTCTAGATCATATCTTCATCAGGACTCCATACTTATGATATAAGTTGACATAAAGAGAACTGAGAGATGACCCAATAATAAGGTTATGCAGATTTCACATTTGACAAATATCATGTCAGAAAAGTGAAATTAGAGAGTACCTGCTTGCTATTTACATCCCAAACAGTGACAATTCCTTCATAGTCACTGCTGGCAATATGGGATTTGATATACTTATTCCAGCTTAAGCAGCTGAGTTTTGACCTTGTTGCTATCTCGACCACTGGACAATGAACATCAGCCACCTCGTTGACAACCTGGCAAAATCAAATACTCACCACTCAATTTACATCTCAGAATACATATCTTAAATTCTATTACCGAATCCAATTCAAACCAAGGAAGCCTCAGGTGCACTGGTGAACTTTAATAGACAGAGACACCATATCACCACTGAGAGTCCCTACACCTAGTTGTTCGCATTTACTTCATAACATGCACATGCATACAGGATCATAAACCATAAAAGAGCTCATAATATACCGTTGCAAATTCGAAGACCTTAATGCGTCTCGAAACACCAGCTGTTGCAAACAGCTCATCATCCCGATCAAACTCAATACTGCTGGGCAAGAAAGCACATCCTACAGGTTCAGCAACACATCATGTTGTGCAGCTACTAACCAACCCGAATGCACACAAGTAGCACCGCCATATGCATAACACAGTCCAAACCATAAACTATGAAAGCACTACAAATGAGTAAGCTCACCTAGAAACAATGTTGGAAGAATGGAAAAGGTCTCCATGGCGTAGCTCTGCAATCACCCTCAACCTACTGCAATGCCCAGACCAAGCATAAAAAGATGGGGTCATGCAGGATACAAAATAACATGTAAATATCTCTTGTATGCTAGAGAGCAGAAATCCCACAGGATGAATTCTTGTGATTGTCCAATCTATTGGACATGTCTGAACAACAGATCTGGATGACATTAAAAACCAGCCCTACCAACAGAAAAAACACAAGGTAATCCACATTCAACTCATTGTGTACAGAGTAAACAAAGGTCTTAAAAATCTACAGACAGTAGAAAATGTGGAGACACATTGCTGTCAATTAGGCACCTGTAACGAGTGAAGGCAGTAAGTACAGACTGAAAATCATCCAAGCCATCACAATAGTTCTGAGGAGCAGGAAGCTTCTCATCCTTCAACTTTTTTTGACTGGATTCCTGAACCCATTTCTGCTGTTGCATTCGTACAGCATGTCGCCTTCTTTGCAAATAAGCTTCTTGCAAATCTTCAAACTGCTTTCAAATCATACACACACAGGACCACACTGCTTGAGAGGATATTCAAGTGCCAGTAACACTGCATCTCCTATAGTGCAGTCCAAGCAACATCTGCTGCAGTAACAATCTGTCAGTTGAAAACTGTAGGTTCTTTATCCAAATTCCACTTAATTCATGTAAACAGCAAAGTTCAGGCAGTGTTGCAAGCAGATATGAAACTACTCAGGCATAGCAATATGTTCCAAAATCCCTCTAGCAAACAATATCTTTCATAAGAATAGAGAAATCTCCATTCTAACAATGAAGAAGAAACAGCAAGGTTAACACTTCCTCAGGAAGCCACAGAAAGAACGAAACTAGGGAAGACAGAACAAACAAAAAACATAAAGCACACACCAGTATGAACAAAAGTGTCAGTCTCACACCTGTTCAGGGACCATCAACAGTAGTATGTATGATAGTGACTTAAATAACACAACTTCCCCAGTGACTTCATCAGCTCCCTACAGTGGGTAAAGGCTGGTGACAAGCACCAGCCTATGAACTGAGTTTCTGCTGCAATTCCGGAAGCAATGGGAAGACTCAGCCATACTACCGGCTAGCAACAGACCACAACAAGAAGGACAAGACAAAGAAACAAAGAATGACAGAAAAAGAAAAGAAAAACTAAAGGAAAGGACAAACAGGGAAAGACTAAGAACAAGTAGGCTAACAAGAAGCTCCCCACTTACAAGACCTGAAGCAAAATCATTTTGAAAATACCAAAAAGGGAAATTCCAAACAGGAATTTTTCTTTAAGAAGCAACCCTCTAGTTCTCTTTAGAAGAATTTTTAAAGGGTAGCCTTTTGCCTTCAGAAAGACAATAAGACTGACCATCTGAAAGACAAAATACTTCTTACAACTACAAAGCCTCAAGAATCTGTAGAATTGACTATTGATAACCCCCAGATTCACAGTCATTGAGATACTGGAGTGAACATGAGGCATTCTAATCATTTCAATACCTGCATACTCTGGTTGAGAGCGTTTGTCAAAAATGTCACAGGATAAACCTTGAGGACTTTGTCTCACAGCTAGATCTAAGAACTTACAAGAGAAGCCTTTAGACCTACAATTCAACTCACAAGATGTTTTTGGGTCTATGCCGCTACCAAAAGAGTCTTGGTTAAGGTACATGAAGTTCACAAAGTCTGGAAAATCAGGAACAAAAAATCATCCACAAACCTATGAACCAGGGACAATCTATCTCCCTAGCAAACAATTGCATGGGTCCACTGCTACTCTCAGAGAAAATCTCCCTAGAATGTGAAGTAGCTGACTCCACACACCCGACATAAAATTGAGAGAGCCAGAGAAAGAAAATATGTTCAGAAGTACTCAGAACTTCCGCCTACTTACAATTTTAGTCAACCTGAATAAATTTGTGAGATAACTCAACAAAATGGTTCTAGAAATTTGGTTCAGACAAGATATCCATGAACAGGAAAAAGAGGAGGCCCCACCCCTAAAACAGAGAAAAAACACAAGAGAAGTTTAAGAACAGTGACTATCACACACATGTTCAGTGACCTCCAACATCAACACGTATGGTGGTGACCAGCTACAGACATACTGATCCAATGTGCTCCTGGCAGTAGGCAGAGTTCAGATAAAGCAAAGCATAGACATATTGTTTGAATGTAGTATAAAGTCACAGGTACCTGTGCCAATACTCGGCGTTTTTTTGCAACTGTCAACCCATCAGGCAGCCTTTGTGCAACTGAGAGACAATTGTCAAGAGAACCAGCTATTGAACATATTTCTTTCTTGGTAGGATTAATGGACAAGCTAAGGCCTTCAGAATTCCCCCCACTAGGGTAGTGAGATACACCACCTTGGCCACTTCCAGGCCTGTAAACAACACCACTGTTATGGCCACTGTAAACCCCAGCAAACGCTAAAGGGTCCCAATCAGAAGAAATTTTATCCATGGGCATCCTATTCTCCAGCAGGTACTTCTCCTTTGCCTTTGAAAGATCTTGGCACTGTCTCTGAACAGCTTCTATGTCTTCTTTCAGAAAAAGAAGGTCTCCTTGTAGCTGGCACATGAAAAAGCACAAAGTCAGAGCATATCCTATGCTCCCAAATGGCTCCCAAATGCTCCCAAATGGCTCCCAAAATATATCAAGGTTTTTAAAAACATCTGACCTTGTGCAATACTTCTTGCTTTTGCTGCCGGGAGCGGAGTAGAAAGTCAAGTAGTATCTCCATGTTAGCCTCTGCCTCCTCCTGTTCAGCCTTCCTCTTCTTGTCTGTCAGCAGCTGCAATAAAGAGTCTAGCTCCTTCACTGGTAGATTGACCCCCTGCAGACCCACACTCTTCACCATTAAGTTCCCTTTTCTCAAACAACAATAACAAACTGTATGGCACAAATGAATCTGACACTTCCTGCATACGAGGATGAAAACCACGACAACAGGGGAAACAACAAAAGTACATCTATGAGATTTGCAGAACAAACCCAAACAACACTTTGAAGGTAAAACATTCTGTCAGTTATAAAAACCAACACAATAAGGACGACATGACCTCATGAGTGTCACCACTCACAAAGTATTAGACCACCACCTTCATCATGAATAGCAGCAACAAGCTGCCATGACTCCCAATGACTTCATCAGCACCTGATGGCAGATGTAGATCAGTGCATAAAGATCCATGCAAAACTTTGGGAAACCATTATACAAGCATCTGCATTCTTAAATTCTGACAAATTGGGAACAGGAAGACACACAGTCATATGATGGCTATCATGCAAGAGACATAGCTAATCAGAAAAACCCAATAGCATCCATTCAAGCTGCAACAAACTTGTGAGGTAAAAGCAATCATCTAAGTCCACAGCCAACATAGAGGGTAGTGGTTGGGGGCCTCCTGGAGGCACTCTGAATTGGAAAATCAGTCTGGAGGACAGAAATCTCAAGAGGGATTGAGTGTCACCTGTTGAAGGGCGAGGCGTAGTTGCTCTGCTGGAGAGGCATTGCTTACTAATTGGGATGCAGATGCTTTTTTCATTAACTGTGCAAGACGTAAACAGCATATAAAAATATGTAACTTGTTAACCATTGGCCTGAGCTGGACTCGAAACAAAGATAACTTGAGCAACTCCACCCATACTGGGTATCTAGGGCTATATCAGTAATTCTCACATCCACTCCTACTTACTTACATATCCCAAGCCCTACCCATAAACTTGAAAATGGGATTCTGAAAAGTGGGAGACTGCTAATAGCAAAGCAAGTGCACCAATCAGATAATATGGCCAGTCAACAGCAAAGGAAGACTGTGCCATGGGGACCAATCCAACAATCTAGCCAGTCCAGGGCAGGTTTTAGACTGCATCCTATGCAAATCTGCTGTCCCAAAAGCACTTTTTTGAACCAAACTGGCAAGATTTTCCTGTTCAATATCCAAAACATGCTCTTACAGTGCATGGGTGGGGCTGCTCTCAAGGATGCACAAAGCCCGTAACCCCTGGTAATTCTAAGCTGCAGCTACGAGATGAACTAACTGCCGTTGCCCCCCCCCCCCCCCCCACAAAAATATTTTAGGAAAATTTCCCACTTTTTTTTTTTTAACAACTTCCCTCCCAAAAAAAAAGAGAACACCACTTTTCAAGAAGAAAATGGTAAAAATTTTTTTTTTTTGGGGGT